>Ga0302325_10000047_pt1 | contig 330220 bp, 300 predicted proteins | sample Palsa_T0_2_FD_201948 | JGI IMG/M metagenome (GOLD analysis project Ga0302325, IMG submission 201948) | Peat permafrost microbial communities from Stordalen Mire near Abisko, Sweden - Palsa_T0_2 | ecosystem: Environmental > Terrestrial > Soil > Palsa > Peat permafrost | place: Sweden: Abisko... | reverse complement strand
CCACCGCCGAAGAGGCCACAGCGCGGATACAGAATCTCTGTACACCCTTTGTCATACATAACATCGAGACCTATACCGTACTTCCTTTTGATCAGCTGTACCTGCACTACGACGATTCCGACGTCGCGGGAAGCGGGCGCATCGGCTTCGTCCGGCTCATCGGGATCATTGGTGTCTTCATCTTGCTCTTGGCCTGTATCAATTTCATGAACCTTTCTACGGCCCGAAGCGAAAAACGGGCAAGGGAAGTCGGTATCCGCAAAACGCTGGGCTCGCTGAGAACCCAACTCATCTCGCAATTCCTGGGCGAATCCCTTCTTGTCGCCTTCTTTGCCTTTGTCCTCGCAATCGGCCTGACCGTGCTAAGTCTCCCGGCGTTTAGCCAACTCTCCGGCAAACCCATGACCCTTCCCCGGACCAGCCCGATCTTCTGGGCCCTTTCCCTCGCCATCACGGGGATCACTGGCCTGCTGGCCGGCAGTTACCCGGCGTTCTATCTGAGTGGATTCAGACCTGTAAAAGTCCTGAAAGGCGCTTTTAAGGCCGGCAAAGGCGCAAGCCTTCCGCGAAAGGTCCTTGTGGTAGCCCAGTTCTCCATTTCGCTAAGCCTGATCATCGGCACCCTCGTCGTCTTCCGGCAGATTCAGTATGCCAAGGACCGACCCGTCGGCTATGACCGCGCCGGGCTCATCAATATTCCTATCAGCACAGATTCGCTGGATCGGCAATATGAGCCCCTCCGCACCAGCCTCCTCAACACCGGCGTAGTGGCGGGTGTGGCGAACTCTTCCACACTACTGACAGCGTTTTACCAGAATAACTTTATGGAATGGCCGGGCATGACTGAGGAGCAGAAAAGCATATCCTTCCGCGATATAGAAGTAAACGCCGATTTTGGTCCCACCATCGCCTGGACGGTGCTCCGGGGCCGGGACTTCTCCCGGGCCTACCGAACGGACAGTACAGCCGCCATAGTCAACGAGACAGGCGCCCGCGCCCTTGGATTTAAAAACCCGATTGGCAAAACCGTCCGATTCGAGAACAAGGTTTATACGATCATCGGGGTAACAAAGGACATGATCTCCAACAGCCCCTATGACAAGGTCCAACCCGCCGTCTTCCTGGGTCAGGGTGGGCACTCAGTCGACATTATCCGCATCAAACCCGGCGCTCCCATCCGTACCGCGCTTTCTGCGATCGAAGCCGTGTACAAACAATACAATCCCGCCAGTCCCTTTACCTATCATTTTAACGATGACGATTATGCGCAAAAATTCGCCACCGAGACCCATATCGGCAACCTTGCCACCGTCTTTTCCGGTCTGGCGATCCTCATCTCGTGCCTCGGCCTCTTCGGTCTCGCCTCCTTCGTCGCGGAACAACGCACAAAAGAGATTGGCGTCCGCAAGGTCCTCGGCGCCGGCGTCGTGAACCTCTGGGCGCTGCTATCGGGCGACTTCCTGAAACTCATCGCCCTCTCGATGGCGATCGCCATGCCGCTGATCGGGCTGGCCATGAACAAATGGTTGCAGAATTACACGATCCACACGTATCTCTCGCCCTGGATCTTCTTTCTGGCCGGCGCCGGCATGCTTTTCATAACTTTATGTACCGTCAGCTTCCAGGCCCTGAGGGCCGCGCTAATGAATCCCATTAGATCATTGCGCACAGAATGATTTTGACTTTGGATTTGTAAGATTAACCCTTGACTTGTAAAATCGTCCCCGATTTTGTCCCCTTAAATCGGGGTGCCGTTGGTAGGATCCTGCAGGCCAATTGCTATTACCACCGAGTCCTCGCTGATTCATAGCTCATGCTACATGACAGATGAATATTGGGCAGTCCGGTGGCAACTCTTTGCGGCAAAGGAGGCCATAATGGCCTGACAGGCCGTCGAAAATATTGACAGCCTACAAAAGGAACTGAAGGGTACCCTCAAGATCGCTGGCCATCGAAGCTTTTATAGAACGGAATTAATCCAAGCTGTAATCGCTGCGCAACGATCAAGGCGTTTTATAAATCCTTGGCGGGGAATAGTCCGCCAAACTCCGGTTCCTTACCAGAGATTAGCTCTTTATAAACTACATTGTAAAAAGCAAGGGTATTTTTTAACATGCCCCGAGGCACTCACTTTAATGCCCAAACAGATGATAGGATATATAATCAGGAATATCGGCTTTAGAAAATTAAGAGAATTGACGAAGCTAAAATTCTAATTTTGCAGTAGGTGAGGCATTGGTTTTTGTGTCTCATTCTGGGAAAGGGTTGGGAAAAAATAAGCCAGTATGTAATTGGCTATGAGGCTTGTGTGCTGAGAGAGATATTTGAAGGGCCAGCCTGACTATGATGAGGATCGACAGATCTGGTGCCTCGGTGATCGGGATGATCGAGGCTAGGCTTCCGAGTTATGGTTTTGCCTGTATGACCAGCCTCTTGAGCTTCATTGCACGCAATTTTATGAAAGGCTCAGTCAGCGCTTAAGCATTAATTAGGAAACAGATGGTGATGGCCACACCTTCGCAAAAAATCTTTATACCCTATTTATTCCGCATCAAGCCAATGTGATTCTTTATGCGAAGCGCCTGCACAATGCGTATGATTATGAACCATGGCCTTCGTGTCACAACCCATGTACGACTGTATATCAGTTGGTAGCCTCTTTGAATAGGTTTTTGAAAAAATAGAGATTTTGGCTGGCGGGTCGGTGTCATGTGATACATTTTCTAGGGCAATTGCGTTGGTTTTGGTGGACCTACGACTGTGCTCACATCGCTCATCACGATGCCCAATTTGTTGAATGCAAAAAAGCAACTCTGAAAATACTTCATAATCGCTTGATCCTTATAGTGGTGTGTGGCGAGAGGCCACTTCTCTTTCTCGGCTTAATATTTTTGAATTCAATTTTGCATATATCACTGAAACGCACGGTCGTAAGTTTTTCGACTGATAAATGGGGATAAAAGAAAATAGCTGAAAATAAGTAAAATCGTCATCGAATTTGTCCCCGTTAATGATGGCTTTTTCTTTACCTTAGCCTCCTCACATCTAAGAACTCACCCCGCTGTTTCCGCTGATTCAACTGTGACGAAATGAAATTGTTTGTGTATGTTAAACATCAGCTTTTACCTGCGCGAGCCGCGGGCACAGAAAGAAACTCCGATCGTAATGAAATTGGTCTTGGGAAGATGACTGACATCTTACAATACGAAGGGTATTTTGCCAGCGTCCATTTCAGCGCCGAAGACGAGGTGTTTTTTGGCAAAATCATCGGCATCAACGATTCAGTGACTTTTGAAGGCGGCACGGTCAAAGGGCTAAAAAAGGCATTTCACGAAGCGGTGGATGACTACCTGGAGACCTGCAAGCAACTGGGTAAAGAACCGGAAAAAATGTATAAAGGAAGCTTCAATGTTCGCATCCCTTCGGAGTTGCATCGCCAGGCAACACTTTATTCGGCTGCCAAGAATATGTCATTGAACGAATTCGTTCGATTTGCCATTGATTTTACCCTGACCCGAGCGTCCGGGCCTGGAGGCGCGATGCAAGTGCTACTTTGTGTCACCTTATTGTTACCCGCCCTGATGGCGGGTTTTTTTTGACCCAAACTAGACGGGTTGCTGCGAATGCTTGATTTCGAGGCGTTCTTGTTGCGCGGAAAATAAAATCGCAACCTTAGACTAATAATCTCATTGATATGGGCAACGTAAATACCAATAAGAAGTTCACGATAGATGTTGTTGTAGACAAGAGCATCCAGGATCAGGGTAATGACCCGGCTGTTCAAGAGAAGGCCAAGAAAGCCGTGGCCTTCTTAAAGAAGCACGGGGTGCCAAAGTCACTATCAAAAAAGAAATAGATTTTTCTCGATCATCTTCGAATGGGAAAGGCGGAATCTAAATTTCGGCTTTTGTGTTTGATTTTGAGGCGGTCGTCGCATCAACTGACACCGTTTTTTTTGATCTAATTGCTAGGCTAGATGGTGCTTTTCATTTAGGGCGGCGATGAGCATCTGAAAATCATCTCTTGTAACCATGGGATCGTGAATAAACCTTAGCGTGGAATCAGTTGTGAGGTCAATTTTCAGAATATAGTAATTAGGATCTAACCCTTTACTTATTTTTTTAATTTCGCTCCACGGAATAACAATCCCCGAATTATTACAAAAAGCGAATTGCTTTGTCCATGTCATGCTCACGCCATTGCCGTCTAATATCCAACACGTTCTTCCGGTAACAAATATTTGCCACATTAGCCACGCGAATCCTAATGATATTGCTGTTGTAAGTATTGATAATCCCGTACTTTGAAGACCGCCCCTCGGGATGAAGATAGACGCACTGGTAAGAAATAATATTAACAGGGATATGATTAAGATGACAGAATTAGTGAACGATACAAGTTTTACATTATAGGTTGTAACGACATTCATTTATTTTCCTAATGCGTGTTCAAACGGCCGCTACAGGTGAAGATCGTAAATCACAATTCGTTTCGAAAATTCCAAAGGGCACGAATCTAGGAACCCCAAGGGCATTCTTTCCCCCCACCTGTCCCCCCTAAAAATAAAATCGCCTGCAAATTATTCATTTACAGGCGACTGACTCTTAACTTCTGTGGTGTGGGGCGAAGGGTCACTCGCCTTTTTTGGCTTAATATATCCTAATTCGCCTTTGTATACATTTCTGATGGGCAAGCTCATACTACATTTTCCCTGAAAAGCGAGGGTAACTTGAAATAGTGCTTCAAATGGTCCCGAATCAAATCGTGGAAATAATACCTTAACAGAGCCCCCGACTGCCTTGACCCCATACCTTGAAGCTGCGATATCCGCCTTCATGAATCTCGTCGGCGGCTCCGATAACAGGTCCTTGTCGTCAAACTCGAGATATGCACGATAGATTCGTTGGTTGCTGGCTGAATTTTCCATGATGGCGGTCGGTTTTCATACCATTCAGGCGGCCAGGGCCAATCCGGTAAATAGTCTAAAGGCGGAGTGAATTTTCTTGGCACGAACTCATAAACGCCCTGTCCCGCCCGCACGCAGTAAGGTCGGAACATCTTATGCTCCGACGGATTCGTAAAAAAGATGTGCCTGTTCAGCAGGTTCGTATTCACCATGTCGAAATTGAGGATGTCCGCCAGCTCCAGAGTGGTGCCCCAGAGGTAAAACGATATTCGCCCGCCCACCTCTATCCCTGGATAAAAGCGTTTTGCTTTCGCAACGTCCACATCGATATATAGGTGAGTACTATAGTATCGGTATAGTCGACCAAGAGAAGTGTCGATTTGCACGTAGCCCCCCGTATCGGGGCTTCGGTCGATCGTAGCCAGAAAACGGTCGAGCCGGTACGCTGACGTATCGGCGGGGTACTGCTTATAATATGCCATTACAAAGGCCGGGTCCTTGAAGACGGGCAACTGGCCATGAAAAAGCGCGCCACCGTATTTTCGGTCCAGATAGCCGATCGGTCCGCGTAACAAAAAGATACCGTTGTCGATCGCAATGACGTCCCGGCGCTCCCCCTTCGCCTGAAGATAGGCGATCGGATAGGTAATCGTGTCTCCGTCCGTGAATAAAAGGCTGTTGGGTGGAAGCTGACGGAGGATTTCGCGGGCGCGACGCAGGACCGGGTCGGGATAGGATACGGCCTTTATAAACGGCGAAGCCAGGCTTTCATAGCCCAATTCGGTGAGGTCCAGTGCGGTCGACATACGGATTTCGTTCAATTGCCCCTTGATATCACGAAATTTGCATTGATACCCGGGGTTCATGGAATCGATCTTATGCAGGGCGGCGAGGCACTTATTTTCGTAAGCGATAAACTTTTCTATTCGGGATATCGGCAGGGACACGGTGTCATTGAGATCTGCCCTGTCCGGATCGCCGTCCGCTGTTTTCCAGAGCCTGGGCGGTAAGATGTACCCGTTTGCATAGTAGTCATAAGCGGTGGCAAGCGTCTCCCATAACGAGTCGGTTTTCACGGGAATCGCCTTGACGGTCGACATCACGTCCTTTTGCCAGCCATCGTACCCATAGAAAAGATTCCGGTCGTAGCTGATGGACTCGTTCGGCTCCAGAACGGTCTGATAGCACTGTTCCCTCAGCTCTTCCTTAACTGAGGCCGAATCGGGATGCGCCGGCCTCTTAAAAGTCAGGTAATGATATCGGCCGTCCTTCCTGCTCCAGTATAATTGGGGTGCCTGATAACCGCCGTTATCGCCATCGTATAAGCGCACGTACCATCCCTCGGGCTTTTTTTGAAATTCGTAGGACGAACTTGAATTGGGCGTCACGTAGGACCAGCAGAAATGGGTTACTACGTCTTTGACCAGCGGCATGCCGGCATTGATCTGTGCAACGCAGGCGGCGGCCGGTAAGAGGAAAAACGCGAATAAGAAACGGCGAAGTACAAAGATATACGCGCTCATATATGATAAATATAGTGCTTTTGAAGGCAGGTTATAAGGGCTATCTTGCACTCCCGGCCCTCCCGTCTCTGACCCAAATCACTTGTCGATGCATAAACCCGAATTACCTGGCCTTATGAGAATTTTATCACCAGGATGATCCTCGGAAGACTAGAAATCAAGCGGATAATTAAGCGCGTAGACCAAAATATACAAAATAATAGGTTCCTATAGGTGATGCACGACTGTATCCCGCGATCGTGCTGTGGCAGGTTTAGCCGTCTCAACCTTCCGAAACCGCATGACAGGACAGTGGAACTTTTCCACCATAACCCCGATAGCCCGGCGCTTTTCCATATCCATATCATCCGGGAGATCCAGTATAGTGATTGGACAGTGGGTTCGAAAATTACAAGGGGGACGAACGCTGGAAATTTCGAGAAATTCCGTCCCCCAAGAAATAAAATCGCCTGTAAACATTTCATTTACAGGCGACTGACTCTTAACTTCGTGGTGTGGGGCGGGATCGAACCGCCGACACAAGGATTTTCAGTCCTTTGCTCTACCGACTGAGCTACCGCACCGCCTTCCTTCATCCGTTCAGGCCGGAGCCTGAATGGTGGATTGGGCTGGCAAAAATAGACTATCCGGGGAAAATTATGAAATTCCGGCGGCGAAATTTTCGAAAACGGCTTATACATAAGGATTTTCGGGATGCTGGCCTGAGCTATTCCAACCTTTGAGTTTGCAGATCCACGTGTTCGAAGGTCAAGTTGACGGAACGATTACCGCCGGGTCTCGTCCGGTGCCTTACGTTCCGGGGAATGGTGAACAGTTGTCCAGGGAACAACTCCACTGTCTTGTCATCGAGATCGATAAATAGCGAACCTTCCATTGCCAGGAACGTCTCGTCGGAATTGGGATGAAGATGCCAGAAATACGGTTCCGTCATGACACTCACCCGCACGACGTGATCATTGACGACGGTGAGTGCCTCGTTGAAATACGACTCCTTGTTCTTTACTCTTTCCAGGATGTCTATGATGCTCAATGAAGTGGATTCCATGATAAACAGGGGGTTAAGCGCCTACATCCCATACTCGCTCAAAAACTTGATCCGCATGATCTTTAGTTGCTCCCAGGTAAAATCGCCCTCGGACAGTTCCTGCTGAGCCACCTGCAGGCTACTGGTCTCGCAACTTTTGAAGTATTCGATGATCTCATCCTGCTCGTACTCGTCGAGCATTTCGTCGACGGCGTAGTTGAGGTTGAGTTTGGTGCCGCTGGCGGCGATGGTTTCCATGTCTTCCAGCAGCGCATCGAGGCGGAGGTCTTTGTTCTTGGCAATCATCTCCAGGGGAATCTTTTTGTCGACCTGCTGGATGATATAGACCTTGTTTACGCTTTTGTTGACGACGCTCTTCATGATAAAGTCGTCGGGTTTTTGGATGTCGTTCTCTTCGACGTATTTGGCGATCACGTCGATAAAGGGCTTGCCGTAGCGGAGGGCCTTTCCCTTGCTGACGCCAGAGCATTTTTCGAGCTCGACGGTCGTAGTGGGGAAGAGGGTGGCCATATCCTGAAGCGAGGTTTCCAGGAAGATCACAAACGGTGGAAGACCTTTCTTCTTGGACTCCTTCTGGCGGACGTCCTTGAGCATCTCGAACAGGCGCTCATCGGTAGTGCTGGCGCCGGCGGTCTCGGCCCCTTCTTCTTCGTCATCGGCGTTGGCTTCTTCGAACAAGTTATTCAACACGATCTTGAAGGAGCGGGGTTTTTTCAGGTAGTCTTCTCCTTTTTTCGTGATCTTCAGCACTCCATATTCTTCGATGTCCTTTTTCAGCAGGTCTTCCAGCAGCAGTTGGCGGATGAGGGAATTCCAGAGATGCTCGGGATCATCTTTCCCGATGCCGAATTCGGAGATCCCTTCATGACGGAACATCTGGATCTGCGGTGTCAGCCGACCCAGCAGGATGTGGATGACATAACCGGTGGCGAAACGTTCGTCGAGCGAGCGGATCGTCTTCAGCACCTTGACCACCTTATCCTTTGCTTCTATCCATTCCTTGGGTTGACGGCAGTTATCGCATTCGCCGCAATTTTCGGTTTGGTATTCTTCGCCAAAATAGCTCATGAGCACCTTACGGCGGCAGACGCCGGTTTCGGCATAGCCGACCATCTCATTGATGAGCTGTGCCCCCACTTCTCTTTCGCTAAGCGGCTTGTCCTTCATGAGGTGTTCCAGCTTAGCTACGTCCTTGTGCGAATAGTATAAAATGCAGTTGCCTTCCAGGCCATCACGGCCGGCGCGGCCGGTTTCCTGGTAATAGTTCTCGATCGACTTGGGGATATTAAAATGGATGACGAACCGGATGTCCGGCTTGTCGATACCCATTCCAAAGGCGATAGTGGCCACGATCACCTGAACGTCCTCGTTGAGGAACTGGTCCTGTCGTTCGGCCCGCAACTTGCTGTCCAGCCCGGCGTGGTAGGCGACGGCCTTGATGCCATTGGCGCCCAGCATGTCGGCCAGCTCTTCGGTCGTCTTGCGGTTAAGCGTATAGATGATACCGCTTTTCCCCTTATGTTGAAGGATATAGCGGACGATGCTCTTGATCGTCTGGTCCTTTTGGATCTTTGGCTGGATCTCGTAATAGAGGTTCGGCCGGTTGAACGAAGATTGGAAGATATTCGGGTCTCGGAGACCGAGGTTCTTGATGATATCGCTTTTAACTTTTGGCGTGGCGGTAGCGGTCAGGGCGATCACGGGGATGACCGGGTTGATCTGATCCATCATTTCCCGGAGCCGGCGATATTCCGGACGGAAGTCGTGCCCCCACTCGGAGATACAATGTGCTTCATCCACGGCAAAAAAGGAGATCTTCAGGTCGCTGAAGAATTCCATGTTCTCCTGTTTGGTCAGCGTTTCCGGGGCGACGTACAGCATTTTGGTATGCCCGTTCAGCAGGTCTTCGTGAACTGCGCGGATCTGCTTTTTATTCAGTGTGGAGTTGAGGAAGTGGGCGACGCTGTCCTTGCTGCTATAGCTTCGGACAAGGTCCACCTGGTTTTTCATCAGAGCGATCAGGGGGCTGACGATGATCGCGACCCCTTCACTGATGATGGCGGGCAGTTGATAGCATAGACTTTTCCCACCGCCGGTCGGCATGATGACAAAAGTATCTTTACCGGACAATAAGCTTTGGATGATCGCATCCTGGCTATCTTTAAAAGAGTCGAAGCCAAATTGTTCCTGCAGATGCGATAGAAGTGTGCCGGAGGGATTTGCTGGAGTCTTTTCAGATTTACTACTTACGGTCTTGGGTTTTCTAGTGGCTGTTTTTTTTGTTTCGGTTGTTGCCATGCTCAAAAATTTTCTTTCTCACGGGTTACCTGGTCGAAAAAAGAGGTAAGGGACGATGTTCCCGGAACTCGTTGGTTCTGAGGTTGGCGAAAGTACGAAAAATCGCCCTAAAGAGCTAGCGGATTGTGTTAAAATGCAACCGTCCATCAAAAATATTCAGAAAAATTTAATGTGTTATTTTGACGCGCTGACCCAATAATTATCTGTAATTCATTCTATTATGAGGGCGTTACCATTAAAGTTCTATAAAAGATATAAATACCGCTGCAAAAGGTGGTGGAGTGTTGTAGGTTTGCGACTTTAAATCTATGACCAGCCGCAAAAATATCATCGAAATAGGCAGGAATACGATCAGAAAGGAAGCTGCTTCGGTCGCTGCGCTGGAGGAATTGCTCGACGATCAGTTTGAAAAAGCGGTGGAGTTGATCTATGCTTCCAAGGGCAGGGTCATCGTCAGCGGGATCGGGAAGAGCGCCATTGTCGCGCAAAAAATTGTTGCCACGTTCAATTCTACCGGGACGCCGGCTGCTTTTCTCCATGCGGCGGAAGCGATCCATGGCGACCTGGGAATGATCCAGGAGCAGGATGTAGTCATGCTGCTCAGCAAAAGCGGTGAAAGTCCGGAGATCAAAATGCTGCTCTCCTTTATCGGCGGATTTGGCAACCCGTTGATCGGGATGGTAGGCAATCTCGGGTCCGGTTTAGCCCGGCAATCCGATATCGTTTTGAATGCCTTTGTGGCGCAGGAGGCTTGTTTGCACAATCTGGCTCCGACGAGCAGCACCACCGTACAGATGGTATTAGGAGATGCGCTGGCGGTCGCGCTTATGGAAATGCGGGGATTCGGCAGCGGGGACTTTGCGCGGCTCCATCCGGGCGGCACGCTGGGAAAAAAATTATACCTCCGTGTTCAGGAGCTGTATATCCATAATGAGAAACCGCAGGTAAGTGCGGCAACCCTGCTCCGGGATGTTATCATGGAGATCACTTCGAAGCGTTTGGGCGCAACGGCGGTGACGGATGGATCCGGCAAGCTGCTCGGGGTCATTACGGATGGCGATCTCCGCCGGATGCTGGAGAAGAGGGGGATGAACGAGGCGACTACAGCCGGTGACATCATGACCACAAACCCGAAGACGATCGAAGCCGAGGCGCTGGCGGTCGAAGCGCTGGATCTGATGCGTACTCATGATATAACGCGCCTGGTGGTGACCGGCGGTACGCAATACCTGGGATTTATCGATCTGAATAATCTAATCCGAGAAGGAATTATATGAACAAACATAATTATGTGGTCATCATGGCGGGGGGTATCGGCAGCCGCTTCTGGCCGATGAGCCGTCAGGATTTCCCCAAACAGTTCCTGGATATCCTGAACACCGGTAAGACCTTGATCCAATGGACCTACGAGCGGTTCGCCACTTTTATCCCGGCAAAAAATATTTATGTAGTCACTTCTCAGGAGTATTCGAATATCGTGCGCAAACAATTGCCGGACTTGCCGGCCGAGAATATCCTGGGAGAGCCATCGCGAAAGAATACGGCGCCCTGTATCGCTTATATGTCTTTCAAATTGCAGCAGATGGACCCGAAGGCATCGCTGATCGTGGCGCCTGCGGACCATTTGATCCTTGACAAGACAGGGTTCACGAAGGTCTGCCTGGAGTCCCTGGATTTTGTCAACAAGTACAGCGCTTTTATCACACTCGGGATCAAACCCACCTATCCGAATACGGGTTACGGGTATATCCAGTATGAGCAGCATTCGGTATCGGATAACGTATATAAGGTAAAGACCTTTACGGAAAAGCCCAATCTGGAGCTGGCCAAGACCTTCCTGGCGAGCGGCGATTTCCTGTGGAATGCCGGTATTTTCGTGTGGCAGGTAAAGACGATCATCGCGGCGTTTGAAAAATACCTCCCCGAGATGTTTGATGTCTTCAGTTCTGAAAAGGAAAAGTTCAATACGCCGGGGGAAAAGAAAGCTCTCGAGCATATCTATCCCCTATGCACAAATATCTCTATAGACTTCGGGATCATGGAAAAGGCGGACAATGTATATGTCATCCCCTCCTCTTTCGGCTGGAGCGATCTGGGCACCTGGAACAGCGCATACGAGAATCTGGAGAAAGATTACCTGGGTAACGCCGTGGCGGGGGACAATGTGATCGTGATCGATGCGGCCCATTGCATGGTCCACGCGCCGAATGACAAGCTCGTCCTGCTGCAGGGCCTTGAAAATTTCATCGTGGTCGATACGCCGGATGTACTGATGATCTGCAAACGGGAAAAGGAGCAGGAGATCAAAGAATATGTAGCCGAAGTGAGGCGGAACAAGGGAGATCAGTATCTTTAGGTACCGGCTATCAGCTTCCGGGTCTTATGTCTCCCTATCCGCTGCATACCATTCTGTTCATGGACATCGAAACGGTGTCACAGTATCCTGTTTTTAGCGATCTGCCGGAAGACTGGCAGGAATTGTGGCGACATAAGGCCGACAGCCTTATACGCGATCGGGCGCCGGTGGGTCCGGAAGAGCTGTATGGGCGGGCGGCTATTTATGCGGAGTTCGGCAAGATCATTTGTATCAGTTGCGGCGTTTTGTCGGGCCCGGCGGGGGACCGGAAGCTGCTGCTCAAATCGTTGTATGGGGACGATGAAAAGGATGTCCTCCTGCGGTTCTATGAGTTGTTGCACAAGTGGGGCTCCGAGGGCCAAAAGTATCTCTGCGCCCACAACGGAAAAGACTTTGATTTCCCTTATCTATGTCGCCGGATGATCATCCACGGGATGGGCCTTCCCGCGGTGCTCAATCTGTCCGGGAAGAAACCCTGGGAAATACCGCATTTGGATACGATGGAACTATGGAAGTTCGGCGAATACAAAAGTTATATTTCGCTGAATCTGCTGGCGCATAGCCTGGGCATCCCTACACCAAAAGACGATATCGACGGCAGCCAGGTAGGCGAGGTCTACTGGGTCGAGCGCGATCTGCCCCGGATCGTTACGTATTGCCAGAAGGATGTTGTTACGGTCGCGCAGGTTTACCTCCGGCTTCATGGAGAATCGTTGGTGCGGCCGGAAAACATTGAATTAAGATGATATGATCACGCTTACAAGCAAGCTTCCTAAGGTAGGAACGACGATCTTTACGGTAATGAGCTCACTCGCCGCCGAGCTTGGCGCGGTCAATCTCGGGCAGGGATTTCCTGATTTTCCCATGAATGAGGAGTTGATATCGCTTGTCTCCCAGGCTATGCGCGAGGGGCATAACCAATACGTACATGTAAATGGCCTGGCGGTGCTCCGCGAAGTATTGGCGGCGAAGATCGCTGGGTTGTATGGCGTGACGATCGACCCGGAGACCCAGATCACCGTGACGCCGGGCGGGACCTATGCGATCTATACGGCGCTGACCACGGTGTTGCGGCCTGGAGATGAGGTGATCGTTTTTGAACCTGCCTATGACAGCTATATTCCCAATATCGAGATCAATGGCGCCATCCCGGTGCGGATCGATCTCCGGTTTCCGGATTACCGCATCGACTGGGAGGAAGTGCGGCGCCGGGTCACGCCGCGCACCCGGATGATCCTGCTGAATTCACCGCATAATCCGACGGGGGCGGTGTTGAGGCCGGCCGATATGCAAGAGCTGCGCAGTGTGGTCGCGGACACCAATATCCTTATCCACTCGGACGAGGTGTATGAGCATTTGATCTTCGACCAGATCCCGCATCAGTCGATCCTGCGTTATCCGGACCTGCTGGAGCGGAGCTTTGTCTCCTTTTCGTTTGGGAAGATCTATCACTGCACGGGCTGGAAGCTGGGGTATAGCGTATCTTCTCCGGCGTTGATGAACGAGTTCCGGAAAGTGCATCAATTCAATTGCTTCAGCTGCCATGCCCCTTCCCAGTTTGGGCTGGCCCGGTTCCTGACCAATAAGGATTCGTATCTTTCGGTGGGAGCTTTTATGCAGCAGAAGCGCGACTATTTTGCGCGGCTGATGGAGCAGACGCGGTTCACTCCCCTGCCCTCTTATGGAAGTTATTTTCAGTTGTTCAGGTATGACCGGATCAGTGATGAGCCCGATGCTGTGTTTGCCATCCGGATCACAAAGGAATTTGGGGTGGCGGTGATACCGGTCTCAGTGTTTTATAGCTCCGGGAAGGATGACCGGGTCGTCCGCTTTTGTTTTGCCAAAAAAGAGTCCACGCTGGATTCGGCGGTGGAGCGCCTGATAAAAATATGACGACAATCAACACATTGGTTTTCGATCTTGGCGGCGTGCTGATCGACTGGAATCCCGAGTATCTCTATAGTAAGATCATTCCGGATGAAAAGGAGCGGAAATGGTTCCTGACCACGGTCTGCACACCGGACTGGAACGAGCAGCAGGATGCGGGCCGCAGTCTCGTGGAAGCCACGGGGCATCTGGTCGGAAAGTATCCGGAACATGAAGCGGCGATCCGCGCTTACTATGACCGGTGGACGGAGATGTTGGGCGGACCGATCCGGGAGACCGTGGAGATCTTCCGGGAGCTGAAGTTTCATACTCAGTTAAAATTGTACGCGCTGACCAATTGGAGTGCGGAAACCTTTCCCGTGGCGCTGGAGTTGTATGATTTTTTACACTGGTTCGATGGCCGCCTGGTATCGGGGGAGGAGAAGGTGCGCAAGCCCTTTCCGGAGATCTACCGGTTGTTGATCGGGCGGTTCGGTATTGAGCCGGCCGAAGCCATTTATGTAGATGACAATATCAGGAATGTGCTGCCTGCACGGGAATTGGGGTTCCATGGCATTCATTTCCGGACGCCGGCATTGTTCCGGGAGGAGTTGGTAGGGCTGGGCGTATTGTAACGACAAACGACTCAAATGATAAAGAACTACATCAGCACCGCGTGGCGAAATATTCGCCGCAACATCATCTATTCCTGTATCAATGTCTTCGGTCTCTCACTGGGCATCTGCACCTGTATCGTCATTTTCCTTATTACCCACTATGAGTTCTGTACGGATGCCTTCCATCCCGGCGGCAACCGGATCTACCGGGTGGTCGAGAGTTTGGCCATCCCCGGGTTCCGCAACCTCCAGCAGCGCGCGAGTGCACCCCTCGATCTTTCCCCGGCGGCCGCCGGTAAGCTTACCGGCGTGCAAACGCTGGCACCCTATGTGCTGTATTCGGCAAAGATTGCCATTCCCGGCAGCGATGATCCACATCGCAAGTTTGACAACGGCATCGCAGGGACCCAGCTGTCTTCCACTATTATCGCGGGCCCCGAGTATTTCCGGATCTTTCAATACTACTGGCTGGCTGGAAATCCGGCCACGGCGCTGGCGTCCCCGAACAAAGTCGTCCTGACAACGGCGGCGGCCAGGAAATACTTCGGTAATGTCCCGCCGGACCGATCAATAGGCCGGATCCTGGTGTTTAACGACTCCCTGCAGGCGCAGGTAACGGGCATCATAAAAGATTGGACCGAGCCTACCGATAATCCATTCACGGAATTCATTTCCCGGAACAGCCCGCATCAGCCAAGCGCGGCAGAATTGCAGAATGGACAGCGTGATGTGCTCAGCCCATTTTCATCCAGGGCATATATCCAATTACTCCCCGATGCATCGCCGGCAAGGGTGAACGCCCAGTTGCATTCGCTTGCCCAACTGCGCCCCGAACCACCTGGTTTCCGGTACGATCTCGTACTACAGCCCCTGGCCGACGTCCATTTTGACGCCACGGTCGCGGACGGCCTTTTCAAGACGCATTTACCGACCCTGTATGCCCTCATGGGGATCGCTGCCTTCATCCTGCTGCTGGGGACGATCAACTTCATCAATCTTTCTACCGCACTCTCGGTTCGCAGGAGCAAAGAAATCGGCGTGCGAAAGGTAATGGGCGGCAGCCGCCGAAGCATCACCTTGCAGTTCCTGATGGAGACCTTCTTGCTGACAGTTGCCGCGCTGGTGATAGCCATCCTGGCGGTAAGGCCGGTACTGGGGGCCTTTCGAAGTTGGATCGCCGGCGGTGTCGTCACTCACGTTCTCGAAGCGGCAAACCTGGGCTTCATTCTGCTGCTGGTCGTAGCCACCACGCTGCTCGCGGGGCTGTATCCCGCGAGGGTCTTGTCCGGCTACCTTCCGGTACTTTGCCTGAAAGGACCGGCAGCGCAGAAAGGCGGAAGCGGCTGGAATATCCGCAAAGCGCTCATCGTTTTCCAGTTTGCGATTTCCCTCATTTTCATCATCAGCACCGTCATCGTCACCCGCCAAATCGACTACATGCGGACAAGGGACATTGGGTTCAATACCGACGCCATACTTTTAATGCCCGCAGGGCCCGCGGACTCCACCTCGAAACCAGCGCTCTTCGCGGAGCGACTTCGACACCTGTCCGGTATTGTCAACGTCGCCCGTCAATCCAACGCACCTATCAGCGATTTTACGATCAATATGGAGGAGGGATTCAAAGGTAAAGGCGAGCGCCAGATCCAGCCGAGTCTGCAGACCGCCGATTCTAATTTTATCCGCTTGTATGGTGTTCATCTGCTCGCGGGCAGGAACCTCGTAGAAGGCAGCTACCGGGACAGCATGCGGGAATTTGTCATCAATGAATCGATGATGAAGGCTGCGGGATTCAGGACGCCACAGGAAGCCGTGGGCCAGTCCCTTTCCTTTGGTGGCGAGTCCTACCCGATTGTTGGAGTAGTGGCGGACTATCATGAAAACTCGTATCGCACGCCGATAAAGCCGCTGGTTATATTCGACGTCGCCCCTTCGGAGAACAGCATTGGGGTGAAGCTGGCCTCAAAGGATAAATCGATTCCAGCCGTGAAGAATACCCTGGCGCAGATCGCGAAGACCTGGAAGGAATTGTATCCGGGCACTCCCTTCACCTACAGCTTCCTCGATGACTCGATCGCCGCCATGTATGCTAAGGAAGAAAAGACCGAAACCCTCATCAACGTGGCAGCGGCAATCGCGATCTTCATTTCCTGCATGGGCCTCTTCGGGCTTTCCCTCTTCTCGACGGAACAGCGCAGCAAAGAGATCAGCATCCGCAAAGTCCTTGGCGCAAGCGTTACCAGCGTTGCGTCCATGCTGACCCGGGATATCGTCCTTTTCATCGGCGTTTCGCTGGTCATTGCCTCTCCGGTCGCCTGGTATTTTACGCAACGCTGGCTCCAGGACTACATCTATCGCGCACCTGTCAGCTTCTGGGCCTTCCTGCTACCAGGCATACTGGTCCTGCTATTGGGAATGCTGACGGTGAGCGTCCAGACGATCAGGGCGGCGAGAGCCAATCCCGTAAAAAACCTTCGGACGGAATGAGCGCGCCCTACTTAAGCAATTGAAACGCGATCAGGCTCGCGACATAGGCCAGTCCGGTCATATAGACCAGCTGGATGGCGGGCCATTTCCAGCTGCGGGTTTCGCGTCGCACAACCGCCAGGGTGCTCATGCATTGCATCGCCAAAACATAGAAGATCATCAGGGAAACGCCGGCGGCCAGGGTATAGACGGGCGTTCCGTCGTCCCGCCGGGCCGATTTCATTCGTTGTTGCAGTGTCTGCCGGTCTGCGTCTTTTCCGCCTTCGACGCTGTAGAGGGTGGCCATCGTGCCGACAAAGACTTCGCGGGCCGCAAAGGAAGTGATCAGCGCGATCCCGATCTTCCAATCGTAACCCAGCGGCCGAATGACCGGTTCGATGATATGGCCGAGGCGGCCGGCGTAGGAATTTTCGAGGAGGGCGGACTGGCGCTCTTTGATAAGGTCGGTGGACCGGTCCGGATGTCGCCGGATGCGGGTGTCATAGCTGGCAGTTATCCCGGTCATGCGGCTTCCCGGGCCGAAGGAGCTGAGGGCCCAGAGAATAAGGCTGATCACGATGATGACTTTCCCGGCGTCCGTTACAAAAATGCGGGCCTTATTTACCATCGTCACCACGACGTTATGCCAGCGGGGTGCGCGGTACATCGGCAATTCGAGGATGAAAAAGCTTTTTTCCTTCAGCCGGATGAACCATTTCGCTACATAACTGACGATCATGGCCATCACCAGGCCCAGCATATAAAGGCCCATCATGACGAGGCCCTGGAGGCTGAAGATGCCGAGCAGGTCCTTGCGGGGAATAACGAGGGCTATCAGCATGGTGTAGACGGGCAGGCGGGCGCTGCAGCTCATCAGCGGGGTGATCAGGATGGTCAGGAGCCGCTCCTTCCGGTTCTCGATGTTGCGGGCGCTCATGATGGCCGGGACTGCGCAAGCGAAACCGCTGATCATGGGCATAACGCTCTTCCCGTTCAAACCGACTTTACGCATGAGCTTATCCGAGAGGAAACTGATACGGGCCATATAGCCGGTATCTTCCAGGATAGTGATCAGTCCGAACAGGATCATGATCTGTGGGACAAAGACAAGGATGCCGCTTAGTCCGGCCAGCAGTCCGTTGACGAGCAGGTTGCTCCACCAGACCGTAGGCAGGTGCTGGCCCAGCCAGCCGCCGACTTGAGAGAACGACCAGTCGATGGCATCCATCGGGAATTGAGCCAGCCAGAAAACGCTCTGGAACAACAGGAAAAGCACCGCGAGTAGAATAATATAGCCCCAAGTCCTGTCCAGAAAGAGCTTATCCAGTCGTTCGGTGAAGAGGGTCCTTTCCAGCGGATCGGGTTCCGAGACGGTGTGCTTCATGATCGTCCGGATGCGCGAGTAACGCTGGAGGATCTCTTCGGCCTGGGTCCGGGTATGGTTAAAATGATGGGCGGATTCGATTTTTTCCACCCCGGATTGGAGTGTCGGGGTGAGATGGAAATGTTCGTGATTGATCAGGTAATGGATAGCGGTATAGTCGCTGATCTCCGGAAACAGGCGCCGGACATCCTGAATGGCGTCCGATGCCAGATTATGGTTGGGAATGAAATCCCGCGGCGGGGTGTGGTGCAACTGGCGGGCGCGCCATTCCACGATCTTCTTTAGCTGAGGGATACCTTTATTCTTCCGGGGGTTCACGGTTACGACGGGGATGCCCAGTTCCCTTTCAAGGCCCTCAACATCGATCTCGATGCCTTTTTTTCCGGCGAGGTCCATCATCGTCAATGCGACCACAACGGGTATTTTAAGGTCGATGATCTGGGAGCAGAAGAGGAGGTTCCTTTTGAGATTGCTGGCGTCCACGAGGAGGATGACCATGTCGGCGTGTACGGAGGGGTCCTGGTTAAGAAGGACCTTATAGGTCACCCATTCGTCGGACCGTTTGGGATAAAGGCTATAAGTTCCCGGCAGGTCGATGATGGTGGCGTGCATATCCGGGGCCAGGCTGGTGGAGCCGCTTTTTTTGTCGACGGTGACGCCGGGGAAATTGCCTACTTTTTGGTTCAGGCCGGTAAGGGCGTTGAAGAGGGAGCTTTTCCCGCTGTTCGGATTGCCGATCAGGGCAATATTTATGTTGTTCTTCTTCAAGTTATTTGCCGGCCGGCGGGCCGGCTAAGGACGGCAAAGGTAGGGGGCAAGTGGGTACCCCTATTTACGAAATGAGGAACTTGGGGTGGGTGGGAGGAACCCGGGAGCGGGTGCGGCGGGGATGTGTTTCCGATGGGCGAGGCTAATTGGGGCGAATATGCCCCAATTAAAGATGGCCGGTGAGCGGCAGTAAGGCCGGGTGTGAGGCTACAGAACAATCAACTTACCGTTCTCGTAAAGCGGGAGAACCGGAGCGAGATCGGGTGTCAAGCAGTACCGGATATCTTTTTCGAGGCCGTGGCCCATCAGGCGATGGAAGTGGGAGGCGTCCTTGCTTTTCATAAACTCGAACATATCGTTCTTTGAATTGGCTTCCAGGTAGAGGGTTTCGGCAACCTGGGAGGAATCGCAGTTGATGGAAAAATGGTCTTTTACCTGGTGGATGACGGCGCCGGCAAACAGGAGGTCTTCGATATTGATCTTGTCTTTCCAGGCCGCGCAAGCGAGGACGACAGGTTGGTTCTGATCGATGAGATAGTTACAAACGGACCGGAGGTTGGGGAAGGAGCCGGTAATGATCTGGCCGGCGCCCCGGTCCAGGGCCATATGGAGGAGTTTCGTGCCATTGGTGGTTGTCAGGACCAGTGTCTTACCGGCAATGAAGGGACGGGAGTATTCGAAAGGCGAGTTACCATGTTCCAGACCTTCGGCGATCATGCCGTCCCGTTCGCCGGCCGTGATCCCATCTATCTGGCGACCAAGCTCGATACATTTGGCCACGCTGTCGACGGGGATCACGCATTTGGCGCCGTTATGCAGGGCGGTGGCGATGGTGGAAGTGGCGCGAAGGACGTCGACGATCACTACAATGGCATGATTCACATCATACAGATGTAACAAGGCAGGGGACAGGGCCGTGTGCAGGGGAGTTTTCGAATTTGTCATAACCGCTATAGGGGTGGTACTGTTATTTGTCCAAAATGAATTTCCATTTTTCCGATTCTGCGTAGTCCTTGATCGTCTTATTACGCGTTTCCAGCAAAGTCTTCATATAGCGGGTCAGGAACAACCGGTCGGCGAGTCTGCCCAGGCTTCCATAGGGCGCTTCGTAAGTAAAAATATCGATGAGCAGTGTTCCGTTGTCGATCCGTTTGAAATGATGTTCATGCCGGAGGCTTTTGAAATCCCCATCCACCATTTCATCGGTGAAAGACAGTGGCGGGTCCATGGCGGTGATCTTTGATTTCAGGACGCGGACTCGCCGAAGGTGTTTGGCTTTCCAGGTGACCGTTTCATTCAAGCCGATCAGGCCGCTGGTGGTACCGGCGATTGCTTCCTCTTGGGTGTGGGACATCGATCTCCGGTGTAGATCGATGCTCCTGGCAAGGTCAAAGACCCGTTGGGCCGGGGCTGCGACGAAGGTCGTCAGGTGGATGGTTGGCATTTTCTTATCAATAGGTGTCCAGTAAGAAAAAATCATTCCAAGTTCAGCTAAAAGGGAATTTGACCACTTTTGCCTGAAGGAGTTTATCCCGGACCTTGACGTAGATGGTGCTGTCGATGGCGGCAAACGGGGTCCGGACGTATCCCATGCCGATGGCTTTTCCGAGGCTGGGGCTTTGGGTTCCCGAAGTCACGCGGCCGATTGGGGCGCCGGAGAAATCCCTGATCTCATAGTCATGGCGGGGGATGCCTTTTTCCAGCATTTCAAAACCGACCAGTTTTTGGTCCGGTCCGTCGGCTTTTTGTTTTTGGAGGATGGACCGGGCCGTGAAGTCCTTTGTGAATTTGGTGATCCAGCCCAGCCCGGCATCCAGGGGCGAGGTTTTGTCGTCGATATCGTTACCGTAAAGACAATACCCCATTTCCAGCCGGAGCGTATCGCGGGCGCCCAGACCGATAGGTTTCAGACCCTGCGGGGAGCCTACTTCGAAGATGCGGTTCCAGATCCGGGCAGCCGCATCGTCCTTGTCTTCCAAATAGATCTCGATCCCGCCGGCCCCGGTATAGCCGGTGGCGCTGATCAGGACGTTGTCTACGCCGGCAAACCGCCCTTTTGCGAAGGTGTAGTATTTGAGGTTGAGGATATCGATATCGGTCAGCTCCTGCATGATCTTGTTGGCGTTGGGGCCCTGGATGGCCAGTAGGCCGGTTCGGGGGGAAATATTATGCAGTTCGGCGCCCCGGGTATTGTGGGAGGAGATCCAGCTCCAATCCTTTTCGATATTAGCGGCGTTGACGACCAGCATATAGGCCTTGTTTGCTTCGAGGCAATAGACGATCAGGTCGTCCACGATGCCGCCCGTCTCGTTGGTGAGGGCGCTGTATTGGGCTTTTCCGGCGGTAAGCTTCGACGCGTCGTTTGTGGTGACGCGTTGAATGAGATCCAGGGCTTGTTCGCCTTTCACGATGAACTCGCCCATGTGGCTTACATCGAAGACCCCGGCGTTGGTACGGACGGCCTGGTGTTCGTCGTTGATGCCGGTATAGCTGACCGGCATGCTATAGCCGGCGTAATCGACCATTTTTGCGCCAAGCGCCAGGTGGAAGGGGGTGAAAGGCGTGTTCTTCATGGAATGTCGTTGAGCCGCAAATCTATGCTATTGGGCGCAGAAAAATGATATAGTCCCCCGGCAGAAGCCGGGGGGCTGTGTTCCAACTTCAACCAACGAGAGTATCGGTTATCAAATAAATAAAGCTTGACAGGAGGACGAACCGGTACGGATGGGGTGTCGGGAGCATCGTGCTGCTCTTTGGTACGGGGGTGTCTGCGTTGTTCTTTTTGGCAGGCGCTTGCGGCGTTTTATATCTGTAACCGCCCTTGTCCGGCTGGGTCGGATTTTCCGGGGCCTCAACCTTTTCTTTCTTCTCCGGACGTTCCGATTTCTCGGGGCGTTCCGGCCGGTCGCCCAATTTTCCCAGGGAGTTCACCCGTTGCAGGCCGTCGGCTGTCATGATATACTGGACGTCGCTATTCCAGTTATAGTTATTTTGCAGGCTGAAGCCTTCGTCGTCATAATCATTGCTATAGTCGTTCCGACCGTCTTCCCAGTTAATATGGCGGCGGCCCACGTTCAGGTTAAACCAGTCGTAGCGGTTGACCGAATTCTCTATCATGATCTTCTTACCTACCGGGATATAGACGACGACAATGACCTGTTGGTTACGAAATTTCTGTTCCCGGTTGATAGAAAATCCGCCCGGAAGCTGGATGATGCTGTCGGATTGGCTGACGGGGAAGATGATCTGGCGGGCACGGTCGAGGGCGGAGTTGGCGCTGCTGCCCAGGCTGCCCCGCAGGACACGGAGGTGGTAGCTGGAATCGTCGCTCCGGAGCACCTTGATCTGGACGGTGTTCAGCTGGACGCTATCATCGTTGAGGGAATAGAAAAAGCCGCTGTGTCTCAAGCCGTTTCTCCAACCGTTGCCGAACCACCAATCCTCATCGTCATAGTAGTCGCGGTGAACGTTTTGGCGCGCGCGGATGATCAGGTTTCCATGGGAGGGCTGAACCAGCGCGAAATCCTCTTCGGTATGGGCGCGGGCCCGGAAGTTGTTGATGATCATGCCCGCCAGGACGACAAAGCTGATAAGGCCGATGATCCACAGGGTGGCGAACACATAGCCCAGGTAGTGTCGTTGCGAACGCATGCCGGTGATACGGCGGATCAGCCAGGTCAGGAGGGCGATGACGGGTATAACCAGAACGAGGATAAAGCTGGCCCAGGTCAGAATATTTTCCCAGAAACCGTCAAGGACATAGCTTTTCAGATCCAGCAGGCCGCCGCCACTAAAGGCGATGGCGATCAGGCCCATGATCAGGGCAAAGGCGATGAGACCGGCGATCAGGAGGAAAAAGGCTTTGAAAAGGACGCCGATGGCGTGGCCGATCCCGGTACCGCCCCTTCGGGTATAGGTCTTTTCCGCGCTGAAATTCTGAACGTTCTGACGGATCTGGGTGCCCATTTGCTGGCCCATGTTCTGAAAGCTTTCCTTCATTTCGGCGCCCATTTCGCGGGCGCGGCCTTTAAACGATTCCATGTCGCTTTTCACGGTGTTTTTGATGGACTCCAAATCAATTTTTTCTCCGCGCATTTCGAGTTTTTCGGTAGCGGTGTTTGCTTCCGGAAGGACGATCCATAGGACGATATAGGCGACGACCAGGCTGCCGCCGAAACCGTCGAATAGGATATGGCCGCCGCCCCAACGGAAGAAATGCCACCAGATGTTTTGGAAGATCGAGGTAACTACACCTATGATCAGGGGCAGGGCGAAGACAAGGCGGGGGATCCAGACCTCGATGTGGAAATAGGCGGCAATGCCGCTGGCGACACCGGCGATGACGCGGTCGTCGGGGTTGCGGTACAGCCTTTTACGGGCGTTGGTTGGCAACGCCTTGGTCGGGAGCACGATCCAGAGGATGATATAGAGGAGGAAACCAAAACCCCAGAAAATGGTGATCAGTACAAAGAGGAGGCGAACGATGGCGGGGTCTAGTTTCAGGTAGTTGGCCAGACCGGCGCAGACACCGCCGAGGACCTTGTCATTGGCGGCGCGGAAAAGGCGTCGGGGCTCATCGGCGGGAGCCGGGCCGTAACCTTGTTGCGGCCCGCCGGTGGTACCACCGGTGCCGGCGCCGCCGGCACTCCCGCCTGCTCCGGCTGCCGGGCTGATATGGGCGGAGGTCTCCACCTCTTCGGCTGCGAGCTCTTCCGGCCGGCCCATACTGGCGATGATCGCGTTGACATCGTCGTCGGTGATGCAGGCGGCTCCCTTTTTCAGCTTATCGGCAAAGAGCTCGGAGAAGCGATTCTCGATATCGCTGATGATCTCCTCGCGTCCTTCTTCGTTGGCGAAATACCGACGCAGACTCTCAACGTACTGCTGCAGGATATCATAGGCGGTCTCTTCTATGGGGATCACCCTGCTATGAAAGTTTATGTTTATGATCTTTTTCATACAAATGGTAGTTTGACGGTTGAAATTTAGAAGTCGCGGGTTCCAATGGGTGGTTAGATCTTTTGGGTTAGGGCGTGAACGGCGTTTGTCAGTTCGTTCCAGGTCGCTTGCAGTTCCCCGTAGAACGCCTCGCCTTTTGGCGTCAGGGAAAAGTATTTGCGCGGTGGTCCGGAGTTACTTTCAACCCACCGGTAGGTGAGCATCTCTGCATTCTTCAAACGGGTTAGAAGGGGGTAAAGGGTACCTTCCAGGATGTTCAGGTTGGCGGCTTTCATCTCCTCCACGATGTCGGAAGGATATGCTTCGCCGCGTCTGATCACCGAGAGGATGCAAAACTCCAGGATCCCCTTGCGCATCTGGCTTTGAGTATTCTCGATATTCATACGCTTAGGTTTTTAATAACAACCCAAAGATAAGGGATATTTTAGTACTATGCAAGACAAAGTACTGTTTTAAGGAAGGTAATTTTTATAGGCTAGTATTTGAAACATGAACGGCAAATATCAAGGATGAACGGAGATTAAGTTAATCTCAAAAAAACGGTGAAAAAGGGAGGCTAAAGCTGTATTTTTGAACTCGACCCCTAAAGTTATTTTTACACATGAGATTGATCCTCTGCTTTTTACTTGGAGCAGCCTCTGCCTTGATCGTGTTATTCGTGTTCCACGCGTAACGGCTGTTTCTTTTATTTTCCCTTATTTCTTCAGTCCGATTTCCCGTAGCCGTTCCTCCAGGTACTCTCCGGCCGTTGCGTCGGGGTAAGCCTTTGGATGGGCCTTGTCGATACAGCCGGGCAGGCAGGCCAGGCTCATGCTGCTCCTGGGGTGCAGGAAGAATGGAATGGAATAGCGGGAACTGCCCCATTTTTCACGGCTTGGATTGACGACGCGGTGGGTAGTGGATTTGAGCTTGTTATTAGTGAGTCGTTGCAGCATATCTCCGACGTTCACGACAATCTGTTCGGGGAGGGAGGTGACCGGTACCCATTCGTTCTGTTTGGAGAGGATCTCGAGCCCGTCGGCGGAGGCGCCGATCAGGAGGGTAATCAGGTTGATGTCTTCATGTTGTTCGGCGCGAATGGCTGATTTCGGCTCGCTGGTGATCGGGGGATAGTGGATGGCCCGCACGATCGAATTGCCGTTGTGGATATAGGGATCGAAATAATGTTCGTCGAGGTCGAGGTATAGGGCGATGGCCCGTAGCAGGAGGGTTCCGGAAGTTTCGAAGGACCGGTAGGCGTCGGAGAAGACCGGGTTGAAGCCGGATAATTCATTCACGGTTACGTTTTGAGGATATTCTTTCCAGATGGGGTCGCCGTCCTCAACGGCCTGGCCGAACTGGAAGAATTCTTTCAGGTCGGGAGCGGTGCTACCTTTCGCGTGTTCCTTTCCAAAAGAAGTATAGCCCCGTTGTCCGGCCAGGCCCGGGATCTCATATTCTTTTTTTACCGGTTGCGGCAGGTTGAAGAACGCGGTCGTGTTCTTATAAAGGCCGTCGATGGTACTGTCGGGGATGCCATGGTTCTTTACCGCCACAAATCCTACTTCTTCATAAGCGCCGCCGAGCAGGTCGACAAAAGCTGCTTTTTGTTTTTCGTCCCCTGAAAATTCGGCGAGATCGACAACCGGGATGGCCATGGCTGGATAATTTAGGGCAATAAAGTTAATGGAAATCTTTTTCAAAACTCAGCCGATTTTGGCGTACGCGGAAAAGCGATGACGTCGCGGATATTGGCCATGCCGGTGATAAACAACATCATCCGCTCGAATCCCAATCCGAATCCGGCATGTGGTACCGTTCCGAAGCGCCGGGTATCGAGGTACCACCACATTTCCTGGATGGGGATATGCATTTCTTTCATCCGGTTCTCGAGCATTTCCAATCGTTCTTCGCGTTGTGAGCCGCCGACGATCTCGCCGATCCCGGGAAGCAGGATGTCCATGGCGGCGACTGTCTTGCCGTCATCGTTCAGACGCATATAGAACGCCTTGATCTCTTTTGGATAGCCTGTGACGATCACCGGCTTTTTAAAATGCTTTTCCACCAGGTAGCGTTCGTGTTCACTTTGGAGATCGATGCCCCATTTGACCTCGTACTGGAATTTCTTCTTCTTATAGGCCGGGGATTGCAGCAGGATGTCGATGGCTTCGGTATAGGTGATCCGTTCGAACTGGTTATTCATAACGAATTCCAGCTTTTCGATCAACCCCAGCTCGCTCCGTTCGGCCTGCGGTTTTTGCTTCTCTTCTTCTGTGAGGCGGCCGGCGAGGAATTCGAGGTCATCGCGGTTGTTGTCCATCACGTAGCGGATAAGATAACGGATGAAGGTCTCGGCAAGGTTCATATTGTCTTCGAGATCGTAGAAGGCCATTTCGGGTTCGATCATCCAGAATTCCGCCAAATGACGCGCGGTATTGGAGTTCTCGGCCCGGAAGGTGGGGCCGAAGGTGTAGATATCGGAGAAGGCCATGGCGCCGAGTTCTCCTTCGAGCTGGCCGCTGACGGTCAGGTTGGTAGCGCGACCGAAGAAATCCTCGCGAAAGTCGATCGAGCCGTCTTCGCGGCGGGGTGGGTTATCGAAAGGGAGGGTACTCACGCGGAATGTTTCACCCGCGCCTTCCGCATCGGTAGCGGTGATAATAGGTGTGTGGAGATAGACGAACCCATTCTCGTTAAAAAAGCGATGAACGGCGAAGGCCAAGGCGTGGCGCAGGCGGAATATGGCGCCAAAGGTCTGGGTCCGGAATCGCAGATGGGCGATCTCGCGGAGGTATTCGAGGCTCGGTCTGTTCTTTAGCTGAAGCGGGTATTTCTCGGGGTTGCATTCGCCCAGGATGTCGATGGAGCGGGCTTTTACCTCTACCGCCTGACCCTTGCCGAGGGAGGCGACAAGGTGGCCGATCACTTTCAGGGATGCCCCCGGAGTGATCTTCTTTAGGGTCTCTTCGTCACAGGAGCCCAATTCTACGACGATCTGCAGGTTGTTATTGGTAGAGCCGTCGTTAAGGGCGATAAATTGATTATTCCGGAAACTGCGAACCCATCCCATAACAGTTATTTCCTGGTCATTGGGTTCCATCTTCAAAATATCCTTCACTTTCGATCTTGTATTGAACATAGCACAGCATTGAAAGGTTGCAAAGATAAGAACGGGACTATTCTAATCACTTTGATATTACTTCGAATATTGAGTAGTTGTTGAGAAAAATTCAAAAGCGAGTAAGATTATTGCTAATTTTGTTAGCATAATATTTAATGAGTATGTCAATCGAAAAGCTCTGTGAGAATGTGTTGGACGTTATTGAAACGGCTCGTGTCAAGGTGTTTAGAACAGCCAACGTTGCGGTTGTCCATGCTTATTGGGAGATTGGCAGGCTCATGGTAGAAGAAGAGCAGAATGGCGCCGACAGAGCGGCTTATGGCAAGCAGGTTGTTGAATTATTGTCCGTCCGTCTACAGTCAATTTATGGCAAAGGGTATAATAAAACCAACCTGTGGTATATGAGGCAGTTTTTCAGGCTATTTGAAAATCCTCACGCATTGCGTGGAGAATTAAGCTGGACTCATTACCGTCTTTTACTAAAGATAGAAGAGAGGGCTGCCCGAGCTTTCTACATGGAAGAAGCTGCAACAGGTAATTGGAATACGAGAACACTAGAAAGGCAAATCAACAGCCTTTACTATGAGAGAATGCTGATGACCGGCAAAGAAAGTCAACCTGAAGTGAGGGCTGAAGCAGATTCGAAGAAAATAGTCCTGCAGCCTGGGGACATAATAAAAGATCCCTATGTCTTAGATTTTTTAGGTATAAAACAGGAATACACCTTGTACGAAAAGGAACTCGAGCAACTGTTAATCAGTAAGTTACAGGATTTTTTACTAGAGCTAGGCAAGGGTTTTTCTTTTGTAACAAGGCAATACAGAATAACCACCGAGGAGAGCAATAAGCATTATCACGTTGACCTTGTGTTTTACAACTATATTCTTAAGTGTTTTTTGCTTATTGATCTGAAAACCAATGAACTGAACCATCAAGATATCGGCCAGATGGATTTCTATGTTCGGTATTTTGAAGACAAAGTGCGGCAAAAGGATGATAACCCGACTATCGGTCTTATCCTGTGCACAAAAAAAGGCAAAACCATTGTAAAATATAGTTTGCTAAATGACAGCAGGCAGATTTTTGCCTCGAGATATAGGCTGTATCTGCCTTCAGAAGATGAGTTGACAAGAGAGTTGGAGCGGGAAAAACATGAAATAGAAACGCAGCGATCCTTGGAAAAGGCAGAATAGTTTGTAGAACAATAAGCCTAAAAGCCCTGATAGCCAGCGGGTTTCAAAATTTTTTTTGAATTTTCCAAATTTTGTGGTAAAATTGCATCGGAATTAAGCTGATTAGTTTCCTTTTCCAATGCTCACACTCATCAGTTTTAAGTCTCTCGGTGCACAATAATCAAAAATTCATTTTTCACATTTTCAATTAAACAGGCTCACTGTTTGGGAATGGTGTTCAACTCTCAAGTTTTTTTATGTACGATATTCTCCAATTGAACGACATGCTCGTTCCAGAACTCCTCGACATTGCAGAACAGTTAAAGATCGCAGGCGCCAAGAAGCTGGAAAAGCAGGACCTCGTTTACAAAATTCTCGATAAGCAGGCGCTGACGGCAAAGGACGTCAAATCCGATGCTGATGACAGTCCGGCCAAGCGCAAGCGCATCATCAAAACAACTACCTCGAACAGTACCGAGGAAGCCATTGTGGAAAGTGGGGATGAAAAGCCCAAAAAGGCCGAGGTAAAGAAGGATAACCGCAAAAAGGAGGAAAAGCCCGTCGTCCTGAAGAAAGTCGGAAGGAAGAAGGAAGAAGAGCAGGAAGAGGCGCCAGCTGTCGTAGCCAAGGCCGCTCCGCGGGTCCAGGCCGCCCATGATCGGCCGCCGGCGCATGAAAGACCTGTGCGGCAGGAAAGGCCTGACCGGCAGGAGCGTCAGGACCGGCCCGAGCAGGGAAGGCAGGAGCAGCCCAGACACGATCCGAGGAATGAACAGCGACAGGACCAACCGGGCAGTGAGGGCGAGGACTCCGAGGAGCAGCTTCAGGGTGGCCAGGAAGATTCGATGGCGAATTCGGATGAACAGGAAGGCGGCGACCAGTTTCAGGAAGGCCGTACAGGTGACGGTCAGGCGGGCCGGTTGTATCCGCAGAGACGGAATGATGCGTTCAATATCGAATTCGATGGCGTGATCCAGGCCGAGGGTGTGCTGGAAATGATGCCTGATGGTTATGGCTTCCTGCGCAGCAGTGATTACAATTACCTTTCTTCTCCCGATGATGTGTACGTCAGTCCCTCGCAGATCAAGTTGTTTGGCCTGAAGACGGGGGATACGGTGCTGGGTTCGGTACGGCCGCCCAAGGAGGGAGAAAAATATTTTGCGTTGCTGAAGGTGGAAACCATCAACAACAAAGGTCCGGAAGAGGTCCGTGACCGGGTGCCCTTCGATTACCTGACCCCGTTGTTCCCCTTCGAGAAAATGAATTTGTTCACTACGCCCAGCGACTATTCCACCCGGATCATCGATCTGTTCACGCCGATCGGCAAGGGACAGCGCGGGTTGATCGTAGCCCAGCCAAAGACGGGTAAGACGATGCTCCTGAAGGCGGTGGCCAATGCCATTGCGGCAAATCACCCTGAATGCTATCTGATGATCGTACTGGTGGATGAACGACCGGAGGAAGTGACCGATATGGAGCGGAGCGTAAAGGCGGAGGTGATCGCTTCCACTTTTGACGAGCCGGCCGAGAAACACGTAAAGGTCTCCACGATCGCCCTGCAGAAGGCCAAACGGCTGGTAGAATGCGGGCATGATGTGGTGATACTCCTGGATTCCATTACCCGTCTTGCCCGCGCCCACAATACCGTGGCGCCCGCTTCCGGAAAGGTGTTATCCGGTGGGGTGGAAGCCAACGCGATGCAGAAACCGAAACAGTTCTTCGGTGCGGCGCGGAAGATCGAGAACGGGGGGTCGCTGACCATCCTTGCTACGGCGCTGATCGATACGGGGTCAAAAATGGATGAGGTGATCTTTGAGGAATTTAAGGGTACGGGCAATATGGAATTGCAGTTGGAACGCCGGTTGTCCAACCGACGCATCTACCCTGCTATCGACCTGGTGTCGTCCTCCACCCGCCGGGATGACCTGCTGCTGGAAAGAGAGATCCTGCAACGGATGAACCTGCTGCGGCTTTACCTGAACGACATGAATCCGGAGGAGGCCATGAACGAACTCCTCAAGCGGATGCGGGGTACAAAAAGTAATGAAGAGTTCCTGGCGAGCATGAGCAGCTAGGTTAGCTCGTCTATCTTCTTCGCCAGCTTCCTGTCCTTTTCCGTGACGATATCACCTGCGCTATGCGTGGAGAGGTTGATCTCCACTTTATTGTAGGCGTTGGACCAGTCGGGATGGTGGTCCATCTTCTCGGCTTCCAGCGCGACGCGCGTCATAAAGGCGAAGGCTTCGGAGAAGTTCTTGAACTCGAATTTGCGGTGTAGCGTATTATTTTTTTCCTGCCACATAATGAGGATTTTTGAGGATTTTTAAAAAATCAAGTGTCCTTTATTCTTTATTTTTTCTTGCGACAGCTCCATCACGAGTTGGACGCCGGGTACCGATCGGACCGAGTTCATCAGGTCGGTCATTTTCTCCTCTGATACGGTGTCGCCCTTTTGTAACCAGAGAAAGTCCAGGTGCTTGAATTCCGGCAGAAGGTATTCGCCGTCGAATTGGTTATTATACAGGAAATGCTGAAGCGCATTTCCCGGCTCCTGGTATTCATAGATGCCGAAGAAGTATTGCCGCTGTTTCTTTTTAAGCTGGATCTCCAGCTCATGGTTGCTACGGAAATCCAGGCGGAGGCGCTTGTTGAGTTGCCAGACGAGTTGATAATCCTTTACAGGGGCGACCATGCCGATCAGCCGGGTGTTCTCAAAGAACCCCTCAGTCATATCCTGTATGTTGAGCTTCAATTTCATTCGCTGGTCGGGAGGCGACCCCGCGTATTGGCGCCTTCGATAAGGGAATAGATATATTTTACTATTTGCAATTCTCCCTGGTAGTTGACGGGGTCATTTGGATCGTCGCCGGATCCGGGACCGGTCGAGAAGACCAGCAGGGGGATTTTTTCGCGGTAAAGAGCGGCGTGGTCGCTTCGGGGGGTGCGGATGTTGTCATAGTGGAAAGAAAAGGCCTTTTTGTCGTGGATGGAATTGCCGATTGAGACCCAGGCAGGGGAAGTAGTATAGCCACTGATGGTCAGGGCGTGTGTGGTATCGTTGAGTGTGCCCAGTCGGTCAAGTTCCAATTGATAGTTCACCTTCCTGAAGTCGATGATGGGGTTGCTGGTGTAATAATCCGAACCCGGCCAACCCTGTGCGTTGCCTGAAAAGACGATAAAAAGGTAGTTATTGTTTTTGAGCTTTGAATCGCCCAGGAGGCGGGCCAGTTCGAGCAGGGCCGCCAATCCGCTACTATTGTTGTATGGGCTGCCGATCACTGCGGTTGTCGGGGCTCCGTTATCCATGAAACCGATCACGTTATGACCGGTGCGCTGTTGGCCGGCGAAGCTGATCCGGATGTGGAGATCGGCCGAAGCCGACTCATCCTTTAGATATTTTCGTTTGGCTTCGTGGGTAATGTACAGGACGGGGATGGCGACGGGCTCTGATTTGTCCTTCGGGTCGAAGATCAGCTTATCCGGGTGGGTCGATGAATTGTAAAGGATGAGCGCGGTAGCGCCTTTTTTTCCACAGGCAATGGCTTTGGCGCGGATTGCCCCGACGAGGTCGAAGCGGGGGTTGCCGGAACCGGCTTCCAGCCATTCTTTCAGATCCTGAAACCAGGGAACACCGCTTTCCTGCAAGGCAATGGCTGGTGATCCGGTGACCTCGCCGGCCGGGCTAATGGCCAGAGGGAACCATTCCCGACCGACGGTCAGGGTGTGCTCGTCGACGGTCAACGAGGCATCTGCGCCGATCTGTCTGCCCTCGTCGATGGTGAACGTTTGCACCCAGCCGTTGTTATCTCCTTTTGGCCTGGCCCCGGTCTTACTGAGCTCTGAAATGATATAATCGCCGGTCGCCTTTTCGCCTGCTGTACCCATGGCTCTTCCTCCTCCCGTGTCGGCGGAAAGGGATTGAATATGCGTTTGCAGATTGGCCAGTAAGAGCTTGTCGCTTTTGCTAATTTTTTGGGACTCGGCCGTCAGGGAAAAGAGGATCAGGGTAGGAAACAAGATATTAAAACGGAGCGTCATAAGTGCCGGTTTAACAGATCGGGTAAACCATTAATGTCTGCACCTTTCGGTGCGAACTGGGCGGGGCCCAGTTCATGTCAAGGCAGCCCTCCCGGGCCGGCTAAAGATACGATGGATTTATTTTCTACACTCACCTTTTTTCCTTTACTTTTGCAGATTGGCCTATCCGCAGTCGACTCCGTAAACCTGACGGGAAAAGCTGACAAAAAACTATATGGCGTTACCGCACCTTATCAAGTATGTGTATACCAATGGGACCGATGAAGTGATTCGCAGGGGAAAGAAAATCCATGCAATTGGTTACGTAGAATTGATCGAATATGATGAGCTTTTTGAATCCGTCACCTTCCGGGTAAAGGATGACAGCTACGCTACCTACTACAAGGTCTATGTGCAGAAATTCAAGGATGCCAAAACCCTTTCTATCCGATGCAGCTGCCCTTATAATCTGGGGGACATCTGCCGGCACGAGGCCGGGGCGTTGATCCAGCTGCAGGAGCTGCTGGACCGGAACATGCTAAAGGCCGAAGAGGTCCGGTATGATCAGCGGCATACGGTCGTGAAAATGAAGTTCATCGACCTGAAAAGCATCCGGGTATTGTGCTCGGTGCAGACCCTGGCGGAGGCGGAAAAATATCTCCACACGCAGCGGGCGAAGATCGAATATGCCAAGGACGAGGTCGTCAAAGCCTCCGTCGAAATTGACGGCCAGGTTTACCAGGCGGTTATCCGGAAGAACGAGGAACGGAATTTCGATACGAGCAGCGATTATGCCGATACGGCGCATCCCTTAAACCTGCCTAAAGTAATCGTTTTCCTGCAACTGCTCCATGCGCATGGGGCCTACTACTTTGAAAGCATCCGCAACTGGGATAAGGAGAAGAACAAGCTGCTGGAGGCGTATGGCTATTCCCTTTCGGACGATCTGAAGGGGAAGTTCGAGTTCTCCTATAAGGACGGGAAGCCGTTCCTGCGCGTACTGGACATGTCAATCAAGCGGGTGGCGCCGGTGGCGAGCACGCGGCCCAGGCCCGTGGAAGCCGAAGTACCGGCTGTCGTTATTCCCGAAGAGGACAGGGCGGTGGGTAATCTTCAGCGGGTGGGGGTCATCTTCCTTTTCAACGAGGAAGGGTTTCCGGGTTTTGCGCTGGATGCCGTCGCCGGTGAGAGCAACGAAGAGCAGACCGCGTTTATCGGGAAGGCCGAGAAGATGGACCTGGCCAAGTTCATCAATGTCGAGCCGTTTCCGGAATTCGACCGGCAGCTGGTGCCCTTTTTGCGAAAGATGCAGGGTCAGGAGATCAATAAATACCTGAACCGCAACTCGCCGTTCAGCGGGATCTGGGAAAATATCATCCACCATGAAGAGGACGATCTCCCTGAGGAGACCAAGAAGCTGATGGTGGAGTATCTGCATCCGAAGCTGAGGAAATTGTTCGCGGAGCTCAATTCGAGTTCCTTTGTCTTCTATGTCAACGGCCACAGGCCATTCAAAACGGCTCATCTGCAGCCCATGGGGCTTTCGGCGGACCCCATCACGCCGCATTTCAGCGTGAGTTCGGGTAAGGACGGTTTTGAAGTCAGCTGTTATGTAAAGATCAATGGTCAGGCCGTGGATATCAACAGTAATGAGTGTTCCAGTCCGGTCATTTTCTTCTATAACAATAATGGTTATCTCTGGAACAAACCGGATGATATCGCGCTGGTGGAGAAGTTTGCCGGGAAGGAAAAATGGACCATCAGCCGGGAGGATTGGCCCGCCAGGATGCGGGACCTCATCCTGCCGCTTACCAGAGAATATTCCGTGGAGTTTGATCCGGGCCTTGTCAGGGAGGTCCGGGATGGGGATCCTGAAAGAAAACTTTTGTTACAGGAGAAGGGGGACTATCTGGTCTTCCAGCCCCTGTATTCCTATAAAGGGTTTGAAACTCGACCGGGCGGCAAGGACGAGATCATCGTTCCGGACGGTCACCAGGTGCTGATCGTGCATCGTAACAAGGAGGCTGAGCTCCAGTTCTTCCGCAAGCTGGAGTCGCTGCATTCGCAGTTCATCCGGCCGGAGGGGTCGCAAAGCCTCGCGTTGAAGGGAACGGATGTCCTGAAGAACAACTGGTTCTTCCTTTTCGTGGATGCGATGGAGGAAATGAAGGTGCCGGTATATGGTTTCGATGCCCTGAAGAATTTCCGTTTCAACACGGCCAAGCCGCAAACAAAAATCCATATCAGCAGCAATACCGACTGGTTCGATGCCCGGGTGGACATCGTCTTTGGGGATCAGAAGGTCACGATCGCAGATGTCAAGAAAGCGTTGGGAAACCGGCAGCAGTTCGTTCCGTTGCATGATGGGACATTGGGCGTGCTGCCGGAAGAATGGATAAAAAAATATTCGCTCCTTTTCCGGGTCGGCGAGGGAAAGAGCAACCAGCTTCGCCTTTCCAAATATCATATGAGCGTGATCGACGAGCTCTATGATAACCGGAACGAGGAGGAGTTGATCATCCGGCTGGAAGAAAAATACGAGCAGCTTCGGGAGTTCAACCGAATCCGCGAGGTGCCGCCTCCGGAGCACCTGCTGCCGATCCTCCGGCCCTATCAGGTGCATGGGTTTCATTGGCTGAACTATCTTCAGGATGTCAACTGGGGCGGGATCCTGGCGGACGATATGGGCCTTGGCAAAACGGTCCAGGCCCTCTCCTTCCTTCAGCATTTCCGGGATACGAATAGCCGCCTGAACGCGTTGGTCGTTTGTCCCACTACCTTGATGTTCAACTGGGAGAATGAGATCAAGAAATTCACTCCGTCGCTGACCTATCACATCCATCACGGCGGGGACCGCACCCGGAACAAAGAGACCCTGGCGGAATACAATGTGATCATCACCACTTATGGCACGCTGCGGAGCGATATCAAGCTCTTGCTGGAGATTCCCTTCGACTATGCCGTCCTCGACGAATCGCAGGCGATCAAAAATCCTTCCAGCAAGGTCACCAAGGCGGCCTGTTTGCTACAGGCCAGGCACCGGCTGTGTATGAGCGGAACGCCGCTGCAGAACAATACCTTCGATATTTTCGCACAGATGAATTTCCTGAATCCCGGCATGCTGGGAAGCCTGGAGTTCTTCCGGCAGGAGTTTGCGGTGCCGATCGATAAATTCGGGGAGCAGGATCGGAAAGAGCATTTGCGAAAGCTCTTATATCCTTTTATTCTTCGGCGGACCAAGGAGCAGGTGGCCAAGGACCTGCCCGAAAAGACGGAAACGATCCTGTTCTGCGAGATGGAGGACGAGCAACGAAAGGTCTATGAGGCGTACCGCAACGACTACCGGGATAAGATCCTGGGTACGATCGAAACGCAGGGGATCCAGCGGTCCCAGCTGACGATCCTTCAGGGGTTGATGAAGCTGCGACAGATCTGTGATTCGCCGGCGATCCTGAACGAGACGGATAAGTATCCCAATCATTCCATCAAGCTGGATGAGCTGGCTCGGGAGATCACGGAAAATATCGGCGATCACAAGGCGCTCATCTTCTCGCAGTTCCTGGGCATGTTGGCGCTTATCCGGGAAAGGCTCAGGGAGCTCGATATCAAGTTCGAATATTTCGATGGCAGCACTTCGGCCATTGAACGGGAGCGGGCCATCCAAAGCTTCCAGAATGATGACAGCTGCCGGGTATTTCTGATCTCGCTCAAGGCTGGCGGGGTTGGTCTGAATCTTACTGCTGCTGATTATGTCTATATCGTTGATCCGTGGTGGAACCCGGCGGTAGAGCAGCAGGCCATCGACCGGACACACCGCATTGGTCAGACGAAGAATATCTTTGCCTACCGGATGATCTGCAAGGACACGATCGAGGACAAGATCCTGCAATTGCAGGAAAAGAAACGCATCCTGGCCAAGGATCTGATCGCGGATGACGATGGGTTTGTCAAGAGCCTTACCCGGGCCGATGTGGAGTATCTGTTCTCATAGCGGGGCATTTATGGGTCAGGCCGGATGGGCAGTCGGGCGGGAAGCCGGTTACCAGCCTCAGTTTACCGACAAAATGCAGATCGGGGGTCGTTTCCTGGCCCTACCGGCCGGTTATTCTTGCCGCTGGTAACTTATCGCCTGTCGGGCCTGATAATGGCATATTAATTTCACAGTCGAATATAAACTATCGACCGGCTATGAGCAAGTATGTCTTCTTGTTGGTATTTTTGGGACTTTTTTACGCAACTCCTTCCTTTTCACAGTCTGGTACGCGGGGATCTGTGAAGGGGGTGATTGTGGACAGTGTTGGGAACAAGCAGCCGCTTGCCAATGCGACGATCTCGGTCCGGCCGCTGGGGGCCGACTCTACGCAGGCGGAATATGCTGTATCGAATAAGCAAGGAGCTTTTGTGTTCCGCGGCCTGCCGGTGGGGCAGTATTTTGTCCTGATCACCTATGAAGGATATGCTCATATCGGCAGGAATATCGCGATCACGGACAGCAGCGCCAATGTCGATTTGTCAACGATCTTTTTGCAGCGGAGTGATGAGATGCTGGAGGCTGCCATTGTGCAGCGGCCGCCGATGGGGATCAGAAAGGATACGGTGGAATATAACGCAGGTCTTTTTGCGACCAAGCCGAATGCCACGGCCGAAGACCTCCTGAAGAAGATGCCGGGTGTCCAGGTCGACAACAGCGGCAATGTGACGGCCCAGGGCGAGCAGGTGCAACGGGTGCTTGTAAATGGCAAGCGCTTCTTCAGCGATGACCCCAAGATGGCAACCCGTAACCTGCCCCCTGATGTGATCGACAAGATCCAGGTTTTCGACGACCTCAGCGACCAGAGCAAGTTCACCGGTTTTGACGATGGCAACCGGGTCAAGACCATCAATATCATCACCAAGAAAAATTTGAAGAAAGGGGTCTTCGGTAAGTATGTCGCGGCGGATGGGACGGATCAGGATTATGATGAGAGCATGAATACGCACGTCTTTCTGGGCAATCAGCAGATCTCGGTCCTCGGACAGGCCAACGACCTCAACAAGCAGAACTTCACGGCGCAGGATATTTTCGGCGGTGCGGGCGGCCAGGGCCGTCGCGCCGGTGGTGGGGGTGGAGGAGGAGGGGGCGGCGCGGTGGGCGGCGGCGGCGGTACCAATTCCGCCGGGGCTTCGAGCGCGGGCACCAGCTTCCAGTCCGCCGGCGTCACGACGATCTGGGCGGGGGGGCTGAACTATCGTAATACCGTTGGCAACGGCAAGACCGACATATACGGCAGTTATTTCTATAACGACCAGCATATCGTCACTCAGACCTATGACAGCGTTATCTCGCAGGTGATCAACCCGGTGACCGGTACTGCCGACAGCAGCCAGACCCAGGTAGGCAACTCCTACAACGTCGGCAGGATACAGAATCATCGCATCTATTTCAACCTGGAATCCCGGATAGACAGCAACAATTCCCTGATCTTCCGGCCCAATATCATCTTCCAGCACAGCGATCCCAGCGGTTCGTCGTTTAGCAATAACTATGCTCCCGACAGCGTGAATCCGGCCAACCTGGATCGGGTCAGCACGCTGAATGGTCACACCTCGAGCTCGAATACCGGGTTCTCGGTGCCGAATGCAGACCTCCAGTTCCGCCACCGGTTTGCCAAGCCTTTCAGGACGATCTCGCTGGATATCAGTGGCTCCGCATCGGTCAATAACGGCTACGGCTATACCAATTCCATCGATAATTTCTACAAGCTGGATTCAACCTTTACGCTCAACCAGTATTACAAAGACTCGCTGCACCAGGTCACGATCATCCCTACCTTGTCGTACACCGAACCGATCGCAAAGAACATGATCCTGCAGTTCCAATTTAACCACAATTACACGCACAGCACGACCATCAACGATACCTATGACTATTCGGATTCGACGAAGAACTATAATTCTTTTGACAGCCTGTTCAGCAATTCCTACAAGTTCACCCAGAATTCCGACCAGGCGGGGTTATATTGGCGGATACAGGCGAAGAAATTCAACCTGTCGGTAGGGTCGGGTATCCAGTGGACCAACTTCACGAGCAACAATACGACCAAGGACATCACGGTGTCCCGGAACTATACCAATTATACGCCGTCGGTTAATTTCATGTATAATTTTTCCAGCTCTCAGCATTTCCGGCTGAACTATAGCGGTAGGACGGGTACCCCATCGCCCTCACAGCTGCAGCCGCTGACAACGACTACGGATGATGTCAATTTCCAGATGGGAAACCCCAATCTGAAACCCCAGTTCACCCAGAGCCTCCGGATGCTGTATGCTTCCTTTGATCCGTCGACCCAGAAGGTCCTTTTTATCACCGTGAACGCCAGCAATATTCACAACGATATCCAGTCGGAAGTATACAGCAGAACGGGGACTGCCGGCACGGTGAACACATACACTAACCTGAACGGCACCTATAATTTTTCTGGCTACGTGAATTACGGTTTCCCATTGCGCGTCCCCAAATCCAATATGAATTTTATCACGAACATCAATTATACCCGGAGCCAGACGCTGCAGGCGGCGGATTCGACGACCGCCAGCGAGGGCTTATTCACGCATTTGTATACCAAGCAAACCAGTATGGGCGAGACCATATCGTGGACGACAAATATCCGGAAGAACTTTGATATGAATGTCAGCGCAGCGTCGACCTATACGATCCCGGTACATCAAAATATCTATCCTGCCGGTACCCCTTCCAAATCCGGCGCGGGCTCGGTGAGCACCAACTTAAATTCATTCACGGAAGTTGTCTCTACGGAATTTACGGCTTATACCAATACGGGCTGGCTGATGGCGGCGAGCTTCGACTACACCTATACCTGGACGGGCTCGACGACTTATAATGTCAGCGCTCCCGTTCTGACTCCCAGTATAGCCAAGCAGCTGTTCAAGAAAAAGAACGGGGAGCTGCGGTTCACTGTCTTTGATGTGTTCGACAAGAATACCCTCGTCAGTAAGTCCAGCTCGACCACCAATATCTCCTATTCGCGCACGAATGTGCTGTCGCGGTATGCGATGCTGACCTTTACGTATAATCTGAATAATTTCCAGGGGCAGCAGCGAAGAGGGACGTTCCCCGGGGGCGGTCCGAGGTTCTTCGGCAGGCCTCCTGGCGGCGGTCCTCCCGGCGGTGGCGGTGGCGGGAACTTCCAGGGCGGTCCCCTTCCCTAAGACGCTTATTTGTGCTTCCGGATATAAAAGGGGTCTGTGCTTCCTACCTGCGATTGTCCGTGAAGAAGGACGGACAGGATAGTGCCGAGGAACCGGGAAAGGTTGGAAGAAGGGCGATAGAGGCCCTTGTAGATCCGGGTTCGGCGAACGTCTTGTTGCCTATTGTCGTTGCGCATGGATATTGGGTTTTGACAGAGGTGTAACGACTGAAAACCGACTTTATTGCGTTCGGGCCTGTTAAAATGTGCGGGAAATACGCCGCCGGGAAATAGGGCATTTTCTATTGCAGGATGCGGGAAAGGGTCGTACCTTACTACAAATCCTTTCTATGAGAAGTGCCATTCTCACCCTTACTCCTGTATTGCTGTCAGCCACGCTGTCTGCGCAGGGGGTTTTTTCCAATAAGACACAGGTCGTATTGGAGAAGGTTATCCAGGATTATCCCAATCATTTTTACAATATCAAAGGCGAGCTGATCAGTCAGGCTTTGCAGTCATCGAGATATCGGTCAACGCTGCAATTGCCGGGCGCCGAGTCGACCGTTATCACGGTATCCTCGGGAAGCAGGGCTGCCGACTGGTCCTGCGTGGTGCTGGAGACGAAAAGCTTTACGGAAGCAAAGGAGAAGTTCGCTACGATCTATGGTCAGCTGAGCAATAGCATCATCACAGCCGGCGGCCAAAAAACCTTTATTCTATCCGGACAATACGAAGCACCTGCCGAAGATAAAAAATCGACCTGCATTATTTTCTCCCTATTGCCAGGTGTCGGCGAAATGAAAAAGATAAAAGTGGAGCTGACGCTGCGGCAGGAACAAAATGGCTGGAAGATCCAGCTATCTGTGGACGATAAGGAGGAGGCCCAGGGGGCCCTGACATCCAAATAAGCCTCAGTCAAATAAGCCTCAGTCAACTAATTCATCAGTGTAAAATCCCGGAGAACGCCATCGATCTCTTCCAGGCGGAAGGGTTTGGAGATGTATTTGTTCATTCCGGCTTCCAGGCATTTTTCACGGTCGCCTTTCATCGCGTCGGCGGTAAGGGCAATAATGGGCAGGCTACGCCAGGGCTCGGGCATCTGGCGGATGTGCCTGGTAGTCGTATATCCGTCCATTTCAGGCATATTCACGTCCATAAAGATCATTACGGGTTCGCAGTGGGGCAAGCGTTCGAGTGCTTCCTTCCCGTTACTGACCTGGATCACTTCGAATCCCATGCGGCGCAGGACTTCTGTGATAAGCAGCATATTGATCGGGTCGTCATCCGCCACCATGATGCTGGTGGGTTCGGAGATCTTTTCCACCGTGTTGGCGGGGAGGGAAAGGTGGCTGCTATCCGAATGCAGATTGCCATCGAACAGGGATAGCAAGACGGCATGGAGCTCGTGGATCTTCACCGGCTTGGATAGGAATTTTGTAATGCCGACCTTGATGGCTTCGTGCTGGTAGAGGTTCTTTTCCAGCGCCGGCAACATCAGGATGCTGGGAATGTGCTGTTCGGGGAAGAGCTTGTTGATCTCCCGGATGAGGGCGATCCCATCCATTCCGGGCATCTGGTGATCGGTGAGGATGAGGCTGAATGGGTCTTTCTTCTGCCGGGCTTCCTTTATTTTCTGGATCGCGAGGGGGCCGGAGAGCGCCGTATCGGCGGGAATAAGGAAGTGGCTCAGGATTTCCTTTACCAGGCGCAGATTGGTTTGGTTGTCGTCGACGATCAGGACCTTTTGCAGCATGGCCTTTTTTGGAAGCTGGATCTCGGGTTGTTCGTTGGCGACCTGTAAGACCAGGTGGAGGGTGAAGGAACTCCCTTTTGCGGGTTCGCTTTCCACAGTAAGGTAGCCGCCCATCAGCTCGGCGAGGCTCTTGGAGATCGTCAGGCCGAGCCCCGTGCCGCCATATTTGCGGGTAGTCGACGTGTCGGCCTGGGTAAAGCTTTCGAATATCTTTTGCATCTTTTCCTTTCGGATGCCGATGCCGGTATCTTTTACTTCGATGGCCAGGCGGATAAAGGTTTTGCCGGCCTGCTGGTAGGTAAGGTCGCTTTTACGGATGGACACGATGATCTCACCGTCGCTGGTGAACTTGATGGCGTTCCCCAGCAGGTTGACGACGATCTGACGGATGCGGACGGGGTCGCCCAGGAATTGGGAGGGGATGGACGGATCGACGAGATAGAGCATTTCCAGTTTCTTTTCGAAGGCCTTTAGCGTAAGCATGTCGATCGTCTCCTCGATGAGCTCGTCAAGCTTGAACAGGGTATTGTCGATGAGGAGTTTGCCGGCTTCGATCTTCGAGAAGTCCAGGATATCGTTGATGATCTCCAGCAGGCCGTAGGCCGATTTCTTCACGTTCTGGAGATAGTCCCGCTGGGCCTTCTGCAGCTCGGTGGTCAGCACCAGGTCGGTGAAGCCGATGATCCCGTTCATCGGCGTACGCAGCTCATGGCTCATATTGGCCATAAATTCGCTTTTGGCGTGGCTGGCGGATTCGGCCAGTTCCTTTGCCTGAACCAGTTCCACCTCGATCTGTTTACGTTCGATCGCCGCGGCCAGCGAGGACGCATAGCTGCGAAGGATCGAGAATTCCGCTTCGGACCATCGTCTTTCTTCCTTCAGCTCGTCGAACCCGACGAAACCCCAGAAGGCATCGTCGTTTAGAAAAATGGGGACGGCTACGGAAGATTGGATCGCAGACCGTTCGTAGATACCGTTGATCTGCGGATCCTCCTCGGTGCTCTTGTAGCTCACGAAGGGCTGACGTTGCCAGAGCGGCTCGATGATCTTTTTAATGTTGTCGAAGGGGATATTGCGGACGGTAGGACTGGTTTGCCGGTTGTCGGATTGTTGTTCCGTCCATTCGTGGGTTTCGGTGGTCATCCAGCGACCTTCCTCCTTGTTAAAGTGGTTTTGGAAAACGAAGACCCGGCTGACAAGCGCCGTACTGCCCAGGAGCTGGATGGATTCGGTGATCGCCTGACTAATATCGGTGTTGATGAGAAGGGAATGAGTAGCCTGGGCAACGCCGTGCAGCAGGTGGTCCTTCTTCTTCAATTTTTCCTGGGCGATCTTCTGATCGGTAATATTCCGGGAGGTGCAGATCAATTTGACCAGCTGTTCCTCGTCAATAATGGGTTTGATAATCGTCTCCAGCCAGACATAGTGTCCGGTCTTGTGCAGGATGCGGTAGCGGACGATAATGCTTTCTTCGGGGGCTTTGTCAGTAAGGAGGCTCATGCGATCGGCAGGAACGAATTTGTGCCGGTCATCGGGGTGGACATATTGTTCGATCGACCTACCGACGACGTCATCCACTTCGTAGCCGAGCACAGTGCTGACTGAAGGAGAGAGGTACCAGATGGTGCCGTCGATGGCGTGGACGCTGATGATATCTTCGGAGTTCTCGGCGAGCAGCCGGAACTTCTGCTCGCTGTTAAGCAAGGCATTTTCCGCTTCTTTCTGGAAGGTGATGTCCTGCGCGATCCCGAATTCCATTTGTTCCGCCACCACTTTCCCCTTTACGGACAGATAGCGCATCCAGCCTTGTTTGGTGATGATCCGGCAGGAGAAGGTCGTTTCGTAGCCGGTATTCTCCTTTTGCTGGATGGATTTGGCGAATTCCTCCGCCACGAGATTAAAGTCTTCGGGGACGATATACAGGTGGAGGAAGTCCTCCATGAGGATCTTGTCGGGGTCTTCTTCGTCCATGGCCAGCAGTGCTTTGAATTCCTTACTGAGAGCCAGCTCGCTGTTGATGAAGTCCAGTTTCCAGGAACCCATCTTGGCGTAGGTCATGGCATAGGACAGGGTGCGGATCGCCTCTTCCTTTACCTGTTCCATCTGCAGCTTTTCGGAGATGTCGGATCCGATCCCCTGGATCTCTTCCACGCGGCCGTTTTCGCCTTGCAGCGCGAGAAATTCCCATTCGGTCCAGACGAAGTCGCGGGTATGGCCGATCGGTTTTCGGATAACCAGCCGCGATACTTTTCCGGGGTTGCTCCAGCACTGTTCCGCCACCTGTTGACAGCGGACGAGGTCTTTCGGAAAGACGGTAGTATAAAAGAGGATGTTTTGTATTTCCTGTTCCGTATAACCGAACGTGCTCAGGAAGGCCGGGTTGGCGTAGGTGAAATTGCCATTCCGGTTGATGCGGATCACATAGTTCGTCTGAGATTGGAGGATGGAGGCCAGGAATTTCTTTTCGTTGAGCAATTCATTTTTAGCCTTCTGCAATTCCTTATAATTTCGCTCGCCTTTTTTGAAGGCCGGTTCGAGCACCAGAATGATCAGGCCGATGATCGCGATGATGAGGATCACCAGCTTTTCGGTGTCGATGGTGGCCACTTCGCTGCTTTTTTCCTGCACCATTTCGGAAAAACGGGCGCTGACGTCGCTCATCAGCGCATTGTACCTGCTCTCCGCGGTCAGCAGGTCCCGCAAATAGAGTTTCCGGTTGATGACCAGCATGGCGGAATCGGATTGGGCGACTTCGCGTGAAATGGCGGCTATGGTCCGAAAATACGGCTGGGCGGTGGAAAGGGCCAGTTTTATCTCAAAAACCTTTTGAGGGACGGGGGTCGGGGTGGCGTTGACCTTATCGACCAGGATGTTCTGATCGGCCTCAAAAATATCGGTCAGTTTTGTCAGCGTGTCGGTGGGGATACCGTCTCGGATCTGTTCGGGATGGTCCAGCGTCAAAACAGCCTGTTTTGCCATTCGCTGGCTGATCGTCTGCTGATGGCTGGACCGGTTGATCGCATCTATTAACTCCTTGTTTTCCAGGGATCTTATGTGGTTAATATAATATCCGAAGAAATTGAACAGAAGCACCAGGACGAAAAGTACGACCGAAATACGAATTAATTTCCGAAAAGGGCTTTTCATTGAGATCAGGGTCTTCCTATAGGAACGTAAAATCGGCTTGTTAAGTTTCCGGGACTACAAAAAAACCAGGGTAAATACTTAACCCTTCACCGTTAATAAGTTATGGTTTGTTCCTCCATTTGGGCCGGTAATTCGCGCCATTCATATTGCTGGTTGCGCAGCTGGGGTTCGAATCCGGCCTCGCGGATGGCGGCCTGGATCCCCAGGGCTGTAAAACGGTGTGGAGCGCCCGCCGCGCTCACTACGTTCTCTTCCAGCATAATGCTGCCGAAATCGTTGGCGCCGGCGTGGAGGCAGAGTTGGGCGGTCTGTTTGCCGACGGTGAGCCAGCTAGCCTGGATATTCTTCACGTTTGGCAGCATGATCCGGCTGATCGCGATCATGCGGATATATTCTTCGGGGGTGGTCAGGTTGTGTACTCCGCGGATACGGGTCAGGAGGGTGTCGACATCCTGAAAAGTCCAGGGGATAAAGGCGAGGAATCCTTTTGCGCCGGCCGGCTTCCCGGATTGCACTTCCCGGAGGCGGATCAGGTGTTCCATGCGTTCTGCGAGGGTTTCGACGTGGCCGAACATCATGGTGGCGGAGGTCGTGATATGGAGCTGATGGGCGCTGGCCATGACATCGAGCCATTCCTGCGCGCCGCATTTGCCTCTGCTGATCAGGCGGCGGACCCGGTCGACCAGGATCTCCGCGCCGGCGCCGGGCAAAGAATCCATTCCGGCGGCTTTTAGTTCGACCAGTGCGTCGTGATGGCTGATCTTCCCCAGCTTACAGATATGCGCTACTTCGGGTGGGCCCAGCGTATGGAGCTTCAGGTTCGGATACAATTCCTTCAACTGGCGGAACAGGGTGGTATAAAAGCTCAGCCCTAATTCGGGATGATGACCGCCCTGGAGGAGCAACTGGTCGCCGCCCCAGCGGAAGGTCTCCTCGATCTTACGTTTATAGGTGTCGATATCGGTGATATAGGTGTCGGGGTGGCCCGGGACGCGGTAGAAGTTGCAGAATTTGCAATTGGCGATACAGACGTTGGTGGTATTGACATTGCGGTCGATCTGCCAGGTGACTTTGCCGTGTGGAACCTGTGATTTGCGCAGTTCGTTGGCCACCTGCATTAGTTCGGTCAGGGGCGCGTGAGTGAAGAGGTATACTCCTTCTTCGTTGTTCAGGAATTCCTTCTTCAGGGCCCTGTGGTATAACTCGGATAAATTCATGGAAGGACAAAGGTAAGGATCAAAAAACAAACCGCAGGTGCGCCATACGTTGGTAAGGCGGAATCAGGTGTTTGGCCGGAGTTTGCGTCATTAGCTGGGGCGGTTTGCGACATTTTCGATAACCGGCTTGCTATCTCGACAAATAGATAATATATTTAATGGATCGAATTTAATGGATCGAATTGTCACACAATGCTTAACCAAAACCGCCGGATACTGCTTTTTGCACTTATCCTCCTTTTGCATCGCGCTTCCGCAGCTGCCCAGGAAACTTTTGTACAACCGCCGGCCCGGTTGCTCACCACCTTTTCGGTCACCCTTTTTACCGGAGGGGTGATGCTCCTGAAAGCCCGGCTGGATGATTTCCCGGATAGCCTTAATTTTATCCTGGACACCGGCAGCGGCGGCATTTCGCTGGACTCGAATACCTGCGACCGGCTGCACCTGAATCCATTGCCCTCCGACAAAACGATCCTTGGCATTGCGGGTGTGCGGCCGGTACGGTTCCTTTACAACAGGACCCTTCATCTACCGGGCCTTACCGCGGACAGCCTGAACTTCCATGTCAACGACTATGATATCCTGACCAGTGTTTATGGGGAAAAGATCGACGGGATCATCGGGTACAGTTTTTTTTCCCGGTATATTGTGGCGATCAACTATGATAGTCTTCAGGTTTCTGTCTATTCCCTTGGGTCATTCCGCTATCCGAGAGGGTCATATGTGATGCGGCCGCTGATCCCTAATCTGCCGATCATCGGCGCGCAGATCACGGACGCCCTAAAGATCAATGCGCGGTTCTATTTCGACACGGGCGCCGGGTTGTGTGCCTTGTTGTCCACTGATTTCACCACGGACAGCAGTGTGCTGGATCCGCGCAAGAAGCAGTATTTGACGCGGGCGCAGGGTTTGGGCGGGAAGGCCACGATGCGTCTGACGACCATCAAGGAACTTAAGCTGGGCCCGTACCGATTTCACAAAGTGCCGACTTATATTTTTGATGACACGTACAATGTCACGTCGTATCCGAATCTTTGCGGGTTGATCGGCAACGATATCCTTCGCCGCTTCAATGTCATCCTAAACTATGATCGCCGGTATATCTGTCTCACGCCCAATTCGCACTACCACGATCTGTTTGACTACTCCTATTCCGGGCTCAGCATCTATTGGGAAGACGGGGTCATCCGGGTCGGGGATATCATGCCCGGGTCGCCGGCCGAAAAGGCCGGCCTGCTGGTGGATGATGTCATGGTCGCGGTCAATACGAATTTCAGCAACAATATCCAGGCATACAAGGGCCTTCTGCAGAATGCGGGTGAGAAGGTTCGGATGATCATCCGGAGAAATGGCCAGCTGATGACGCTCGATATGCGGGTAAAGGGGATTGACTAAGTTTCCTTAACTTGCAGACCCCTTTAAAGGGGATCTGCTGATATGTTCATAAAATATGATAAGTTCGAGCTGGCGAACGGTCTCCGGGTCCTGGTGCATGAAGACCCGTCCACTCCGATGGCCATCGTCAATGTGCTGTATGATGTCGGTGCGCGGGATGAGGACCCCAAGAGGACCGGTTTTGCTCATTTGTTCGAGCATCTGATGTTTGGCGGTTCGGTCAACATCGAAGATTTCGAGACGCCCCTTCAATTGGCCGGCGGTGAGAACAACGCCTACACCACCAATGATTTCACCAATTATTATATCCAGCTGCCGGCGGAGAATATCGAGACGGCCTTCTGGCTGGAAAGCGACCGGATGCTGTCCCTGGCTTTTAGCGAGAAGAGCCTGGAGGTGCAGCGCAAGGTGGTGATAGAAGAGTTCAAGGAACACTATATCAACAAGCCATATGGGGATGTCTGGTTCAAATTGCGGGAGCTTGTTTACCGGCAACATCCCTATCGTTGGATGACGATCGGCAGCGAGCTAAAGCATATCGAGGAGGCGAAGCTGGAAGATGTCAAACATTTCTTCTTTTCCTATTATCGTCCGGTGAATGCGATCCTTGTCGTGGCCGGTAAGGTGACGACGGCGCAGGTCCGTGAGCTGGCCGAAAAATGGTTTGGGGATATCCCTTCGGGGGACAAATATGTGCGTCATTTGCCGCGCGAACCTCGGCAGGAAGCGGCCCGCCGACTTGAGATTCGGGCGGATGTCCCGCTGGATGCCCTATACAAATGCTATCCTATGGCATCCCGTACCGAGAAAGGCTATTATGTAGCGGATCTCATCACGGAAGTGTTGGGTGGCGGGACCTCCTCGCGGCTATACCAGGCGCTCGTGAAAGAGAAGAGATTATTCAGCCAGATCGAATGCCATCATACGGGTTCGGTCGATCCTGGTCTGGTAGTCGTGGAAGGCAAGCTGATCAAAGGGGTCCGGATGGAGGATGCCGACCGGGCTGTGGAGGAAGAGTTGGAGAAGATGCGAACGGCACCTGTTACGGATAAGGAGTTGACGAAGGTGAAGAACAAGACCGAGTCGGCGATCGTGTTTGAGGATATGAGTGTAATGAATCGTGCCAATAGCCTTGCCATTTATGAATTGTTGGGGGATGCCAACTTGATGAACACGGAGCTCGACAGGTACCGCGCGGTCAGTGCGGAGGATATGCTCGAGACCAGCCGGGAGATCTTCGATCTGCGGAACAGCAATACGTTATACTATTATGGGAGTACAATTAAAGAATAAGCTGAACAGAAAGGTGGCGCCACCCGTGAAGGACGCCAAGGAATTCGAGCTCGAGCTACCACCCTATGTCCGACACCGATTGTCGAACGGCTTGGAGTTGTATGCGATCGACATGGGCAAGGTCGATGCGATGATGGTAAGCTGGATCTTCGACGCGGGAAATTCCTACGAGACCGGCAAAGGGATAGCGGCCGCGGTGAATAGTCTGTTAAGGAATGGTACGTCGGCCCGGAAGGCTTTTGATATCAGCGAGCATTTCGATTATTATGGCGCCTATTTGAGCCGTTCCTGTCATCATGAGACGGCGGAACTGACGCTGCATTGTCTCAACCAGCATTTTCGGGAGCTGGTGCCGGTCGTGGCGGAATTGCTGACCGAATCGGTGTATCCCGAGGACGAGCTGGCGATCTATAAGAAGAATGCGCAGCAGCGGTTGCAGGTGAATCTGAAAAAAAGTGATTTTGTGGCCGGAAGGCTGATCGACTCTTATCTTTTTGGGCCTGACCATCCTTATGGCCGGTACAATATGCCGGAGGACTACCAGGCATTGAATCGGGAAGAGCTCGTGGACTTTTACCGCAAGCATTATCAGCGGGGGGCTTGCCGTATAATTGCTGCGGGGAAGCTGCCTGCCGACCTCATCCCGTTGTTGGAAAAGTATTTCGGTGCGTTGCCGCTCGGTGAGCCCGCGGTGGGCGCTGCGGTCCCGGAGTTTTTGATCCGGCCGGCGAGTCAAAAGAAATACAGGCTGACCAATGATCCCGATGGGGTTCAGGGTTCGATCCGGATCGCCCGGAATTTCCCGAACCGGCATCACCCCGACTTTCAGCGGGTGCAGGTGCTGAACAATGTGTTTGGTGGCTTTTTCGGTTCCCGGCTGATGACCAATATCAGGGAGGACAAGGGGTATACATATGGGATATACAGTTACCTCGTCAACAACCGGCAGGAAAGCGCGTTGATGATCAGTACGGAGGCCGGCAAGGAGGTTTGCGGGCCGGCGATAGAGGAGGTCTATAAAGAGATGAACCTGTTGCGGGAAGAGCTGATCGATGAGGAGGAGCTCCAAATGGCGCGGAATTTTGCCATCGGATCGGTGCTTGGTGATCTCGACGGACCTTTTCATGTGGCCAGCCGATGGAAGAGTATCCTGCTGAACGGCCTGGATGAAAATTATTTCCGGGAAGGGGTCAGGATCGTGAAGACCATTACGCCGCAGGAGCTGCGGGAGCTAGCTGTCAAGTGGCTCGACCCAGCGGAATTCTTCGAGTTGGTGGTGGTATAAATAGGATAGATCGTATGAATTTTGACCGAAAAGACTTCAGCAACGAAGAGCTTGTCCGCTTATACAAAAGCGTCGTATTGCCTCGAATGATCGAGGAGAAGATGTTGCTCCTCTTGCGGCAGGGGAAGATCAGCAAATGGTTCAGCGGGATTGGCCAGGAGGCCATTGCGGTGGGGGCTACCCTGGCGATGGGTCCGGATGAATGGATATTGCCGCTGCATCGAAACCTTGGGGTCTTCACCGGCCGGGGGATGCCCTTGTCGAGACTGTTCGAGCAATGGCAAGGCAGTCCGGACGGCTATAGTAAAGGCCGGGAGCGAAGCTTCCATTTCGGCAGCCGGGAGCACGCGATCTGTGGGATGATCTCCCATCTGGGTCCGCAGCTGGGCGTTGCGGATGGGATCGGGTTGGCGGCAAGGCTTCTTGGGAACGGCAAGGCAACCCTGGTATTTACGGGAGAGGGTGGTACGAGTGAAGGCGATTTTCATGAGGCCCTGAATGTGGCTTCCGTATGGGATCTGCCGGTGATCTTCCTGATCGAAAACAATGGGTATGCGCTAAGCACGCCCGTGGGTGAACAATATCGCGGCGAGAGCCTGGTCTATAAGGCCGGCGGATATGGTATGGAGGGAATCCGGATCGATGGCAATAATATCCTGACGGTGTATGATACGATCCGGGGGGTGAGAACATACTGTACAAAATATCAGCGGCCGTACCTGGTGGAATGCATGACTTTTCGGATGCGGGGCCACGAGGAGGCCAGTGGGATAAAATATGTCCCGAAGGAATTGATCGAGGATTGGGGGAAAAAAGACCCGGTGGCTAATTACGAAAACTGGTTACGGGACGAAAAGGTGATTGGTCCTGAAGAGATCGAAGCGATCCGGCAGGAGACCGTTCGCTATATCGAATCGGAGCTGAGTGGTTTGGCCGAGCCGGTGACGATCCTTCCGGACATCGATGACGAGTTGGATGATGTCTATGCGCCGGCACCTTTCGTCCATGCGGGGCCTGAGGAGATGGGGTCTGTTGTCCCGGAAAAGAGATTTATCGACGCCATCAAGGAGGGGCTGGACCAGTCGATGAAGCAGTATGACCATCTCGTTTTGATGGGGCAGGATATTGCGGAATATGGGGGCGCTTTCAAGATAACGGAGGGGTTAATGGCGAAATATGGCAAGGATCGGGTCCGCAATACGCCATTGTGTGAAAGCGCGATCCTGGGCTGTGCGCTGGGCCTAAGCCTTGAAGGGTTCAAAAGCGTGGTGGAAATGCAATTTGCGGATTTTGTGACGGCGGGGTTCAACCAGATCGTCAATAACCTGGCGAAGATCCACTACCGGTGGGGGCAGGCGGCCGATGTGGTCATCCGCATGCCTACCGGGGCCGGAGTTGGCGCCGGGCCCTTCCATTCCCAGAGTAATGAAGCCTGGTTTGTGCATACGCCGGGTTTGAAGGTGGTATATCCGTCTACTCCATTCGATGCCAAAGGGCTGTTGATTGCCGCGATCCGTGATCCCAATCCCGTATTATTTTTTGAACATAAAGCTTTGTATCGTAGCATCAGCGGGCCGGTACCTGAAGAATATTACGAGCTGGCCATCGGCAAGGCCAGACTGGTACGGGAGGGTGAGGACCTGTCTATCATTACTTATGGTGCGGGGGTACATTGGGCGCTGGACTATGCGGCGGCCCATCCCGAACTGTCACTGGATATCCTCGATCTGCGGACCTTGCTGCCTTTGGACTATACGGCGATCCGAAGTTCCGTCGTCCGGACGGGGAAGGCGTTGGTGTTGCATGAAGACACGCTTACGGGGGGTATCGGAGGGGAGATAGCGGCCTGGATCGCAGAGCATTGTTTCCATCTGCTGGATGCGCCGGTCTCCCGTTGCGCTTCGTTGGATACGCCGGTGCCGTTCAATATGCAATTGGAAAATAATTTTCTGGCAAAATCGAGGTTGGATGAGATGGTGAGGCGTTTGATGGAATATTAAGGGGTGTTCGGATCAAGTTTTGCACCATTCGTTCACAATTCTTGACTTTCGGATTCGTAATACTTAACTTTATTTCAAATAGGATAAGGTTTAATGGTTATGGAAAACTGATTAGAGCAGCCTCCCCAAAAGGGAGGTTTTTTCATTATTGATTTTCCTTCGGGTCCTTCCGATCTTTTTCGTATTCGGTAAAGGCCAGTTTGGTATATTCCGCCAGGTCGTAGTCGGTCGCCCGATTACAGAAGGAATAGGAGGGTCGGTATTTGACCATGAAGCTGTCGAGTTCGTCACCCTGGAGGCCGGTCACTCTCAGCACCATGGAGGGGTTGAACCGGTGGTCGACGTATTTATCCTGTTCGTCTTCGAGCAGGCGACTTTGAAAGGCTTTTAATCGTCTTGTCCGGTCGAACTGGAAATAGCGGATGATCTGGTCCAGGTCGAAACCGGCGCCCATACCCAGCCCGGCACTCCCGTCGCTCAGCGTAAAGGGGTTCGGCTTTTTGAAGTTGAAATACTTTTCATAATCTTTTCGGTTCTGGAGCGAGTCGTTGTGATAACTCCGCGGCATGACGTTCACTTCCTTCAATGTGATGGGGTCTACGTGCAGTGCGATATCGAAGTTACTGAGGGTGTTGATGTCCTTGACGGGATATTTTATGGTGGCCCGGCCGAGGTAGGAGAAATAAATGGAATCGTCGGGTGGTACGGTGAGTTCATAGTTGCCGGCGGAGTCGGTTATGGTACCCCGGCCGGAGCTACTGACGACGCTGACCCGGTCCAGGGGTCTGGTCCGGTACATATTATATACTGTCCCATGCACGGTGACCTGTCCCCAGGCGCGACCTCCGGCAGCGATGGACAAGGATAGTGTGATCAGCAGCAAGAGCCGGCGCGTAAAGAAAGACAAGTCGCTAAATTTTCGTGATATTACTACCAAAACGGGATATAATTGCCGGGTCCCGGGCATTTTTAACGATGATTTGACAGAATCTTTTTAAACCTGGATTTGCCTCGTCACGAAGGGGTGCGGAGTGTGTCGGAGGAGGATTTGGGATTTGTCTATGCAAATCGGAATGGAGAGATGCGCCCGGAGGCCTGAATTTTCGGCTTTGAAACCGCCTGCGGGCGGGGGTTTGCAGCGTTGTTTGGCGCGGAGGAGGGTTTATCAGGAAATTTGGGATTTGTCTATGCAAATGAGAAAAGGTCGGGAAAAGGTATCCCCGGGGGCATTGAACTTTTATTTTAGGACCGGCTGACGACCTCTTCGATCACCCGGGGAAAATGAAGATGTTCGAGCTGCAGGACTTTCGCCGCCAGGGTTGCGGGGGTATCGTCGGGATCGACAGCTACCCTTTCCTGGAAGATGGCCTGTCCGTGGTCATAGAGTTCGTCGACGTAGTGGATGGTGATCCCGCTCTCTTTTTCTCCCGCGGCGATGACCGCTTCGTGGACGTGTCGCCCGTACATCCCTTTTCCGCCATAGTCGGGCAGGAGTGCGGGGTGAGTGTTGACGATCCGGTGCCGGTAGGCCTGTACCAGCATGGACGGGACTTTCCACAAAAACCCCGCCAGCACGATGAAGTCGATACCACGGGCTTGCAAATCAGGGACATAGGCCGAGCCGCGGAAAAATTGTTCCTTTTGGATCAACAGGACGGGGATGTCTGCCGCTGCCGCAATATTCAATACGCCCGCGTGGGGATTATTGCAGACGATAAGATGGATCGAGATAGTGGGGTGATCCCGGAAATGGGCGATGATCCGGGCGGCATTGGAACCTGCTCCTGAAGAAAAAATGGCGAGTTTTTTCATGGGCCCAAAACTACGGCAGCGAGGGGTAACAATAGACTAAATTTTGCTTGCCGAAGGGATGACACTACTATGACAGAAGGTCAGCGCGATTTGTCGTAATTCGCTGAAATCCACGCCCAGCATGGCGAAAAAAATTTTTCACCTGTTGATATATTGTTAAAATCCTGACTTATTTTTGCAACCGTTAATGTACAGGAAATCGAGATTTTTCCACATTTATACAACTATTTGTATATATGACTAACCAAAGCACAACAGTCAGATCGTTGCGAACAGTCAAAAAGCTAATATCCAGTCTTCTCCTCCCCGCTCTGGTTCTACTCGGTAATAATAAGGTATATGCACAGGATGGCAAGGCGTTGTTTCAGGCGAACTGCGCCCAATGTCATAATCCTATACGGGATGTTACCGGTCCGGCCCTTCAGGGGGTGACCACCCGGGTTCCGGATTCGACCCTACTGCATAAATGGATCCATAATAATCAGGCCGTTCTGGCCTCGGGTAACAAATATTTCAACGCGCTGTTTGTCAAGTACAACAGAACGTCGATGAACCTGTTTCCCACTCTGTCGGACAATGATATCGATGCGATATTGAAGTATGTGGAAACGTATAAGGCGCCTACGACGGGTCCGGAAAATCCCAATCAGAATGGCACCAATGAAAGTGACAATACGCTGCTCTATGGAATCCTGACCCTGATCTTGGCCATTATCATGTTTGTGCTGCTCCAGGTCAACAGCAGTCTGAAGAAGCTCTCCGACGATAAAGAAGGGATCCCGGCTCATGAGCCGGTGCCTTTCTACCGCAATAAGGTCTATATCGCGTTTGGCATCCTGATCGTCTTTCTTATCGGCGGTTACTACCTGGTCCAGGGCGCGATCGGCTTGGGTCGTCAGCAAGGTTATCAGCCGGTGCAGCCCATTTTCTATTCCCACAAGGTACACGCGGGCGTCAACCAGATCAGCTGTCTGTACTGTCACAGCAACGCGCTGGTCAGCAAGCATGCAACCGTGCCGCCATTGAATGTGTGTATGAATTGCCATGCCGCCATCAATGAATATCGTCCCACCAGCGCCAAGCTTTATCGCGAGGACGGCAGTGAAGTGGATGGAACTGCCGAGATCCAGAAATTGTACAGTTATGTCGGTTATGATCCCAAGACGAGCACCTACCACACCGAAAATGCCAAGCCCGTCGAATGGATAAAGATCCACAACCTTCCCGACCACGTCTTCTTTAGCCATGCCCAGCACACTGCAGCCGGTAAAGTGCAGTGTCAGACTTGTCATGGTCCGATCCAGCAGATGGATGAGGTACATCAATTTGCGCCTTTGAGCATGGGTTGGTGTATCAACTGTCACCGTACTACGAAGGTCGACTTCCCGGATTCGACCGGATCAAACGGCAATAAGTTCTATAGCATTTATGAGCATTTCCAACAGGACCTGAAGACCGGTGAAAAGGACAGCATCACTGTCAAGGACATCGGTGGTACCGAATGCCAGAAATGCCACTATTGATCCTCACCTCCGCGGCGCGGAGAATGCAAAATAATTTGGAAGACAATTTATAACTTCTCCAATATGAGCGACAAAAAGCACTGGCAAAGTTTCGGAGAGCGCGATAACAGTGAAGCGTACCGGAAGGCGGCGGGAAATGAATTTCAGGAAGGTTTACCGTTGGAAGGCCTGGATGGAAAGGGATTGTTCGACGCCAAACACCCCCGCAGGGATTTTCTGAAATACCTGGGCTTCAGTACGGCTGCCGCCACGCTGGCTGCGAGTTGCGAGATGCCGGTCAGGCATGTTGTTCCGTATTTGAACAAGCCCGAAAATATGGTCCCCGGGGTAGCCGACTATTATGCCACGACCTATACGAATGACGGCGATGTCATCTCCCTTGTCGCGAAGGTCCGGGACGGCCGTCCGATCAAGCTGGAAGGGAATGGCCTGTCTTCGCTGACCGGCGGCGGAACGTCGGCCCGGGCGCAGGCCGCGGTGCTCGATCTGTATGATACGGGCCGTCTCCGTTACCCCGTGCAGATCGCCGATGGCAAGCCACAGGAAGTGACGACATTCGAAGCTTTCGACAAGATGGTGTCCGGTGCGCTGACCTCGGGCGCAGGTCCGCTTGTCCTGCTGACCGGTACGCTGACCTCTCCCACAACCAAACAGATCATTTCCGAATTCCTCGCTAAATATCCAGGCAGCAGGCATATTCAATATGATGCCGACTCTTACAGCGGTCTGCTCCTCGCCGGAGAAGCGTCATACGGCAAGAAGGCGATCCCGTCCTATCATTTCGAGAAGGCCGATGTGATCGTCAGTCTGGGTGCGGACTTCCTGGGGACCTGGCTGACACCGGTGGAATTCGCGCATCAGTATGTCCAGAACCGGAGGATCGACGAAAAGAGTCCCCGGCTGAGCAAGCACTACCAGTTCGAAAGCATCGTGACGCTGACCGGGGGCAATGCCGATCATCGGTATGCGCACAAGCCATCCGAGACCGGCGCGGTCGCACTGGCGCTGCTGGCCGAGCTGGGCGGGTCCGTCACGGCGCCCGCTCTCCCCGATTCGGTAAAGGCCGGGGTTAAAAAGGCAGCTAAAGAGCTCATGGACAGCAAGGGCAAGGCCCTTGTCGTCAGCGGCAGCAATAACAGGCATGTCCAGGTCATCGTCCATTCGATCAACGAAGCGATCGGAGCCAATGGGGTCACGGTCGACTGGTCATCGCCGGTGCAGGTCCGTCAGGGGATCGACAGCGAGTTCACCAGCCTGGTGGCGGATATGAATGACGGAAAGGTCGGTTCGCTGCTCATCTATGGCGTCAACCCGATGTATACCTATTATGACGCCGAGAAGTTCAAGAGTGGGCTTGGGAAGGTTAAGACGACGGTCTCTTTCAATGACCGGCTCGACGAGACGACTGAATTGGTCAAATTCGTGTTACCCGCGCCTCATTTCCTGGAAAGCTGGGGTGATGCGGAGCCTCGCCCGGGATATTACAGTTTCCTCCAGCCGACGATTGCCCCGCTGTTCAAGACACGGCCGTTTGAAGATTCGCTTCTGAAATGGAGTGGAGGTACGACGACATATCAAGCCTATTTTTCGCAATATTGGACGGGAAAGCTCGGGAGTGTGGAAGCCTACGAGAAAGCGCTTCAGGATGGGGTGATCGAACCGGCTGCGGGCGCTGCTGCCTCGGGGGCTGCGGCATCGTTCAATCCGGCGAAGGTTGCCGAGGCCGCCACCGCCCTGGCTGCGGTCAAGAGCACCGGTCCTTTCGAGGTGTTGTTATACCAGAAGGTCGGCATGGGTGTAGGTAGTCAGGGAAACAATCCCTGGCTGCTGGAGCTGCCCGACCCTATCTCCAAGGCCACCTGGGATAATTATGCGGTCATTTCGCCAAAGGCGGCCAAGGATATCTTTCATATCGATCTGGGTGACCGGCGTCAGGCGGATGCGTTCGAGGTTAACCCCGAGCGGAATGTGATCATGGTCTCGGTGGGGGGAAAAGAAATGGAGTTGCCCACGCTCATCCTGCCCGGGACGCATAACGAGGTGATCGGGATTGCGGTCGGTTTTGGCCGCCAAAGCGCCAATCCTGACAATACGGCCAACTATATCGGGGTGGCCGCGGCGGGTGCGGGGAAGAATGCTTTCCCGTTGATGACCTACAACGGTGAGACGATTGACTGGTTTGCCACGGGCGCCAACTTTACCGATACAAAGAAAATGTATACGGTAGCCCAGATGCAGACCCATACGACCTATGAAGGCCGTACGGAAGTGGTGAAGGAGCTGACTCTTGATGAGTTCAACAAGGACCCGGATGGGATCCTGACAGACCGGAACGAGGAGTTGAAACCATTCGGCGGTCTGGAGAATTTCGAGCGGCAGGGTACGCTGTATCCCATCTACGATAAACCGGGGATCAAATGGGGCATGTCCATCGACCTGAATTCCTGTATCGGCTGTGCGGCCTGCGTGGTCGCCTGTCATGCGGAGAACAATATACCGGTGGTCGGCAAGGATGAAGTGGCGCGGTATCACGATATGCATTGGATCCGGATCGATCGCTATTATTCGGCGTCCAATCCCCGCAATCTGGATAACCCGGATGATATCCAGGTGATTTTCCAACCCATGCTGTGCCAGCATTGCGACAATGCGCCCTGCGAGAACGTGTGCCCGGTGAACGCGACCCAGCATAGTTCGGAGGGACTCAACCAGATGATCTACAATCGCTGTATCGGAACCCGCTATTGTGCGAATAACTGTCCCTTCAAGGTCCGGCGGTTCAACTGGGCCGACTATACGGGCGCCGACAGCTTCCCGAACAACCAGGATCAGACAACCGTAGGTAAGTTGGATCCGGCCGTATTCCAGATGAACGACGACCTGACCCGGATGGTGCTCAACCCCGATGTAGTGGTCCGCAGCCGAGGGGTCATGGAGAAATGTTCCTTCTGCGTCCAGCGGCTGCAGGCAGGCAAGCTGCAGGCCAAGCGCGAGAACCGTGTGCTCCGCGATTCCGATGCAACGACGGCCTGTGCGCAAGCTTGTCCGACGAATGCGATCGTTTTCGGGAATGCAAACGCCAAGGACAGCCTGATCAGCACGACCCGTGTGGAACACGCGCAGCGCGTCTTCTATGGCCTGGAAGAGCTGCACGTACTGCCGAACCTGAACTATCTGGCAAAGGTCCGTCATACGGATGCCGTTTGGGGTCCCAATAACACCGATTCCGAGGAAATAAAACCAGAATCGCAGTCAACGAATAAAAATAATAGCTAAAGCGCAAAATATATGGCATTATTGGCGTATGAATCACAGGTTAGGCCCGGCCTGGTAGATGGGCCGAAAGATTACCACCAGGTGACGGAGGATCTTGTTCGTCCTATCGAGGCCAATCCCACCAGGGCCTGGTGGATCGGGTTCCTGGTGTCTGTCGCCTGTCTTATTTTCGGCATCTATTCGGTGACGATGCAGGTGATCTATGGTGTCGGTCAATGGAACCTGCACAAAACGGTTGGCTGGGGCTGGGATATCACTAATTTCGTCTGGTGGATCGGTATCGGTCATGCCGGAACGTTGATCTCCGCGATCCTTTTGCTGTTCCGTCAGGGCTGGCGTACGGGGGTTAACCGCGCGGCGGAAGCCATGACCATTTTTGCGGTGATTTGCGCCGGTCAGTTCCCGATCTGGCATATGGGACGGGTCTGGTTGTGTTTCTTTATTATGCCCTATCCCAACACCCGGGGCTCAGTATGGCCGAATTTCAACTCTCCCCTTCTCTGGGACGTATTCGCCATCTCGACGTATTTTACCGTATCGCTTTTGTTCTGGTATACCGGTCTGCTTCCTGATCTGGCAACGGTCCGGGACCGCGCCAAACTGAAGTGGCGGAAGTTCATGTACGGCACGCTGTCATTCGGCTGGTCGGGTTCGGTCAAGCACTGGCAGCGTCATGAGGCCCTTGCGCTCGTACTGGCCGGTTTGAGCACACCGCTGGTGCTATCGGTGCACACGATCGTGTCCTTTGACTTCGCCACCTCGGTAATCCCCGGCTGGCACACGACGATCTTCCCGCCCTACTTTGTGGCGGGCGCCATCTTCTCGGGGTTTGCGATGGTGCAAACGCTGCTGCTGGTCACGAGGAAGGTTTTGAATCTCAAGGAATACATTACCGTCGAACATATCGAGATCATGAATAAGGTCATTGTGCTGACGGGTTCGATCGTCGGGATTGCCTATCTGACCGAATTGTTTGTGTCCTGGTATAGCATGAATAAGTTTGAGAACTGGGCTTTTTTTCAGAACCGGGTCAATATCTTCAGTCCTTATGGCTGGGCGTATTACCTGATGATGGGTTGTAATGTTTTGTCGCCTCAGATCTTCTGGTTCCGAAAGATGCGCAGGAATGTCACAGTCACGTTCTTCATGTCGATCATCGTGAATATCGGGATGTGGTTCGAACGGTTCGTGATCATTGTCCTTTCCATTTACCGGGATTATGTACCGAGCAGCTGGGCTACGTATTACCGCCCGTCGATCTGGGAGGTCGGGTTCTATGTCGGGACATTCGGGCTGTTCTTTACCTGTTATTTCCTGTTCTCGAAATTCTTCCCGGTGATTGCCATCGCCGAGATCAAGCATATCCTGAAAAGATCGGGGAATGTCTACAAGGCCAAGATGGGTCATGAAGAGGCGGAAACAGCGGAGGAATTTGCGGCGGAAAACCTTCATCACGACCACTAGGGTTCTAAAAGCTTATAAGTATGTCAGTTAAAAAATTTGTTGTCGGCATTTTTACAGATGAGCAGGTCCTTTTCCCGGCCATTAAGAAAGTGCGTTCGGCGGGGTATAAGATCCATGATGTCTATACGCCCATGGCGATACATGGCCTGGATCATGCCATGGGGCTGCGGGAGACCAGTCTGCATACGGCCGGCTTTATCTATGGTATCACCGGGACGACGACGGCCATCGGCGGTATCGGCTGGATCTTCAACAGCGACTGGCCGATCAATTTTGGCGGTAAATCGCATTTCGACCTGCCGGCCTGGATACCGATTACGTTTGAGCTGACGGTATTGTTCTCCTCCGTAGGGATGGTGTTGACCTTCTGTTATCTCTGCCAGATGGCGCCTTTTGTGCGGAAGCATCATTTCAACCTGCGGTCCACAGATGATCAGTTTACGATGGTGATCGAATTGACGGACAAAACAAATGAGGCGTCGGCGATCGACTTTCTGACGAGTGTTGGAGCGACAGGGATCAATACGCAGACCGCCGAGACGGGCTGGTGGCTCGGACGCTATGATAAAGACAAAACCCCATTCGAACAAAAAGGAACTGCATTAGTATGAAAAAACTGATTGTCTCTTTATTGATCCTTGTTGCGGTGACGCTGGCTGTCAGCTGCAGTGACGTACAGCGGGATCCGGGAAAGATCTATATGCCGGATATGGCTTACAGTCGGGCGTATGAGACCTATGCTACAACGGAAGAGCTAAAGGCGGAGCTGTTGAAGAAAGGGATCCATTTCAGTAATATTCCGGTAGAGGGTACGATCAAGCGGGGCGAGTTGCTGCCTTTTCTTATCAAGAAGGATTCTGCGGCGAGCGACACGACCAATTATGTGGCGTCGAAGCAGGTGAAGAACCCATTGACATCGATGGATACGGTGGAGGCCGAGCGGTTGTACCTCGTGAATTGCGGCATCTGTCATGGCCCCAAGCTGGATGGTAACGGCCCGCTGTATAAGGGTGGCGACGGTCCATTCCCCGTTGCGCCGGCGAACTTCGTCGGTGGCGACCCAAAATATAAAAATATGCCGGATGGGCAGATGTTCTACTCCGCTACCTATGGAAAGAACAAGATGGGGAGCTATGCGTCTCAGCTGAATACGGAGCAGCGCTGGATGGTCATCGCATATATCAAGTCCAAGCAGACGCCGGCGAAGCCGGCGCCGGGTAAACCGGCCGGCGGCGGCGGTTCAGATTCGACGGCCAAAAAGTAAAAGAAGGTAAAGGATTATAGAATATTATAAATCATTCCGAATGTCATCCATATCTCACATTAAGGAACATTTTCAAACGCCCACCCGATACAAACAGTGGTCCCTCGGGTTGATGACCGTGGGCGTGCTTTCGCTGATCATCGGATTTATCGTGTATGGCGGCGGCAATAATCAGAGCGGCAGCCGCTTCTGGGCCGCGCTTTTACAGAACAGTGTCTACTTCCTGTTGATCGTGAATGCGGCTATGTTCTTCTTTGCGGCGCATACGTTGGGGATGGCCGGCTGGGTGATTTCTTTCCGCAGGCTGACCGAGGCGCTATCCGCATGCGTGATCCCGCTCGGCATCATCTGCTTTGTGATCCTGATGTGCCTGGTCTTTGGGGGGCATTCCGCGCTTTACGAATGGCTTGACAAGGATGCGGTCGCCAAGGATGCCATACTAAAAGGGAAGTCCGGGTTCCTTAGCCCAACGTTCTTTACCATCTATACCGTACTGACCATCGGCCTTTGGACCATACTGGGCAGGAAGCTGCGTAATCTTTCGCGGTCGATCGATGACAGCAAACTGACGGTCGAGGAGGGGAAGCGATACATCTTTAACAATACGGTATGGGCGGCTATATATATTGTCTGGTTTGCGTTGACGGTGATGTCCGTCACCCCCTGGCTCTGGCTGATGAGCCTGGACGCGCACTGGTTCTCCACGATGTACAGCTGGTATACCTTTGCCAGTACCTGGGTATCCGGGATCGCGCTGATGACGATCTTTATTATCTACCTGAAAAATCAGGGTTACCTGGAATACACGGACGAGGAGCACCTGCATGATTTGGCCAAGTATCAATTCGCCTTTTCGATCTTCTGGACCTATCTCTGGTTCGACCAGTTCATGCTGATCTGGTTTGCGAATATTTCGGAGGAGACGGTCTATTTCAAACCGCGGTTTGAGGGGGCCTATGCGGGCATCTTTTATTTGAATCTGATAATCAACTTCGTAGCTCCGCTGTTGATCTATATGAAACGGGGGTCCAAGCGGAACTGGGGCACGGTAACTTTTATGTCCGTACTTTTGATCTTTGGACACTGGCTGGATTTTTACCAGATGGTATTCCCCAGGGTCGACCCGGACCACGTCATGATGAACCTGTTCGATTTTGGGATCGCCCTGGGCTTTGTCGGGCTGATCATGTGGCAAACCGCGAGGGTGTTAAGCAAATTCCCCATGCTGGCAAAGAACCATCCTTTTTTGAAAGAAAGTATCATCCATCATACTTAAAACTCTCTTTATACCATGTCTACGTTTTTTCTGTTACTGATCCTGTTGTTGGGCTTCCTGATCACCTTTCAGATCGCCAAAGCCAGTGAATATGTGGGCGTATTAAAAGGGGAAAAGAAGAATTTTGAGCAGAATAACAAGGTCAACGGTTTCCTGATGGTCGTCTTCCTGGTCCTGGGGCTGATCGGGGTCTATTGGTGTAACGAACTTTTCCGCGGGAAGATCCTGGGCGAATCCGCCTCCGTGCATGGCGAGGAGATCGACACCATGATGTATATTACGATCGGCGTCACCGGTGTGGTGTTTGTGATCACGCAGATCCTGTTGTTCTGGTTTGCTTTCAAATACCAGTATTCCGACAAAAGAAAGGCGGAATATTTCCCCCACAATAACAAGCTGGAAGTGATCTGGACGGTGGTACCCGCGATCTTTCTGACGGTGCTGGTAGGTTTTGGCCTGTTCTATTGGTTCCGGATAACGGGCGAAGCCCCGGCGGATGCCAACCAGGTCGAGGTCACGGGTAAGCAGTTCGGCTGGATCTTCCGTTATCCGGGCAAGGACCATGTGTTCGGAAAGAAATACTATCAGAATATCAATGACGGGGCCAATAACCAGCTGGGGTTGATCTGGGATGACCCCTATTCTCATGATGATGTCGTTACGGGCGATATGTATATCGAGGTCAACAAGCCGGTCAAGCTGATCATCAATTCCCGCGACGTGATCCATGATGTCGGCCTGGCGTATTTCCGGCAGAAGATGGATGCGGTACCGGGGACGCCCACGACAATGTGGTTCATCCCTAAATTTACGACGGAGGAGATGAAGAAGAAGACGGGCAATGAGCAATTCGATTATGAGATTTCCTGTGACCAGATGTGCGGCAGGGGGCACTATACGATGCGTGGTGTCATCAAGGTGGTGACGCATGAGCAGTATGTGCTCTGGCTCGCGGGGCAGAAGTCCAACTATGACCAGGTGATGACGGGCAAGGCGCCTCCTGGCGGCGCAACGGTGGATTCGACGAAGGCGACAACAATGATCCGATAATATGAATAACCATACGGTACCAATAAAAATTTTCTCATGAGCAACGAAGCAGCATTTCAACCGGTAACAGAAACCAGCCATGATGTGCATCTGGATGAGCCTGAAGTGCATCCTCACCATGATACGTTTATCACCAAATATATATTCAGCCAGGATCACAAAATGATCTCCAAGCAATTCCTGATCACGGGGATGACCTGGGCGATCATCGGCGGTCTGATGTCGGTTCTTTTCCGGTTGCAGTTAGGTTACCCCGAGGCGCATTTTCAGGTCCTGGAGGACCTATTGGGCAGCAAATGGGCGAAAGGGGGGCAGATCCAGCCGGAATTCTACTATGCGCTGATCACGATGCATGGGACCATCCTGGTCTTTTTCGTGTTGACGGGCGGATTGAGTGGAACCTTTGCCAACTTCCTGATCCCGCTGCAATGCGGCGCGCGGGATATGGCGTCGCCTTTTCTGAATATGTTGTCCTATTGGTTCTTCCTGGCTGCGAGTATTGTGATGCTGTCGTCCTTATTCATTGCTTCCGGGCCCGCGAGCGGCGGTTGGACCTCCTATGTGCCGTTGAGCGCGTTGGCGGATGCGTCGGAGGGGTCGAGGGCGGGGATGGATTTTTGGATCATCTCGATGGCTCTTTTCGTGGTCTCCTCGCTGCTGGGCGGTCTCAACTATATTACGACGATACTGAATTTACGAACGAAGGGGATGAGCATGACGCGACTTCCGTTGACGATCTGGGCCATCCTATTCACTGCTATCCTTGGGGTTCTTTCCTTCCCGGTATTGTTGTCCGGTCTCATCCTGCTGTTGTTCGACCGTCATGGCGGCACCAGCTTTTATCTTTCCGATATTTTCCTGACCGAGACCGGCAAGGCCCTTCCGAATGAAGGCGGGAGTGCGATCTTGTATCAGCACTTGTTCTGGTTCCTTGGGCACCCCGAGGTCTATATTATTATCCTGCCGGCGATGGGCCTGGTATCCGAGGTAATGGCGGTAAATTCGCGCAAGCCCATCTTTGGTTATATGGCGATGGTCGGTTCGTTGTTCGCGATCACGATCCTGGCCTTCCTCGTCTGGGCGCACCACATGTTCGTAACCGGGTTGAACCCGCTTCTGGGTTCGGTATTCGTATTGCTGACTTTGTTGATCGCGGTGCCATCCGCCATTAAAGTCTTCAACTGGCTGACGACGCTATGGCGGGGCAATATCCGGTTCACGCCGGCGATGCTGTTCGCGATCGGTTTTGTCAGCACCTTTATTTCCGGTGGTCTGACAGGGATCTTCCTTGGTAACTCTACACTGGACATCCATCTGCACGATACTTATTTCGTTGTTGCGCACTTCCATATCGTGATGGGGGTATCCGGTATCCTGGGGATGTTTGCCGGTATTTACCATTGGTTCCCCAAGATGTATGGCCGGTTTATGAACCCCGTGCTCGGGTATATCCACTTCTGGATCACCCTGGCGGGGGCTTACCTGATCTTCTGGCCGATGCACTACGAAGGGTTGGCCGGCATGCCACGCCGTTATTTGGATTACCGCAGTTGGTTATCCTTTAACCAGTTCGGCGATCTCAACCGGTTCATATCGACGGTAGCGATGATCGTTTTCGCGGTACAGCTGCTGTTCGTCTTTAACTTTATTTACTCCATCTTCAAGGGACGGCGGGTAATGACCAGGAACCCCTGGGGATCCACCACGCTGGAGTGGACGGCACCGATCCGGCCGGGGCATGGCAACTGGCCTGGTGAGATCCCGGAAGTTCATCGCTGGCCGTATGACTATGCGAAGGATGGAAGGGAATTCATCCCGCAGACGGAGCCCGTGGGTAGCAATGAGAGCGAGCACTGATTGATTCGAGCGAGCATTGATATATGTATACCGTGAAGCAATCCAGTTCTTTAAAATTTGCCGGCAAACTGCAGGATTACAAGCTCCTGATCAAGTTCAACCTTAGCTTCATGGTTGTCTTTTCCGCCTTGATCAGCTATTTGCTGGCGCCGAAAGTAAAGGAATTTGACTGGGCGGCGATCGGGCTCTTTTTTATCGGTGGAATGCTGGTAACCGGGAGTGCGAATGCGATCAACCAGATCGTGGAGAAGGATACCGATGCGCTGATGAAGCGGACGGCTAACCGGCCGGTCGCTTCGGGGCGGATGAGTCCGGAAGAGGCGTGGACGTTTGCGGTCCTGGCGGGAGTAGGCGGGGTGTTGATCCTGTCGCATTTCAACTGGCTTGCGGCGGGTCTGGCGGCTTTCAGCCTGTTCGTGTATGCTTTCATCTACACGCCGCTGAAGAAGGTCAGTGCGATCTCGGTGTTGGTGGGGGCGGTTCCGGGGAGTTTGCCCTGTCTGATCGGCTGGGCTGCGGGAAATGACGATCTGAGTGCCGGTGGCTGGATCCTGTTCGCCCTGCAATTCTTCTGGCAGTTCCCCCATTTCTGGGCGATCGCCTGGATTGCGCACAAGGACTATGCGGCTGCGGGATTCAAGCTGCTACCGTCCATGGAGGGGCCGACAAAGTATTCGGCCATCCAGTCGATCATTTATTCCCTGTTGCTGTTGCCGGTCGGCGTCCTGCCCTGGCTGACGGGAATGTGCGGGATGGCGGGTGCGATCATTGTGCTGGTGGCGAACCTGTTGATGGTGACCCAATGTGTGCGGTTATACCGGGAGATGACGGTAAAGGCCGCGAGGAGAGTGATGTTCAGCAGCTATATCTATTTGCCGGTGGTTTTGCTTGCACTACTGGCCACCAAAGTTTAAAGATGGCTAAAAATTATGGAAGCAGTGAACGAACAGCGAAAGAGAATACATCCTCATAAATTCACGTTATGGGTGGCGTTGGCAAGCATTGTGATGATGTTTGCGGGGTTGACGAGTGCGTATGTGGTGAAAAGGGATGCCGCGGGCTGGACGACCTTTTCGATACCCAAGGCTTTTTGGTATTCGACGGCGACGATCCTGCTGAGCAGTCTGACGATGCAGATCGCATTAAGATCTTTTAAAGAGCGGGAGATGCTCCGGTACCGTAATCTGTTAACGATCACGGCCATATTGGGTATCCTGTTTATGTTATTGCAATGGACGGGGTTCCGGGACCTCTGGCACTCGGGGATCACGTTCCGGGGTTCGGGCGGCGGGCAATTCCTGTATGTCATTGCGGGATTGCATGTGGTGCACGTGCTTGGCGGGGTGATCGCGCTACTGGCCACGCTGGCCCGGGCGTTTGTATCAAAAGTCCGCAGCTATAACAGCGTTCCGGTTGAGCTGATGGCCACCTATTGGCATTTTGTGGACCTGTTGTGGCTCTACCTGTTGATTTTCTTTATATTGGTAAAATGATAAATTTGCAATTAATAAAATAAGAATATGGCACAAGCGGTACCAGCAGGACAGAAATGGTGGAGTGGCGGAAAAAGCCCCTTCAATGTGGAATACGGGAAGCTGATGATGTGGTATTTCCTGATGAGCGATTCTTTTACTTTTGGAGCATTTTTGATCTCCTACGGTTCGATCCGCTTTGCCACGAATGGGTGGCCGAACCCGAACGAAGTCTTTAAGGCCTTTCCGTTTTTTGGGGAAGCCAATATGCCGCTGGTGTTCGTCAGTCTGATGACCTTTATCCTGATCATGAGTTCGGTGACCATGGTATTGGCGGTTGCGTCCGGACACAGCGGTGATCAGAAGAAGGTGACCTTTTATATGATCCTGACGATCCTGGGTGGATTCGCCTTTCTTGGTTGCCAGGCCTGGGAGTGGAGCCATTTGCATGGCGAAGGCGCGTGGTGGGGCAGGAATCCTTTTCACAATGCGGATGGTACGGTTGCGACGACCAATTTCACCAATTTCTTTTTTACGATCACCGGATTCCATGGTTTTCACGTTTTTTCCGGGGTGATCATCAATATCATTATGCTGATCAAGAACCTGCGGGGCGACTTTGCCCGAAAAGGGCATTACCTGATGATCGAGAAGGCCGGCTTGTACTGGCATTTTGTGGATCTGGTATGGGTATTCGTTTTCACTTGTTTCTATTTGCTTTAAAAAATAGTTTGGCCGGCCCGAGGCCGGCCCGACCAAAATAAAAATAGGTATATGTCAAGTATTGAAACGGCAGGTCACGATAACGCTCATGCTTCATTCGACACCAGGCCGATCTGGCGCACCTTCTGGATCCTGCTCGGGATCACGCTGTTCGAACTGACCCTGGCGACGATCCATATCAAGACGGACGGGAGGTTTCCGCCAAAGCTCATGCTCAACGGCGTCTATCTGATCCTGACCTGCGCCAAGGCGTTCTATATCATCGCTGAGTTTATGCATCTTCGTCATGAGATCAAGAATATGATCATGACGATCGCCATTCCGGCCTGTCTCTTCATTTGGTTCATTGTCGCCTTCCTCTGGGATGGTTCTTCGTATAATCAGTTGCGTAATCGTTACGACCGGCACTATGCGGAGAAGGTGCTGGCGCCGAAAGAGGCACCCGCGGAAAACCCCGCTAAGCCGTGAGTAAGAAAGCGTGGTTGGCTATATGTATCGCGGTAGTGGTGCCGCTGGTGTTCTATGGCATCGCAACGACCTACGGGGTGGTTATGCCGCCCCGGTATTTCCCCGATTCGGTAGTCGTCCGGAAGAAGGATGGTAAGGAGGTGACGGATACGGTCTGGCACAGGGTGGCCAATTTCCGGCTGGTCAATCAGCTTGGGGATACGGTCACGCTGGATTCGCTTCGGGGTAAAGTGATCCTCATCGATTTCTTTTTTACGCACTGTGCGAGCATTTGTCCCATCCTCACACATAATATGCGTCATATGCAGGATGCGCTGGAGCTTAGGGACAAGGTCCAGCAGGTGGATGCCGCGGATACGAATTTTGTTCAGTTCCTTTCCCTGACGGTTGATCCGGCGCATGATTCGGCCCCGGTCCTGAGAAAATATGCGGATCGATATGGGGTGAATTCGGATCTGTGGTGGATGTTGACCGGGCCTAAAAAAACGATCTATGATTTTGCATTGAATGAGCTCAAGCTTGGGTTGCAGGACAGTGTCAACGTGGATTCCACCTTTATGCATTCCGACTATATTGCCTTACTCGATAAGGAGCGGGTGATCCGGGGTTTCTATCATGGTACCGATACCAATGCGTTGAAAAGGCTCAGCAATGATATGGTCTTTATTTTTTTGGAAAAGGAGAAGAACAGGAAGTCGACGGCATTTGATGAGTTGAAACCGCTGGAGATACCGATTGCCGTTGTGCTGCTGGGTACGGTGCTGGGTGTGGTATATTTCAGTCGCAAATCGAAGAAGGAGTTACCGAGCTAATTTACCAATATGGGTACACCGTTAGTAGAGCGCGCGCAGGAGGGCGGCCCGGCCGGGCCGGGTGGGCCGGTCGGGCGGAATTTTAATAAGGTCATTATCCTTGTGTCGATCGCGATCCCGGCGGCGGTGGCGTTCCTGATCCTCGTGCCTCATGCGAGGATCGATGTTGGGTTCAATACGCGGTCGCTGCCGTTGTTTCACGCGATCCTGAATTCCAGTACGGCGATCCTGCTGCTCGCGAGCCTGTATTTTATCCGTCATGGGCAGGTGCGTGCTCATCGGCGGGCGAACTGGACGGCGGTGCTGTTGAGCTCGATCTTTCTCGTTTCGTATGTGATCTATCATGCGTCCAATCCGTCGACCCGGTTTGGCGATCTTAATCATGACGGTGTTTTGAGTGAATTTGAGAAGCAGCGGGCGGGGTTTGCCCGGTATGTATATTATTTCATTCTCTCTTCGCATATCCTTTTGTCGGGGGTCATCATTCCTTTCGTGTTGTTTACGCTGCAGCGGGCTTATCAGCGGCGGTTTCCGCAGCATCGCCGGCTGGCTCGGATCACCTGGCCGTTATGGTTGTATGTGGCGGTCAGCGGGGTCGTGGTGTATATGATGATCAGCCCTTATTATTAATGGTTTGCGCGGTCGACCTTCCTAGTTGTTCGGGGTTTTGCCCTTCTCCGGTCGTTGACTGAGGAGGTCCGAACGGCGCGGTTCGGGAACCCGATCGTAGTTGAAGGGGCAGTGGCGGCAGCCGTTGCCGCAGCAATAACCGCGCTCGAGATGGAATTTTTCGGTGAATACCATCAGGCCCTGTTCGTTGTAGTAGAAGTCAACTCCTTCCGTCAACTCTTTCATGTGCGGGAGATTTCCTGGGTATTGGTGTTTTTCCCATGGACGCGCGGCGGTCTGACGGGTCTTGCCGGCGGGATCGGCTCTTCGTTCTTTATTCTCTCCATTAACTGATTGTCCTTGTCCGGTAGCGGGTTTTCGGTCAATGTAAAGCAAATGTAGTGAATGCGGTTGCTTTGAGCGATATCGAGACTTTCGTAATGGGTCTTGATCCTGAGGTCTTCCCTGATGGGATCGGCGTGGATGTCGGAGATGTCTTCGAGGATGGTCAGATGGTACATTTCGGCGACCCATTTTGTGAATTGATAGAGAACGGGGGAATCGGTTTTCAGGTGGATGCGGCCGCCGGGGGTCAGGATCTGCTGATAAAGGCGGATGAATTTCGGGTGGGTCAGGCGGCGGGTGGCCCGCGACTTTCTTAGCTGGGGGTCGGGGAAGGTTAGCCAGATCTCCGCGACTTCGTTTTTTTTGAAATAATTGGGAAGCTTATCGATATGGGTGCGGAGGAAGGCGGCATTGTTGATGTTTTCTTCCAGGCATTGTTTTGCGCCGATGTAGAGGCGATTGCCTTTGATGTCGACGCCGAGAAAATTGCGGTCGGGGTACATCCTGGCGAGGGCGACCGCGTATTCCCCCTTTCCGCAGGCGAGCTCGAGGGTGAGGGGGTGGCTGTTTTTGAAAAAAGCGGACCACTGGCCGGGCATCCCTTCGGGATATTGGAGGACGTTGGGGAAGGATTTGATCGCTTCGAAGCGGATGAGTTTCTTTTGGCCCATAGGGGGCAAAATTAGCCAAAATGGGTCTTAGCAAAACAAAAGACCCCGCTTTTCGGCGGGGCTTTTTGCTTGTGGTCGCTGTAGAGGGAGGAGTCGAACCTCCACGGGGCAGTTAGCAGTAGCGCAATGTGCGGTGGTCAACCCCAGTCGGACCCGATTTAAGTCGGGGCCGGCATTACACTATGTTTATCCTGGATCCCCACCCCCGAGACAAGGGGGCATGTCTGCCAAATTTCATCACTCCACATTCTTGGGATCTCGCGGACCAGTTCCTTTCGGCGGCTGATCCATAAGAGCTTGTTGAAGCAAAATTAAAGATTCGGCTGAAATATTGGCGATTTTTGAAGAATTTTTTTTATCTTTTCAATATTATTCAAATATTTACCTATTATTGTAGATAAATTTTAAAAACCCCTTTCAAGATGGCTGTTAAATTGAATCTCGACAAATTAGATCTGCAGATCATCCACGAAATGATGGACAATGCGGAGATTTCTTATGCCGAATTGGGAAAGAAGCTATTTGTTTCGGGAGGCACGATTCATGTACGCATCAAAAAGTTACAGGAGCTGTCGGTTGTTAAAGGTACGAAATTACATGTAGACCTTAAGCAACTTGGATACGATGTCATCGCTTTTGTCGGCATCTATCTGGAAAAAAGCTCCTTGTATGACAGTGTCGCGCGGGAGCTGCACAAGATGCCGGAGATCGTCCGGCTCAACTACACTACGGGCAACTACAGCATGTTTGCCGAGGTCGTTTGCAAGGACATCAACCAGCTCCGTTACGTCCTGCATGATGAATTGCAGAAAATAAAAGGGATAGAGCGGACGGAGACATTCATCAGCCTGGATGAGAATTTCAATCGCAATGTCCAGGTCTTCAAAGGGTGACCCGCGTCTTCGGGCTCAAACGCGGACGTTCAGAATGTCCCGTAATGAATTTCCGAGCAGATTGAAGGCCAGCACGAGCAGCATGATCGCCAACCCGGGTGCAAGCGCCAGCATGGGATTGTGCGTAATAATAAAGTTGTAGTTTTCCTTTATCATCAGACCCCAACTGGGTTGTGGCGGCTGCACTCCTACCCCTAAAAAGCTCAACCCTGCCTCAATGACGATGGCGGAGGCAAAATTGGATGCTGCTACGATCCAAACGGGGCCCATCACGTTGGGCAGGATATGACGGAACAGGATGCGGGGATGGGAATAACCCAGGGCCTTGGCAGCTTCTACATATTCCCGTTCGCGTATCGCCAGTACCTGCCCTCTGACGATCCGGGCCACATTCACCCAGAGGGTCAGCCCGATCGCGATGAATACCTGCCAGAAGCCCTTGCCCAGCAAAAGCATGATGGCAAAGACCAGCAGCAGCGTAGGGATGCTCCAGATCACGTTGATCAACCAGAGGATGATCTCGTCCACCCTGCCGCCGAAATAACCTGCCAGTGCGCCCAGCAGGACACCAATGGTCAGTGAAAGCAACACCGTCACCAGACCGACTGCCAGGCTCACCCGGACTCCGATCAGCAGCCGGCTGAGGATATCGCGACCGTATTTGTCGGTGCCCAGCCAGAAGGTGATGGTTATCGTCCCGTCCTTGTCCGTTCCTGACGCGTGACCGGGCAGGATGGCGCTCAGTGGGTAAGCCATTCGCTCTTCCACGCCTTCATCCACAAATTTTTGCACGATCACGCTGTCTCCTTTTGCGGCGAAGCTGTTGATGGGGATATAGTCGTAAGGATCTTCGCGGCCAAAGAGAAGCCGATGGAAAAAGCCCACGGGTGCAGGCTGTCGTTCCTTGTTTACTCTTAGGAAAAGTTGCCGGAAGCCCGGCGGTCTTCCGCCGATCTCAACGATAATCCTGTTTGCATCCGGCGAGCCATCGGGCGCCAGAAAATAGGCGAAGATGGCGGTCAGGATGGAAAAGGAAATGACGGTCAGTCCGAACAGCGCACTCTTGTTGCGCAGCACGCGTTTTCTGATATGGCTGCCGCGGGTTGTCATTTGTTTATTATTCTGTCTTTCCACCGATAGCTGCCGAATTTCCCCATCCAGCCGATGAAGACGGTATAGACGATATGAAAGGGTTGCAGGAGGGGAAACCAACGCATCAGTGACTGTTGATCGAAGAAGCCTGCGACGGTATTGACAAAAGGAAATTCCAGCAATGTTTTTGTCAGCAGGCCGATAACCAGCAGCCAGAGCCACCAGAGATTCCAGCAGGCGGCGACGGCCAGGATCAGAAACGACGCGTTGAGAAGGTAGACCAGCAACAAAACGCGGAAAATGCGTCTGTCATCGTAGCGGTCGGCCTTACTGGCCCATCGGACCCGTTGGTGGAAGAAGTCTTTCCAGCTGGTCTCGGGTCGGGTGGAGACGATTGCCTGCGGGCTCTTGAGGAAAAATACAGCGTCGGGGTACTTTTTGTAGATCTTGTGCATCAGCAGCATGTCGTCGCCGGAAGGGATCGTATCGATGTCCTTGAACCCATCCACTTCATCAAAGGCGCGTTTTTCGTAGGCGAGGTTGGCCCCATTACACATGGAGTGGAATTTCTTATGAACCGCCGCGCCCGTAATGCCTTGCAATGTAATAAAGTCGAGCGTTTGAAAAACGGATAAGAAGCTGAGTCGGATAGGGTGGCCGATCCGGACGGGAGCAGCGATGAATTTGGCGCCTTTTTGTTCGTAAAAGGCAGCCAGGGTGGTCAACCAGCCGGGGTGGAACAGGCAATCCGCATCGGTTGTTACGATCAGGTCGCCTGTGGCGGCGCGGATTCCGGTCTCGATGGCGAGTTTTTTGTAGGCAACGGTGCCGGGTTGATCCGGTACCTCGCTCGGGCGGAGGCAGCGTAATGTCAGTGAGGGGTAGTGCAGTCCTTCGACTATATCGGACGTTCCGTCGGTCGAGTGGTCGTCGATGACGGTCACCTCGTAGAGATGTTTGGGATATGTTTGAAGGGAAAGGCTTTCGATGCAGGAGGCAATACGGAGTGACTCATTTCGGGCGGGGATGAGTACGGAAATGCGGGTGTGACCGGTCGGCGCGTTGCCGGCAAATACGGCGATGCTGGTCCAAGCCCGATGATAATAGTCGATCAGCGCCCCATAGACGATAAAGAGGCAGCAGCCGATCAGTGTGAAGAGGAAGACTGGCACCATTTTGTGGCAGATGTGATCTGTAAATATAGGGGAAATGGGGGTAGGCTGCTCTGCTGGTGCCGGGGCCGGGCGGGACAAATTTCAAACCGGATTTCGCAGGATTTAAGGGCATCTAGCGAAATTTATTGTTTGTGATTTGCTACTGATCCTCATTTGGCCTTCGGAAGCCGACCCTGCGCCTATCAACTTGCTCAGGGGTGGGTAGCAGCTTTTTCAGATAGGTAAAAATCAGTTGTATGTCCTCATCATGTGCACTCACCTTCCTTTCCAACTGTTCTAATTTTAGAAAGAGGTCTTTATAATTCAACAGCATTGCCCGCATCCGTGTAAAAAGGCGAATGATTTGGATATTGACCTTAATCGCCCTAGCGCTGTTTAACACGCTCGATAACATCGCAACTCCTTGCTCGGTAAAGGCCATCGGCACATACCGCACGCCACCCCATCTTGAGGTGCCAATTTGGCTCCTCAAGTTTTCAAACTCTTCCTGGGTCAATTCGAACATAAAATCATCGGGGAAACGGTCAATATTCCGTCTGACCTGTCTTTTGAGTTGCTTGGTTTCGACTTCATATAGATCTGCCAGGTCTTCATCAAGCATCACATTATGGCCCCGGAAATGGAAAATCTTGCTAATCAATACTTCTTCTGGCACAACCATTGCAATTTTGTCTGTCATAAGATGAGTTTTAACGTATATACACAGCCTTGCCTTTCTTCGTTGGGGCTGCATCTTGCGTCTACTTCAATAAAATTAATGAGAAGGGAATAGGAGGATTTTTCAAAATTAGAAAAAATAATTCTCTCAAATTTTAAAATCTTGCTTTGGGGGCTGATATTCTCGGCGACGTAGCCCGGACTGGATTCAAACCTGAAACCCATGGTTATGAGAACGATGTAAATGCCAGCTTGGAGGGCATATTGTTTTCAAACACAAAAAACCCGGCGGATTTAGGAGCTCTTTGAGCGCGTTAAAGATCATCGTTATGTCTTGTTCGTGTTTATCGATACGCCAGTTCTGATTAAGCAGTTCCTTCTCGATCTGTTCTAACTTAACAAAAATGTCTTTCTGAGTTAGCATCAGCTCTCTGGTCCGGGTAAAGACCCGTATAGTCTGTATATTGACTTGGATAGCAGTTGGGCTGTTTGGTTTAAGGGGGAGCAAATTGCGCCCCCAATGATTAGGGAATTCAATCAATGTTAAGAAATTGGGTTAGGTTGAAACAGTGGGGAAACAAAATTAGAGAAAAAACTTCCCAAAATTCAAGAAACTTTGTCGGGTTATTTTTCCTTCTGTTCTACCGTTCCAACTCCGACCAGATTCAAACCCGAAGACAATCTTCTCTGGTCAATTCGAACATAAAGTCATCGGGAAAGCCGGTCTATATTCCGTCTTCGTGGATTAAGCGTTTGGAAATTTGTTTGCCAGGATCATATGGATAAAAAACTTGGATATATTCCAAAGCACAAAGATTATGAAGACCATTGCAAAAGAGGGGATGGCTTCATGTAATTTAAAACTGCCTATTGTCAAGCAGATAAGGCCTATCAACAAAATGGAAACGGCAAATAATTTATGCCCAAACGCCCAGATTGTTTCGTTTTTCACCGTCCATTCTGTGGTAATACCATAATAACGATTGCCAAACTTCGGCGGGAAAAGAAGGATAGCCATGGTGCAAAAAATGAGAAATAAACCGACATAAATGTCTGTGTTCCATTGAAAGTTTGCCATAAAATGTTTTAAAGAAGGATATGCGCCTGGATGCCGTCAATCTCCATTGATTTACCCGCCAAGATACCGAATTTCTCACCTGAATTCGAAATTCAACTATCAGGCACCCCAGACTGGATTTGCAGGGAACTAAAGTTTCACCAATTTGATCGTTTTTGCTGAATTGCCATTAATTACTTTCAAGAAATAAATTCCCGGATGTAAGGAAGCGCCGATATTAATCGTTTGGCCGGGGTATAAGCCGGGAATTGTCTGAAGTACCTTGCCTTGAATATTGATCAGTTGAAGGGTGGTCGCAGCAAGTAGGTCTGTACTTGAAGCCAGATGGATGGCAAAGGAACTATTGGTTGGATTTGGTGCAGGCGTAATACTAAGATCGCTGCCTGGTTCTGTTAAAGGTTGTGCTATAATCGCGGCAACAGCCGGGCTTTCTGTAGCGATTGCTTGAATTCCCAGGTGATATTCCGCAAGGACGCCGATCGCCAAAGGATCGTCGGCATACCCGGTAGCAATTAATTCATTGTCGGAAATGGCTGCACACCCGACTTCACTTTGTCCTTTTACAAACTTTGTTATGGTTTTGCCATTGGCGCCAAAAGTGCTGTCGGGAGTTCCATTTGTATTATAGCGGGCAATGGAGAAATCGGTATTATTCTGCGCATCAGTCACCGTCCCGGACACCAGGATTTTCTTATCGCCTTGCAACAACAGACTCGAGCCGTCGACGGCGATGGTGCCATTTGTTCCAAAAAGACTGTCAGTAACCCCACTCGAATGGAATCTTGTAACAAAAGAATAAAAAGGATAATTACTTGGGCTTGTTTCGTAGGCAAGCAGGATCTTGCCATCTGCCTGCAATGCAACCGTGCCGGGGAAGGCTGATGCGCCGATACTAAGGGTCATGCTTCCATTTTGGGCAAATGATGAGTCAATGGCTCCGTTTGAATTGAACCTGGCCAGAACGATGACCAATTGGAAGGAAGCGGTGTAACATGCTTCACCTATCAAGATCTTGCCATCCTTTCCGATTGCGATAGTTGTCGCGTTATTATAGGGCTCAAATTCGGCAGTTATCGCTCCCCCCGTCCCAAAGGTTGCATCGGGAGTTCCATCGGTATTATACCGTGCCAGAAGCAAGTCTGACCCGGTGTTGGTGTAAATATAACCAGCAACTACCACTTTGTTATCCGGCTGGATGGCCGTAGGTCCATATGATTCACTTCCGCCAAAAAAATCCGACAGCACAATTCCGTTTGTTCCATATGTTAGATCCGGACTGCCATTCGTGTTATATCTGCTGAGTATTATTTCCGATCCTGTTGAACCACTATAATAATTGGATTCCACCACTTTCCCATCCGTTTGCATTACCGCGTTATAGCCGTTTGTGCTTGCGATTCCGTTATTACCGTAGGCAAGATCGGTTGAGCCATCTTGCTTAAATCTTGTAAGAAAATAATCAGATGTAGGGCCACCGGCGTATGTATACCCATTAACGACAATTTTGCCGTCATTCTGTACCATCGCGCCGTCGTAATAACGGGCGTTACCCGGATAATAGCCAAGCAAATTGCCGTCGGATCCGAAACTGCTGTCAAGGCTCCCGTTTATATTAAATCTTGATATCGTAAAAAGATTATTGGTATTGGTTTCAGTATACCCTCCGGAAAGAATTTGGCCATTAGGTGCAATCGTCAAGCAATTCAGAATATCATAATCATTACTGGCAACCGGGTCGACCACCTGCCCATTGGTCCCAAAGCTACTATCTGCCAATCCATTAACATGAAAGCGGGCTAAGGCGAACTCAGAAGCGCCTTCACCATTGTAGGCATAGCCGCCGGCAATAATTTCTCCATTTGACTGTAAAGCTATTGCCGCCAAATATTCATCGTTAGTTCCAAAATTTGTTCCGGTAACACCCGAGCCATTGAAAGATGAGTCCAGTGAGCCATTGGCGGTATATCTGGCTATCTCAAAATGACTATTATAAGATGGGTCTGTATAATAGCCTCCTACTACGATCTTTCCATCTTCCTGGATGGCGACTGAGCTGGCATTATCCGAATTGCCGAAATTGCTCGTGACCTCCCCGTTGCCATTAAAAGAAGGATCCAGGGCACCGGTGTTTAAATAGCGAGCGATCGCAAAATCACCGGCAGATCCATTATTGTAATTACCTGCGGCCACAATTTTATTATCCGTTTGCAGTGCTATCGAATTAATATTGCAGGCGTTGCCGAAATTGGTAATTACCAATCCCTGGCTCCCATAAGAAGTATCAACCGTTCCATCTTTAACATATCGGATCAGGGCAAACTGGTTGATCCCGTTTCTGGAACTCTGACCCCCTGCAACGATTTTGCCATTGCTTTGAATGACCACCGAGCTAAGGGCATCGGTTTCTGAACCCGCATCCGTAATGGTCACTCCTTTATCGCCAAACGATCCATCCAACTCGCCATCTGTATTGAATCGGGCAATAATAAAAGCGGAATTGGTTGAAGTTGTTGCCCCAACGACGACGAGTTTGCCATCGCTTTGCAAGGCGGCAGATGGCTGCACCATATCTACAGGAACGGAGAAACCATTTTTTCCATAGGTAGAGTCAATACCGCCGTCAGGCAGCCTGCGATCAATGACTACCGTAATGTTGAATTCCACTACGGTCAGGATCTTCCCGTTAGCTTGGATAAATGTATTTCTTGTATCACCCAAAAGCGTGTTGCCGTTTCCTCCAGATTTAGTTTTGACAATTCCATCATGGCCGAATTGCTTATTTAAAGTTCCTGACTGGGGTTTGCCTTCTGTAACAAATAGAAATCCAATAGCGAGCGTAAAAATTATCTTTTTCATGATGCCATTGATTAGCGTGTTAGAACAATTAGTTAATGGTTATATTCAATTGCTTTGCTACAGCTTTTGGGACGTGGCTGTTTATAATGGCCACGTGTTTGTTTCCGTGCCAAAGCTGCTGTACCTGCCAATGGGCTATCTTAAGCGCATCGTCGCTATTTCTCAATCCCGTTGGGGCAAGTGTGAAGGGGTTTCTTGACTGATGCACTACGATTTTCGATTTGAAAAATATGTCATATCCGAAGCCATTGCTGCCGGCAGGTATCAGGCGGATATTATACCCCATGTAGACGGAGTTATTGTTTGAATTGCCAGGGGGGACTTGTGCATTCGCGCCTGAAGTAAAAATAGAAGATAAAACGATAAGGGGAATAATTGTTTTCATTAGAACTTTTTTTGGTTAACTATTATGTTTTTTATTCACTGTTTGCTCGAGGTTGCAAATCTGAATCTACCATCTACAAAAGTTTACAACAACGAGACTTCTGTTCTGAAAAAAGAACAAAAAAGGGAGATCAAAAAATTTTGGAAAATATTCGAATAGAGTAGTTAGGAACCAAAATAAAGAACATTTTCAACTTATGCAAAAATATATTATGCTAAATGAATACACTTACTCACGTTAACATGGCACTCCGCCGGGCGGCTTCATGGCTTCCGGCGAATAGATAGTTCTTGCGGCCAACAGCTACCGGCCGGATGCAGTTTTCCACTGGGTTGTTATCGATCATGGGCGCTCCGATCAAAGAACTGCGGGGATAGGCCGGCCGTGAATGAAACCGTCCCGGTTTCCGGGACGGTCATTGTGTTCGCTATCTAATGCCGCCGGCCGGCGTTTGAGTCTCAACCCTTAAACCTTATCCTATTTTCATCAATTTACTAAATAAAAACACTTAAGCATCAACTCTTGTAGCAATTCAATGAAAAAACGGTGCTTTAACGGTGAGCGCTGGAAAGCAGAAGGCAATTCCGGCCGGAAATCGGTGCCCGCAACAAGGTATCTGGCCAAATCCTGGCTATGCCAAATGCCACTCTCAGATCGGCGCGAATTCATCATCGTATCAGTTCTACGGTTCTCCGAGGAGCTGATGATCCATTTGTATTTCACCAATATCAACATGACCTATTTCGGGTTCATGAAAGAGAACGGCTATACCGGGATCACAATGAACGAACTCAAGCACCTCGCCGAGGAGAATATGAACCAGGTTGTCATGACCAACTATTTCGAGCTATTCCGGAAAGAGAACTTTGGGAAGGTTTTGAGGGATGGAGGGATGTAAGGTCGCGGCCGGGGGCACGCAGGGATGTGCAAATTTTGTATCTTCCTATAATGACCCCAAATACTGCTGCACCCCCCCAGACCCCTACACAAGGCGGCTTTAGCCAAAAATTTGGCGAAATCTTATTGGTATGTTTTATTCCCGGCGGCCTATTACAGTTCGTACCGCCGATAGACCGGTGGGTGTTTTCGACGATCAACAAGACCCCCCATCTGCTATCGACGCTGGCCGGAATGCTGCTGTTGAGTGGCGGGCTGGCTTGGTTCTGGCAAAAGCGGAAGGGAGGGGAGCGGTTGCACGGCGTCTTCCAGACCCTCCGGAAGCTGCCTGGTCCCAAAAAAGCAGTCTAAAGAAATTCACATGAGAATAGTATGGTTGCTGTTTTTTTCTCTCTCCGATCAATAGGATCACAGTAAACTGCCACTATGCCTCGATGAGTGGAAGAATGTCCGACAGAAATTGGGGCCGCAGCAATTGGTGGCCCGTATCGAGGAGGATCAGGCGGCAGTGGTCTGCTATACCGCGTCCGCGGAATTTCTCCGCTTGTTCCCAGCGGATGACCCGGTCGTATTTTCCGTAAACGAGATGGACGGGGAGTTGTTGGCGACGGATGATGGCGGCGATGGCGGCGAGACGGGGTTTGAATTTGTGCATCGTGGTCCAGCGGGTATACAGGTCTTTTCTGACCCGGCGGTCGTCGATATGGTGGACGGCAAATTTGTAAATGCCGGGGTTGGCGAGGTGAAGCGCATGGCATAGCCGCAAAAGGAAGATGAGCCAGCCGGGCCGGCGCATAGTCCAGCGGAAAAGGAGGTTGCCAAGGGAGGTTTGGGTCGCGATCCGGTACCAGAAGTTGACTTTCAGTCCATCGGGTGCGAGAAGGATCAGGCGCGTGAATTGTTCGGGGTAGTTTTCGACGAGCTGTAAAACGATCCTGCCGCCCATGCTATAGCCGACAAGGCCCCATCGGGACGCAGCGTCGGAGGGGAGGCGGGTGGCGATATCCTGCATAAGCGTATAAAGCTGGTCGGGCGCAAACGATAAGCCTTCCTTCCAGTCGGTGCGGCCATGGAAGGGGAGATCGATGACCACCAGGGTAAAGTCGGGGGCCAGGGCTTCGCCAATGAAGGCGAAAGATGAGGCCGATTCGCCGTAGCCATGAAAAGCAAATAGGATCCGGGGTCCCGATCCCCAGACGAAATAATGGAGTTGTGAGGACCGATAAGGAATAAAATGTCCGGCCGGGAGATACATGAAGCCAATTTTACGCATTTTTGAGTAAATTATTCCGATGAAATGGCGAGCTGCCGGCACGAATACAGTAGCGCTGCTATTCGGTCTGACCGGATGGATCGGTGTCACCGGGCGGCAGGCAAACAATTCTTTCCGGAAATTTGTCCGGTACGAAGACAGCACTGAATTCAGCAATCTTCAGCCAACCGGTGACGGATTTATCCGCAGTTATCTGTCGACGGTCCAGCGCCGGAAGGCGGGGACATTACATAACGGGAACGGGACGATTATTTATTACAATGAAGACGGCACGGTCAGGGAGGTTAAAACTTTTGCAAACGGGGTGGCAAAGTGATCAGAATTTCAGGAATGCGCGGGTGGCCACATCGCCCTGGTCGGTTACCAGGTGCAGGAAATATTGACCGCTGGCCCAGCCTGATGTCGGAATGGTGAGTATGACCGACGGCGGGTTCAACGCAAGGACTTGGCGATAGACCGTTTCCCCGGCCACATTAACGACGGTGACCGTTACGGTTTTTGGCGAGGGGCTCAGCAGTTCGGCCCGGATGCTCGTGGCGCCGGCGGCTGCAATCAGCTTTCCGATCCCCCATTTTCCCGTCAGCTCATTCACGCTGACGATTTTGGAGTAAGCCAAGGTGCTGTTTTCGGCATATTTCAGCCGGTAAAAACTCTTTCCCGAAAGCGGTAAATTGTCCGTCCATGAGAAGGAGGAGGGAGCAGCGGAGGCGGATACGGTGCTCTGCTGCCAAACATCGTCGAAGCTCTTGCCGTCACTGCCGCGCTGTACGAAAAAAGAGAGGGGGCCGGTCCCATCCGCAACCGTCCAGTGAAGCGCCACTGCCTGACCAACGGGCATAGCCGTAAAATTAAGCAGCGTCAATGGCAACGCGACGACGTCCGACAGGATACTGGCGGCCTTCAGCACCTGGAAAAGTTGTTGGTGGCCGGCATTGTTGACATGGGTCCCGTCGAAATTGTAGATGGGGTTTATGGTCAGCGAATCGGCGGCCACAATGGGATTATAGAAATTCAGGCTAAAGCCACCAAATTCGGCCAGCACGGAGTCTCTTGTCGTTTTGAGCAATTCCTGTTGACTGGTGGACAGGGAGGTCCTGGGCTGGCTCGTGGTAATAAAACAGATCTTACCGGCGGCTATCACCGTCTGATAGATCGTCCGGAGATTGGACATGGTTTCGGCTAGAGTATAGTCAGCGGCCACGTCGTTGGTGGGGAAGTTCACCAGCACTACATCCGGGTTGAAAGACAGCGCTTTTGTCACGTTGGTCGAGGTGTCCGGGGCAGGGCGGTTTGCAGGCGGAATAAAGCTCGAAGGCATCCCTGCGTAGGTTGTTTCGCCGCCCAGGGCGACGTTGTAGATCGTATCTATCTGGCCCGAACCCTGGTAATAAAATTTGGTCAGGTTTACCCAAGAGCTGTCAATGGGGGTTGCGCCTATGCCTTGGGCGGTGGAAGAGCCGATGACGGCGATTATATATTTCCTGGACTGAGCATAGAGGGGGTTGAGTGCCGGGCAAGCAAGAAGCAGACCCAGCAGGAGTTCAATACGGCTTCGCATCGTTAAATTTTGAGTAAGAGGGGTTAAAGGAGGGTACATCCAAAAATTACGAATTTTTTTTGGAAAATCCGAAGAAATTGTCGTAGATTTATTTAGTTGTCTAACTAACTATATGCCAAACAACCAATTCAAAAGAGGCGAACTGTACAGCTTTATTACCGGTAAGGCCAGCACGGCGATTGCGCGTAACTTACAGAAGAAATTTGGTGCGGCAGGGTTAAAAATTACCATCGAGCAGTGGAGTGTGTTGTATCATTTGTGGAAAGAGGATGGCAAGAGCCAGCAGGAGCTATGTGTTGCCACTTTCCGGGACAAGCCAAGTATTACCCGGCTGGTGGACAACCTGGAGAAGCAGCAGCTGGTCAAACGGGTCCCGGCGGAGAATGATCGCCGGATCAACCTGATCTATTTGACGAAGCAGGCGCTTAAATTACAGGAGGAAACGATGGCGCTGGCGGAAGCGACCCTGAATGAGGCGTTGGAGGGTGTACCGCCGGATAGGATCGAGATCTGCAAGGAGGTATTGCAGGTGGTTTATGACAATCTTCGATAGAAACGATTCTCTCACCATAAATCTATTTTCTATGAGTGCATCAACGGAAAAAGCGCAGGCCCTCAAGGGTGCCGAATGGCTGGTAAAGGAGAGTTCTCCTTTCGAGACCTTTATCCCGGAAGATTTTAATGAAGAGCAGCAAATGGTAAAAGACATGTGTGCCGCCTTCCTTGATGCGGAGGTGTTGCCTGTCATCGACCGGATCGACAAACTCGAACCGGGGCTGATGCCTTCGCTGATCGAGAAGGCCGGCGAGCAGGGCTTGTTGGGCGCAGCGGTACCGGAGGAATATGGCGGCCTGGGGAAGGATTTTATTACGGCCACGCTCGTCAATGAAGGGCTTGGAGGCGGTTTCTCCTTTTCCGTAGGGGTCTCCGCCCACACCGGTATCGGTACCTTGCCTATCCTTTACTTTGGGACACCCGAACAAAAGAAAAAATATATCCCTAAGCTGGCGACAGGTGAATGGAAGGGTTCCTATGGTCTGACGGAGCCCAACAGCGGCAGTGACGCCTTGGGCGCCAAGACGACGGCGAAGTTATCGTCTGATGGCAAATACTATCTTCTCAACGGTCAGAAATGCTGGATAACCAATGGCGGATTTGCGGATATCTATACGGTGTTCGCGAAGATCGATGGGGACAAGTTCTCGGCGTTTATCGTCGAGAGAGGTTTTGAAGGATTTACCCAGGGGCCGGAAGAGCACAAGATGGGGATCAAGGGGTCGTCCACGGTGCAGTTGTATTTCCAGGACTGTAAGGTGCCGGTAGAAAACCTGCTGGGTGAGATCGGCAAAGGCCATATCATCGCGTTCAATATCCTGAATATCGGCAGGCTCAAGCTTTGCGCGGCTGCGCTGGGCGCCACCAAGCGGGCTGCCACCACCTCGATCCAGTATGCGCGGACGCGGGAGCAATTCAATACGCCGATCGCCAATTTCGGCGCGATCAAACACAAGCTGGCGGAGATGGCGATCCGGATGTGGACGGTTGAAGCAGCGTTATACCGGGCGTCCAAGTGGATCGACGATAAGGAGGTCAGCCTGGCGGGTACGGGCGCGCCGTTCAACGAGGCGGTGTTGGGAGCGGCGGAGGAATATGCGATCGAATGTGCGATCCTGAAGGTGGCGGGAAGCGAGATGCTGGACTTTGTCGTGGATGAAGGGGTGCAGATCCATGGGGGGAATGGGTACAGCGACGAATACATTATTTCGAAAGCTTACCGGGACAGCCGGATCAATCGAATCTTTGAAGGCACCAATGAGATCAACCGGTTGCTGATTGTCGATATGGTGCTGAAGCGGGCCATGAAGGGAAGGTTGGATATCATGGCGCCGGCGCTTGCCATTTCGAGGGAGATGATGAGCATCCCTGATCCTGGGAGTGCAGATGACGGGCCATTCGCCAAAGAGCGGAAGACGATCCTCAACTTCAAAAAGGCGATCCTGCTGACAGCGGGGGCCGCGGTGCAAAAGCTGATGACGCGGATCGAGAATGAGCAGGAGCTGCTCATGGATATTGCCGATATGGCGATCCACACCTATATAGCGGAAAGCTCCCTGTTGCGCGCGTGGAGGCTGGTGGATCAGCGCGGCGAAGCCGCTGCCGCGTTTGAGCTGGACATCATGCGAACCAATCTGTATGATGCGGCCGACCGGATCAACAAGTCGGGCAAGGATGCGATCAATGCGTTCGCCGATGGTGACGAACAACGGATGATGCTGTTGGGGTTGAAACGTTTTACCAGGGTCGACTCATTCAATAGTAAGGAGGCCAGAAGGAGGATTGCCGATAAGCTGATCGCCGATAATAAATATCCGCTTTAATGAACAAGTGGGCTGTTGCGATCTTCGTCGTGTTGACTAGTCGTGCGAGCGCGCAGGATAGTGTTTGGCTGGCCAGGACAACGGGGCAACTGCCCTTTATGGAATATGGCATAGGGGATGACCGGTTGGGCGGCGCCAAGATCGGCTATCTGGATTCAAATATCGTGGTGAAAATAGTGGATAGCTTCGGCACCGACTATAAGGTCCGGCTGTCGACGCAGCACTCCGCCTATATTGCCAAGTCAAGTCTGGTCCTGGTCGCGAAGGAGGTCAACCGGCCGGTGGCCCACAATCCCCATCTGAGCGGGAATATCAAGGTCTACGGCGATACGGCATCCGACTATGTTTCGGTCAGCCTGGATGACCGATATCCTTATCGCAGTATCCAGCTGCTCGACCCCTCGCGGATAGCAGTCGACATCTTTGGAATTACCAGCAATACCAACTGGATCATCCAGCTCCGGTCTGCGAAGGAGGTCCGGAACACCTGGTACGAGCAGCCGGAGGACGATGTGTTGAGGGTCTACATCCAATTAAAGCATGCGCAGCATTGGGGATACAGTTTGTCGTACGACAGTACGGGGAGGAAGCTGGTGATGCGGGTCCGCCGGCAACCGGCGGTGCTGGATATCCGCAAGCTTCGGATCGCCATCGACCCGGGGCATGGCGGGGATAATGCCGGTGCCACCGGCGTGAACAGCCATATCCTGGAGAAGGATTATACGTTACTGGTCGCCGAGCAGCTACGCAAAACGCTGAAGGCGGCGGGTGTCAGGAATGTCTTTATGACCCGGACGGCGGATACTTCCCTCAGCATGCCGGAAAGGATAGCCCTATTGAAGGCATACGATCCTCATCTGTTAGTGAGTATTCATTTCAATTCCGCCAATTCGGATACGGTACAGGGAACGAGCACGTATTACCGGTATATCGGTTTTCGGCCTCTGAGCCAGGCGATCCTCGAGCGGATGCTGACGTTGGGGTTACGCGACTTTGGGAATGTCGGCAGCTTCAATTTCGCGCTCAGCGGTCCGACTGACTATCCAAACGCCCTGGTGGAAGTGGCTTTTCTCAGCAATCCGGAAGATGAGAAGAAGATATTGAAACCGGCTTTTCGGAAGGCGGTGGCGCAGAAGATCTATCTGGGGATCACGGATTGGTTAAATCAAATAAAGACGAAACAATGAATGGATATTTGATGCAGGATCGCGAATGGATACCGGGGGAAGATCTCTTTGTGGAGAGTCTGTCGCCGGAAAATTCGTTTGGGGTCGTCTTTGAGGATGACGGCGAGGCGGCGTATTTCTATGCGTTGAATAAGGACGAGGAAGGAGCGGGAGTGCAGATCCTGGATGCGCTGCATATTTATGAAAGCGGTGAGGAGGCAGGCAAGCCGGCGAGGGTGCAGGTTGTCTGGTCGCGCGACTGGCTGAAATGTGCGTTGGTGATCGATGGGCAATGTCATGCGCTGTTTGACTTTGAGGCGCGGGGTGGATACAGCATCAATGAATTCCCTCCACCGAATGGGATTTGGACCCGGGGGGACAGAAAGCTAACCGATGAAATGGTAAAACGGCTATTTTAGTTCCGACGCCGCGGCTGCATCAACGAACCAGAAGAGTTCTCCTTTTATGGGTTTGATCTCCTGGGAGGGGTACAGGTCGGGGTTGTAAGCGCCATGTAGCACTTCTTTCAGTGCGGGTGCCTTGCCAGTCCCGGTTGTCAGGAAAGCCACGCGCGCGGCACGGTTGACGATCGTCTTGGTCAGCGTAATGCGATACATATCCTGCGCTTTGAGATAGTAGGCGATCGTCCAGGCTTTTTCCTCGTGTACGGCCGCGGTGCCGGGAAAAAGGGAAAGCGTATGACCATCGTCGCCCATGCCCAGCAATACAAGGTCAAAGCTAAACGGGGTCTTATCAAAATAGGTATGTAGGATCTTCTCATATGCCGCCGCTGAATCTTCGGGGCTGATATCCGTACGCATAATGTGGATCTGCGAAGCGGGTACGGGCACCTGATCCAGCAGGGTATCGTAGGCCATTTTTGCGTTGTTGCGGTCGTCTTCGAAGGGGACGTCCCGTTCGTCGCCCCAGAATACATGTATTTTTGACCAGTCGATCTGTTCCTTATAGGGTGGGGCGGCCAGGATCATGTGTAACGCCTTTGGCGTGCTGCCGCCGGAGAAGGCGATCGTGAACCGATCCTGTTGCTTCAGCGTGGCTGCGATGCTATCGGCGACCCATTTGGCCACGGCATGGCTCAGTTCGTCGGGGTCCTTATATACGTGGAGTTCCATCTTCAGTGTTTTAGTGTGTATGGCGGGGTCAGGTGGATCTAGGGCGCTGGCTGGATGGTGATCCAGTTAAGGCCGTCCCTGGCGATGAGGGCGTCCGCGTCTTCCGGTCCCCAGGAATCGGGGGAATAGTTGGGGAAGTTGCCCGGGGCTCTGCTCTCCCAGGCCTCGAGGATCGGCATCACGATCTTCCAGGCGGCCTCTACCTGATCGGCGCGCATGAACAGGGTCGGATTGCCTTCCATCACGTCCAGCAGCAGGGTTTCGTAGGCTTCCGGTTCATGCTCGTTGTCCTTTGGGTTGTAAATCATTTCTACGGGGGCCAGGGACATCGACTGACCGGCGCGTTTGGCCTGAAAACGGAGGCGGACTTCCATTTCCGGCTGGATACTAATGGTCAGCCGGTTGGCACGCCAGGTCTCGGCTGCCTCCGGGGGGAAGGCATAGCTCGGCGCCTTCTTGAACTGGACGGTGATGTTGGACGCCTTTTGGTTCAGACGTTTCCCGGTGCGGACATAGAACGGAACGTCCTGCCAGCGCCAGTTATCGATGTAGAATTTCACCGCCGCAAAGGTCTCCACATTCGAGCCGGGGCTCACGCTCTTCTCTTGCTTGTAGCCCGGGACCTTTTCGCCCTTCATCCAGCCTTCGCCGTACTGCCCGCGAACGGCAAATTGGTTGACATCCTCCTTGTTGATCCGGCGGATCGCGTTGAGCACGTCTACTTTTTTATTGCGGATTTCGTTAGCTTCAAAGGAAACGGGTGCTTCCATGGCGATCATGCACATGAGTTGGAGGATATGGTTCTGGACCATGTCACGAAGTGCGCCCGATTGCTCGTAATATCCGCCCCTACCCTCCACGCCGACGGTCTCGGCGGCGGTGATCTGGACATGCTCGATATAGTTGCGGTTCCAGATCGGCTCGAACAAGGCATTGGCAAAGCGGAGTGAAAGAATGTTCTGCACGGACTCCTTGCCCAGGTAGTGGTCGATGCGGTAGATCTGTTCTTCCTTAAACATGCCCATCAGCAGCTGGTTCAGCTCATGGGCGCTCTTCAGGTCATGGCCGAATGGCTTTTCGAAGACAAGGCGGGTGGTCGAGGTCTCGGAGCAGATATTCAGCGCGCCGAGTTTCCTGGCGATATCCGGCATCAGCTGGGGTGCGACGGAGAGGTAGAAGATCACATTGGGGTGTTCGCCGATCTCGGCTTCTTTCGCCTTGACCAGTTCCGCGATCTTGCCATAGTTCCCGTCCTGTTCAGCGTCCATTTGGAGGTAGCTGATATGTTTGGAGAATTCGGTCCACAGGCCGTCGGGCTCGTCCTTACGGCGGCTGAATTGACGGATGCCATTGAGGAGCCGGACGCGATAGTCCTCGTCGTTGTAGGGGCTGCGGCCGATCCCGACGATGCCGAATTTCTCGGGCATCCAGTCGTCAATAAATAAATTATATAAGGCGGGTGAAAGTTTTCTGTAATTCAAATCGCCGCTTCCGCCGAAAATGAAGATCAGGGAGGAGGGTGGTTTTTTATGGTTTGCCATATACTGTCTGTTGAGTCATATGAAAATATTGTCTGTGTCGTTTAGTGACGGTATCCCGCTGATCTGTACCGCTGCCTGCGGCAGCTAGCGGCCTAATGATGGGCCTTACGGCCTCTTTTCCCACTCCGTGTGAAAAGAGCCGGGTTCGTCGATGCGCTGATAGGTATGGGCGCCAAAATAATCGCGCTGGGCCTGGATAAGGTTGGTGGGCATGCGTTCGCTGCGAAACGCGTCGAAATAGCTCAGGGCGGACATCAGACCGGCGACGGGATATCCCAGGTGGACGGCATGGATGATCACGTTCCGCAAGTTTTGTTTCTTCCCCTGGAGCAATTGAACGATCTCCGGTTCAAGTAATAAATTTGGCAGTTGGTTGTTCTTTTGGAATGCTTTATAAAATATGGGGAGCAGGGAGGACCGGATGATGCAGCCGCCGCGCCATACTTTGACGACGTCCTGCAAGGGGATGTCCATATTGAGTTCTTTGGAGGCGATATGGAGTTGGGCTAGACCCTGGGCGTAGCTGATGATGATGGCAAAATAAAGGGCATCCTGAACCTGCTGGATGAAGACCTCCTGCGGGACCGGGATATCGGTTGGGGGCATCTTGTAGAGAGCGGCTGCCTGGGTCCTTTCCTCTTTGTAGGCGGACAGCTCGCGCATGCAGACGGCCATATCGATGACGGGAATAGGAACGCCGAGGTCCATAGCGTCCTGGGATGTCCATTTTCCGGTACCTTTTGCCCCGGCCTTATCCAGGATCATATCGACGAGATAGTTGCCGGTCTTATCGTCCTTTTTCTGGAAGATATCGCGGGTGATTTCCACGAGGAAAGACTGGAGCTCGCCGTCGTTCCAGCTTTTGTAGATCCTGTACAGCTCGTCGTTGTCCAGTCCCAGGCCGCGGTGCAGCAGGTCATAAGACTCGCTGATCAGCTGCATGATCGCGTATTCGATGCCGTTATGTACCATTTTGACATAGTGGCCGGCAGCTCCGTTCCCCAGATAGGCGACGCAGGGCTCCCCGTCGACTTTGGCCGCGACGGCTTCCAGGAGCGGTTGTACGTGGGAGTAGGCCTCGGGATCGCCGCCGGGCATAATGCTTGGACCGGTGCGGGCCCCCTGTTCACCGCCGGAGATGCCGACGCCCATAAAATGGAACCCTTTTTCTTCCATGAATTGTACGCGGCGTAACGTGTCGGTATAGTGGGAGTTCCCGGCATCGATGACGATATCGCTTTTTTCGAGCAAAGGAAGCAGGGAATTTATTACGTCGTCGACGGGTTTGCCGGCCGGCACCAGCATCATCATCCGACGTGGCTTTTCCAGTGCCCGGACCATTTCCGCCAGGGTGTTAAACCCTTTCACCGTTGTTCCGGGCGTCGCCGAGGATTCAAGCGTGGTTGTCTTCGTAGCGTCCAGATCAAAGCCAGCTACTGGAAAGCCATGATCGGCCATGTTGAGCAGCAGGTTGCGCCCCATCACGCCGAGGCCTATCATTCCAAATTTAAAAGTAGAGTTTGTCATGGCTCAAATTTAGGCATTTTATGAGACAGCGACGCCGCCCTGATACAAAGGAGCGGCGATCGGCATTGTTCGTTATTATTTTATTATTTATTTCACCTCGTCGGGATGGGGGCTGCCGTGGTGACAGGTTATACAGGTGACCGTTTGCATTAGCTCGCCCTTGTCATCCTTGTTCATGGGGAAGAATTTTTTGTTGATCTTCATCGCCATCTTGTACATATGGCGGGCGATGGTCTTCTCGGGTTTCGCGTCGCTTGCAAAATCCAGGTGATGGGAGGTGCTGTCGGACGATTGAGCGTGGCAGAAGTTGCATTTGACACCGAGAGCGGTTTTCCATGAGTCCATGGTTTTTCCCAGATCGTCATGGCTGATGTCTTTCGGAAGGACCTTGAGGTTCCTCTTTGGCGGTTTGTCGTCCGCAGGGCGCATGGCGGACATTCCAATTACTGCGACGGCGGCGAAAGCGGCAACAACTGCGAATTTTTTGTAATGCGACATATGGGAAATTTTGGTGTTCCAAGGTAGGGAAATAAGCCAATAGGTCAATTCGAATATTTGACAATATTTTGACAATAGGGGGCTGGAGCCCGCTTCGTACCTTTGGCCGCATGATTCAACAGCCGGGAAAAGACGGTTTAAGCAGGGCACACATCATCACTATGGCTATTTGCACCGGCCTGATTGTCGCCAACATTTATTATTGTCAGCCGCTTCTTGTTTTGATCGCTAAAAGTTTTGCCATTCCCGCGAGCGAAGGCGGGCGGATCGCCTTCCTGACGCAGCTGGGGTATGCATTGGGGCTGCTATTCTTTGTTCCGCTGGGGGACAAAGTTGAGCGCCGGGGCCAGATCGTATGGATGGCCGCCGCGGCGGTCGGTGCGCTGGTCCTGGCGGCGAGTGCTCCCAGCCTGCTTGTCCTCGAGATCGCCAGTGTGCTGATCGGGGCGACTTGTGTTATTCCGCAATTGATCCTGCCGATGGCCGCGCACCTGGCATCGCCGGCGAGGACCGGAAAGGTGATCGGGTCGGTGATGAGCGGATTGTTGATCGGGATTCTGCTCTCGAGAACCCTGAGCGGTTTTGTCGGCGCATGGCTGGGATGGCGGGGTATGTTCTGGCTGGCGGCGGGGATTACTTTTTCGTTGCTGCTCATCATCCAACTGTCCTTTCCGCTCAGCAAGCCGGGATTTACGGGTTCGTACAGGTCGCTGATGCGGTCCTTGCTGACCCTGGCGAGGGAGCAGCCGGTGCTTCGGGAGGCCGCGGCGATCAATGCGCTGGGTTTTTCGACTTTTGGGATGTTCTGGACGACGATGGTATTACATCTGTCGGGTGCGCCTTTTCATTTTGGCAGCGGGCTGATCGGGCTGATCGGGCTGTTCGGGCTTGCGGCTGCGGCGGGGGCGTTAGCGGCGCCGCTCGTGGGCGGGTCCGCCGACAAGCGCAATCCGCGGATCACCATCGGCTATGGCCTGGGGCTGTTGCTGGTCTCCTGGGTTCTATTCTATGTATGGGCGGATACCGTTCCGGGGATGATCGCCGGGATTGTTTTGCTGGACCTGGCGATGCAATGTATTCATGTATCCAATCAAAGCAGGGTATATGCGTTGATCCCGGCGGCGAGAAACCGGTTGAACACCGTGTATATGACCGTTAGCTTTGTCGGTACTTCGCTCGGGTCTGCGATCGGGCTTTTTGCGTGGGAAAAGGGGGGATGGTCAGGGATTTGCCTGACAGGGGCATTGTTGACGCTTGCAGCGTTCACGGTGTATGGAGCTACCTTCAAAAAGGGTTGAAACATCCATTGCCGTTTCGGCGAAAAGCCTTAACTTTGCGCCGGCAAACCCTCAACTGGTTTACCACGACAATTTTTTAACAAGTTAATTTTAGCATGAACATTTACATTTCCAATTTAAGTTTTAACGTCACAGACGACGACTTACGCGATTATTTCACAGAATATGGCGAGGTTTCCTCCGCCAAGGTCATTATGGATAAATTCACCGGCAAATCCCGCGGGTTTGCTTTTGTGGAAATGTCCGATGACGAAGCTGCAAAAAAGGCGATCCAGGAATTGGACGGCGCATCCGTTGATGGGAGGACCATTGGCGTATCCGTTGCGAAGCCCAAGGAAGACCGTGCCGGTGCCAGCAATGGCGGTGGCGGTGGTTATCAGCGCCGGAACAACTATTCCAACAGCAGATATTAATCAAATAAGACAGTTTCGCTTCACGAAAGGACCTGAAAGGGTCCTTTTTTATTGTATGGAGCGGCGAATCAGGTGCCGGGCCGGCCATCATCGCCAGGCGGCGCGGAGGGTAAGCGCCACCGTAGTGCAACCCGTTTCTTGGGTATAGTCGACGCTGATGGTTCCACCCAGTTCCTCGGCGGCATGTTGGACCTGTCTGAAATTATTAGAGAGGGTGCGGTAGAAGTACACACCGGCGTTGCGGAAGCGGATCATGGTGCTGTCGCCATTTTTAGCCGATTCGATATGGATGCATTCGTCCCGGGTGCTGTTGACGGCGCGGTCCAGGAGGTTCCACAAAACAAAAGCAAGGAGATTTTCGTCGGCGCCCAGTTCCAGGTCCCGGTCTATTTGGTTGACGATGATCGTCTTTCGGCTCACGGCGCGGGGTAGAAGGCCAGCCATTAATTCGTCCACAAACCGATGAAGCAGAATAGGGGTGCACAAATCAGTAGCCATTGATACAGGATTTTAGTAAGGGGTTGCTATTAATCACTTAAAGGTAACGCAGTAAGACATCCAATCATGTGCCGGTGGGGGAATTTTTTAAAAAATTAGTATTTTCAACCAATGAATTTTATTGGAAACCTTATATGGTTGATCTGTGGTGGTCTCTTTGCCGCGATGGGTTATATTTTTGGCGGTTTTGTATTGTGTCTTACGATCGTCGGGATCCCGTTCGGCTTGCAGTGTTTCAAACTGGCGGGGTTGATGCTTTGGCCGTTTGGCAAGCGGATCGTCACCACACGCGGCAGCATGGGATGCCTCTCTCTTTTTTGTAATATTATTTGGCTCATCTGCGGAGGGTTCTACACCGCGGTAGTGCATCTTGTTTTTGCCGCTTTCCTGTGTCTGACGATCATCGGGATCCCGTTCGCCCGGCAGCACCTGAAGCTGATGGAGCTGTCGCTGATGCCGTTCGGGCGGCAGGTGGTTCGAAAGGACTAGTAGGATTTCCCCAAATAAGCTGTAAATTCGTAGGGTTATGAGTGATTTAACAACGAATCCGCCTGTCCTGACTTCAAAGGATTTTGCTACCGATCAGGAAGTGCGCTGGTGCCCTGGTTGTGGGGATTACTCGATCCTTGCCCAGGTCCAGAAAGTTATGCCTACCCTGGGGATCCCCCGGGAAAATATTGTCATTATCTCCGGCATCGGTTGTAGCAGCCGTTTTCCCTACTACATGAACACCTATGGGATGCATTCGATCCATGGCCGGGCGACGGCTATTGCATCCGGGTTGAAAGCCACGCGGCCGGAGCTCAGCGTCTGGGTCGTCACGGGGGATGGGGATAGCCTGAGTATCGGAGGCAACCATACGATCCATCTGCTTCGGCGGAACTTCGATATAAATGTGTTGTTGTTCAACAATCAGATCTATGGGCTGACGAAGGGGCAATATTCACCGACGTCGGAGGAGCGAAAAGTAACCAAATCAACCCCTTACGGGAGTGTCGATCATCCCTTTAATCCGCTGGCGCTGGCGAGGGGGGCGGATGCGAGTTTCGTGGCGCGCAGTATGGACCGGGACCCCAAGCATTTGCAGCAGATGCTGCTTCGCAGTCATGCGCATAAGGGGTGTTCTTTTCTTGAGATCTATCAGAACTGCAATATCTTTAATGACGGCGCTTTTGAGATCTTCACCGAAAAGGGCACCAAGCCCCTCGAGACCTTGTTCCTGGAGCAAGGCAAACCGCTGGTCTTTGGCTCGCAACGGGAAAAGGGGATTCGGTTAGATGGGTTTACGCCCACGATAGTGGAGCTTGGCGGTAATTTTACCGAGAGCGACCTGTGGATACACGATGAGCATGATTTTTACAAGGCTCAAATCCTGGTCCGGATGTTCGATGATCCCCGGGTTGAAGGGCATTTGCCCAGGCCGTTCGGCGTATTTTTTGAAGTGGAGCGACCCTGTTATGAGGAAGTACTGAATGCGCAGGTGGAAGAGGTCATCCGAACTAAGGGGCAGGGTGATCTGGATAGGTTGCTTCGGGGAAGTGAGACCTGGACGATCACGTAGTGAAACGTAATAATGAAAAAAAGAGGCTAGCCCGACATGCTGCCTCTTTTTTTTTTGGTTTTTTCACAGTGAAGTCTTTTGAGCTATTCACCACGGGCAAGCCGAGCCGGGGAACCGAAGGTCCCGGCAAAAATTTAAAAAGAGCCAGCGATAGACATCGCCGGCCTGTGCTTACCTCTGAAACCACAAAAAGAAAAAATTCGAATATTTTTCATGTTCGCTAATACAGGAGGACCATAAGTTATCGGGTTTACCTTCAGGAATGCGACAGTGAGGGCATCCCGGTTGGATGGCTTCGAAGGGTAACGATGGGATTAATATGAGGACAGTGGATAGATTATCAGGCTATGAAGTGTTGACTTCATAAGATCTCAATGGAAAACGGGATATCTATTGGAAATTGGAGTCTTCGGCTTGGAAATTGGACGGTCTGAATGCAGATGGAGATTGGATTGGGAAAAGCCTTTAGTGGTAGTTCCGTATCGGGTGATACGAGATTCAGAGATTGTAAGCGGGGTAAAAATAAAGACTGTTTCGGTAATAAGCAATATTTTTTTTCAAATCTTTCTGTTAAGCGGCGGCCCTATGCTTTCGCCCAATTCGGATCGGATTCGTAAAACTCTACTGGACAAGGGTTTCAAGCTCTCTTACCGCGGCTTTAAAGGTCTTTTCTTTTTTTCTGTTGAACCACCATTCGGGAGCCGTTCTTTTCATCAGGGTATCGATATTCCGCATCCCCACCAGGTACCAGATCCCCTTCAATTTTCCGCTGAAAGAGGACTGCAGCGCCCTGAGGCTCATGGCAAAGCCGCTGTCCAGGTATTCCATATGGTGCCAGTAGCCTGCCGGCATGAACAGCGAGTCTCCATGTTCCAGGATGACCTCATAGCCTTTTGCCAGTCTGAGGGCGGGATATTTTTCCAGATCGAGCTTGTTCTGCACCTGATCGAAGTATTTTTCGAAATTGACCATGCTCAGCACCTCCCAGGGTTTCCGATAGATCTTATGTTGTTCTTCGAAGGGGAAGAGCAAGACTCTCTTGCGCCCGACGAACTGGGTATGGATGATATGGGAAAGGTCGATATCGAAATGCATGTGTGTCACGGAACCTTTCCCGCCAACGAACAGCATCGGGTATCTTTTGACAAAGCGTTTCATTAGCTGTTCCGGCCATTCGAAATCCGCGGTAATCTGGGGTGCGTGTTCAAAGATATTGAAGAGAAAGATCCGCCATTCTGCCGGTCCTTTTCGGACCATATCGATGTAATCGCCAAATTTCATGTAGTCATCGGCCAGGTTGATAGGCGTATACGCATCGCTTTTCACGTTATTATAGACACCGACATTCACATCGCCGACGATCGTTTTGAAGAAATCCCAGTTCCATTTTTCGTATGCCGGCCACGTTCTCGCCAGACCCCTGATGACCAACGGCTTCATCGGAGTGTAGTAGAGATCCCTGAATTCGTCGTCGCCGACGCTATCCACCCGGTCTACTGGTTGTAACTCCATGGGTGCAATTTAATATTGTTTTACTTAAACTGGGCGGAGCCCAGTTCGCACTTGACGACCGATAGGGCGGAAAGCGCAGATATTAATGGCGTTGAGACACAACCGAGCCCCGGGGGCGAAGGTTGCGAACGAGGCTCCAACGGTGTTGGAGCCGAAGTTACTTACTTTTGGGTGTTCATTTTTTTGTCGAAACTTAATTCTTTCGTCCATGTTGTTGCATCTTCACCCCGTCAATCCCCAACCCAGAAATATCCGGATGATCGTCGAATGTCTGCTTGACGGGGGTGTTATCATCTACCCTACCGATACCATTTATGGTTTAGGTTGTGACATTTTCCAACACAAGGCGGTCGAACGTATTTGCCGGATCAAGCAGGTCGATCCTGCCAAAGCGCAACTATCTTTTATCTGTCATGATCTCAGCGATCTCAGCAACTACACCAAAAGCATCTCTACCCCTCTCTACCGGTTACTAAAGACTTTTTTACCCGGTCCCTATACTTTTATCCTCCCGGCCAGCAAACAGGTGCCGAAGATATTAAAAAGCAGGAAGGATACTATCGGGCTGCGGATTCCCGATAATGTTATTGCCCGGTCTCTGGTAAGGGAATTGGGACATCCGATATTGAGCAGTTCGCTGCCAGGGGGTGTCATCGGCGATCCGGAACCCAAGGTCGAAGAATACACCGACCCCGACATGATCGAGGATAAGTTCAGCAACCTCGTGGATATCGTCGTGGATGGCGGTATCGGCGGCATCCTTCCTTCTACGGTGGTTGATTGTACCGGAGACGAGCCGATGGTTATTCGAAGAGGTCTAGGACCGTGGGAAGAAATTCCTCAGGCGTGATGTTAAAACTTTTCCGGTGGTATTTACACAGGCCGTGTTTTTCGATGGCATCCCGGTGTTCTTTTGTACCATAACCCTTATTGGATTCCCAGCGATATTGGGGGAATTCGATATGGAGTTGACGCATGTACTCATCCCGCCAGGTCTTGGCCAGAATACTTGCCGCGGCAATCGAGGCAAAGATGGAATCTCCCCGGACGATGCAACGGTGAGGGGTACGCCGGTAACGGATGAACCGGTTCCCGTCGATCAGCAGCAGCCTTGGTCTGAGTTTTAGCTGGTCCAGGGCCAGGTGCATGGCTTTGAAAGAGGCTCTCAGGATATTGATCTGGTCGATCTCGTCATGGTCTACGCGCGCAACTGCCCAGGCGAGGGCGTTGGTTTCGATGTACGGCCTGAGCAGGTTGCGATTCTCTTCGGTGACCTGTTTGGAATCGTCGAGCAAGGGATGGAAGAAATCCGGTGGGAGGATTACCGCGGCTGCAAAGACAGGTCCCGCATAACAACCGCGTCCCGCTTCGTCGCAGCCGGCTTCTCTGAGTTTCTCCTGGTAATGGCTTCTCAGCGGGTTGTCCATGTGTCAAAAATAGGAATTCGTGAAATTAAATAGGCGTTCGTGTATAACTTTGCCGCCATGTCGTCAAATTCTTCTTCCCGGCCGGTGGCAATCTGGATCTATATCGGTGTTTTCATGCTGATGGTACAGGTCATCCTTGGTGGTATTACCCGGTTGACGGGTTCGGGGCTTTCGATCACGGAATGGGATGTGGCGGCCGGGGTCATTCCGCCGCTAAATGCGGGGCAATGGCAGGATGCCTTTGTGAAATATCAGCATACTCCGCAGTTCCGGCTGGTCAATTCCGGGTTCGGTCTATCGGATTTCAAATTTATTTTTTTCTGGGAATGGTTCCATCGGTTCTGGGCCCGAATGGTGGGGGTGGTCTTTTTGGTGGGCTTTTGTTACCTGTTGCTAAAGGGCAAGATCCGGCGGAGCATGGTCAGGCCGCTGATCATCCTGTTCCTGCTCGGTGCGTTGCAAGGTGCGGTTGGATGGATCATGGTGGCCAGCGGGTTGAAGGGAGATGCGATCTATGTAGCTCCCACCAAGCTGGCGATGCATTTTGTGTTTGCCCTTGGGCTTGTTGTTTATACCTTCTGGCTCGGGCTGCAGCTTTCGGTGCCGGATTCGGTAAGGTTTGCGGCGCCGGGGCTTCGGGGTTGGACGGTCGCGATCCTGGTCCTGTTGTTCTTTCAGTTGGCATTTGGGGCGTTGATGGCGGGACACAAGGCGGCGAATGTCGCACCTACCTGGCCGGATATCAATGGCGATTATATTCCCGCCGGGATGTTCCGTGGGTCCTGGCTGGAAGCGGCAGTGAGCAACCGGATCGCCATACAATTCATCCACCGCGGTTTGGCCTATGCGTTGTTTGTACTGGTCCTGATCTGGACCTTCAAGGCGGTCCGGCTCCCGGTGGTCCAGGAAAGGTTTCGACGGCTTCGATGGCTGCCGCTGCTGCTGATCGGGGCTCAGATCATCCTGGGTATCAGCAGTCTTCTGACCAGTCCCTGGATCCGCGCGCAGCATTGGGTGGCATTCGACTGGCTGGCCGAATTCCATCAGATCACGGGTCTTGTATTCTTGCTGACAATGGTTGGAATGTTATACCTTGTGATGCCAGTTAGACGTTTTGTAATGGTATGATGCGAATCCTTAAAGCCATTTACTATTTTTTCCCGGTCCAACTTCTTCTCCTGCAGCTCAGAAGGCATCAGATCCTGTTGATCTTTTGGGGCATCTTGTTCAGTACGCTGGACGGTGGCTTTATGCGCAGCTATGGCGCCGCCGCGTTATTTTTGTCGCCGGAATACCTGGGGAGTGTCAGTCCGATCAGCACGGCTTTTGTGGGGATGGCTACCGGGATCTTTGTGATGAGCTGGAACATCACCACGTTCATTCTCTTCAGCCGCCATTTCCGGTTCCTGGCTACCACGACGAATCCCTTCCTGAAGTATTGTATAAATAATGTGCTTCTCCCGCTCATCTTCCTCCTATTCTACCTGTTCAGGGCGATCCGGTTTAGTGTGAACAACGAGTTGCTGCCGGCTTCTTCGATCGTCCTGCTCAGTTTGGGTTTTCTGTCGGGCTTTTGTTTCATCTTCACTATTTCTTTCCTGTATTTTTTCCGGGCGGATAAGACAATCGTCAGGCGGATGGCCCCGGTGATCAGCAACCCCAAGCTATTCAAATCCCAGTTTGGAAATGAGGAAGTAAAGCTGAACGAAACCCGGCTGATGCATGTGAAGTGGTATATCAATTCTCCGCGGACCATCCGGAAGACGAGGGATGTGGCGCATTACAGCAAGGCGTTTATCGAAAGCATCTTCAACCGGCATCATATTTCCGCGGTATTATCGATCTTCGCGGCTTTTATTTTCCTGATCGTGATCGGATTTTTCATGGACAGCCGTTATTTCCAGTTGCCGGCGGCGGCCAGCATCCTGGTCTTCTTTGCCATTCTGATATCCTTATCCGGTGCATTTTCGTATTTCCTCGGTTCCTGGTCCATACCTTCTTTTGTGGTGGTCTTTTTCGTGCTGAACCTGCTGTATGAATACCGGGTCATCGATCCTACCAATAAGGCTTACGGGCTTGATTATACCGGCCAGACGGACCGGCCGCTCTATGACCGGCAAACCTTGTTGCAATTATGTTCCGATCAAAATGTCGAACGGGACAAGGCGAATATGATCCACATCCTCGAGCGGTGGAAGGCCCGCCAGTCTTCTCCCCGTCCGATCCTCTACCTCATCAATACGAGCGGGGGCGGGAACCGAAGCGCCTGTTTTACGATGAGCGTCCTGCAGCATCTTGACAGTCTGTGTGGCGGCAAGCTGATGCGGAAGACGTTTCTGATGACGGGGGCTTCCGGCGGGATGTTGGGGGCTGCTTATTTCCGCGAACTGGCGCGTCGTCGTGATGAAGGCGACCACCATATCCATCTTCCCGATCGCAAATATGTCAATGACATTTCGCGGGATTTGCTTAATACGTTGTTCTCGTCCTTCGTGGCGCGGGACCTGGCTTCGCCGGCCCAGAAGTTCCGGGTAGGCCGGTACGAATATGTAAAGGACCGGGGGTATGCCTTTGAGCAGCAGCTGAACCGCAATACACGGGGGATGCTGGATATGCAGTTGAAGGATCTCGTGGCGGAAGAGGCCGCGGCCAGGACGCCGGTCATGCTGCTCAATCCGGACATCACGCGGGACAGCCGGGCTCTTGTCATCAGTACGCAACCCGTCAGCTTTTTGATGCGGCCGGAATACGACAGCACCCGGATCGCCGAGATGGACCCGGATGCCGTGGATTTCGGAGCACTCTTTACCAACCAGGGGCCGATGAACCTACGGTTACTGACGGCGCTTCGGATGAACGCGACATTTCCGTATGTGCTTCCAAACGTTTGGTTGCCTACCGAGCCGGTGATCGACGTCATGGATGCGGGTTTCCGGGATAACTTCGGCGAACTGAGCACGATCCGCTTCCTAAATGCTTTTCGCGGGTGGTTACAGGCGAATACAAGCGGTGTTGTGTTGCTGCAGATCCGGGATCGCAAGGCGGGGGGCTGGGAGAATCCATTCGAGTCGGATGATATTACGGAAATTATCACCAAGCCGCTTGTGCTGCTGGAGGACAACTGGTATAAACTGCAGGAGTATAATCAAAATGACCTGATGAGTCTGGCACAGAATGCCATGGGCTTTCCGTTCCGCAAGCTGGTGTTTCAATATGTCCCCAAGACGGAAGATGCCGGTGCGGCGTTGAATTTTCACCTGACCACGCAGGAAAAAATAAATATCATCGGTGCGCTGGACAACAGCGACAATCAGCAGACCTTTCAGAAGTTCGTGGAGTTGGCGCGGCGCTAGGGCTGTATCAGCCGGATGGCTTTTGGCGCGATCTCGATCCGAAACCGGTCGGCGGATGGGGCCGGTTCACCGTCGATATGCAGGGGCGCTCCATCGGGGTTGGCGATCGACAGTTCGGGGGTTTGAAAATACAGTACTTTTTTTGTTCCGGCGTTAACAGGGGCGGCCGTCATTTTGTATCCGCCCAGCACTTGCCGGGTAGCCGAGAGCAGCAGCCGGAGCCGGCTGGCTTTTTTTACGATAACGATGTCCAGCAGTCCGTCGTGGAGATCGGCCCTTGGGGCGATCGTCACATTGTTGCCGAACTGATTGCCATTGGCAATATCGATGAAGAAGGCTTCGACGGGGAAAGAAGTTGGGGTGGCCGCCTTCGCCGCGGCTTCGGCGGACGAGGTGGGAAGGTCGATCATAAAGGGATAGCAGCGGGCCCGGAGAAAATGGGTAAGCGTGACCCTTATATAGGTTTGTAGGCCGCGACGGTGTTCGCGCGCGAACTGGTGGGCGACGCCGCCATCGAACCCGATGCCGCAGAGCATGCACGAAAAGCGGCCGTTGATCTGAAAGCCGTCGATCCAGGAGGCGTTGCCGGTGAGGATAATGTCCAGGGCTTTAGCCGGGTCCCGGGGAATTCCGGCGGCAAAGGCCAGGCCGTTGCCGGAACCCATGGGGATGATCCCGATCCGGGTATCTCTTCCTTTCAATGCTGCGGCGACTGCGCTCACTGTTCCGTCCCCCCCGCAAATGACTACATCTGAGACGCCATCCTGTTCGGTCAAGGGGATCAGAAAGGAATAGTTACCGGCCGCGTCGGTGGGGAGAATGCTGAATTCCAATCCCGCTTCCCTGGTCCGCCTGGCGATCAGATCCGGCAGCGACCTTTTTCCCCGTGTGCCGGAAATGGGGTTGATCAGGTAAATGATTTTCCTTTTTGTCATCGCGGGTGCAAATATCCGGTAAATTTCTTTACCGATCCGCGTGGGTGGGCGGATGGGTGTCGGGGGTGGTCCCGGAGAGGGTGTCGGTAGCGATGGGCAGGTGCACAATGTCAGACAGGAAGTGGGTGATCCCTTTTTCGACTGCCGGTACATCATGCGAGCGGATGGAAGATCCTATAACATGGGTGCCGGCCTCGGGGATGGCCTCCTTGTATTTGAGGGCGGATGGGGTACCCAGCTCATCGAACATGGACAGTTCCGCAGAGACTTTAACCGTGCTGTCCTGGTGGACCTTGTCCTTATAGTAATAGAAAAGCCCCACAGGCTGCGTGACCTTACCAAAGGCCCGCTCGGTCATTGTCGTTTCGAGCAGTTCTTCCAGTGCGACGACGGCTTCCAGCCGGTATTTGGGATACCAGTACTCGCGCCAGAGCGGGCCGTAGTCTTCCTTGCTTTCTATGTATTTGCCACCGGATACCAGGCGGGCGATCTGGAGGCCCCAAGGGTCGTTAAGCAACCAGGCGTTTGGGTCATTGATGGCGATATTGGGAGAGAGCAACACCAATGCTGCTACTTTATCCGGATAGGCCGCTGCCAGCTGGAGGGCCAGGGTGCCGCCGGTACTTGTCCCCATGAGTATCACTTTTGTCCCCAGTTGTTCGCCGATGGCCAACGCCTGTTGGGCGGAAGCCCAGTATTCGTCGGCGGTGAGATTCACCATAGCGTCGGGGGTGTCGATCCCATGTTCGGCGAGGCGGGAGAGAAAGAGGTTACAGCCGTATTTTCTGGCGATGTCGATATCCGTCGGATCACCTTCGCCTTGTGAGGCCGAAAAGCCATGCAGGTATACGATGGCGTAAGCCGTTTTTTTGCGCGCGGAATCAGCCCACACGATGCGGGCTTCGTTGTCAGGCTTCAGGTGATGGGTGGCTTCTTGGTCACGGATATAGGTCTGAAGTGCGGTCATCCCTGCAGGAATGGCCGGCATAGTGACGGAGTAGACCGGGTCTTTTGGGCGGGGACCGAGGAAGTAGATCAGCAGGAGCAGCAGGGGGATGAGAAGCCACCGTTTTTTGCGCATAGCATAAAATTTGTTGAATTTATTAAATTTCTGCACACCATGGCGCAGAGGACCATTTCAACTAGGAAATCCGGCTGTTTAATTGTACTTTTGCCGCCTAAAACCGGGCGGAGCCTAAGCGGAGCCTAAATTATTTAAAAATTGGCGGAAGCGCCAGACTTATGGAGATTAGAAATATAGCAATTATTGCCCACGTTGACCATGGCAAGACGACCCTGGTGGACAAGATCCTTCATGCTACCCATGTATTCCGTGACAACCAGGAAACGGGGGATTTGATCATGGATAACAATGACCTTGAAAAGGAAAGGGGGATCACGATCTTTAGCAAGAACGCAGCTGTTGAATATAAAGGCGTTAAAATTAATGTGATAGATACCCCGGGTCACTCGGACTTCGGGGGTGAGGTGGAGCGGGTGTTGAAGATGGCTGATGGGGTGCTGCTGCTGGTGGATGCCTTTGAAGGGCCGATGCCGCAGACCCGGTTCGTGCTGCAAAAGGCGTTGCAGCTCCACCTTAAGCCGATCGTGGTGATCAATAAGGTAGACAAGCCCAATTGCCGCCCGGATGAGGTGCATGAGGCGGTGTTCGAGCTGTTTTTCAATCTTGATGCGACGGAGGAGCAGTTGGATTTCCCAACGTTGTATGGCAGCGGAAGGCATGGCTGGTTTAACATCAAGAACGAGCAATGCGACGATATAACCCCGTTACTGGATGGGATCCTGCAATATGTGCCGGCGCCAAAGGTTGCCGAAGGACCCCTCCAGATGCAGATCACGTCGCTGGACTACTCTTCCTTCCTGGGGCGTATAGCCGTGGGTAAGATAGCCCGGGGCACCATCAGGGAAGGACAGTCGATTGCGCTGATGCAGGCCGGAGGGATCATCAAACGCTCTAAAGTCAAGGAACTGTACACCTTCATGGGCATGGGTAAGAAAAAGGCGACGGAAGTGGAAGCCGGCGATATTTGCGCGGTCGTCGGACTGGAAGATTTTAACATCGGCGACACCATTGCGGATGCCGAAAACCCCGAGGCCCTCCCGGTCATCAGCGTGGACGAGCCTACGATGAGCATGCTGTTCGGGATCAACAACTCGCCATTTTTTGGTAAAGACGGCAAATATGTGACTTCCCGTCACCTTCGGGACCGCTTGATGAAAGAAACGGAAAAGAACCTGGCACTGCGAGTGGAAGATACGGATAGCGCCGATAGCTTTCTGGTGTTTGGGCGTGGTATTCTGCATCTCGGCATCCTGATAGAAACCATGCGCCGGGAAGGTTTTGAGCTGACGATCGGTCAGCCCCAGGTACTGGTAAAAGAGATCAACGGAAAGAAGAACGAGCCTTTTGAGGTTCTGGTGGTCGATGTGCCGGCTGAATTCAGTGGAAAGGTGATCGATATGGTCACGCAGCGTAAGGGGGAGATGCATGTGATGGAAAACAAGGGCGACATGCAACACCTGGAATTCGAGATCCCTTCGAGGGGACTGATCGGGCTGCGGAGCAATATGCTCACCAATACGGCCGGCGAAGCCGTTATGGCGCACCGTTTCCTGGAATACAAACCCTGGAAAGGGCCCATCCCTGGCAGAAGCAATGGAGTACTGATGTCCAAGAACCAGGATAAGACGACGGCCTATTCCATCGATAAATTGCAGGATCGCGGGACTTTCTTCGTCGATCCGGGTGAAGAGGTATATGTAGGCCAGATCATCGCCGAGCATATAAAGCCAGGCGACCTGATCGTCAACGCCACGGAACCAAAGAAGCTGTCGAATATGCGCGCCAGCGGTAGCGATGATTCCGTCCACATCATTCCAAAGAGGCAAATGACGCTTGAAGAATGTATGGAATATATTCAGCAGGATGAATGTATCGAAGTGACGCCCAAGAAGGTCCGGCTCCGGAAGGTGATCCTGGATGAGGAGGAGCGGAAGCGGACGATGCGGGCCATGAAGACGGAAGAGGCAAGATAGGAGGCGCGTCACGAGGTATTGGTCGGGTTCGTCGGGTTGAGGGAAGTTTGGTATCTTTGAGATCGAATCGTCTTTGAGATCGAATCGTCCGTTATGAAAAAGTTCGGTGTATTGGTGCTGTTGCTTTTATTTCTGCTGGTTGTCGGCAAGACGCCCGCCAGGGCGCAATGTTCCATCTGTACCCGGACGGCGCAGCAACTGGGTGAGCGGCCTGCACAGGCGTTGAACAGAGGCATTATTTATCTTGCATTCACTCCATTGGCCCTATTAGGCATTATTGGTTATCGCTGGTGGAAGAGCGAATATCACCATGAATGATTTCCCTTTAGTATCGGTTGTACTGGGTACCTATAACGGCGAAGCTTATTTGCAGGAGCAACTTTGTTCCGTATTGGCGCAGACCTATCCAGCTCTTGAGATCATTGCGATCGATGATGGCAGCAGGGACGGGACCGTCGACATCCTCCGGGAGTATGCCGGCCGCGATTCGCGTATCCGGGTCGTTGTCAACGAGCGCAACCTGGGATTTATCCGAAATTTTGAGAAAGGCTGCCGGCTGGCGGCCGGAAAATACATCGCGCTCTGCGATCAGGATGATTACTGGTTCCCGGAAAAAATCGAGAAGATGGTCGGGGCGATCGGCGATTATCCGATGGTCTATTGTGACTCCCAACTCTGCGGGGAGGATTTGAGGCCGCTGGGGCGCCGCATTTCTGATCTTGTCCATTACCAGTCATTCGATGATTGCCGGCAGCTTTGCGTCGTTTCGCGGATGTATGGGCATGCGACACTCCTTACCCGCGACTTGTTCCAAAAGGCCAGTCCGTTCCTGGAGGAGGTGCCGCACGACGGGTGGCTCGCGTATCACGCCAGCCTATATGGCGGGGTGCGCTACCTTCCCGAAGTATTGGTCAAGTACCGGCAACATCCCGGTAATGTATTTGGAGTGGTAGGAAGGAAGAAGAAAAAAGACAAGGCTTTGGAGCGTGCTGAAAAGCGGAGAAAGGAACTGGCGCGAATCCGCGTCCGGATGGCCGCCTATTGTGCGTCCTGTCCAGAAACGCTTGTACCGCAGAAGCGGCTGTTACGGGCCCTGGTGGCCAGCTACCGGAATTTCGCTCCGTGGAACGATATCCGCCGGGTGTGGTTGTTCCTGGCCAACTATAAGCTCCTGCTGGCGGTAAAAAACTACTCAACCGTCCGAAAATATCTGTTCTGTTTCAAAATGCTCGTGAAGATCAAGTAAATGAGGCAACGAAGCGATAGAGATTAAAGGAACCGGCCTTCATCGACGCTTCGATCTTTTCTGCCAGTTCCTGCCTGCTCACCCCTTTCATTCTATCCTGTTGGATCAGCAGGTAAGCGCATTCGGCGAGCATCCGGTAGCGCCGGCTGGAGTGGTCTTCGCGTTCGAGGCTTTTCCGGATGGCGCTCGCCAGCTCGTCGATGCCTTGTCGCTCGGTGGCAACGGTCTTGATAATGGGGACATCGCGGGCTTCGCGGCGGAAAGCGGGAGATTGCATCGAGCGCAGGTGGTGAACGAAAAGGTCGGCGTCGGGCCGGTCGCTTTTGTTAACTACAAAGATGTCGGCGATCTCCATCAAGCCGGCTTTCATGGATTGGATATCGTCGCCGGCTTCGGGCGCCAGGACGACGATGGTGCTGTCCGCCAGACCGGCGATCTCGATCTCGTTCTGTCCCACGCCGACGGTTTCGATGATGATGTCATCAAAGGGGGCTGTTTTCAATAAGTCAGTGATGCCGATGATCCGGGGGTTGAGGCCGCCGAGGGAGCCGCGGGTCGACAGGCTGCGGATATAGACGTCCGGATGGTTGTACCATTCGCTCATCCGGATGCGGTCGCCAAGGAGTGCCCCGAAGTAAAGGGAGGAGGAAGGGTCGACGCAAAGCACCGCTACTTTCTTTTGCCGGGCTATCGCGTGGCCGATCAGCGCGTCTACGAGGGTGCTTTTGCCGGCACCCGGTGGTCCCGTCACCCCGATGATCTTTACAGTCGATGGAGGCAGGTGGGCCAGTAAGGGACTATAGTCTTCGATATCGTTTTCGATTAATGAGATAGCCCGGGCCAGCGCCCGGATATCACCCTGCCGGATATGCTCTAACTTTTCTTCCTGACCGAGATGCATGGTACAAAGATAGGGTGCGGGCAGCATGTCCGTCAAATCGGCTATATTTGCCGGCATGAAAGCCGGAATGGAAAAGGAGCTTTACAAAAAGTGCTCCGCCAAAAAAATCACCCTCCGTCATATCTGTGAAGTGGGCGTATTCCTGCCGGAGATGTCCAATATCCTGGATTTTATTGTCAAGGACAGGTTGCGGACCACGCTCGTGGAGCCGGACCTCAGGAGTATTGCTGCCATCCGGGACTATTTCCGCGACTATAATAATGTCACCCTGCTACCGTATGCGGTATACGATCGCCATGGTGTGCTGGAGCTGGTGCAGCGGAGTGCCTCTACTTTCGTGTCTACCCTACCCTACAGCCCGGCCCAGATCAATGACGATTATCAAATACGGGAGGAGGACAGGTTCACCGTCGAATGCCGGACTTTCAACGAGCTGGATGACGGGACAATCGACCTGTTGAGTGTCGACACGGAGGGCAGTGAATGGTATGTAGTAAATAAGCTGGTCAGCCGCCCGGCGGTCATTTCGGTTGAGACACATGGCAAGAGCTATCTCAATCCGTTCTATCGCGAGATCGGCGGCTGGATGGCTGCGAATGGCTATGAGCGGTGGTGGCTGAATAAAACGGATACGGTATATTATAAAAAAGGTGCTTTTCCCGTCGGCTCCGCGGAGAAACTTCGGTTAGCCCTCATGGAGGGGTATGTAAAATTTCGCCGCGCGAGGAAGAGGCTGGAGCGCTTCTTCCGCGGCGGTGGCCGAAAGGGGACGAAAGGATGAGCCGCGCGACCTTTATCATCAGCCGCACGGATGCCATTGGCGATGTCGTGCTGACCTTGCCGGTGGCCGGGGTGCTCCGGTCATTATATCCCGACGCCCGTATTCTTTTTCTGGGTCGTTCTTATACCGAAGACATCATAAAGGCCTGCGGGCATATCGACGGCTTCCTCAACTGGGATGAATGGCGGGACCTTCCCGCCGGTGAAGCGGCGCGGGCGATGGCGGCGACGGGTGCGGACTGTATCATCCATGTCTTTCCGGATGCGGCGATCGCCAGGATTGCGCGAAAGGCGCGAATAGCCGAACGGATCGGGACGACTAACCGGATTCATCATTGGCGGTATTGCAATATTCTGGTTCGTTTGTCGCGCCGGAATTCGATCTATCATGAGGCGCAGCTCAATCTTCGTCTGCTCGTGCCATTGGGTGGTCGCAGTGAATATTCGCTGGAAGAGATCAGTGGATATTATGGGCTGACCCGGCTGGTCGGATTGTCGCCGGAGATGGAGGGGATGTTGGACCCGGAAAGGTTCAACCTGATCCTGCAGCCAAAATCCAGGGGCAGCGCCCGCGAGTGGGGGCTGGAAAATTTTCGGCGATTGGTCGGACTGTTGCCGCGGGAAAGGTTCAAGGTCTTTGTTAGCGGGACGGCGGCGGAGGGCAAGCAGCTGGCGCCCCTGCTTTCGGAATATCCTTTTGTGACCGATTTGACGGGAAGGCTGACGTTGGGACAGCTGATAACGTTTATTTCAAAAGCTGATGGGCTGATCGCCGCCAGCACGGGGCCGCTGCATCTGGCGGCGGCGTTGGGTATCCACGCGCTGGGTATTTACCCGCCGATCCGGCCGATGCATCCGGGCCGTTGGGCGCCAGTGGGGAGGAGGGCGAAGGTCTTTGTCAAAGCGGGAGAATGCAGCGCCTGCCGGGATGGTGGTGATTGCAGCTGTATCCGGGGGATCCCCCCGGAAGAGGTGGAGGGTTGGCTTGATGTGGTGCTGAGGGGACCTGGAAAATAACCTATTTTTGCGGATTATGACCAATTTTATTCCTGTATTTCCCCTGGGCATTGTGGTATTCCCTGGTGAGATCGTGAATCTGCATATTTTTGAGCCCCGGTACAAGCAGCTTGTCAATGAATGTTATTCCGAGGGCAAGCCATTTGGTATTCCCACGGTCATTGAAAACCGATTAAATGAAATGGGGACGCTGGTACAGGTCACGGAGCTGGTGAAGCAGTATGAAAATGGGGAGATGGATATCCGGACCCAGGGGTTGCGTATATTCCGGATGCTGGAGCTGATCAAGTCGGTTCCCGATAAATTGTTCAGCGGGGCGATCGTGAACTATCCCGACAATATCGAAGGACCTGGCGAGCGGGCCCTGATGACAAAAGTGATCAATGCGATGCGGGAGCTGCATCAGCTCCTCAATATCACTAAAGATTTCTACAAGCCCGATGAAGAGCTGGCGAGCTATGACATTGCACATCATGCGGGGCTTTCCCTGGAGCAGGAATATGAATTGCTGGGTTTAACGCGGGAGGAGCAACGGCAGGAGTACCTCAAACGTCATCTTGGCAAGGTCTTGCCGGTAATTGCCGAGATGGAGACCTTAAAAGAGAAGGTCAAACTGAATGGGCATTTCAAAAACCTTTCCTCATTCAAATTTGAGGATTAAGCCGGCCGGAGGCCGCACATTAACTATGGCTACCACCCTCTGTTTTGATTTTGGCAATACGCGGATGAAATGCGGCGTCTTCACGGATGGAAGTTTCCGGGAGGAATTGGTGCTGGAAGATGACCGGGATGAAACGATCCAAACCTTACTGGACCGGTTCCAACCGAACCGGTCGATCCTCTCTTCGGTGATCCATCACAATCCCGGGATGGAAGAGCTATTGCGGGCGGGGACGCAATTTCACCGGCTGGATCATCGATCGAAGGTCCCGGTTACGACGCCTGTTGGAAAGCCGGATACGATTGGTGCAGACCGGTTGGCGCTGACGGCGGCGGCGGTGACCTTATTTCCGGCGAAGAACAATCTGGTGATCGGGCTAGGGTCGGCGATCACCTATAACTTTGTCAACAAATACCGGGAATTCCTGGGTGGAGGGATCTCGCCGGGGATGGAGATGCGGTTCAAATCCTTGCATACGATGACGGCGAAATTGCCGTTGGTGAAAGCCGATTGGAATTTTCCTTTGGTTGGATATGATACGAGGACCAATATCCTCAGCGGGGTCATCCTGGGCATAGCCAAGGAGATCGATGGGATCATCGGGGCCTATGAAGAGAAATATGACAACTTTAACGTGTTAATGAGCGGTGGTGATGCCGGATATTTCACCCGCCATCTGAAAAGGAAGATATTTGTGGACCCCTATTTAATCTATAAAGGCTTATATGCCATCAGTGAACTCAATTCGTAAATGGATGTTTTTTTTGTTAGTGGTTGTGGGGATTGGATGCAATGACGATACCAATCAGCCGGCCGCAAAGAAGGGTCCGCATAAGGAGGTCCCGGAGGAAGGAACAAATATCCAGGCTTATCTCAGTGAGGCGGGTATTGAAACGGGCCAGCTGGAGTCGCGGGTGAAGGGAAAGCTTCGGGCGCCGTATATGCTCCACTATCAGCGGACGGATTCGCCTTATTTTGAATTCCCCAGAACCTTACACGTAGATTTTTTCAAGGACTCGATCTACACGAATCAGAAACCTATTATAGAAAGTCAGCTCGATGCATTATATGGCAAGTATCTGCCCAACCAGGACAAGGTCTTTTTGCGGGATACGGTCGTGGTGAAGAATATCCTGAAAGGGGATACGCTGCACTGTAAGTATCTGTGGTGGGACCAGCATACCCAGCGGTTTTCCACGGATGATTCGGTGGCGATCCATCAGAAGGACAAGATCCTGTATGGGACCGGGATGGAAGCAGATCAGAATTTCCGGTGGTTTACCATCCGACACATGACAGGGATCATACTCACTTCGGGAAATAATCTTCCTAAATAATTTTTTCTCCCGTATAAATAATTCTTAATCAGGCAATTAATTGGAATGAGACGACGGAGTCTCAAAAAAATCAATTAAACGTTTGTTTAATTCAAACGTTTGTTTAACTTTGCGCCATGAAAGGAGAGATTCAACAAAATGAGCGATAAAAGAGAGCATATTCTTAACGTGGCGGAGGAGCTTTTCGCGGAGAAGGGGTTTGACGGGACTTCCGTCAGGGATATTGCGCAGCAAGCCGGCGTCAACCTGGCGATGATCTCTTATTATTTTGGGTCTAAAGAAAAATTGCTGGAGTCGCTGATCGAGGTCCGGGCCGGGTACGCCTATGGGATCCTGGAGGAGTTGAACAAGGATATGTCGCTTAGTCCCTGGGATAAGATAGACAGGCTGGTTGACTTCTATGTCGACCGGATCGTCCACAACATGCGATTCCACACGATCATGTGGCAGGAGAATAGTGCCCGTTCCGAGGAGATCAAGAACCGGACGATCGGCATCAAGCTCCGCAACCTCGAGCAGATCGTGAAGATCATTGCCGACGGGCAACAAAAGGGACTGTTCCGTCAGGTGGATATCCCGATGACGGTGGGCACGATCATGGGGACGATCTCCTACTATACGCATTCCAAGACCTATTCCTGTGTCACGCTTGCCCTTAAAGAAAACATTAATGACGAACAATATCGCCAGCGGCTTTCTGTGCGGCTAAAAGCTCACCTAAAGCATCTGCTGAGAGCGCACCTGGATATCAGGAACGATAGCGGGCCAGTGAAGGAAAACGACAAGGGTCTTTGAGACCTATTCACGCACTCGAAGTTATAAATACATGAATAACATGAAAAAAGGGTTATTAGGAGTTGTAGTCTTCCTACTGTCGATGGGTCTTATGGCTGATGCGCAGCCAAGGAAACTGGGTCTGGAGGAAGCGGTGCAACTCGGGTTACAGAACAGCAAGGAATTAAAACGGCAGCAGTACAAGATCGATGAAGGGCTGGCCCGCCTGGCCCAGGCTAGGGATGCGCAGTTGCCATCGTTGAAGGTCAACTTTCAATATCTGCATGCGCTCATGCTTTCCCGCGTGATCAGCATTCCGGGTGTGACAAAAGAGCCGATCAAGCTGCCTTTTGACTTCCCGGCCTACGTCGGCACTCTTTCGGCGAACGAGCCGATCTTCGCCGGCAACCAGCTGAAATATGCCAAGCAGTCTGCCGATCTGATGGTCCAGCTGAGCCGGCTCGATGCGGATAAGGATAAGGAGGATATCTCCTATATCGTGATCAACGCTTATCTCAACTATGATAAGATCGTGCAGAGTCAGCTGATCGTTTCGCAGAATATGCAGGATGTACAAAGCAAGCTGGATGAGATCACCAAATATGAGGCGCAGGGACTGGCGACCCAGAACGACGTCTTGCGCTATCGGCTGCAGAAATCGCAGATACAGCTGACGCAGATCGAACTGGAGAATAACCGGAAGGTAGCCAATTATGACATGGATATCATGCTGGGGTTGCCGGATACGACGACGATCGCGCAGGAGTCGGTGAATTATAAGCTGGACGAGGACCTGGCGCTTCCCGACCTGATCCAGCAGGCAGAGATCAACCGGCGCGAGCTTGGGGAGCTTTCTTATCAGCAAAGACTTGCCGATGTCAATCTAAAGAAGATACACGACCAGCGGTTACCGACGGTGGCCGCATCGGCCGGGCTCTACTATATCAATCCGACCGGTGAGGTCATCCCGACGCACAATAACCTGATCGCGCCGATCACGTTTGGGGTAGGGGTTTCCTGGGATATCGGGACACTGTATACCAACAAGAACAAGGAGCATGAGGCGAGCCTGAACCGAGTGGAGCTGAATACCGCCCATGACCAGGATGTGGATGAGATCCATAAGGATGTCCACAAGCAGTTTATCGCGTATCATCAGGCGCTTGAGCAGATCAAGGTGTTGCAAGTGGCGTTGAACCAGGCGCAGGAGAACGAGCGGATCACGGAATCGAAGTTCCGGAACAACCTGGTCAATACGACGGACCGGATCGATGCGCAGACCTTGTTATACCTGTCGCGGGTCAACCTCGAACTGGCGATGTCGGATGCCACCATTGCTTATTATAACGTACTGAGATCAACGGGGAAGATCCATCTTTAAAAACCACTAACTAAAAAGCCATACAAACTGAATTTAATATGGAACAGAATGCCACTCAAAAAAAGCCGCGTAGAAAAATAGTATTTCCTATCATCCTCAGCCTGGTGCTGGTGGGCGCGCTCGTCTTTGGAATCAAAGAATATACCTACTATAGCGCTCACACAGTGACTGACAACGCCCAGGTCGATGCCGACATCAGCCCGGTCGTAGCGCGGGTGGGAGGATATGTAAAGGAGATCCGCTTTGTCGACAACGAGTATGTGCATGCCGGCGACACCCTGGTCGTGCTGGATGACCGGGATTACCAGGTGAGGCTTCAACAGGCGGTGGCCGCGCTCACGTCACAGAAACAGACGGTGGACGTCTCGCAGGTGCAGGTGAATGAAGCAAGGAGCAGCATTGCCACGGCGGAGGCCAGTGTAGAGCAAGCGAAGGTAGGGGTCTGGAAGGCGAATGAGGACTTTACGCGGTATGAGAACCTGTACAATGATCATGCGATCACAAAGGCGCAATTTGATGATGCCAAGGCTGCCAAGGAATCGGCCGAGGCTGCGCTGCGGATCGTGCAGACCCAGGTGCCCACGCAAACCAGGAGGGTCGATGTGAATGAACGCCAGGTGGGGGCCACGGCATCGAATCTTGCATCGCGCCAGGCGGACGTCGACTATGCCAAATTGCAGCTCAGCTATACCGTGATCACTGCTCCTGCTACGGGTATCGTCTCCAGGCGCAATATCCAGTTGGGACAATTGGTTCAAGCCGGTCAGACGCTGTTTGCGGTCGTCAATGCGTACGGGATATATATTACGGCCAATTTCAAAGAGACACAGCTCGAGCCGCTGCGGATAGGCGAGAAGGTGGACATCACTGCCGATGCCTATTCCGACAGTACTTTCCATGGCGAGATCCAGTCCTTTTCAGGCGCTACCGGCGCGAAGTTCTCGTTGCTTCCCCCGGATAACGCTACCGGCAATTTCGTAAAGGTCGTGCAGCGGGTCCCGGTGAGGATCAAGTTTATTGCGGATAGTTCGTTGGTGCGGCTGCTCCGTCCGGGGATGAGCGTGTCGGTCGTCGTGTATACTAAATAAAAATGGATCATGGCTGAACATGGTTTTAGAAAATGGATCATCACCATTACAGTGATCGTCGCGTCGCTGCTGGAACTGATCGATACAACGATCGTGAATGTGGCTTTGCCGCAGATCATGGGGAATCTCGGGGCGACACTGGAAGATGCGGGGTGGGTCGTTACCGGCTATGCCGTGGCGAATGTGGTCGTGCTTCCCATGTCCGGCTGGCTTGGGGACCGGTTCGGGCGTAAAAATTACTTTATTACCTCCATCCTTGTGTTTACGGTCGCCTCCTTCCTTTGCGGTAATGCGCATAGTCTGAACGAGCTGGTGGCCTTTCGGTTGCTGCAGGGCCTTGCTGGTGGCGGGTTGCTTTCTACCGCACAGGCGATATTAATGGAGACCTGGCCGCGCGAGGAGATCGGGATGGCGACGGCGCTGTTTGGGATGGGAGCGGTGGTTGGCCCTACCGTGGGCCCGACGATTGGCGGTTTTATTACTGACCATTTCACGTGGCCCTGGATCTTTTATGTGAATATTCCCATTGGAGCCGTCGCGGCCTTTTTTGTTTCGATTTTTGTAAAGGAATCGCCAAAATACGCCAAGGGCAAGCCGATTGACTGGTGGGGTATCCTGTTCCTGGCCACCGGAGTAGGTAGTCTGCAGGTGGTACTGGAGAAAGGTGAGTCGGAGGACTGGTTTTCAAAAACGTATATTACGGTATTGGCCTTTACGACGGTCATTTCCGCCATTCTCTTTATCTGGCGGGAGACGAGTACCGATCATCCGGTGGTCAATTTCCGTATCTTGAAGAACCGAAGTTTTGCGGTGGGAATTTTGACATCCTTTGTGTTGGGTTTTGCCCTATACGGGTCGGTATTCATCTTCCCGGTGTTCTGTCAGAACCTGCTGGGCTTCTCTGCCCAGCAGACGGGTGAGCTTTTATTTCCCGGCGGGTTGGCCACCATCTGTATGATGCCCTTTGTGGGGGCCATGTTAAAGAGGGGTGTCCCCGGGCAAATCATGGCGACAGGCGGCTTCTTTCTCTTCTTTGTATTCACCTGGATGCTTTCCAATTCAACGCTGGAGTCGGGGATCAGCGACTTCTTCTGGCCGCTGATCGTACGTGGGGTCGGGATGTCCATTCTTTTTGTACCGTTGACGACGTTGGCGATCCAGGACCTGAAAGGCCCTGAGATCGGTCAGGGAACGGGTTTGAACAATATGATGCGGCAACTGGGCGGGTCTTTCGGGATCGCCATCCTGACCACCCTGATCCATATCAAATCGGGGCTTGTCCGGAGCGACCTGGTCTCTTATGTGACCGATTACAACCCGGCGGCGATAACGGCCAAGGCGCAGCTTATCCAGGCCTTCCTCGCTAAGGGTTATTCCTTATTGGATGCGACGAAGATGGCCAACCAGGCATTGGAAGGAAGGATTGTCCGGCAGACGCTGCTGGTCACCTATGATAATCTTTACCTGACCATCGGGATATTTGTGCTATGCTGTATCCCGATCGTCTATTTGCAAAAATTTAAACGGAATGTGGCCCTGCCCGCCAATGCGCATTAGAATGGAAAATAAACGATAGAAGGGCTAATGACCAACAGACAGGTGAAAGTCCATGCAAAAGAAAAGTCCTGAATTTATTCAGGACTTTTCAATTCTTTTGTACGATACTTAACCAACAAGTCTTGGCCATCAATAGGTACAAATTTTAAGTCGGTCTGTTCTTAGGATTTGGATGTTCTCGGATGTTGGATTTTTGAATCAGTTTGATCGAAAGGATTCAAGGTTTTTCTTGGATCTTGGTTTTAATACGTTGGTTTTTGTTAAGGATTTGAATCGCGGTTTTTCTTCGGACGTTGGATTTTGGTTTTTCTTTCGGATTCTAATTCCGTCATTCTTCGGACTTGGTTTTTCAGGACTTGGATTCGAATCGCTTGTCGATCATACTAACAATACAAACATACAATTCAGGTCCAGCCAGGGCAAGAGAATAATTGCTCTATTTATTTGCTGCCGTTTTTACGGTTGAAATCGTAGAAATACGGACCGGGCAACGGGCTTCTCCGCTATTTTTTTGGAGGCAGCCAAAACCGAACGGAGTTCGGTTCGCACTTTTCGACCTTTTGGGGCGGAAAGTGCTGACATTTATGGTTTTGGGACACAACCGAGCCGAAGGCGAAGGTTGCGATCGAGGTTCCAAGGGTGTTGGAACCGAAGATTTTTATATTTTAGTTCAATTTTTTGTCACATTCTTCAATTGGCATAATTTGGAGTTAAAGAGGTCCATGACGAGTTTTGAAAACAAGACGGTGCTCATCACGGGAGGCACCCGCGGGATCGGGAAGGCTATTGCGATCCGGCTTGCAAAGGAGGGCGCCAATATTGCCATCGTTGGTAAAACGGCTGAGCCCAATCCAAAGCTGGAAGGGACAATCTATACTGCTGCCGGCGAGATCGCCGCAGCCGGAAACGGCAAGGTCCTGCCCCTGCAGGGCGATATTCGGTTCGAGGACAAGATCAGGGAAATGGTGGCAGAGACGGTCGCTCATTTCGGGCAGTTGGACATCCTGGTCAATAATGCAAGTGCCATCCATATCGCCACGACCGAGCAAACGGAGGCAAAGCGCTATGATCTGATCCAAAATATCAATGTCAGGGGTACATTTCTGATGAGCCAGGCTTGTATTCCGCATCTTAAGAATGCTCATAACCCGCATATCCTGAATCTTTCGCCGCCGTTGAACCTGGATCCCCGCTGGTTCGGTCCGCATCTGGCCTACACGATAAGCAAATACGGAATGAGTATGATCGTGCTTGGGCTGGCGGAGGAGTTGCGGCAATATCGGATCGGCGTCAATGCGCTTTGGCCGAAGACGACCATCGCCACTGCGGCCGTAAAGAACCTGCTGGGTGGTGATTTCCTGATGCAGAGAAGCCGGCATCCGGAGATCGTGGCGGATGCGGCTTTCCACGTCCTGCAGAAACCTTCGTTCGAAACGACAGGCAATTTTTTCATCGATGAGGACGTTCTTAGATCGGAAGGGGTGACTGATTTTACGCGATATGCGGTGAACCCCGACCTGAAGCTTATGAACGACCTGTTCCTCTAATAAACTCTTTTCATTTTTAATCCTGGGTAAAAGGCAACATCCTCCTCCCGTTCCAAAGCGGGAGGTTTTTTTGTAGGGTACTGATTTCGGATGCGGCTATTACCGTCCGATGATGTTCCTTTTGCTACCGGCTACCAGCAGGGCAGCAGCGGCGAGCCCGGTGTCCTTTATCAGATTGGTCATGGGGAATCGTCGTGCGCCGGCGTCGGTTGCGTGTATAACTGCGGGCAGGTGAACCGTCAGCACGATTAGCAATAAAAAGAGGCAGAGCAGCAGGCCGGCCAATCTGACCTGGCGGTCGACGAGGAACGCGATGGCAGCGGCTATGAGGCACGCGCCGGTCAAATAAACCCAAATGGTGCCGTGAGGAAGAAAGGAGGGAACCATCTTTTGCAAGTCGGTAACTTGAAGGAAGTGGTTGATACCAAATAATCCAATGACAAGGGCGTAAAAGATCGTCCCTATTTTGGTGAGGGTTGCATTGTTCATATGGCAATCGTTTAGTTATCCCAATTTAACAAAAAATTAAGACAATCCGCGCAGCATTTTCGCGCCGGCCTTATGGATTTGGCTGATCGGGGGTCGAAGCGGGATCGGCCAGCTGCTCGCGAGCGGGATCGTTTATCCTTTCCGGGCGCATTTGCGGGAAGAGCAGGACGTCCTGGATGCTGGTTTGTCCGGTCAGGAGCATGCAGAGGCGGTCGATGCCGAATCCGATCCCGGCCGTGGGGGGCATCCCGTATTCCAGGGCCCGCAGGAAATCATAGTCAATGAACATGGCTTCATCGTCGCCGCGTTCCATCAGTTGCAGCTGGGCCTCGAAGCGTTCCCGTTGGTCCAGTGGATCGTTTAGCTCGCTATAGGCGTTGGCGATCTCTTTTCCGTTCACGATCAGTTCGAAGCGTTCCACCAATCCGGGGCGGCTGCGGTGTTTTTTTGTCAGCGGGCTCATCTCGACCGGGTAGTCGGTGATGAAGGTGGGCTGGATAAAATGCTGTTCGCATTTCCCGCTGAAGATCTCGTCGATCAGCTTGCCCTTTCCCATGCTGGGTTCGACATGGATATGCAGCCGGTGGCAAAGTTCCCGCAGATCGTTCTCGTCCATCCCTTCGATATCTGCGCCGGTATATTCTTTGATGGCGTCATACATGGTGATGCGGCGATAGGGCGCCTTAAAGTCGATCTCCTGGCCGTCGACCAGCACCGAGCTCACTCCGTTTGTGGCGATCGCGGTATGTTCCAGCAACTGTTCGGTCGTCTCCATCATCCAGAGGTAGTCTTTATAGGCGGTGTAGAACTCCAGCACCGTGAACTCCGGATTGTGTGTCCGGTCCATGCCTTCGTTGCGGAAATTGCGGCTGAACTCATAGACCCAGTCGAAACCGCCGACGATCAATCGCTTCAGATAAAGTTCGTTTGCGATCCGAAGGAAGAAGGGCGTATCCAGCGCGTTGTGATGGGTGATGAACGGGCGGGCCGCTGCGCCTCCCGGGATGCTTTGAAGCACGGGGGTGTCGACCTCGAGCGCACCGCGTTCATTAAGGAACTGGCGGATGGCGTTGGTCATGCGGGTTCGCCGCAGGAAGACGTCTTTTACGTGGGGGTTCACGATCAGGTCGGCATAGCGTTGCCGGTAGCGAAATTCCGGATCGGTGACGGCATCGAAGGTCTCGCCTTCTTTTTCACGGACGACGGGGAGTGGCTTCAGGGATTTGGTCAGGACGGTGAACTCTCTTGCGTGGACCGAAATTTCACCGGTTCTTGTCGTGAATACATATCCTTTTACACCGATGATATCGCCCAGGTCGAGAAGGCGTTTCCAGACTGTATCATAAAGGCTCTTATCTTCTCCGGGGCAGATGTCATCCCGCTTGATATAGACCTGAATTTTGCCGGAGCTATCCTGTAAGGAAGCAAAGGAGGCTTTTCCCATGTCCCGGCGGCTCATCAAACGTCCGGCGATGCAAACGTCGGGCATTTCCTGTGCGGGGTAATGTTCCCTGATACAGGCGGCGTTTGTGTTCACGGGGTATAGGGGTGCCGGAAAAGCGTTGATGCCCAGTTGCTCCAGTTCCGCCAGCTTTTCGCGCCGGATGATCTCCTGTTCCGATAGATTGGGTGTGGTCATAATCCGATAGAGATTGCAAAATTCGGGCAAATGTACGCTATCCGGGTCAATTCAGCGCCAGCAGTACCTGCCAGGCTTCGCCGACCTTTCCCTCTGCCAGCAATTGCCGGGCATAGGAATGCAGTTCTGCTTCCATTTCGTCGGGGCTCACGGCATAGTATTGGAAGATGTGGCGCAGGCGCTCGTCTTCAAAGGCGGGGTCCACTGCGGGGAGGGCATGGACATTGGCGAGCCGGGCGAGGTCATTGCCGGTCAGAATCCGGCTTTCACGGATGGCAGGAGGCAGGGCATCGATCCCGATGCCGAGGTGGATATTTGGTTTCTCGACACGGAAAAGATTGGCGGGTTCCACTTGACAATACCAGTCCTCGCCAAGTCGCGCCACCAGGCGGAACCGACGTTGGTCGATGCGGCGGGTGTCCGGATCGAGGATACTGTCGTCGATGTGCATGCGCAGGGCTTCGCAGATCACAAGGTTGCCGGCGCCGGGTTGGTCTCCAAGGGGACGCGTATCGATGACCCGGCATTCGATCCTAACTTTACTTTCTCTTACCATTGGAGGTCTTACCAGGGTGGCGGGTTCGGGGGTAAAGCCGGCTTTTGTGAATTCCGACACTTCCTTCGGGTAGTCGCAGCTCGACAGGCTGACCTGCTGCACCATTGGATAGTCGACAATATTGATGACCACTTCGGGTACTTCCAGGACATTATGCCAGGTGTGCTTGGTGCTGTTATCCCTTACGCGCCGGGATGGCGAGAAGACCAGGATGGGTGGGGTGCTGGAGAACATATTGAAAAAGCTGAAAGGGCTCAGGTTAACATGGCCCGCGCGGTCGATGGTACTGGCAAAACAGATGGGTCGGGGCGCCACCGAAGCCTGCAAATAACCCTGTCTCTCGACCGGGCTGACCGTGCCCAGATCGATGATCATCTTTTCTTTCCCTCCAGCAGTGAGAAGTCGCTCTCTTCCCGGACGATCGTGTTGGTCAGGATGCCAAGACCGTCCACTTCCATTTCGATGCCGTCGCCTTCCTGCAGCCACTGTTCCGTATAGTCGGGGTCGTTTAGTTTTCCCGTCCCATTCAGCTCCAGGAAGCAGCCGGTACCAACGGTGCCGCTGCCGATGACGTCTCCGGGATAGAGGTCCACGCCGTAGGAAGCTCTTTCGATCAGTTCGGCGAATGTCCAGTCCATATCGCCGAGATTGCCGTCGCTGACGGTTTGGTCATTGACGCGGCATTGCATACGGAGATTCCAGCTAAGGCCGGTATGCCCTTCTTTGCAGGGGATCTCGAGCTCCTGCAATTCGTCGAGGGTCACCAGCCAGGGGCCGATGGCGGTAGCAAAGTCTTTTCCTTTTGCGGGACCCAGGTTGAGCAACATTTCCTCTGCCTGCAGGGTCCGGGCGCTCATATCGTTCATGATCATCAGTCCCGCGATATAGTCGTCGGCTTCAGCCGCGCGGATATTCCGCCCCTGGCGCGCGATGACGATCGCTACTTCCAGTTCGAAGTCCAATTTGTCAAAATGATCGGGCATGCAGCGGACGATGCCCGGCCCCTGGATGCTATGGTGGTTGGTGAAATAAAAGACCGGGTACTGATCGAATTCAGGGATCATCTGAACCTTACGGTTACGCCGGGCAGCCGCGACATGTTGCCGGAAGGCATAGCCGTCGCGACAGGAAGCCGGGAAGGGGACGGGGGCGAGGAGTTGGACCCGGCTAATCGGGATGGCCTTGCCGCGGCCGATATGTTCTTCCCGGATGGCCAGGTCTCCCGCCTGAAGGATCGGGATCAATTCATCCCAATAATTCAGGAACATATTCATCGAATTCGGTATATCGGGATGGATCAGTTCAACAGCGTATAGTAGGTCTTCGACAAGGATGCCGAGTTGTTCATGTTCTTCTTTTAGATAAGAAACAATCTTCATAAGGGTAAAAGTAAAGGAAAATTTTAATTCGGTTGATCTTCGTACCTTTATACGTCAAATCCCGGCTACGATGAAATTCGAGAAGATACATAATAAGGGCCAGGCGCGGCTTTTCAGGAGCCAGTATCTCGAGATGCTGACTAAGACTCACCCGCTGGTGATCTGGGGAATGTATTTGCCGGTCATTGGGTTCTCCTTGTATTATGGCGGGTTCCGGTATGATTTCCCGCTGGTCCGCATCGCCCTGGTCTTTTTTTGCGGGATGCTGTTCTGGACCTTCTTTGAATACCTGATGCACCGGTTCGTATTCCACTGGGTTTCTGAAAATGGGCGGGCAAAAAAGATCGTCTATGTCATGCACGGCAACCATCATCATTTCCCAAGGGACAAGGAGCGGCTGTTCATGCCTCCCGTCCCCAGTCTGATCATGGCTTCTGTCATCTTCCTGCTCATGCGACTGGTCATGGGTGCCGGTGCATTCCTGTTCTTTCCGGGATTTTTGCTGGGTTATCTGCTGTATGGGTCGATGCATTTCGCGATCCATGCCTGGAATCCCCCGTTCAAATGGATGAAACCCTTGTGGCGCAATCACCACCTGCATCATTATAAAGATGATCACAAAGGTTTCGGCGTGAGCAGCACGATCTGGGATCGGGTTTTTGGTACCATGTTCGATCTCAAGAAGGAGCAGGAAGACAAGGAGAAAGTAAAGGAGCTGATGTTTTAGCCCTGTTCATTTCACCATTTCTCCTCTTCATCTGTAGTAGGTCGGTCGTTTTGATTGCTACGATACATTCTTCGCGTCAGTATTTTTTCCCATGATCTTTCTAAAATGAGTTGGGCTATAAGCCTGCCGCTGTCTGCTGCTGGATTTTGTTCCAGGAGTTGCCGAAGGACAGGCTCGCTCACGTCGATGCGGTAGAGCAGGGAGACGAGTCTGTTGAAATCGTCGTTGATCATGGCATCGATCCTTTCGGCAAGGATCGTCTCCAGCGCTTCGATCGCGGCGGTTTCGGGCAGGTCGAGGCCGTAGGAATTGTTGAGGTCGTCGCGTAAGACGGGTGTTTCCATATTCAGAACTTTTCCAATACGCCCAGTGTGAAGAGGGCAAAATCATATTTCACCGGATCTTCGGGGTCGAGTTGCGAGAGCCGGTCCGTCAGTTCCAATGCCGCCGTCCAATCCGTGCGGGTCCGGGTCAGCAATCCGAATCGTCTGGCTACCCGGGCCACGTGCAGGTCCAGGGGGCAAATCAGTCTGTTCATGGGAATGCGTGTCCAGCAGCCAAAGTCCACACCCTTATCGTCTCTCCGGACCATCCAGCGAAGGAACATGTTAAGGCGTTTGCAGCTGGAGTTGCGTTCAGGGGTGGCGATATGCTTGCGGGTATGGGGTGGAACAACGTCGAGGGAAAAAAAATAATCGTGAAACGCGGAAAGGGCTGTTTCGGGGTCCCATTTTGCGCCTCCAGCAAGCAGGAAGGCATCTTCGAGCGACTCGTGCTGCGAATAGTGATGCCGAAAGAACTCAATAAAATACAGCAGGTCGGTCGGGTTGAAGGTCCGGTGTTTGAAGAACAAAAGTTTTTTGAGTTCGCGCCCCGTGTGGTGCAGAATGAATTGGTGTGGAGAATCATCCATGAGACGCATCAGCTCCCTGGATTTGCGAATGATCGTCGTCCGGTTGCCCCAGGAAAAAACCGCGGTGAAGAAGCCGGCGATCTCAATGTCCTGTTTTTTTTCATAGGAATGCGGGATGCTGATCGGGTCATCCGGGATGAATGACGGTTGATTGTACTGGTTCACCTTTCTGTCCAGGAAGCTTTGCAGGGCTTCCGACGTGACGTCGTGTGTGGTGGTCATGCTCATCCGATTGCCTGCTTCAGATCTTCAATCAGGTCATCCGCATCTTCGATGCCTACGCTTATGCGGATCAGCGAATCTCCGAGCCCGTTGCGGAGTCGTTCTTCGCGGGGAATGGAGGCGTGTGTCATGCTGGCCGGATGGTTGATCAGCGATTCGACGCCGCCCAGGCTTTCGGCCAGCGCAAACACTTTTGTCGAAGACAAGACCTTGTTCGCGGCAGCCACACTATCCTCCTTCATCGTAAAGCTCATCATTCCACCAAACCCCCGCATTTGTCGCTTAGCCACGGTGTAGCCTGGATGGTCTTCGAAACCGCACCAATATACTTTACCCACTTTGGGGTGACCGCGCAGCCAGTGGGCGATCGTTTCGCCGTTAGAGCAGTGTCTATCCATCCGGACGTGGAGGGTCTTGAGTCCGCGGAGGACGAGAAAACAATCCTGGGGCCCGGGCACAGCACCGCAGCTTTTTTGGATGAAATAAAGTTTCTCGCGCAGTGCATCGTCGTTCAGGACGAGGCAGCCGTGGATGACGTCGCTGTGTCCGCCGAGGTATTTCGTTGCGGAATGCATGGTTATATCGGCCCCGAGGTCGAGGGGGTTCTGGAGATAGGGAGAAGCAAAAGTGTTATCCACGCAAAGCAGGATATTGTTTTGTTTGGTGATTGCTGCGAGCGCGGTGATATCAATGATATTCATGAGCGGGTTGGTGGGGGTCTCCGCCCAAACGAGGCGCGTATTCGAGTTGATATAGGGATGGATTGCCGCGGCGTCCTGCATGTTGACGAAGTGAAAACGGATACCCATCTTCTCATAGACCTTGGTGAAGAGGCGGTATGTTCCGCCATACATATCATTGGCGGCGATCACTTCATCGCCGGGGACGAGCAGGCGCAGCACGGCATCCGTCGCGGCCACCCCGCTGCTGAAACACAGTCCGTGCTTTCCGTTCTCGATTTGTGCCAGCGCGGATTCCAGCGCGAAGCGGGTTGGGTTTTGCGAACGGGCATATTCAAATCCTTTATGTACGCCCGGAGCGGACTGGACATACGTGGAAGTCTGGTAGATCGGGGTCATGATCGCCCCTGTGGAAGGGTCCGGTTTTACGCCGGCATGGATCAGCTTGGTGGAAAGTCTCATGGCGCAAATATACTTCATCCAGTTTAACAAAAACTTAACCCGTGAAGAGCAACATGCTATTTCCGGTTTCGCGCTGCTTTTCGCTGGCTTCGCCATCCGAATTACCGCCTTTGGGATGAAAGGCTTATCGGCAGGGGGTTTTGTCGTCGTCTTTCCTTTACCGAAACTGTAGAAACGCTTGACTTCCCTTTGAATTGACTTTAGATTTGAGTTACGATTGAACAAAATGCTTCAATGAACTTTTTAAAATAACAAGTTATGACAACAAATCATTTTATCAGAAGAACGTTGCTGGTTACCTGCTGCTTCCTGACCTTTTCGGCAGGGGTATTCGCGGCTGACGGTTTCACGATCAGCGAAAAAATGCTGCTGGCCTTTCAACAGACTTTTCCGGATGCCAAGCAGGTAAAATGGGTGGAAGACCCGAATGGGTACCAGGTTTCCTTCCGGCAGAGTGACATTCTCACGAAAGTGGTGTATGACAAGGATGCCCATTTTGTCAGTTCACTCCGGTACTATACCGAAAAGAATCTTCCGGTCACGATCATTTGCCAGCTCCAGAAAAGATATTCGGGGCAGAAGGTATGGGGTGTGACGGAGCTTTCTACTGAAACGAGCACGCAGTATTATGTGAAGCTGGTGGACGACCAAAATTGGTATACGATCCGGTCCGATGCCGATGGTAATATGCAGATGGTCGAAAAATATCAGAAAAGTTGATCATCCGAGGCAAGCTGCTGTTACCAAATATCTCCAGTCATAGTTTTCAGCCGCATGGGCGCCCATCGGCTGAATTTTTTTTTGCAGGACGGCCCGGTCGAGGAAGCCTTTATTGACAAGGCTGCATTTGGCCTCGCGGACCTGGTCCTGCAGGGTTGGGTTGGTCATCCAGTTGTATTGCGGCGGTTCATACCCGGTCTTATCTTTTCGCCAGACGATTGCCGGAGGAAGGATGCTTTCGATGTTTTTGCGAAGCAGCCATTTAGTATATCCCTCGCGGATCTTGAAACGGGCGGGGAGCGAGAAGAGGAACTCCGCGAGGCGGTGGTCGAGGAAGGGCAGGCGGATCTCGACCCCGTGGGTCATGGAATTGCGGTCGGCGTAGCGGAGCAGTTCCTCCAGGCCGTTGGTCAGGGCATTATAATAAAGTACTTCATTCAGCCGGTTGATGGGTGGCAGATCATAATAAGATATTCCGAAATCGTGGACGAAGTCCCGTGAGAGGTCCTTATTGGCCCGTTGCTGTGCCATCCGGCTTCGTCTCCGGTAGTTCGCGGCGTGACCGGGCAGCATGGCGGCGAGGCGGTGCTGCCAGTTCCATTCTTCGGGTACGCCGGATTTTTTTGCGGCGGATAGCTCAGCCGCCAGCTTTCGCGGGTCATCGCGGTACAATTCGCGCCAATACCAGGTAAAATATTTCGGATAGCCGGCGAGCAGCTCATCGGCACCCTGGCCATCGAGCAGTACTTTGATGCCGTGTTCGGCTGCGAGGTCGTAGACACGGTACTGGGCGTAGATGCTGGAGGACTGAAAGGGCTCCTCCTGATGTATGGCGAGACGTTGAAGGTCGCGGATGAAGTCCCCGGCAGTCGGAATGGTGGAATAATTGGCCAGGTTAAAATGGCGCGTGACCTGGCGGATGAATGGGGTCTCATCTTTTTCAAAGCCGGGAAAAACGGCTGAAAAGGTAGGCAATGAAGGGGGCGCGTCCGGTTGACGGAGGATATGGCCGGTGATTGCGGAGCTATCCAGTCCTCCGCTGAGGCTGACGCCGACGGGGACATCGCTTCTGAGCCGGCGGCTTACGGATGTGGACAGCAGGGCGTCGAATTCTTCCAGGATAGCGGATTCCTGTTTGTCGGTCGCGTTGTCGGTCGCGGGCATTCCCGGCGGTGCGAGGGGGTCCCAGTATTGTCGAATTTCTTTTTTCCCGGTTGGGGCATGATATAGGAGATAGGAGCGGGCGGGGAGTTTCGTGATTCCTTTATAAAAGGTCTCTGAGGGATCGGCAGGGTTTTGCGTGTAGCCGATCGTGATAAAATTAAAGAGCATCGGCGGGTTGACGGTCTTTGATATCCCGGCTGCCCAAAGCGCCTTCATTTCACTGGCAAATAGGAATTGGGTCTCGTCGTGGTAAAGGAAGAGGGGTTTTTCGCCAAAGCGGTCGCGGGAAAGGAACAGGGATTTCTCCTGTCGATCCCAGAGGGCGAAAGCAAACATCCCCTCAAAATGCCGGACGCAATCGGGCCCGTAGAAATCGTAGGCAGCCGGGATGACCTCGGTATCGGTCCGGGAAGAGAAGGAATAGCCTTTGGATCGGAGGAACTCGCGAAGCTCGATATAATTATAGATCTCGCCGTTGTGGATAACCAAATAGCGTTCCAGGCAGGCCATCGGCTGGGCGCCGGCGGGGCTCAGGTCGATGATAGACAGGCGGCGGTGTCCCAGGCCAATGTGACCGGAGGGGTCGAGCCAGTGGCCTTCGCCGTCCGGCCCGCGGTGAGCGAGCGCGTCGGTCATGAATTTCAGCCGCTCCCCGGTTATATTGGCCGGATCGGGGGAAAGGATACCTGCAATACCGCACATGACCCGAAATTATCCAAAATTTCCGGATAGGCTGTCGAATCCGTTGTTCGGGTCGAGTTCGCGGAGGGTATTGGAAGCAAATTCCTTCAGTTCGGGGAAGAACGAGGTATAGCATTCCTTAATTCCCTGATAATGAAGCTCGAATAGGCGGCAGGCCTGTTCCGGTCCGGGCATATACGCTGCCCGGCGGGCCAATCCCGCAAAACTGGCGAAAATGCCTTCCTTCAACCGGTACCCGAAAAGCCAGTTCTGTTCGCGCATATATGGAAAAAGACGGCGGAAACGGTCCGGGAGCAGGGCGGCCCGCCCGGCCAGTTGTTCATAGGTCAGGCTCGCGAAGGCGGTCAGGTCGGCTGATGAGGGGAATTCCAGGGGATCATTGGCCAGGAAATGGTCATAGGCCACATCGGTGAGGGGGCCCGAGTAAAGACCGTAATCGGGCCTGAAATAGGACTTTGCCTGGCGGGTGGCGGGATGACCATCGGTAAAGGTATCGATGGCCCGGTGGAGGGCGATCCCGGTTTGGATGCTGGGGGGATAATCCAGCTTCCGCTTGCCTTTTACAAAATCGCTGATGAGATTTCCTACCGCAATATCCGGGATCCTGAAGGAAAGATATGCATGCGCCAGATAATTCACTGAGCGTAAAGTATTGAATCTATCGGGCATTTTTACCGAAAAATTAATTTAACACAACATAAACCCATTTTAATGTTTTATTAAGAATTCGGATTCAAACTATCGTCAATACGGCATTCCAGTCGTTCTTCCGGGGTGGCGACTAACGGTATGGGGTGTGTTTGTTAATGATTCGGTAACATGGATACACCACTGGTCAATATTGGCTTTTAAGTGGGTGTAACATAAATAATTTTGTTGCGTCTTACGTTTGTACCTCATACGAAAACGATGCAACGATGAGGGACGTGAAAAAGTTTTTTGAACGAGATGCAACATGAAGTGAAAAGTCAGCGTCTCTAATAGCAAGCAACCAATCAACGATCGTTAAAAAGAAAAAGACATTTATAACTTATAAAGCAAATAACATGAAAAAGATGATCTTATCCCTCGCAGCAGTCATCATGATGGGATTCGGCGTATTCGCCAATGGAAAGGACGCTGTCGTCACGCAGGAAGCGCGTGATGCTTTCAAGAAAGATTTTGCCACGGCCAGTAATATCAGATGGGAACAGAAGAACAACTTTTTAAAAGCTACTTTCTCATTCAATGGCCAGGTACTTGCGGCCTATTACTTTACTAACGGTGATCTTCAGGCGGTGGTTCGGAATATCACTTCCGACCAGCTGCCCATCAACCTGACCAGCAGCCTTCGCAGGGATTATGCGGCTTTTTGGATCTCCGATCTTTTTGAGATTTCCAGTGACGGACAGACCACGTATTATGTGACGCTCGAGAACAGTGATAAGAAGATCGTGCTGAAATCGGATGACCTTTCATCCTGGCAAGTATACAGTAAGGAAAGAAAAACAGAAACGGAATAAGGCAGATGGCCTTCAGTGGAAGCCGGCTCGAACATATAAAGTAGGGCCGGCTTTCTGCTGTCCGGATTTTCCAGTACTTTTGCGGCTGAGTTTGAAAAACTGAAAGCCATGAGCAAAGGTCCTGTTTCTCAATTCATCGCTCATCATTACCGGCATTTTAACGCTGCCGCGCTGATCGATGCCGCCAAAGGATATGAAACGCATCTGCTGGAAGGGGGGAAAATGATGGTTACCCTGGCGGGCGCCATGAGTACTGCCGAGCTGGGGATCTCGCTGGCCGAGATGATCCGGCAGGACAAGGTGGACATCATCAGTTGTACCGGCGCGAACCTGGAGGAAGATGTGATGAACCTTGTGGCGCACAGCCATTACCGGCGGGTGCCTAATTACCGGGACCTGACGCCGCAGGATGAATGGAATCTGCTGGAGAATCACTATAACCGGGTGACGGATACCTGTATCCCGGAGGAGGAGGCTTTCCGGCGGTTGCAACGGCATCTGGTGAAAGTATGGAAGGAGGCCGAGTCGAAGAATGAGCGATATTTTCCCCATGAATTCCTTTATAAGGTGGTACTTAGCGGTGATCTCGAACAATATTATGAGATCGATCCGAAGGACAGCTGGATTGTGGCGGCGGCGAAAAAGAACATTCCCATTGTCGTTCCCGGCTGGGAGGACAGCACGACGGGCAATATTTTTGCAAGCTATGTGATCAGGAACGAGCTAAAGGCCGGCACGGTAAAAAGTGGTATCGAATATATGGCCTGGCTGGCCGGCTGGTACCGCGAAAATAGCGGTGGGAAAGGGGTTGGATTCTTCCAGATCGGCGGTGGGATTGCGGGGGATTTCCCGATTTGTGTGGTGCCGATGATGTATCAGGATCTGGAATGGCATGATGTCCCTTTCTGGGGCTATTTTTGTCAGATTTCGGATTCCACTACCTCCTTCGGGTCCTATTCCGGCGCGGTCCCGAATGAAAAGATCACCTGGGGCAAGCTGGATATCCATACTCCGAAGTTTATTGTCGAGAGCGATGCCACCATTGTCGCGCCTCTTATTTTTGCGTGGGTGCTGGGTTGGTAACAACCTGGGTGCCGGGGTGGTAATTATACCATAAGCTATGAATGCAAATTCTGACGAGTTATATCTTGAGGCCGAGGCTGACATAAAGAGCAACCGTTATGCGGAGGCCTTTAAGAAGTATGAAAGCATTTTATATGAGGAGCCTGACAGCGCCCAGGCGCACAATTCCATGGGCTGGCTATACAGGACGCAGTTCGATGACTATGCGAAGGCGGAAAACCACTTTCAGGCCGCGATAAAATGCGACCCGCTCTATCCCCACTCTTATTTTCACCTTGCGGCATTGCTGATGGACATGGAGCGATTCGACGAGTTGCAGCAGCATCTGGAAAAATGCCTCCGGATCAGGACGATCGACAAGTCCTGGGTCTATGGACGTTTCGCGTTATCGGAAGAGCTGCGGCGGGATTACGAAAAAGCGATCTACTACTTCGAGAAAGGTATACTTTCCAGTCAAAATGATGAAAAGATCAAAGATTACCGCCAGGACATCGAAAGGTGTCAAATGAAGACGGAGATCTGGAAAAGGCATGATAGTTCGGGCGGGGTATAAAAAAAACAAGCACTCCATGACAGAGTGCATTGTTTACTCCTAACTGACCTATGAAAAATTTTAATTTTCGCGTTTTGCCATACGAAGGTGGGCAAAAAGTTCAGGACGGAGAAAAAACGCCATCCGATTAACTACGGGTTAACATTGGTTAACGGAGCGGTTGCGGATTTGCAACCCGGTGGCTATTTCAGCACCTTCATGCGGACCATTTCGATCCGCGTGTCGCTCACGTTAACGATCTCGAATTCGTAGTCGCCGATGATGATACGGTCTTTGAGGCGGGGGATGGTCTCGTGCTGATTGATAATATACCCGGAAAGTGTTTCCGAACCGTTCTCCGGCAGTTCCAGCCCATATTTCTTATTGATATAATCAAGCTCCAGTCTGCCGGAAAAGATATATTCGTCGTTGGATAATTTCTTCTCTTCAAACTCTTCGGTATCGTATTCGTCGCGGATGTCGCCGAAGATCTCTTCCAGCAGGTCTTCCATTGTCACGATGCCCGCGGTTCCTCCAAACTCATCCACTACCCAGGCGATGCTTTTTCTTTCCCGGCTGAATTTGTTGATCAGGTCGGTGGCGCTCATGCTTTCCGGGACAGCGGGAATCGGATGCAGGATCGATTTGATGGCGGCGGGGTTTTTGAACAGGTCGAGTTGGTGGATATAGCCGGCGACGTGGTCCAGATTACCGTCGTACACCACCAATTTGCTCAGCCGGGTGTCGACGAATTTCTTCCTGACCTCGTCCATGCCGGCGTCGAGGTCGACGCCTTCGATCTCCTTGCGTGGCACCAGGCATTCCCGAACCCGTACTTTGGGGAGGGCCAGAGCTGCTTCGAAGAGGTTTTTGTTCAGGTCGTTAGCATCTTCCTCGGTATCCCTGGTCTGTTGCAGGAAACGGTCCAGGTCGGTGACGGTGAGCATCCCTTTTCGCTCGTCCATCCGGACATTGAAGACATATTTGAGGATCCATTGGGCGATAGCGCCGAAGAAGGCGGCGATCGGGTACAGCAGTTTGTTCAAAAAATCCATTGTAAGGGCGAAGAAGCTCAACAGCGAGTTGCTTTTGGCGCGGAAGAGGGCTTTGGGGCCAAATTCGCCGAAAAGCAGGATGAACAGGGAAGCCGCCATCGTTTCGGCAAAAAGCTGGATGGCCTTTGCCCAGCTCGTGACCATATGCGTTTCGGCAAGAAACCAATTCCAGGCAGGCAGGAAGGTTTCGCTGACCATGAGGCCGAAGATGACGAGGAAGATATTGAAGCCGGTCAGGGTGGTACCAATAAACTGGATCGGGTGTTCGACGAATCTCGAAAGGATGATGCCGCTTTTCAGTCCCTGCTTCTTCCGCAGCTCGATCGCCAATTTGTTGGCTCTCAGGAATGCCACCTCGATGCCCGAAAAAAAGGCGATCATCACCCAGGCAACCACAGACCAGATAAGCGTATACGCGTTGATCATATTGGGACTGCTAAATTAGCCCGAAAATTCGAGTATTTTAACAATTCATTTAGATGTCCAGGAATTCGCGGATGGCCGATTCGGCTTCGTGGCAGGCTTTCGGAAGGTCATCATTGACGATGATCCGGTCGAAATGATGTTTGAAGGAGATCTCGTAGGAGGCTTTGTTGACGCGGGCCAGCAGGCTTTCGATGGTCTCGGTGCCGCGCGTTTCGAGCCGGCGGCGCAACTCGTCGACGGAAGGAGGTTCGATAAAAAGGGCAAGGGTGGAGTGCGGATATTGCTCGCGGATATGGATGGCGCCTTTTACCTCGATGTCGAGCAGGGGTGTTTTCCCGGCCTTCCAGATCCGGTTCAGTTCGCTGTTTAGCGTGCCGTAGAATTTGCCTTCATAGACCATTTCCCACTCCGCGAATTCGCTGTGAAGGATCTTTTGCTTAAACGCATCCAGCGAGATAAAATAGTAGTCTGTGCCGTCCTTTTCGTAGCTCCGGGGCGAGCGGGTAGCGGCGGAAACGGAAAAAGCGAGGTTGGCCGGGTATTTCTCCAGCAAGTAACGCGTGATGGATGTTTTACCGGCGCCTGATGGCGCAGTAATGATAATGATCTTTTGCCCCGAGCTCATATTCTGTTGATTTGGGCGCCCAATTGGCGCAGCCGGTCGTCGATATACTGATATCCTCTGTCGATCTGTTCGATATTCTGGATGACGCTTTTGCCCTCCGCGCTGAGGGCGGCGATGAGCAGAGCGACACCGGCGCGGATATCGGGGCTGCTCATGCTGATTCCCCGCAGGCGTTGTTCCCTGGCCAACCCGATAACAGCCGCCCGGTGTGGATCACAAAGGATGATCTGGGCGCCCATATCGATCAGTTTGTCAACGAAGAAGAGGCGGCTTTCGAACATTTTCTGATGGATCAGTACCGACCCGCGCGCCTGGGTGGCTACGACGAGCACGATGCTGAGAAGGTCGGGGGTGAATCCCGGCCAGGGATTATCATAGATTGTCAGGACGGACCCGTCGAGGAAAGTTTGGATCTCATAGACATCCTGGCTGGGGATATGGATATCGTCGCCCCTGAATTCGAGCTGGATACCCAGTTGGCGGAATTTGTCGGGAATGATACCCAGGTCGTTGATGCCGGCGTTGCGGATGGTGATCTCGCTTTGGGTCATAGCTGCGAGGCCGATAAAGGACCCCACCTCGATCATGTCGGGCAGCATCCGGTGTGTAGTCCCGCCGAGATCGCGAACCCCTTCGATGTGCAGCAGGTTACTGCCGATGCCGCTGATGCGGGCGCCCATCCGGTTCAGCATTTTGCAGAGCTGCTGGATATAGGGTTCGCAGGCGGCGTTATAAATGGTGGTTTTGCCTTCGGCCATGACGGCAGCCATAACAATATTGGCGGTGCCGGTTACGGAAGGTTCGTCCAGCAATAGATGAGATCCTTTTAGCCGGGGGGCTTCGAGATGAAAGAGCCCGTCCGATGGTTCGTAGTTGAATTCCACGCCAAGCTTCTCAAAGCCGATGATATGCGTGTCCAGTCTCCGGCGGCCGATTTTGTCGCCGCCAGGTTTTGGGATATAGGCTTTGCGGTAACGGGCCAGCATCGGGCCGGCCAGCATAACCGAACCGCGGAGCCTGCCGCTTTTGCGTCGAAAATCGTCGCCGCGAAGATAGTCGATATCGATCTGGTCCGCCTGGAAAATGCAGGTGTCGCGCGAAATGCGATCCGTCTTAACGCCCATTTCTCCGAGCAGTTCGATCAGGAGGTTGACGTCGAGGATGTCGGGAATGTTCGAGATCGTCATTTTTTCGGGGGTCAGCAGAACGGCGCTGATGATCTGCAGCGCTTCGTTCTTGGCGCCCTGCGGAGTGATCTCTCCTTTCAGCCGCGTTCCCCCGATGACTTCGAATGAATGCACGCTGCTGCGGGTTAGTATCTTTTCTTTTTGAATTTATTGCCGCCGCGGTCGTTGTTCCGGTCGTTGTTGCGGTTGTTGCTCCGCTGCTGGAATTTCTGATTCCGTTTGTTGCGGTAGTCCTGGTAGTTACCCCGGTTGTTGCTGGGATTGGCGACATTGCCGTTGCTTTCCCGTGTTTCGTTGGGTCTGAAACTCTTGACGTAGGGGGTATTGGTGAATTCCAGCTGACCGTTGGTAATCTGGGTCAGTTCGCTCTGGATGGCGTCGTCGTGCACGGTCTCTTTATGCCAGTTATTATACGCCAGTTTCATGTAATAGGCGACGGCGTTGGCAAATCCGTTGCGTTTATCAGGATTCTCTTCCGCGAGGGCCTTGTTGATGACGATCTCGAGGTTTTTACCCAAATGCGAAAGTTTTGGATAGCGCTTGGGATATCTCAGTGGGTTTGGCCTGGCCTTCAATGTTTCCCTTGTGGGGATGGGATAGGGGGAAGCCACTTCCAGTTTGAAATCGGAGATCAGGAAAAGGTGATCCCACAATTTATGCCGGAAGTCTTCGACATTTTTTAAATGCGGGTTCAGGAAACCCATGAGCTCGATAACGGCGTAGGCGTTGCGCTGGCGTTTTTCCTTGTCTTCCAGCGACAGCAGATACTCGATCATCTTTTGGATATGACGACCGTATTCCTTCATCACCAGGTGGTTCCTGGTGGTATTGTATTCCATGTTCTCTATACTAGGCAACTGTTCTAATTTTGTAACAAATCTACATGAAAAAAATGTGCTGGAAATGCTCTATCGACAAATATAGCGCATTTCCAGTAAAGCACTTATGTCTGACCTTCGGTCTAGCCGGCCTCCGGCCGGCTTTTGACGAATAAACCCACCAGGCGGGTGCCGGGCGGGTTTTTCGCAGGATTGGATAGTTTTTCTCGGGATAATGCGCCAGGCCGGAGGCCGGCTATTATTTTAATTAATGAATACTTTACTGACAAAGCTTCGGTTATGGGTCAGATCGCTGGTCCGGAGGAAATAGAGGCCCTTTACCGGCTGCGGGCTCAGGTTCATCCGGATCTGGTTGGACCCGGTCAGGGTAACTGCCGTCTCCTGCACGATCTGGCCGGCTGTATTGACCAGCTGAAGGAGGAACCGGCCCGTCTGGTTGCTGTTGAACTGGAACAGCAGGCTGTTTGTGGCCGGGTTAGGATAGGTCTGATAGCTGATATCGTTCGCGCTATTGTTGTTCGGATCGACGACGACGATCTCTGAGTAGCCTACGTTCCCGGTTCCATCCGTTTCTTCGACCCGGAAATAGAGTTTACCCATATTAGCCGGATCAAGGTTGTATTGATATTGGTATTTTGAAGAAGTACCTGTTGAAGCAGCGTCATTCTCTGCTTCTCCAAGCGTGGTGAAATTCCTTCCGTCGGTGCTGATCTGGATGTCATAAGTGGTATTGGGTTCTTGATTTGTAGCCAGCCATTGCAGGAGGATGCTGTTCCCGTTGGGAACCGCGGTAAAATCTTGTATCGTGGTAGCCAGGGGGGCTGCGGGACACCAGTAGTAGGTGAGATGGAACTCCCCCCAGTAAACCGTTGTAGGTCCTGCGAGGTAGTTCAGACCGCCTTCCAGTGAATTGACTCCGCCGCTGATCTGATAGGTGAAATTCACGTTGCCGAAGCCGAGGTAGGGAGCGGTACTTGTCGAGGTGCCCGAAGCGGTCGCGTTATTAAAGATCGTGTCCGGCCCATAGGTGATGGTATCCCCGGGAATGCCGGAAGGCGCCAGGCTATCCGGCCCATAGATCTGGTTGAAGGGCTGGACGATATTAATACCGCCGCCGGCGGGGCCCTTGATATCATTGGAGACGGTCAAGAGGAACTCGAACTGCGTGCTGTCAGGACCGGTATTCGTGACGTGGGTGGTGGAAACGCCGGAAATGCTGTCCTTCAGCTTAAGACAGGCCAAGGTACCAATAGACGGATTGAATTGCGGAAAACTGACGGAGGTGGAAGATGTGTTGGTCGGACCAAAGCTGGCATAGTAGTCGACCGGAGTAGCGGGGACGCCTCCCGTACAAGTGCATTGCGCTTTTGCGATTTGGGGCAGGTTTACCGTCAATAGGGTAACAGTAAACAGTAGTGGGTACACACGTTTCATAAGCACGGATTTTAAATAGAAAAACGGATTAATATCAAAGATACTCAGTATCAATAATGAGGCCAAAGCACATGTACTCGATTTGGAGTCACCGTAAAAACCACATCTTTTTGAGGGAATTATCTTGTTTAAATTGATGATTATCATATATTTAGATACGGTAAGTGGTGGATAAAAAAGCGTCGATAGCGGAAACCATCGCAACGAGTACCTTTGCCTATGCGCATTTTGCTGGATTGCCGGCCCTTGCAATCGGCGGGGCCGGAGGCCGAAAAAAGCCGCCTTATTTTTTCCGCTGCCGCAGCGCTTTCCGGGGAGGGTGTCCAGTGGGTGTTGGTGGCGGATCGTCGTTACCGGCCAGGTTTGTTTCCAGCCTTACCCGGGCAGGTAGTGATTTGCCGGGCCTTAACCGGCAGGGCGGGCTGGAGGTTTTGGTATGACTGGCAGATCCGGCGGCTGGTGAGACAGCAGGGGGTGGATATGTTGTGGTTGACGGGGGGTATCTCGGTTACGGGCGTCGGGGCTCCCGTTTGTCTTTGGATGCCGGAGCGGGCCAACCTGGCGGAAGGGGTTGGGCTTCGGGGTTACGGGTGGCTGTACCGGCGCCGGCTGAATGTGAGCCTGGAGCGTGCGGCGGCGGTCATTTGCTATTCTGACCGGGACCGGGTCTGGCTTGCGCGTTGTCGGCCGGAATCGCAGGAAAGGATATTTGTTCTGCAGCCGGTCCCCGACGATAGGATCGGGCCCTTATCTGTGGAGGAAAAGGAAATAGTTAAGGCGGAAAGGACACAGGGGAAGGAATACTTTCTGGCTGATCTTACCGGTTGCGATGAGGCGGCGGTGGTGGATCTGCTCAAGGCGTTCTCGTTGTTCAAAAAGAGGCAGCAATCCCGGATGCGGCTTGTGTTGACGGGCAGGATCGGGTCTCCCAAAGGGATAGTAGAGCGACTGAAGACCTATAAGTACCGGCAGGATGTCGACTGGTTTGCCGGGTCGCCGGATAGCGGGATGGCGGCGTTGGCGGGCGCGGCGTATGCGGTATTGTTGCCGGTTGAGGGGAACAGTTTGGGCTTAACGATGTTGAACACGTGGAGATTCGGAGTACCGGTGATTACGGCCGATGGTGGCCTGCTGGCGGAAATGGCGCAGGGGGCGGTGTTAGGGGTGGCTCCGGGCGACCCGGCCTCCATGGCGGGGCAGCTGATGCGGATATATAAGGATGAAGACCTTCGCACGGAGCTTATTGGCAAAGGATTTGAGCGGTTGAAAATCCATTCCCGTGAAAATTTCCTGCGGGTATTGCGAGTTATAACCGAAATTGCGGCTTGCTAAAATTTCAATATGGCAACCTCTTCAATCAGTATTGATGTCACCCTGGATAAGGACCGCGTCCCTGAAGAAATTCTTTGGAATGCATCGGATTCGACGGCAGGGAATGCCCGAAGTGCCAAGGCGATGATGCTGGCTTTCTGGGATGGCGCGGACAAAACGGCTATGCGCATTGATTTGTGGACGAAGGAAATGATGGTCGATGAAATGGCCGATTTTTTTTATCAGACGCTGATGACGATGGCGGAGACCTACCAGCGTGCTACGCAGGACGAGACATTGGTGAACGATATGAAGCAGTTTGCGCGGGATTTTTATAACAAGTTCCGGGAACAGCAAATGAAGTCGAATAAACTATAGACTATATGGCATTAGAACAAAAGGTCATGGCCGCGCTGAAAACGGCCATGCTTGCCAAGGACGAAGCAGGGTTGCGCGGGCTGCGCGCAATCAAGGCTGCGATCATTTTGGCTAAAACGTCGGAGGGCGCCGGAGGGGAGTTGAAGGAGGAGGATGAGAACAAGCTGCTGCAAAAACTGGTGAAGCAACGGAAGGATTCACTGGCTATCTACCAGCAACAGAACCGGCCCGATCTGGCCAGGAAAGAGGAGGAAGAGATTACCATTATAGAGCGGTTTCTTCCAAAGCAGCTGGATGAGGAGGCCTTGAAAGCGGTTCTTTCGAAGATCATTGCCGAGACGGGGGCTTCGTCACCTGCCGATATGGGGAAGGTGATGGGTCTGGCGACGAAGCAGCTGGCCGGGCAGGCGGATGGGAAGACGATCGGCGCTGTGGCTAAAGAACTATTAAACAAAAAATGATCATCGATGTCCTCTACCTGCTGTCCTTTCTACTGATCTTTTTGGGGGTTGTGATCCTTGTCCGGCTTGGGGCCCGGTTAGCCGAGAAAGCGGTGGACCTGGCTATGATGGGCTGGCTAAATAAACTGGGCGGTGTTCTGCTGTATGCGGCCATCTATACGCTCATTTTGAGTGTGCTGTTGTTCTATGCCGTACAATTGCATCTGATCGGGCCCGGGAGGCTGAGCTCTTCGGTGACCTACCCTTTTATCCGGCCCTGGGGTCGGGTGGCAATTGATGAATTCGGTAGATTTGTGCCGTGGTTCAAGGGAATGTTCATCCACCTGGAAGACTTTTTCAGCCGTTTCGACGGTCGATAGGTCCGTGAAAGGGCGGGGTTTTATGTGAAGAAGCGAGTGTATTTTTGCAGTAAAACGTTTATTTTAGCGGTTAAATACGGGAATCTTAATAGCTGATGGAATACGAAATTAAACAAGACGATAAGTTCAGATTCATCGAGGAAGGGCAAGGTGAACCGCTGTTGCTATTGCACGGGTTGTTTGGCGCATTGAGTAACTTCAGCGGTCAGATCGATTATTTCCGGAAAGAGTATAAGGTAGTGGTTCCGATATTACCGTTATTGGATCTTGATCTGATACATACTACGGTTGGCGGCCTGGAGAAATTCGTAAACAAATTTGTCGAGGCACGGGACTATCAAAATATCAATCTTTTGGGTAATTCGCTCGGCGGCCATGTCTCCCTGATGCATGTCCTTCGGCATCCGGAGCGAATAAGGTCGCTGACCCTGACCGGGAGTTCCGGTCTTTTTGAAAACGGAATGGGGGATACTTATCCGAAGCGAAAGGATTATGAGTACATCCGAAAAAAGACGGAATTAACCTTTTATGATCCTCGAATTGCAACTAAAGAGCTGGTGGACGAGCTTTACGAAACGGTGAATGTCCGGATGAAGGCCATTAAGATCATTGCTCTCGCGAAAAACGCCATCCGCAACAATCTGGGTGAAGAAGTCAACCAGATCAAGTCACCCACGCTGCTGATCTGGGGTAACAACGACGCGATCACCCCGCCATTTGTAGGGCAGGAATTCCACAAGCTGATCCCGAACAGTGAGCTGCATTTTATTGATAAATGTGGTCATGCGCCGATGATGGAGCGGCCGGATGAGTTCAATACCATATTGCTTAAATTTTTGCGAAAATTGAATGAACCGGCGGCGGTAGCCTGAGTTATTCCAACTAACTTCGTGTAATAAGGTCATACTTACTTTAGTATAAAATCTTCGTATTTGTTAAACAAAGAGATCATATCCTCGGCTGTGCCTTCGTTGCATCTGAATGACCCTGTGTCCCAGGCGCTCGATCTGATGGCGGATTTTCATGTGACACATTTGCCGGTGGTGGCGGGGGACAAGCTGGCCGGGCTGGTCAGCGAGGAAGATCTGCTCAATATAGAGGATGACAGCACGCTACTATCGGAGTTGCAGCCCGGGTTTTCCGCGATCGTGGCGCATGCGGAGGCTTATTTCTTTGAAGCGGTGCAGCTGGTGAATGAAAATGGGCTCACTCTTATCCCGGTGGTAACGCAGGAGGCGGAATATTCCGGGGCGATCATCGCCACCGACCTGTTAAAGCAGCTTGGCCGCGTCACCGGTGTCAATGATGCCGGTGGGATCATCGTGCTGGAAATGGAAAAGGTAAGTTTTTCCTTCACCGAGATCAGCAAGCTGGTAGAGACCAACGACGCCCAGATCATCCAGTTGAACACCTTTTCGGATGCTCCTTCCGGTAATTTCTATATCACCTTACGGATCAATAAGGCTGAGATCTCCGATATTGTCGCCACTTTTCAACGGTATGAGTACCAGGTAAAATATTATTTCGGGGAAGAATTATATGAGAATGAATTGCGGAACAATTACGACCATCTGATGAACTATCTCAATATCTGATGAGGGTAGCTATTTACAGTCGTGTCATCGAATATGAGCAGCAGAGCGGCGTTCAGCGGCTTTTCGACGAACTGATCCGTCAGCATTTGAAGCCGGTGATCCATCAGCCTTTTTTGGAGAAGATTGGTTCTGCGTTTGTGTTGCCTTCGGATGTCGGCAACTTCCGGGAATCGGCGGACCTGGATGATTCGATTGAATTCCTGATCAGTCTTGGTGGTGACGGGACCTTGCTGGATACGGTATCGCTGGTGAGGGACAAGAATATTCCTGTGTTGGGCATCAACTTCGGCCGGCTCGGGTTCCTGGCCAGCATAGGTAAGGAAGAGCTGACTTCGGCGGTCACTGCGCTGGCCAACCGCACTTTTGTTGTGGATAAGCGGTCCCTGATCCATCTGGATGCGAACCGGCGTCTCTTCGGGGATGTGCCGTACGGGCTGAATGAATTTGCCATCCACAAAACCGACACTTCGCCGATGATCAAGATCCACACCTACCTCAATGGCGAATTCCTCAATACGTACTGGGCCGATGGTCTGATCGTGGCGACGCCGACCGGATCGACGGGTTATTCGCTGAGCTGCGGCGGCCCGGTAGTTTTTCCCGAATCAACCAGTTTTGTCATTACGCCGGTGGCCCCGCATAATTTAAACGTCCGGCCCATCGTGGTTCCGGATGACAATATTATTTCATTCGAGGTGGAAGGAAGGGCCGAGAATTTTATTTGCGCCCTGGACTCCAGGAAGGAGATCGTGGACAAGCAGGTCCAGCTGGCGGTCCGCAAAGAATCTTTCACGCTCAGCCTCATTCGCCTGAATGAGAACAATTTCCTTCAAACTTTAAGGGGTAAGCTATCCTGGGGATTGGATACCCGGAATTGATGGGATCTTCGATCGGGATGGCGAACCGGGCGGAGTTGGCATGCTTTTTAACATATCAATTAGAAACCCGGTAAACGAAAATCCTGCTTTTTTCGTTTCGAATAAGGTTATTTTTCTATATCATGATGAAAAAAATAATTTTCTGCGTCCTGCTCGGATGGGCGGGTCTACGGGTTTCGGCGCAGGAACAGGCGTTCGTGCATGAGGGAGAATTTGGTTTTAATATTGGGGCGTCGCAATATTTTGGTGATCTGAATCCGAATCCGCGGTTTAATACGCCGAATATTGCCTTTGGGGCCTTTTTTCGCAAACAGCTCGGTGGTTACGTAGCGCTCCGGGTAGCAGCCAATTATACGTTCCTGGGTTATTCGGACCGGTACAATTCCTATAATGAGTTTATGTACCGGCGGAACCTCAGCTTCAATACCAATATTTACGAGCTCGCCGTTCAGGGGGACTTCAATTTCTTCAAGTTTGTTCCGGGGAGTCTGTACGACCGGTTCACGCCTTATATTACATTTGGCGTCGGCGCCTTTTACTACAATCCGTATACTTATTACAATGGCCAGAAGGTAGACCTGCGGCCCCTGGGAACGGAGGGTCAGGGGACGCCCGGCTATGCGAAGGAATACAGCCCCCTGGCCGTTTGCTTCCCCATTGGAGTGGGCGTCAAGTACAATATCAACCGCAGGATGAATCTGGGTGCTGAAATTGTTTACCGGTTTACGACCACCGACTATATAGACGATGTCAGCGGCACTTATGCACCGAATGCCCAGCCCCATTATTTACCCAATGGTCAGCCCACGCTCTGGTTTGCGCTGGAGGACCGTTCATATGAGACGGGTGAGCCCATTGGCATTCAGGGGCGGCAGCGAGGATATTCCAATCAGAATGACAGCTGGATCACCGGGGTGATCTTTGTTTCCTGGAACATCATGGGTTACCGATGTCCCAGCGCCGGCCCCCTCTAGTGGGTGGAGTAGCGCAAATCTCCTATATTTGTGCCCCTATGGACGGGTTGAGGGGAAAAATTGACATGGCAAAGCTTCCCAGCCATATTGCCATTATCATGGATGGGAATGGGCGCTGGGCCCAGGAAAAAGGCCAGGATCGGTTGTTCGGCCATTTTCACGGGGTAGAGAGTGTGCGGGATATCGTCGAAGGCTGTGCGGAACTGGGGATTGGGTATTTGACGCTATATGCCTTTTCCACGGAGAACTGGGATCGTCCCGCCAAGGAGGTCACCGGGCTGATGGAACTGTTAGTGGAGACGATACGGAAGGAGATCGAGACGCTGAACAAGAACAATATCCGGCTGCACGTCATCGGCGATATCAGTATGTTGCCGGATTATGCCCGGAACGAGCTGGGGGAAGCGCTCGAGCTGACTGCGCGCAACCAGGGGCTCAACCTCGTGATGGCGCTTAGTTACAGCAGCCGCTGGGAGCTGACCGAAGCTGTCAAGAGCCTTGCCAAAGACGTTCGGTCCGGCCAGCTGGACCCTGCGGGGATCACCCAGGATACTATACAACAATATTTGTCCACGCGGGACTTCCCTGATCCGGAGCTGATGATCCGGACCAGCGGTGAATATCGGATCAGCAATTTTTTGCTATATCAACTCGCCTATGCCGAATTGTATTTTACCAGCGTTCGCTGGCCTGATTTTCGGAAAGAGAATCTGTATGAAGCGATACTCGATTTCCAGGGGAGGGAGCGTAGGTTTGGCAAGACCAGCGCTCAGATCCAAAAGGACCTGATTGCTCCCGGGTCTACTTTTTAACAAACACTTTTCATAAATCCCCTTAATTTGCCGCCTCAAAGCTGCCGCGGGCGGCAAGTCCGAAGGACAGAAATAGGCGCTTTACTTTAAAAAACCGACTGGATGCTACGAAGATCGCTGTTTTGTGTTTTTTTATTGACCAACTACTGCTTACTGACGACAATCTCTGCTAAAGCCCAGGTGATCGATTCATCCAAAATCCGCCCCGCCGATACAACCAAACCCAATATAACCGACACGCTACATACGGCCTTACCCGATACGACGCATCCCGGAATTTCAATCGACCCGGAGCTGGTGGCTTTGGCCAGCGGCAAGAATCCGCCCCGGGAATATACCATCGCCGGTATCAAGATCTCCGGTACCAAATATCTTGATGAATCGCTGCTGATTTCTATTTCCGGTTTGACGGTTGGCGACAAGGTGACTATCCCCGGTGGTGATAATTTCAGCAAAGCGATCAACAACCTTTGGAAGCAGCACCTCTTTGCGGACGTCACGATCTATTTCACCAAACTGATCGGTAATAGTGTCTATGTCGAGATCAATGTTTCGGAGAGGCCCAGGCTTTCCAATTTCTATTTCAAGGGGGTGAAAAAGGGCGATGCGGATGATCTTACAACAAAGAGCGGGTTGATAAAGGGTCGCGTGGTGACGGAGGACATGAAGCGGGTTGCCGTCCAGGCCGTCAAGAAATATTATGCGGAGAAAGGCTATCAGGCGGCTACGGTGAAGATTGCCGAAGCACATGACCCGGCGGTTCAGAACTCTGAGATCCTGACCTTTACTATCGATAAGGGGCCGAAGGTCAAGATCGAGGACATCAATTTCTTCGGGAACCAGGCTGTTGCGCAATCCAAGCTTAAGAAGGAAATGAAGGATACGAAAGAGGTCAGCAGAATGACCCTGTTCCCGGTACCCAATAAGACCCCTTATGGGCCTCATGATTCGGTCACGCTCCAGCAATATCTAAGCAATTGGGGTTTCCTGTCAATCTCCGCCACAAAGGAATTCCTGGACCCTTATTTTCGGTTCAAACTGTTCAGCGCGTCCAAATTCAACCAGGCCAAGTATGATGATGATAAACAGCATGTGCTCGACTATTACAACTCCCGGGGTTACCGGGATGCGACGATCGTGAGGGATACGACTCCTACGACAAATGGAATGATGAATATCGCCATTCAGGTCGATGAAGGACAAAAATATTATTTCGGAAATATCAGTTGGAAGGGGAATACGAAATATCCTGATTCGATCCTCAGCCTGGTACTGGGCATCCATAAGGGAGACGTTTATAATCTGGACATCCTGAACAGGAAATTAGGCAGACAGGTGAGCCAGGAAGGCGGGGGTATCATGGATCTTTATATGGATGACGGCTATTTGTTCTTCCGTGTCGACCCGGTCGAATCTGCTGTATATAATGATACGATCGATTTCGAGATCCGGATGACGGAAGGCCCGCAGGCGACGATCAAGAACATCACGATATCCGGGAACGACAAGACAAATGAGTATGTTATCCGCAGGGAATTGTTCACGATCCCCGGAGATAAGTTCAGCCGGTCGGACGTCATCCGCACCACCCGGCAGATCGCCAATCTTGGCTTCTTTAACCAGGAGAAGATCCAACCGGGGATCAATCCCAATCAGGAGGACGGTACCGTGGATATCAACTGGACAGTGGAAGAGAAGTCCGGGAACCAGTTGGAGCTGTCCGCGGGCTGGGGCGGCGGTATCGGCCTGACGGGTACGGTTGGTGTCACTTTTGCCAATTTCTCGATCCGGAATATCTTCCACAAGGATGCCTGGGCGCCGCTTCCTGAGGGGGATGGCGAGAAGCTTAGCCTGCGTATCCAGTCCAACGGAAAGGCCTATCAATCGTACAATTTCTCCTTTACACAACCCTGGCTGGGTGGCAAGAAACGGAACTCCCTGACAGTCAGTCTCTATCGTAGTGTATTCCGAACGGGTGGCTATAATTACCGGACTAGTACCTATTCATTCAGCGATACCAATTCGTTAAAGAACTTTGGGGTGACGGTTGCGCTCGGCAAGCAGTTGAATTGGCCGGACAATTTTTTTACGCTGACGTATTCCGTCAACTATACTCAGTATGACCTGACGAATTATCCCTTGTTTACGCAGGCCTTCCGTAATGGCCGGTCGACAAACTTCAGCTTCAAGGTAGCCCTGAGCCGATATAACCTTGACCAGCCGATCTACCCGCGCAGCGGTTCCAGTCAGTTATTGAGCGTTCAGTTTACGCCGCCTTATTCGGATATCGATAAAGGGCTGACGCAGGCGGATAGTTACCGGTTACCGGAATATCATAAATGGCGATTTACGAGCGACTGGTATCTGCCGATCGGGGACGCGACCGGTTCGGATAAGAGCCGGCAGTTCGTGTTGAAGATCTCGGCTAAATACGGATTCATGGGCCGCTATAACCCCGCGCTTGGATTCTCGCCATTCGAGCGGTTCCAGTTGGGCGATGCGGGTTTGACGAATAACTTCGGGCTTTTGGGATACGACATTATTTCGCAGCGGGGATATCCTGTCTATCAAAATTCGAATCCGAAAGTGAATCCTGACCAGCAGCAGGCCACGCAGTTCTTTGTCCTGTTCAATAAGTACACCTTGGAAATGCGTTATCCTTTCACTACCAATCCCAGCAGCACCATTTACGGCCTGGCCTTTTTCGAGGCTGCGAACGGGTGGTTTGATTATACCACGTACAATCCGTTCAACCTTCGCCGGAGCGTAGGTTTGGGCATGCGCTTCTTCCTGCCGATGTTCGGGTTGATCGGGTTCGATTATGGTGTTGGTTTGGACCGTATCCAGAACGGGTCAATAAAGGACGCGACGAAGTTTACCTTTTTGCTCGGCTATGAACCGGATTAATGAAGGGCTCGTGGGCCAAGGCCCGATAATAAGAGATAAAATGTTTAACTTTCGTGCCTAAAATTTCACTGACCATGAAAAAGCTATTGCTTTCCGCCGCCTGTCTGTTGATGATTGCCGTGGCCGGTTCCGCTCAGAGCTATGCCGTTGTGGATACCAAGTACATCCTCGAAAGGATGCCTGATTATAAGGATGCGCAAAAGAAGCTGGACCAGACTTCGATGATGTGGCAAAAGGAGATCGACGACAAGCAGGCGACGTTGAATAAGATGTATAAAGACTATGATGCTGAGAAGGTTATGTTGAGCGATACTTTGCAAAAGAAGCGGGAGATCCAGTTGTTCAATATGGAGAAAGAGGTCCGGGACCTGCAACGCAAACGGTTTGGTTATGAGGGCGATCTGTTCAAGCTTCGGCAGGAGTTGGTCAAGCCCATCCAGGATAAGGTTTATAGCGCGATCCAACAACTGGCCGTTAACAGAATGTATGACTTTATTTTGGATAAAAGTGAAGGAATTACCGTTATATTTGCCGACCCCAAACTGGATAAGAGTGAGGATGTACTGAAGAACTTGGGTATTAAATAAAGTTGCTATACAAGTAAATCAATAAAAACTGTAAAAAAGACAATGAAAAAGATTGTTACCGTTCTAGTGGTGGTTATGGGCCTGTTAATGGTGGGCAATTCAACAAAGGCACAAACGAAGATCGGCACCATCAGCCTGGCTGAGCTGATCCCGACGATGCCGGAGTACAAGAAGGCGGACACGTCCATGAATGAATTTAACAACGCATTGCAACAGCAATATCAGGACATGGTCGCTGAGTATCAGGAGCAGACGGCGTTGCTAGGTTCGAAAGACACGGCAAAGTATACCGCAGCACAGCTCGAGCTCAAGCGCAAGGGCGCCCAGGATCTGTTGGTGAAATTGCAGGGCTGGCAACAGACGGCCCAGCAAATGCAGCAGCAGAAGAACCAGGACTTGATGGCGCCAATAACAAAGAAAGCGACGGATGCGATCCAGGCCGTGGCAAAGGAGAATGGGTATGCGTATGTCATTAATAAGGAGCAGTTGTTGGTTTCGCCGCCTGCGGATGACATCCTTCCCCTCGTGAAGAAGAAGTTGGGGTTAAAATAAAAATTTTTTGCAAAACGTATAGGTTGGCGCCGGGGTTGAACTCCGGCGTTTTACATTTGTGGTATGGCTTCTATCAACCCGATTGGCGTATTCGATTCCGGCTATGGTGGTCTGACCGTTCTTAAGGAGCTGGTGGCGCGGCTTCCGCAATATGACTATATCTATTTGGGGGACAATGCCCGCGCGCCTTACGGTAACCGTTCCTTTGAAACGGTTTATCATTATACGCTGCAATCGGTCCAATGGCTGTTCCATCAGGGTTGCCCGCTGGTGATCCTGGCCTGTAATACCGCTTCGGCCAAGGCGCTCCGGACGATCCAGCAGGTGGATCTGCCGGGATTATGTCCGGAAAACCGGGTCCTGGGGGTGATCCGGCCGACTACGGAGGTCATAGGCAACTTTACCCGAACCGGCAACGTAGGGATATTGGCGACCAGGGGTACGGTCTTGTCGGGGTCCTATCCGATCGAGATCGCGAAATTTTTTCCTGGCCTTCGCGTTTATCAGCAGGCTTGTCCCTTGTGGGTACCCTTGATCGAGAATAATGAACATGAGAAGGCGGGGGCAGATTATTTTGTAAAGGAGTATATGGATCAGTTGCGGGGGCAGAATCCGGATATCGATGCGGTATTGCTGGCCTGTACACACTATCCTTTGTTAAAGGGCAAGATTGCGGGTTATCTGCCGGCCGGCAGCCGGTTGATCGCGCAGGGCGAGATCGTCGCGAACAGTTTGGCGGACTATTTGCAACGTCATCCGGAGATCGAGACGCGGTGCAGCCGGCATGGCGAAAGACTTTTCTATACCACGGATTCGACGGAAGATTTCGACAATCACGCCCGCATCTTCTATGGCGGGGAGCTGCGGTCCTCGCATGTGCAGTTAAACTGACGAATGGAATGAAAAGGGTCATTATTCATACCGGTCTGGGCTTTATCGTTCTCGCGCTATTCGCTTGCCACAAGTATACCAGCATCGAGAACGGCCGGGGGTCAGGGGCAGACATGACGGCAACGATCGATGGCGTGCCCTGGCAGGCGTCGGACAGCACTGAGTCGGCCATCGCTTCCCAGGGGTTTGTCACGATCTCCGGGGTCAGCGCCGATGGCCAGGAGATCAGCATCACCCTGAGCGACACGGTGGTCGGACTATATGTACTGAATCAGACCTCGACTTCGCTGGCCATTTATGCAAATCTGAATATTGTCGGCGGCTATGCCTATTCGACCAACCAGGGTATCGATACCACCCAGGCGGGTGGTACGGTCAATGTGATCTCGATTGACCCGGTTAACCGCACCATCTCGGGGATATTCGATTTTAAGGTTTACCGGAATTCGGATGGGACCGAGAAGGATATAACCTCCGGGGTCTTTTATAATATCCCCTATATTGACCTTTAGGCGTCTTCGCCTTGTTTCGGCGCCCGAAGGGCGGGTAGTGTCTCAGTTTGAAAGTTTCGGCTGAATCCCATCGGTCAGGTTTACGATATCTTCAAGGGTCAAAAACCTTTTGCTCAAACCTGCTGCCATAGCCGGGGTTACTTTCAGGGTTTTATGTTGCTTTACAAAGTTATAGTAAACGAAGTGCAAGGCAATGGCGTGGCAGTGATTTTCGATCTTCTTGGAGAAAGCATTGGTCAACCGAGTGAAGCGGCGCATGTGCATCCGCATGGTCAAATTTTGCCTTTCTACGAAAGAGGTTGAAATGTGATTGGGATCGGGGTTGCCTGAAATAACCTGTCTCTTGCATCCAATACATTCGGCGGGGCTATAGCGTTTTTCATTATTCGAACCGCTTGGAGTGCCATAGATTTTCTGTAGCATGGCAAAGTCAATCTGGCTCCCAAAGGTTTCGGTAACGGCCTCAAAATAGGGCTTATGCCCGTCTGTTGTCAATTGAACCCTATTCTTAATCCTGCAGGCAACATCCTGCATAAAGTCAATTGCCGTATCATTATCTCTTGCCCCTACCAACCAAGAAACGATCAGTTTGCTGTCTGCGTCAAGTGCCGTCCACGTCCATACATCCCCGGCTTCGTCTTCCATCCCTTCCGGTACATTCTTTTGCTTGCTGTAGACAAAGCTCCATATCTCATCGGCTTGAACACGCTGACATTCAACGTTTTTTACCGTCTGGCAATGGAACAGGTCGCAAGCTCTACCTACATCCACAAGCAGCTTCGTCACCGTGTTAATGCTCACATCGGCGATCCGTGAAGCCGCGCGGAGGCTGGAACCTTCAACTAACAAGTTGATTATCTGTACTCTTTTGGCGATTGGTAGCTTGTTCATGGAGTAAAGATATGTATTTATTCTTGATCGGTCAAGCATTTTGTTTATTTTGTTTCAGTTTTTTTCGGAGTTCTAATAGTTATCCCTACCCCATTTTGGTTAAAATGTCCTTAAAGGGCGGCAAAATTAGTAGATTTGTTTGACAAAACTTAACCCATAGCTTAACTTTGTGGATAGAAAGTATGTAATAGTGCTAAGATCGAAAGATGACAATACCCTTATAGGAGTAGATTGCCAAGATCGACCGACTATTGACGGTTATTTATTCCAGGATGAAAAGCACGCGAAAAAGTATAGGACAATCGCTGGTGCTATTCTCGAACGAATTCCATATCCACAATTATATAAATGGGAAAAATTAAGCGACGAGATTAAAAACGTGTGGGCAATGAGATTTTTTGTTAAGGCGGAAAATGATCGAATATACTGCCAAGAAAAGTACGAAGGGAAAAAGAAGACGGTCATAATGTCGATTTTGCATCTGCACAAGGAAACGATGGAGAATTCACCGAGAGAAATAGCGGCTATAACCAAAGCTTCAAAATATTCTTATATTGAAGTTGAAGATTGCGACCCTAAGAAGATTACCACTACTGATAAAAATCAGGGTGATAAAAAATCAAACAAGAATAAAAAATATTATGGCAAAAAAAGATAAGAAAATAAAAGAACTTACCGGAAACGAATATTCAACACTTTTTGATTTTGATTCGCCAAAAGAGGAAGCTCAGCATGATGCAACTATGCTAATGTTTAGATTTCTGAGCGAAATAGAAAGGTTGGAAGGGTCGGAAAGAGGATTGAAAAAAAGGTTAGCTGATGCGATTAACAAATCCCAAAGTTTTATTACTCAGCTTTTCAATGGGGATAAAATCATTAACCTTTTGACACTGGCAAAATTTCAAAAGGCCTTGGGTATCAAATTCAAAATTGTAGCTTATAAAGAAAATGAGTTTGATTTTTTTTGCATGTTTAACGACCCGGTTCAAAACTTTTTTAATCTTTTGCCAAAAGAGGATTATGAAAAACATTTTGCTACTGTGACATCTGATAGCACAACGCAGTACAGCACGCAAGTAATTGAAAAAAGTTCTCCGAAATATAGCTAAACAAGTTAGTCATGGAGGTCAAAAATTATACTCTTCGGCTGCATGGACTTGAGATAATAGAGAAATCCTATTTCGCTATTGCTCCCCCTCCCGAAAATCAGGAATTCAATTTTGACTTTAACGCAAAAGCGGGTGTAGACCCAGATCGTAAATTGGTTATTATCCTGATTGAATTATCAGTTAGAAAAATTGACGATCAAAACGTACTGTCAAAGCTTACCACTGCAACAGCGTTTGAAATGCCTAATCTTGAACAAGACCTTATTAAGCAGGAAAATGGACAATATGGGGTTCCGCCCGAACTGGATACGATGTTCAAATCTATAGCACTTTCAACGGCGCGTGGAATTCTATTTTCGGAACTGCGCGGCACGCCTCTACATAGAGCAATTTTGCCTCTTATTCAATTGCCTGTAGCCCAACCTATATTGATGCAGCCTGAACCGGCAAATTAAGATCTTTTTTTGTTCCACCTTGTTGCCGCTGCTTTCTTGGCTATTTCCTTCCGCTTTTTAGCTGTAAGAGATTCCGCCCTAGCCTTCCCTCCTTTTAGACCTCCAAGCCTTCCCAATGCGACCGCAGCAGGGTTTTTGCCTGATTCGTCAATAGGTGTCGAATTATCCCCTGTAGCCTGATCCACGATTGATTTTGCCAACTGATTGCTATCCCGTGGCCGGGTTGGTTTTTTTGCCATATACCGTAAAGGTAGTAAATTATGCTTGACCGTTCAAGAAATAAAAAACCGCCCCTGTGCGGGCGGAAGCCTTAGAGATAGAACCTTACGAACTTCTGATGGAAAAAGGGTGATTTTACGGTAGGTGCTTAAGAAATAATGAGCCATATTGAGGTATGAGAAAATGTTTGTGGTTTCTCCTGCTAGGTATCCATTTCGGCTGCCGATCCCACAGCTATCCAGCAACAAGGGGAGGGAGTACGGCAATTTGTTTCGCTTACCCCAATATCATTTTTATTGGCGCTGATTCTAAACTTGTTTCAATAAATAGCGATGTTGTTGAAATGTCAGCAGCTGGCAATAATTGCAAAGTCCATCAAAAGGATCAAATAATTTACGCTGCGGTCGGGATGCTGCGAACTACCAACCCAGACATTGATCCAATCAGGATTATCAATAGGCTAGATTTGAGCAAATGGGCGCTATTGAAAGATAAACTCCCTATAATTGAAAAAGAAATTTGCGATAGCATGAAGGCAATGGCCGAATCTGTTCTAACAATGAGCCCAAGATTTTTTTCCGCGAAGATATTAGGTAAGAGTTTTGCAACGTTTGCATTTGGTATGTTTGAGAAAGACAAGCCCGTTATTGGATATATTGATATGAACTGCAAAATGGATAAAAAAAATCGCATTTTCTTTAAGGATTCCATTAGTATTAACTACCCCGACAATCTCAATGTTTCAGTTTTACCAATCGGGCATACCGAATACTATGACAGCGTAAGCAAGATTAATGGGTATTTTACCAAATTTCATTCAGTCGTTGAGGTGATTGACGCAATCATTAAGGGGCAATCGATTAAAACTCCAAAAGAGGTTAATGATACTGCCGATATTATCTATCTCACTTCTACCGGCAACGTTATATGGTCCGAAAGGCATCAAGAATGTAATTAAATCGGGAAGGCTTTTAAATTGATTTTACGAAAAGTTGGAACGGAATAGGAGGGATCGCCATAAATTGTGGTTTTGATCTTTTTTGCCAGATGGCAACTAATAGTCCCTACAACCATAAGTAGTATAAGAACCAATTTGCATAAGCGTCTATTCTTCATATTACATATTTACTTAAATTGAGACACTACCGAAGGGCGGGTTTTTTGATTTTTTCGCGGTTTTTTCCTACATTTGCATCCCTTTCACCGAGCGCGATCATTCGTGCCTTCGGGGTATTATTGAATTTACCCCTTCGGCACGAAACCTCTAAAGTCGGTTTTGGGGTGCCCGTGGTCATGAACGAAATCAGTAAAACGTAAAAAATCATTAAATGAAGCGCACATTTCAACCGCATAGACGTCGCCGCAAGAGTGTTCACGGTTTCCGCGAGCGCATGCAGACGGCCAATGGCCGCAAGGTCCTGGCCAGCCGTCGGAAGAAGGGTCGTAGGAAACTGACCGTTTCCGACGAATCGAGACTAAAGTAGACTACAAGAGGGCTAAATAGATATTAACCGTCAATTTACCTGGAAAAAAAAGGAAAAACTCAAGAGCCGGAAGCGGATCGATCGGGTTTTTCGCGAAGGAAAGAGTCTGTCGCTCTTTCCTTTTAAAGTTTGGTGGCTACTCCAACCCACGCCGGCAGAGTCTCCGCTTCAGGCCGGTTTTGGGGTCAGCAGCCGCCATTTCAAAAAAGCGGTGGACCGCAATCGGATCAAGCGGCTGAGCCGGGAGGCCTATCGGCTTCAAAAGCAGCCCCTGCTCCAGGGGTTGAAGGAAAGGGATCGCTCCATGGCGGTTTTCATTATTTACACTGGTAAGGACGTTCCCGACTATGCTACCGTAGCTCAGAAGATCGGTGTAGCTTTGCAGAAATTAATTAAGGAGATTGTATGAAGGCCATTGTGCGTATTCTGGGTCTTCCCCTGATTGCGCTGATCAGGATCTATCAATGGGGTATCTCTCCCCTGCTTGGGCCGCGCTGCCGGTTTACGCCAAGCTGTTCGCATTATGCCGTTGAGGCCCTTCAAAAGCATGGATTATTCAAAGGGTTTTGGCTGGCGATCCGGCGGATCGCCCGTTGTCATCCCTGGGGTGGGCATGGGATAGACCCGGTTCCCTGAGCTTATTTCGTCATTGTTTGCAGCTTGTCGAGGATCTCCCGAATCCCGGACAGGGTATAGAATTTATAGATCTCCGGTACCGAGCCTGCATCGAACGCGCCGGGGATGGTGGTAAAGGGGCTAAAGACCTTGCCTTTCGGGTTGGAGCTTATCTTCACCAATTTCCCGGGGACGATAAAATAATTCCGGTTGGCTTCGGTGACGTTCTGGTCCAGCACGAGTTTCTGCAGGCTGTCGATCTTTTGTTTCAGTTGATTCTGGGTGACGTGACGTCCCCCGTTGTCTTCCCCGACGTGTTGGAAGCTGCCGACGACGGTATCCGTCTCCAGGTTAAGGATATAGAGGCCGTCGTCAGTGGCGGTGACGTTTATCTTACCTGCCGGGGACTGGACGTCAAGGGTCACCGGGTTGCCGGTGTTGAAATCCAGTTCCTGTTCGTGGTGGGTGGTGCCTTCGGAAACGGCGACATGTTGTTTCGCCTCATCGATGGTAATGTCGCTACCGGCGTACACGATGATCTTTTTTTCGTGACCCTTGCAGGCTGTCAGCCCTAGGAGAACCATCAGGAACAGGAAGGGGTGGAGATTTCGCATGGTGCAGTTTATTTTGTTGCAGCGGAATAGTGTTCCCCGGCTTTATTCCAGTTGACCACTTTCCAAAAGGCGCCGAGATAGTCCGCGCGTTTGTTCTGGTATTTGAGATAGTAAGCGTGTTCCCAAACATCGACGCCGAGGATTGGGGCTCCCTTGGCTTCGGCTACATCCATCAGTGGGTTATCCTGGTTGGGGGTGGAGCTGATCTCCAGTTTGCCATCCTTGAGGATCAACCAGGCCCAGCCGCTGCCGAATCGGCCAAGGCCGGCGGCGTTGAGCTTTTCCTTGAAGGCGTCGAAGCTGCCGAAGGTCGTGTGGATGTCATCGGCCAGCTTGCCGGCGGGAGCGCCGCCGGTATCCTTGGCGACGTTGGGCGCCAGGATCTGCCAGAAGAAGCTATGGTTCCAGTGACCGCCGGCGTTATTGCGTACGGCGGGACTGATGGAGCCGGCTTTTGCCACCAGTTCATCGAGGGTTTTGTTTTCGTTGGGTGTTCCGGCGATGGCCTTATTTAGATTGTCGACATAAGCTTGATGATGCTTGTCGTGATGGATCTGCATGGTTGTCGTGTCGATGTGCGGTTCCAATGCATCGAATGCATATGGCAACGCGGGGAGTGTAAACGCCATAACGAATGTTTTAATGGTATAAAAAAATATTATTTTTCGATCGCCTGATCAGAAGGGATAACAAATCTACAGGAAAATTGTCAATTCGGCGCATCAGCGTTTGTCCTTGAAAAATTTTCGCATCAGGTCGGCGCATTGCGTTGCGAGCGGGCCTTTGATCAGCGTGGTTTTCGGATGGAAGGGCCAGTTGGCCAGGGGCGCCGTCGGGTCGCCCCGGCGGTAGCCGTTCTTCTCGTCGTCGGCTCCGTAAACGATCTTTCCAATTTTACTCCAGTAGAGGGCACCAGCGCACATCAGGCAAGGTTCGACGGTGACATAAAGGGTAGCGTCCGGCAGGTATTTGCTCCCGAGGTAATGGAAGGCCGAGGTAAGGGCGATGATCTCTGCATGCGCGGTGCAATCATTGAGCCGTTCCGTCTGGTTGTGGCCGCGAGCGATGATACGGTTGTTTTGTACGACGACCGCGCCGATGGGGATCTCGTCCTCGTCGAGGGCTTGTTGGGCTTCCTTAAGTGCTTGCTGCATGAAGTGTTCGTCATTGGTTACTTCTTCGTTCATATCATGCCTATTCGTTACTAGATCAGCTGGAGCCTGCCCAGTCGGGGATTTATGATAACGCGATCGTGTTCGAAATCCAGTTTCATCCGCCATTTCTGAAGGGTGGCGACGCCGATGATGACTTCCTCGCTCAGGCCGGGGATGATCAGGAATTCATCGGAGAGCAGGATATCGTCGATCACGAAATCGAGCCGGACTGCTTCTTTCACTTCGATCAGATGGGCGGTGTTAGCTGTGGACAGATGCCGGATACGGCCCAGGTGGACGGGGGTTTCCAGGTCTTTCACACAGTCCGGGTGTATGCAGGACAGATCCGCGCCGGAATCGAACAGGGCATTTAAATGTTTTTCACCTTTCGAGCCCACGAAAAGGATAGGGATTCGCAGAATAGACATAGAATAAAATTTTAGGTTGTGGGCAAAGATAAAAAGCAGAAAATTAATATTCGGAAAATTCGGCGACGATGCGTTGGGGAAGGAAGCCCGCGTAGCGACGCTGGACTTCAAACAGCACGGCTTCGATCTCTTCGACGGTCTTCATTTGTACGAGCTGGTTGCGGAAATCCTTGATATGGGGAAAGCCCTTCAGATAATTGGTATAGTGGCGGCGCATTTCGAGGATGCCTACGACAGGGCCTTTCCATTCGATGGAACGGACCAGGTGATCGCGGATCGCGCCGCAGCGTTGTTCGATGGTCGGCGGGGGGAGGTGTTCTCCGGTGTCGAGATAGTGTTTGATCTCCTGGAAGATCCAGGGATATCCGATAGCGGCGCGACCGATCATGATCCCGTCCACGCCATAACGGTCACGGTACTCGAGGGCTTTTTCCGGCGACTCGATATCGCCGTTGCCAAAGATGGGGATGCGGATGCGCGGATTTTCCTTTATCCGGGCGATCAGGGTCCAGTCGGCGTTGCCTTTATAGAGTTGGGCCCGGGTACGGCCATGGATAGTCAATGCGGCAATTCCCACGTCCTGCAGCCTTTCCGCCACTTCCTCGATATTCTTGGACTGGTCGTCCCAGCCGAGCCTGGTCTTTACCGTCACCGGCAGGGTCGTGCCCCTGACGACGGCCGAGGTGAGACGGGTCATCAGGCCAATATCTTTCAGGACAGCAGCTCCGGCTCCCTTACAGACGACCTTTTTCACGGGACAGCCGAAGTTTATATCTACGAGGTCCGGCTGAACGGTATCGACGATCCGGGCGCTCATGGCCATCGCTTCCTCGTCGCCCCCGAAGATCTGGATGCCAAAGGGGCGTTCGTATTCAAAAAAGTCCAGCTTCCGGCGGCTCTTGATCGCGTCCCGGATCAGCCCCTCGCTGGAAATGAACTCACTATACATCAGGTCTGCGCCATTCTGCTTACAAACATACCGGAAGGGGGGGTCGCTCACATCTTCCATGGGGGCCAGGAGGAGTGGAAAAGAAGGAAGTTGTATCTTGCCGATGTGTATCACGTCAAAGTCACAAATTTACGCACTTATTGCGGTAATCCGTAGAAGGTAAGGCCCTACAGCAAATCATATGTCAAATAAGCTAAGAATCCCTTCGCCCTGGTCGCAGCTCTCCCTTTTCATTGGATTAGGCGGGGGCATGCTTGTCTTTTTCTCCATCGTAGCCAGTGTCATTTATAAAGTGACCGGTTTGGGGAACGAGGTTCTTTCCGGGCAGCCCGTGAATGACGTCAGGGCGGCGGATATCGGCAAACTGATCCAGTTCCTTTTTTCCACCACGGTCTTCGGGCTTACCGGTTATCTGTATGCCCGGCTTACTTTCCGGGAGAATCCGGGATATCACCTGGGGTTACGGGCGCCTGTACGGAACAGTTTCTATCTCCTGGCCATTCTACTGCTGCTGTTCTCGCTTCCGCTGGAGGAGTGGCTAGGTGAACTGAATAAACGTATTCCGCTCTGGCATTGGATGATCAGCGCGGAACAGGATACTGACCGGCAGGTTGAAGCCTTCCTGAAAGTGCATCATCCGTTCGATCCGGTCATTAATGTGCTGCTTATGGCGGCTGTTCCGGCTTTTTGCGAGGAACTTTGTTTTCGGGGTGCGTTGCAGCGGATCATGATTCAGATCTGCAAGCGGCCCCTGACCGGAATATTAGTTTCCGCCTTTTTGTTCTCCTTTTTTCATTTCCAATTCGAGGGTTTTCTACCGCGTATGTTCCTCGGTGTGCTGCTTGGGGCAGCCTACTGGTATAGCGGCAGTCTTTGGGTGCCCATCATCGCCCATTTTTTCTTCAATGCCATTCCGATCCTTGCGGTGATGTATGCGCCCGGAGCGGTGGCTAAAAATCCTTCGATCCCCTTGTTATTCGTCTTGCTAAGTTTGGTAATAGTCGTAGGTTTGTTATCGTCGATGCGCAGCCGCTCGACTACCTCCTATTCGGGCGTATATGAATCCTAAATGGCAAACATGGCATTAAACCCTTCTGTCTTTAAGACCCGATCGCTGACGGCGGTGGTGTTTGTGGCGGTCATGCTGACGGGATTATTGTGGAACCCCTGGAGCTTTTTTTTGTTGTTCACGGTTATTCATTTCGGTTGCTGGATCGAATACCGGAAAATCGTCGTGCTGATCGACAGAGAATATGCGTCGATCTCCGCCCTTCACCGGTACAGTGTGCCGATAGCCGGGTGGTGCCTGATGTTATATTGTATCCGCCCCGATATCTCGATCGCCGGTATTTCGCTGTTCGTGGTTGGCAAGTGGGGCTGCCTGGTCTTCCTGTGTTTGCTGGTGCTGGGGGAGACGATCCAGTTCCGGACCCTAAGCGTGAGGAATATCCTGCATTCCGCCTTTGGGTTATTGTATATTTCGTTGCCGCTCGCCATGCTGGTCTGGCTCCGGGCGATCTACTATCACACTCCTGTTCCTTTTGCCGACCGTATCCTGGTATTGATGATCATCGGGTCGATCTGGATCAATGATACGATGGCCTATATTGTCGGTTCGCTGATCGGAAAGACCCCGTTATCCAGGATCTCGCCAAAGAAAACCTGGGAAGGTACGATCGGTGGGATCATTCTGGCTATCGGAGTGATGGGGCTGTTGGCCTGGTGGCTGCGGGATGAGCCGGCGGTGGCGCTATTCCCTGTTGTTGACTGGATGATCGTTGCGGCGATCACCTCGATTGCGGGCACATTCGGCGATCTGCTGGAAAGCAAGCTCAAACGGATGGCCGGGGTCAAGGACAGCGGCCATATCCTCCCTGGTCATGGCGGTTTCCTGGATCGGTTCGATTCGCTGCTGATCGCAACGCCTTTCGCCTGGGCCTATCTGGTATGGATCGTCGGAGTGGGGTCTTGAGAAAATAGCTACCTTTACGGTTTCAATTCCATATAGAAATGACGATTCATCGAGAAGGTTATAAGACTATCGCTATCAGTGCCCTGGCTTTTGCGCTTATCAATCTGCCCTCCTTTTACTATATCAGCGCGCATGAGTTCTGGCTGAGCGGTCTGATCTTCGTGGTCACCCTGGTCATTTTGTTGTTCCTGGTGTCGTTCTTTCGGGTTCCCGTCCGTAAATCGACCGTTGGGCCCGACCTGGTCATTTGCCCTGCCGATGGAAAAGTCGTGGTGATCGAGGAGGTGACGGATACCGAATATTTTAATAATAGGCGGTTACAGGTCTCCATTTTCATGAGCCCGGCCAATGTCCATCAAAACCGCAACCCGATTTCCGGCGAAGTCGTCTACAGCCAATACCATCCCGGCAAATACCTTGTTGCCTGGAATCCCAAGTCTTCTACGGAGAACGAGCGGCATAGTGTGGTGATCCGCAACAACCATGGGGATATCCTTGTCAAACAGATAGCCGGTGCGTTGGCGCGGCGGATCGTCAATTATCTTTCTGTTGGACAGAAGGTGGTCCAGAGTGCGGAGATGGGATTTATCAAATTCGGGTCGCGGGTCGATGTTCTGTTGCCGCCGGGCGTCGACGTCCGGGTGAAACTTCATGAGCCCGTAAAGGGCGGCGTCACGGTGCTCGCTAAGCTGCACTAGAAAATATCTTCCAACTCTTTCAGGGAATAGACCATATAGGTAGCTTTGACGGTGGGTTCGGTTCGCAGGTGATTGACGTACACCTGGTCGATACCTGCGTTGATTGCGCCCTGGATATCGACTTCGATGCTGTCGCCGAGCATGATGCTTTGGACAGGGTCGGCTCCGGTGACACGTAGTGCATAGTCGAAGATCTCTTTATGCGGCTTTAGGCTATTGGATCCTTCCGAGGTGATAACCTCGCCGAAATAGCTGCTGATCCCGGCATACTTTAATTTAGAGTGCTGTGTCTTTTCGAATCCATTGGTGATCAGGTGTACCCGGTAACCCTTTCCGTTCAGGTATTGCAGGATCTCCAGGGTATAGGGGAAGAGGGTTTTTCGCGTGGGCAGCGCGTCCAGGAACCGGACGCCCATGGTCCGGGCCAGCGGTTCGTCGGCGATCTTGAAATCCAGCAAGGTCAACCACATTCTTTTCCACCGCAGCTCATCGACCTTAATATAGCCGTTACGATACCGTTCCCAAAGTTTGTCGTTATGCAGCAGGTAGCGACGGTGAAATTCGTCGAATCCCGTTACACCCCGGTCACTGAGCTCAAGGGAATGGAATAGTTCTTCCAGGGTTTGGCGGCTGTTGGCTTCAAAATCCCAAAGGGTATGGTCCAGGTCGAAAAAAAGGTGTTTATATTGCATGGGCGAAATTAGCAATTATGAATTGTATCATTACCGGAGCTTCGCGGGGGTTAGGGAGGGCCATTGCAGAACAGTTTGCGGCGCATGGGTATGATCTCGTCCTTTCATCGCGGGATGCGGTAGCGTTGTCAAGGGCTGTCCGGGAATTGGGTGACGGTTATCCGGCGATCAGCATTCGGTCAAAGGCCGCGGACCTGGGAGATAGGGGACAGACGCAGGAACTTGGCCGATGGGTGCTGGAATCGGGGGTGCCGGTGGATGTCCTTGTGAATAACGCCGGCCAGTTCATCTATGGGAGTCTTTATGAAGAGGCGGAAGGAGTGTTGGAGCAGTTGATCGCGGTCAATTTATACAGTGCGTATCGTCTGACCCGGGTATTGCTGCCGACGATGATGGCGAGGAAAGCGGGTCATATTTTCAATATCTGCTCGATCGCTTCGCTCAAAGCCTATCATCACGGTGGGGCTTATGGTATCAGCAAATACGCGCTCGCCGGCTTCTCGGCCAATCTCCGGGAAGAGATGAAGGAGTATGGGGTCAAGGTAACGGCTGTTTATCCGGGAGCCGCGTATACTGATTCCTGGGCGGGTAGCGGCGTTGATCCCCATCGAATTATGGAAGCGGCCGATATCGCACGGATGGTCCTGGCGGCCACTGGGCTCTCGCCGCAGGCTACTGTGGAGGAGATCGTGCTGAGGCCTCAATTGGGAGATCTTTAACTATTTTGTCGCAATTCTTAACGGTTCCGGCGTTTTGAACAATACCTGAAAATTTTATATTTGTATCCCGATAATATGATGCTACAGCTACGTTCCTCCCTTATTGTCTGCCTAGGCCTGCTGCCGGCCCTCGTTGTCTCGGGCCAGGCGAAATTCACTACGATGGTCAGTAGCCAGGAGCTTGGTCAACGGGACTATCTGCAGGTGCAATTTATTGTAGAAAATGCGCAGCAGATCGAGGAGTTCGACCCGCCGGTGGATTTTCCTGGATTTCGTGTGGTCGAGGGACCGATGCAGTCCAGCGGGATGAGCGTCATCAATGGGAATGTATCCCAGTATAAGGGGCTTTCTTTTGTTTTGCAGCCGACGCATACGGGCAAGTTCACGATTGCGGGGGCTACCGCTCTGGTGAACGGCAAAAGGATGCGGTCCAACAATATGCAGGTCACGGTCCATCCGGGGGGTTCGGGTGCAGCGCCTTCCAATCCCGGGGGTTTCGGGGGCTTCCCGGGGATGCAGCCCTTTGGCCCGGACCCGTTTGGGCCGCCTGTTCCCGAAACCGTAGACCGTGAGGATGTGGTGAAGCCGGGGGAGAATGTCAAGGAGAAGATCCGCAAGAATCTCTTCGTGAAGGTGCAGGTCGATCGAAACAGCTGTTATGTCGGCGAACCGATCGTCGCCACTTACAAACTATATTCCAGGCTCAATGCGGAATCCCGGGTGACCAAACGCCCCTACCTGAATGGTTTTAGTGTATTTGATATGACCGATCTCAGCACGGATGCCGTGTCGGTGGAAAAACTGAATGGTAAGGCATTTACGGTTCATACGATCCGGAAGACCCAACTCATCCCGTTGCAGGCCGGCAGTATCGATCTCGATCCGGTGGAGGTGGAGAATACCGTCCATTTTATAAAAGGAGGGCTGCGACAGGAGCCCCGCCACAGCGGCAACCGGCTTCAGGACATGCTGGATCAGCTCGCGGGTGAAGAGAATTTGGGGCCTGTCTTTGACGAGAATGTGACGCTGGATACCAAACCGCTGACCATTACGGTCAAACCGTTGCCGGAAGAGAATAAGCCGGCCAATTTCAACGGAGCAGTGGGCAATTTTACCATTGAGACCTCTTTGGCCAACAGAAGCGTGGCGGCGCAGGATGAGGCGACGCTGCATGTCGTCGTAAAGGGGAAAGGCAATCTGCCGGTGCTCACGGCGCCGGTGGTCGACTGGCCGGCCGGTGTTGATGCCTTTTATCCGACCGCCAAGGAGGATGTGAATAAGACTGTTGTTCCGATGAGTGGGTCCAAGTCCTTCGACTATATCTTCACGGCCAGAGATTCGGGGCATTACCTGATCCCGGCGGTCAATCTTTCGTATTTCGATCCATTTTCCCAGACTTATAAATCTGCCAACAGCGAACCGCTGGAGCTGCAGGTAACGCCGGCGGCAAAAAAGTCCCGGCCCGTTTCGGAAACAGAAACGGCGGCGCCCGCAGGACGGCTGGAAGGGTTCCTGAAGAGCGTTTTGGGAATGGCATTGGCTATTTTGGTCTGCCTGGGGATGGGGTGGTTCATTTGGCGAAGGCTGGGTAAAAAGAAAGTGGAAGCAGCAGTAAAAACGGAACCCGGGACCGTTCCCGGGGCGCCCCCGCCGCTGCCAAGCTCAGCCTATGTTTCGGCTGCTCCGGCTCCCGATCCGTTGACTGAAGCCAGGCGGTTCTTCGAGCATAGCGATTACAAAGCCTTTTATCGGGAGGTCAACCGGGCAGTTTGGAAGTCGATCGGCAAAAAGATCGATCTGCCATCCAGCGAGCTCAACAAGCACAATGTCATCGGGCAGCTGGAGCTTCGTGGTTGGGATGCGCCGTCGATCCTTTCGCTGGAGAATATTTTGAATGAATGCGAGTTGAATCTCTATACTCCGGCATATGACACCTACAATATGCAGCAGCTATTGCGGCAGGCCGAATGGGTGATGGACAGACTGGCGTAAGCCTGCTGCCTACTCCGTGTATTTATAACCTACTCCCCGGACGGAATGGAAATATTTGGGATGGCGGCTGTCGTCCTCAAAGTATTTACGGAAGTTGAGGACGAAATTGTCGATGGTCCGGGTGGTGGGATAGACGTTATAGCCCCATACGGCCTGCAGGATCTTTTCCCGGGTGACTACTTCATTTCGGTTTTCGATGAGCAGCTTCAGCAGCATGGCTTCTTTTTTGCTGAGCTGAATACGCTGGCCGTCTTTTGTGACGGCTTCCTGGGCTTTGAAGTCGATGCTGTTCCTGCCGAACGAGTATTGTTCGCCGGATGAATCCCTCACCAGCATCTTCTTGCTTTTTTCGATCAGCTTTTGGATGCGGAGCAGCAGTTCTTCGAGATTGAATGGTTTAGTCAGGTAATCGTCGGCTCCCTTACGGAGGCCCAGTACCCGGTCGGCGCTGGCATTTTTTGCGCTAAGGATCAGGATGGGCACCTCGTTGTTTTGAACGCGGATGGTCTCGGTAACGCTGATGCCGTCCATGCCGGGCAGCATGACATCGAGGATGATGAGGTCGAAATACTCCGATTGGACGGCGCGCAGCGCGCCGGCGCCGTCGAAGGCCGATGTGATCTCATACCCATCCAGTTCGAGGTTAAGCTTAAGGGCTTCGTGAAGGTTCTCTTCATCTTCCACCAGCAGTATCGAGATTTTTGCGCTCATACGATTAGAATACTACAGTAAAAATACTTCCTGTTGGTGAATTGTCGGCCACCTTGATGGTCGCTTTGTGATCGGCCGCAATTTTACGGCATAAATAGAGACCCAGGCCGGTACCCTTCGTTTGACGCGTGGTCTCCTGGCCGCTGCGGTAGAACTTCCCAAAGATCTTTTTCTTTTCATCGTCGGGGATACCCGGGCCGTTGTCCATTACGCTCAGTAGGGTATGGGCGTGTTCTTTTGTCAGGGTCAGGGTAATGGCGCCCGCCTTTGGGGAATATTTAAGGGCGTTCTCCAGCAGATTGTTGACGAGCAAATAGAGGAGGAAGGGGTCGCCGGTGATCGTACGATCCGGTTGGATCCGGGCTATCCATTCCCGCCCGGGGAAGCGGTGGCGATAGTCGCGGATGGATTGTTCGGCCAAATCCGAAAAATCCAGGATCTCTTTTGTTCGGGCGTAGCCGCCGCCTTCCAATTGTGATGCGACGAGGATATTGTTGGCCAGGGAGTCGAGGCGATCGGTTTCCTGAATGGTGGCCTGGATCACCTGCTGCTGTTTGTCTTCATCAAGGCGGTATTTCCTGAGTGTTTCCAGGTTCAGCTTGGTGACGGCGATCGGCGTTTTCAGCTCGTGGGTGACGGCCATCATAAAGTTCTGTTGCTGCTGTTGGAAGCGGATCTGCTGTCTCACTTCGCGGTGGACGAATAAGGCGCCCAGCAGGATGAGGAAGAGGAAGGTGCTGCCTTCTCCGACCCACTCGGCGGTATGTCGTTTCTCTTCCGCAAGGATCGCGGTATGCCGGGCGTTATAGTTCGGGTCATTCGGCTTGAGCAACTGCAGCCGGTATTCGGTCATCTGGTGGTTCGTCGTCTCCAGCGCGATAAACCACCAGCACAGGAGGGCCAGAATATAGGCCAGCAGGAACCAGTAGACAGCCGTTGCTATGGCCAGCCGTTTCTTTTTGAATAACATATAATGTGCAGGAGACGCGCTCTTTGTAAATTTATCGCGTCTCCTGCAAAAATCTTATGATTGTCCTTCGGACAGACCCCAGGGTCTTTTGTGCAGACCCTTCCGGGGAATGTTGGGTAACTAATAGGCCGGCACTTTCTCGATACGGACGCCGATGTTCAGGACATGCTTTAGGGGGTCTTCCCGCATGATCTGCTCCAGCGTGAACGAGTAGGTACCGGGATGGTTGAATTTGGTCAGGTGTTGGATTTCGATCCGGTGCTCATAGATATCGTCCATACCGCTGCCGGTCCATCCTTTTTGATTATCTGCCAGGGACAGGTCGTAGCGTTGGCTTCGGGTAGTGCTGTCGCCCGGCTGCTGAACGCTACCTCTGATCCAGATATTATTGTAGTTATAGGCGTCGGTATGGCGCAGGACCAGGTAGATATTATAGCGGTTCGCGGTGTCTTCCCGGCTAATATCGAAGCTAATGGTGGGATGGTAGCTGCTTTGCCATTCCTGGCCGGGAAGGGGGATGTCCTTTTCGAAGACATCCGACGGAAGGGAGCAGGAGGGGCAGAAAAGGCAACCGGCGGCGAGAAGAAATAAGAGCGGCTTTTTCAAGGAAAACGAAATTTATATAAAGGTAGCAACTTATAATACATTCAAAACCTGTTCTTTTGCCTTTTCCAGCTCATCCTTCATCAGCACGACGCATTGCTGAATCGTCGAATCATAGGCCTTTGAACCGGTGGTATTGATCTCGCGGCCGATCTCCTGGAGGATAAAGGAGAGTTTCTTGCCTTTACTGTCTTCCGGCTCCTGCATGAGGGCCCGGAAATAGTCGCAGTGGTTCTTCAGCCGCACCTGTTCTTCGCTGATATCTATCTTTTCGATATAGTAGATCAATTCCTGTTCGAGACGGTTGCTGTCATAGTTATCTTTTCCTACCTGGTCATCCAAAAGCTTCTTGAGGCCTTCGCGGATCCTGGTTTGCCGCAAGGGTTCGAGCCGGACTACGTCTTCCTGATGGCGGAGGATATTTTCGATCCGCAGCAGCAGGTCTTCTTCGAGCGAGGCGCCTTCATTGAGCCGGTGTGCGTTGAGATCCTCGATTGCTGCGAGGATAACCTTCTCGAATTGCTGCCATTCTTCATCGGTCAGGGTATCGCCTGTGGGGGTGATAACTTCGGGAAGCTTTAATAGGGTGCTTAGGATATTGGAGGGGTCGAGTTTCAGTTCTTCGGAAAGGCTGGCTAATGCGGAGTAATAGGCTTTGGCCAGGTCGGTATTGATAGTGACCGGTTTGGCGTTGCCGGTTTGTTTGAGACTGATGGTACAGTCCAGGGAGCCCCGGCCCAATTTTTCGGATAGGATTTTCCGGATGGAGAATTCGAAGGGTTTCAGGAAGCCGGGGAGTTTCAATTGTAATTCGAATTGCTTGCCGTTCAGCGATTTGACGTCTACGAGGAATGTTTTGTCGCCTACTGTCTGTTCGGCACGACCGAAGCCGGTCATCGATTTGAGCATGTTGTAAGAGTTTTATTTTGTGGGTCGCGGCCCGATTAAGCCGGAAAGTTAGTGATTCCTTTTGGCAAACAGCAAAGCGTCCATCTCTTGTCCGGTCATGGGTTGCATTTCTCCTGGTTGGAGGCGGCCAAGCGTAATTCCGCCGATCCGGAAGCGGATCAGTCTCAATGTTGGAAATCCTGTCTGCGCGGTCATCTTGCGAACCTGTCTATTTCTCCCTTCCGTAAGGGTCAGGCTGATCCAGCTGGTGGGGATCTGTGCGCGATAGCGGATCGGTGGATCTCTTTCCGGCACCTGGGGATCGGGGATGATCAATTGCGCCTTGGCGGGTCGGGTGGAGTGGGGTTTTCCGTCGATCGAGATAGTGACGCCGGTTTCCAGCTGGCGGAGCGCGGTGGGGTCGATGGCGCCTTCCACCTGTACCCAATATTCCCGCTCGTGTGCGAAGGCGGGGTCCAGCAACCGATGGTTCATCCGCCGGTCATTGGTCAGGATCAGCAGTCCTTCACTGTCGAAATCCAGCCGGCCGATGGGGTAGACATCGGTAGGCACGGGAAAGAAGTCTTTCAATATGGCCTTGGCTTCCTGAGGGGAGAATTGCGAGAGTACCTGGAAGGGCTTGTATACGATGTAGTAGTGATGCACGTTTTGGCGATTTGATGCGGACGGAATGACTGCGGCTTCCAGCGGCTTTTTATAAAGAAAAGCCCGGTGAAAACACCGGGCTTCAATATATGGATGGGTTAGTAAGTACCGGGAAATAAATTTCCCTACACAATATTAAAAATAATTTTCTCTATCAAAAAAATATTCCAATAAATTTTATTCACATTTTTTTTGGGGGCTGTGGACAAGGACAACGATCGGAGGCATCTTCGGGGCTAACTTCGTGCAAATTCATTGTTATGCAATTTCCTTCTCCCGTCTCTGTTCAGTGGCTGGCCGGGTTCCTGGGGGCTGAGCTGATCGGCAGTAAAGATGGTCAGGCGACAGGTATTAACGAGATCCATAAAGTGGAAAGGGGTGACCTGGTATTTGTCGATCATCCGAAATATTATGAGACCTGTTTTCGGTCCGAAGCGAGCTTCATCATCATCAATAAGGCGTTAGAAGCCCCGCCGGGCAAGGCTTTACTGGTAGTGGACCAACCATTCGAAGCTTATCTGAAGATCGTTCGTCATTTCCGCCCATTTGAGCCGCCAACCGGGATGATCAGCCCTTTAGCGACCATCGGAGAGGGTACTTATATCTACCCCAACGCGTTCGTTGGGCATCACGTAGCAATTGGAAGGAACTGCATGATCCATTCCAACGTCACTATTCTGGACCACTGCGTGATCGGCGATCATGTCATCATCCAGGCGGGAACCGTCATCGGGTCCGATGCCTTTTATTACAATGGGAAAAAGGACCGGGACGTCTGGTACAGGAAAATGGAAAGCTGTGGTCGGGTGCTGATCGGGGACTTTGTCGAGATCGGTGCGAACTGTGCCATTGACAGGGGCGTGACCCATGATACGGTGATCGGCGCGGGCAGCAAGCTGGACAATCTCATCCACATCGGCCACGATACGGTAACCGGTAAAAACTGCTTGTTTGCCGGCCAGGTCGGCATTGCAGGCGCAGTGGGGATTGGGAATGGCGTTATTCTTTGGGGCCAGGTCGGTGTCAGCAAGACGCTTACGATCGGGGACAATGCGGTCGTTTATGCGCAAAGCGGGGTGGCGGCTTCCCTGGAAGGTGGAAAGAGCTATTTTGGCGCTCCCGCGGAAGATGCGATGATAAAAAAGAAGGAATTGGTCTGGATCAAGCGAATCCCAGAACTATGGAAAAAAGTCATGGGTTAGGCAAATAGTCATGGGTTAGGCAAATAGTCGAGGGGTAGCAGCTCCGCCACCTTTTTCCATGCCCAGTAACCCATATTGGTAATATCCGACTGTTCGTAGAAATAGCCATTTTCTTCGATGACGAACCCGCCCACGATGTCCATTGCGGAGATCTGGACGGGTGTATTGAGGGGGAACTTATTTTGCTGGAGATATTTCTTGTCCGGCGGTTGGTTCTTATAGCTTACCCGAAGCCTACCCTGGACGCTGATCTCCACGTCCCCGCTATCGATCGCGTAGAATTTCGGTTCGTAGGGGTTGGTGATCCGTTTCATTTTATTGTTGTCATTGCTGTCTACCATTTCCATAACAAATCCTTCGTCGTCGAGGGTGCTGTCGTACCAGCTACGGATGAAGTGAAGTCTTGATCCCGCGTAGGAGTATAGGCGGTTCTGTTTCCACGCGTCCTGCTGTTCCGGGGTACCCTGCATTTCTTCGAACAAGGGATAACCGGTATAGGTGCCGACATTGTTGTTGTATTCATAGACGAAGGAGTCCAGCTGGTATCTGATCTTGTAGCCCAGTGCATTGTTGGTGATCTGCAGGTCCGCTATTGCTTTGATCCGCAGCTTGTTCCTTTTCTTATAGAAATAGAATTTCAGGGCATCCTTGTTTTCGAGGACGCATTGGGCCGCATTTGGGGTGGTGCCGATAAAGTTATCCAGGAAGAACTGGCCATATTTGTCCCAGCCATCGGCTACTTCCGCGCTGCCGGTGACGACGGCCTGTTCGAGGCTCTTGTCCTGTGCTTTTAGTGTGACTTGCAGGGTATCGGATTCCTTATGGTCTTTGCCAATGCGGATCGATTCGGTTTGAAGCCCGGTAAAGGAGACGATGAGATCATAGCCGCCGTTCGCCAGCCGGAGATGAAAGCTGCCGTCATTTTTGGATAAGGTGCCGATCGTGGTATTCTGGCAAAAGACGGACGCGCCGGCAAGAGGTTGACCAGCGGTATCCAGAACCTTTCCGTCAACGGAGAAGGTCTTTTGCTGGGAAAGTACGGAAAGCGAAAAGAAGAGAGAAACGATAAAGAGTAAAAAGGTCTTGCTGGGTTTCATGGATATCGTTTTGATAGGTTAAGTTAACGATATTTTGTCGCAATTCATCTCTCAGGGTTGCGCGGTCCTAAGGTAGTGTTGGCAGGCCATTCGGATCGTTTCTTCCAGGGGAGTGAAGCGGAAATCGGGCAGCAGACGGAGTATTTTGTCGTTGCTGAAGAAGGTTTTGCCGGCGGCGACCTTTGCGCTCTCGCGGGTAAGCAAGGCCGATCGTCCCGTGAAAAGCGATTTGAGGTTTTCCGCGCGCCAGGCGATGCCGGCCAGGAGGGGCGTGGCTTCGCGGGTAGGCGGCTTCTTCCCGAATTCCCTGGCCATTGTCTCGAAGAGGTGCCGCCAGGACCAGTTGTCGCCATTTAGGATATAGCGTTCGCCGTTGATCTGACTTTCAAGCAGCCTGACGATCGCCCTGGCGGCGTCCAATACGTCGACGAAACCGTTGATCCCTTCCGTATACCAGGGAAATTCGTTATAGACGCTACGGAAGAGCGCGCAGCTCGTGTTGTTCCAGTCGCCATATCCAAGGATGGTGCTGGGATTGACGATGACGGCGGGCAGTCCCTCCCCTATTCCGCGCCAAACTTCCATTTCGCCATGGAATTTGCTGATCGCATAGTTGGTATTGTATGGGCTTTTCTCCCAGCTCTTTTCTTCCGTCACTTCTTCGCTGCCGCCGGTTCTGCCGAGGGCTGCCACGGAACTGACGTAGAGAAATCGCGGGATATGTCGTTCCAGTGCGGCATTCACGACGTTTGCCGTTCCTTCGATATTGGTGCTCCAGAGTTCGCGACGTTCTCTCCCCGAAAAGGAGATTTTAGCGGCGGCATGGATGACGGCGTCCACACCGGTCATGGCGTCTTCCAGGCCGAGCGGGTCACGGATGTCGCAGCGTAACCATTCTACTTTTTCCCGGATGTCGGAGGGCAGGAAAAAAGGGATAGCGCCCTGGCGGCGGATCGCCCGTACGGCATAGCCTTTCTGCATCAGCTCTCCGATGATGTATGCGCCCAGGAAACCGGTGCCGCCGGTAACGAGAATCGTTGCTCCTAATTTAGGGTTATTCATACCGGTAATATCCTTTACCCGTCTTTCTGCCCAGATTGCCTTCCGCCAGCATTTGGCGTTGGATCAATGAGGGCTTTAATCTTTCCGGCCTGCCCAGGGCTTCATATATGGACTCGCTTACGGCATAGTTGATGTCATTCCCGATCAGGTCCATCAAGCGAAAGGGGCCCATTTTGAAACCGGTGGCTTCCATCAGGGTGTCGATGGTCTCGATATCGCTCAACCCTTCTTCGAGTAGCCGGAGCGCTTCGAGATAATAAGGCCTTGCCACATGGTTAACGATAAATCCGGGCGCATCGGTGCAAAGGACGGGCGTTTTTCCCATGACCCTGGCCACTTCCATGAGGGTATCGATAGTGGTTTCGGCAGTATATTTCGTACGGACGACTTCGACCAGCTTCATGAGCGGGGCTGGATTGAAGAAGTGCATGCCGGCGAAGCGATCTGGGCCCGGGATCTTTTCAGTCAGGGCATCGAGAGAAAGGGACGAGGTGTTGGAGGCTAGGATCGTATGGGGTCCGTTGTGGGCGGCGAGCTTTATGAACAGGTCGAGCTTGATGTCCGGTCGTTCCACGATGGCTTCGATGATGAGGTCTGCGGTGCAAGCGCCCAGGTCGCTCGTGAATGTCAGTCGTTGCCCGATCGCCTGCTGATCCGTCGCGGTTATCTTCTTTTTTTCGGCGAGGATTGAGAGGTTCTTTTCGATGGCGGCCTTTGCTTTCGTGACCATCGCGGGTTCCAGGTCGTAAAGGATCGTGTTGTATCCTGACATGGCCGATACCTGGGCGATCCCGCTGCCCATGGTGCCTGCCCCGCAAATGCCGATGGTCTTTATCATTTTTCCAAAAAAATTAGGATTTAACTACTAATTTTGTCATAACAATATTATGGTTAAATTACTTATGCAAACAAAACATATTTCTTCAATATGGACGCAATTTTAAGAAAAAGACCATCATTGGGGATTGGTTTGTATACAATCCCGGATGTAGCAAATATCCTAAATTTAGACAGGACTTTGGTCAGGCGCTGGTTACGTGAATATTGGGGGAATCAGTTCAGGCTTAAGGGAAAAAGCTTTGCTGCATGGGGAAAAGGCAGAGAAAAGGCCATTCATTTTTTTACCTTGATAGAGTTTTATGTTTTTTATCAATTAAGAAAGCTAGGCGTGAGCGCGCAAACATTGCAAAATCCCATGAAATAATTGCTAAGGACCTCGATACGGCATTTCCCTTTGCGAATTCGCGCATTCTTACAGATGGCAGAAAGATTTCTTATACAATAAATAGTGATCTAATCATAAACGCTGATAAATCGAAACAGATCAATATCAAGTCTATTATTGAAGCGTTTTGCCACAAGATTGATTTTGGCAGCGATTTCAACGCGCTGAGATACTGGCCGCTTGGAAAGGAGAAGAATATAGTCGTAGACCCCCACCATCAATTAGGGCAGCCTACCGTCAACAACACCAATATACTTGCGGAAACGCTGTACAGCATGTATACATCTGGGGAAAAAATAGGGTTTATATCATCTCTATATAATGTCAGTGAAGACGACGTAAAGGCTTCGATCGAGTTATTTAAGAAAGCAGCATAATGAAAATATTCATCGACGAAAATATGCCGCCTCAATTGGCAGAAGGGCTGTCGATATTGGAAAAACCTAATAATGAAGGGGTTGAAGTATATTCTATTCAAAAAGAATATGGAAGAGGCATTCTCGATGAAGACTGGATTCCAAAGGTTGGTAGTACTAAAGGGATTGTCATTACGCAGGATTTTAAAATGCAAAGAATTCAATCGCAATACAATTTATTTTGAGAAAATACGGGCTTGGGATTTTCTACCTGATCCCGCCTGGCAGAAAGGGATATACTTACTGGGAGATGGTTGAAAGAATAATTCTCAATTGGCAGGAAATTAAAGGGTTGGCTAAAAAGAACCGGCCCCCTTTTGCTTTCAGGATTACCTCCCGTAAAATCGAAAAGATAAGCTGACGTGCTAGACGGCCCCGGTGAATTGTCGCAGGAAGCGAACATCATTCTGGGAATAGAGGCGAAGGTCGTTGACCCGGTATTTTAGCTGACAGATGCGTTCGATCCCCATGCCAAAAGCAAAGCCGGTGTATTTGCCGCTGTCGATACCGAAGTTGTCGAGCATTTTTGGATGGACCATGCCGCTGCCTAGGATTTCGACCCAGCCGGTATGTTTGCACACGCTGCAACCGACTCCGCCGCAGATGCGGCAGTTGATATCCATTTCCGCGCTGGGTTCGGTGAAGGGGAAATAGGATGGGCGGAAACGGATGCGTACATCTTTCCCGAACATTTCCTGTACAAAGAAGTAGAGGGTTTGTTTCAGGTCGGCAAACGAGACATTCTCGTCTACATACAGCCCTTCGGTCTGGTGGAAGAAACAGTGTGCCCGGGCGCTGACAGTCTCGTTGCGGTAGACGCGGCCGGGGCAGATGATCCGGATGGGCGGCCGTTGTTTCTCCATCGTGCGGGCCTGTACGCTGCTGGTGTGGGTGCGCAGCAGCCAGTCAGGGTGTTGATGGACATAGAAGGTATCCTGCATGTCGCGGGCAGGGTGGTCTTCGGGAAGGTTAAGTGCGGTAAAATTATGCCAATCGTCTTCGATCTCGGGGCCTTCGGCAACGGAAAAGCCCAGCCGGCCGAAGATGTGAACGATCTGATCGCGCACGAGCGTGATCGGATGATGTGTGCCGAGGGGGACGGGATCGCCGGGGAGGCTAAGGTCGATGGAAACGGCTTTTTCGCTGGATTCGGCGAGGTTGTTCCTCCAATCCTCGTATTTCGATTCGGCCAGCTGTTTGAATTCGTTGAGGACCTGGCCGAATTCCTTCTTCTGGTCGACTGGTACATTTTTCATTTCGGCAAAGAGGCCCTTCACGAGACCCTTTGTGCCCAGGAACCGGATGCGGTAAGCTTCCAGCGCCTCCGCTCCGTTGGGGACGATGGAGGCGATCTCAAGTTTGTACTGCTCTATTTGATCTATCACGGAGCTCATTTGGCAAAGATAGGTGAATTTACTTTCCCCTATTTTGTGCTAAGTTTGCCATCAAACGCCCAATTGATGTCGCCCAATCTGCATATTAGCGATTTTCTGGACCCGATCAACCTGGCCGAATTATCGCAGGACCAGGGGTATAAGGACGGACAGATCGGCAAGCTGATCGACGCCTATGATGAAACCTTCCCGGACCTGTTTTCAGCGGACCTCGTGGTGGTGGGCTGTGCCGAGGAACGGGGTATTGGCCGGGACCGCCGTGAAGTGGGGGCTCCTGACGTCATCCGGGAACAGTGGTATCAGCTATATGGCTGGCATTCCGATCTGAAGCTGGCGGATGCGGGGAATATCCGTGCCGGCGCCACACTCACCGATACGTATGCGGCGCTCAAGACTGTTCTTCGCGAGCTGACGGCCATTGGAAAGACCGTCGTTATCCTGGGCGGATCTCATGACCTGACCTTGTCGCAATACTATACTTACGCGGACAAGCGGCATATCATCGAGGCGACGGGTGTAGATGCGCTGATCGATCTGGATCTTAATTCGCTGCACCGGGCCGATAACTTCCTGATGGAAATGTTGACGGGTGAACCCAATTATATCCACCACTATAATCATATCGGTTTCCAAAGCTATTACGTCCATCCACATATGCTGGAGACGATGGACAAGCTGCGGTTCGATTGTTACCGGCTTGGAAGTGTAAAGGACCGGATCGAAGAGATGGAACCGGTGATCCGCAACTCCCATCTGTTCAGTTTCGATATTTCGGCTATCGCGCATGCTTTCGCGCCGGCCAATCAGCTTTCACCCAATGGATTCAACGGCGAGGATGCCTGTATCCTGATGCGATACGCGGGGTTGAGTCCTACCGTCAATACGGTCGGGATCTACGGTTATATTCCCGCGCGGGATACGGGTCAATTGACGGCCCGCCAGATCAGCCATATGTTATGGTATCTGATCGACGGGAGAAGCAAGGGGCGCCGCGAAGCGGCGCTTTCGCAGCGGGAATTCTTTATCGAATACCGGACGGCATTTGCTGAGGTCGAGACCACCTTTCTCCAGAGTAAAAAGACCCAGCGTTGGTGGATGCAGTTACCGGACAGCAAATATATCGCCTGTTCGTACCAGGACTATCTGCTGGCCAGCAGCAACGAGATCCCCGAGCGCTGGCTGCGGGCGCAGGAGCGGGGGTGAGGGGCGCCGCTAATTTCGCTATCTTGCGGCGAACAATTTGTAAAGAGATGAGAAATCGATTTTTGGGAGCCCTTCTCGGGTTTGTCGTTTGCTGCTGGCAGGCCTGTACGCCCGGCGCGCATATCCAGGCTTCGGCAAGCCGGGACGGGCTGACGGCATTCGTGGAAGACAGCCTTCTGACCCGGCCGGAGCTGGTGTCCGGGCAGGTCGGGATCTGTGTTTATGACCCGGTGCAGGCCGTGTATATCTACAACTACCAGGGCAATAAATATTTTACACCGGCGAGCAATACCAAGCTGTTCAGTCTCTATGCCGGGTTGAAGTACCTTGGGGATTCGCTGGTTGGTATGCGTTACCTTGTCACCGATACGGCGTTGCTGGTATTCCCTTCCGGTGATCCGACCTTTTTGCATCCTTCCTATCCTTCCCAGCCGGTGATCGATCTGATGCGACGGACGCGGAAGAAGATCTGGCTGGCGGATGATAATTGGCAGGACCATGCTCAGGGCTTCGGCTGGGCCTGGGATGACTATAATGACGACTATGCAGCCGAGCGCAGCTCCTTCCCGATCTTTATGAATATGATCCGCTGGGTGCAAGACCGACCGAAGGGCAATAGCAAGGATCCTTTTGGCGGCTCACCGTCGATCTATTCCATTCCGGATGTCGACTGGGCGGTAAACTTCAATCCCGACACCACTCGAAAGAGCTTCTATGTCCGCCGGTCATTAAACCAGAACATTTTCGAAGTCATCGAGGGGATGGAGGAGCACAAAGAGCAATATACGCCGTTCATCACGGACGGATTGACGTCGGCGGCACTGCTGCTCAAGGATACGGCGGGGGGTACTGTAGGCGTACAACATTTTGGCAGCAAGCTCCCCGCGGCATGGACGGTGCTCCGGTCGCGGCCGGTCGATTCGCTGTTCCGGCCGATGATGTATAACAGCGACAATTTCTTTGCCGAGCAGACGTTGCTAATGGTCGGCAATGAGGCGCTCGGGAGCATGAACGATGCCCGAACGATTGACTTTCTTTTAAAGGGTGTTCTTGATTCCCTGCCTCAAAAGCCCAATTGGGTCGATGGCTGCGGGCTTAGCCGGAATGATCTGTTTACTCCACAGGACTTTGTCTGGCTGTTGAACAGGTTGCAGCGCGAGTTTGGATTAGCCCGGATGGAGCGGCTGTTGCCGACCGGTGGAACGGGGACGCTTTCCGCCTATTATCACCAGGACAGCACCTTTATATATGCCAAAACGGGCAGTCTTTCCGGGGTAGCGGCGCTAAGTGGGTATCTTTTCACCAGATCAGGACATCAGCTGCTGTTTTCGGTTCTGATCAACAATTATACCGGCAGCGGGACGGCTGTGCGGCGGCAGATAGAGAAGATGATCCATCTCATCCGGGATAGGTATTGAAAATTGAAACATTTTTTCGAAAACTTGCCAACGTTGCTCCAGGTTTTGGCGTACATGTTGGCATAACACGTGCGTATGAAGAAATTTTACTTTGTTCTAAGCATTGTCCTGGTATTGAGCGGTCGTCAGGCCGTTCATGCCCAGGATTCTTCCGTTTGTAATGCCTCTTTTCAGGCGATTCCGGCGGGGTACCAGGTCACTTTTTTTTCGCCGGATTCCCTGCTTGGCGTTGTGCATCGATGGAATTTCGGCGATAGCAGCCAAAAGGTTACCGATAGCAGCATCACCTTCCATCAATATGTCAGCTCCGGGACATTCCTGGTGACGCAGACCGTGATCGACTCGACGCGTCATTGCCAGCAAAGCGCATCCCAATATGTCACTATATTTTCGAATACCGCTCCGTCCTGTGGGGTTTCGATCTCGCTGAGCAGCGATTCGTCCCAGCATCTGTATACGTTTATTGCAAATGCTTCCTTCACGCCGGGTGTGCAGGATACCGTTACCTGGACGATCAACGACACCCTGGTCGCAGTGGGAGATACGCTGAAAAAGTATTTGCCGGGCGGTTCTTACAATGTCTGTGCGCTCCTGACCACCGGCGATGGCTGCCGATCGCAGTCGTGTCTGATGATCAATCCGCAGGACTCAGTCCCCACGATGCCGCCTCCGCCGCCAGACACCTGTACAATCAATTTCACGGCGGTTCCCAAAGACAACAAGCCCAACCAATATGACTTTACGGTCATCGATGGCAATGAATACGATTCCGTCTCCTGGACGATCATGGGTCCTGATTCGTTGTTCGCGGGCCCATATCATGGTCCGAGTTTCAGCTATACCTTCGCGGATACCGGTTTTTATGCCGTGTATTTGACGGCTGACAAGCGTTCGGGATGCATGGTCTATAACGGGCAATATGTCCATATCGACAGTATTCCCGGGCCGTCCGGTCAATATATTAACTCCTATCCGAATCCGGCAACAACACAGGTTACGCTGAATGTCCAGCTGGATGAATATACGCCAGTCGCTATCCGGATCTACAATAGCATGGGCGGCCTTGTATTATCACGGAGCGTGTCCGGGTATCCGGGGATCAACCAGATCACGCTGCCGATCGCCACTTTGCCGAAGGGGGTCTATTACATTGAATTGCAATATGGGGACACGACCGTGAGGAGTAAGTTCCAAAAGCTTTAGGTATCTGGCCGGCAAAATGACGGGATGAAAATTGTATCCTTCGGAAGATGATATTCATGCAGTGATCCGGGGTTGTCTGAAGAACGACCGCAGGTCGCAGGAAGAGCTGTACAAGCGATATTATCCTGCGATGATGGCCCTTTGCCTGCGATATGTCCGGAATTCAGGCGATGCGGTCGAGGTCTTGAACGATGCTTATTTGAAGGTCTTCCGGCAGTTGGGTCGGTATGATGCGGCGAAGGGGGCGCTGTATACCTGGATGCGGAAGATCCTTATCAATACGGCGCTGGATTCGCTGCGGAAGCAGAAAATGATCCGTTACCATGAGATGCCGACGGCAACTGAAGAGGAGCCCGGTATCGAAAATGAAGCGATCTCGAAACTCAATGGCGACGAGCTGCTTGGCCTGATCCGCCAGTTGCCCCTAACCACTTGTCTTGTATTCAACCTGTATGCCGTCGACGGTTTCTCCCACCGGGAGGTAGCCGATATGCTGGGGATCAGCGAAGGGACCAGCAGGTGGCACCTGAGCGATGCCAGGCGGCAGTTAAAACAAATCATCAACCCCATGGAACCGAACGTATGAGCGAATGGCGGCAACATAGCAACCCATGGGCCGAAAAGCTATCTCAGGTCTCTCTTCCGGACGGGGGGGACTCCTGGAAGGCGATGGAGGCTGTTCTGGACCGGGAGATGCCAACGAGCCGGAGAAGGGATTGGCGCCGCTGGTTCCTGCTGGTTTTGCTGTTGTTGCTACTGATCGGGGTTTGCAACTGTCCGGGGAGGAAGAGGTTCTCGGCCATTACAACGAAATCTCAAGGGCCTATCCCATCGCGAGGCGGCCCTTCGGCGGGGACACCGGTCCATGTCACTTCCACGGAGACACGGGGCCATGTAACCCCTCCGCCGGTGGGTCCGTCCAGGCCGGCAGACGCGTCAACGCCGGTTCTTAAGGGTGCGACACCGGCCACCGGAAGTTTGCAAAATGATAACTTCCCGGTAAAACCTGCGGTCAAAAATCGACAGCCGAAGACAGGCGGCCCGGGTGCCAAACCGGACATTTCCCAATCGAGCGCTTCTCAGCCGGTCGACTCCGCACACAGGAAACTGATGCCTCCTGCACCGAATGATCAGCCGAAAAAAGAAAGACAGGATGGGTGGATGGTGGGGATCGGGCTCAACCAGTTCTTTACCGTGGGCGGTCAGCAGGCATCCTCATTCAATTCGGGTGGCATCACGGGTACGCTGGGGGACTATATCCCGGTGCCGATGGTCCGCTATTACGTCAATCCCAAGCTTTATGTGCAGTTGGAGGCACAGATCAATACCCCGCAATACACCAAGAAGAACCTGGTGGCTGTGTCGACACCGGTCGATTCAATCGGGACGACTGCCGTCGGCGGAGTCGTAACCCTTCAACAATCGGTAGCCATCAATAAACTGTTTTATTTCAACTTGCCTTTAAGCTTGCACTACACCGTCTTCGGTCATGTGGATTTCGGGACCGGTCTGCAGTATTCCCGGTTGACCAACGGCGTTGGAGTTTTCAACAGCAATTACGGACGGAATGGCTTTGACTCGCTGGAGACATCGGAAACGAAGAGTTTTAAAGGCGATTCGGTCTATAAGAAGATCAAGACCCATGAATTCCGGTTCCTGGTGGATGCCAACTATACCTGGCAGCATTTTATCTTCGGCATCCGGTATAATCAGGCGTTGAGTAAGTTCATCCATGTCGAGATCTCGCCGGGTCAGGTCACGCAAGCACGCAACAGTTCGTTGCAGCTTTATCTGCGTTATATTCTCTGGGACGGTCGCAAGAAAAAACCTTTGTTACCGGCCAAATAGTTTTTCTACGTAATCCTTTTTGAATTCGATATAGGTGGGGTCTCCGCCCGGGGTGATATTGTGTTGTGCGCATGCGAACAGATCGGATACGAGGGTGCGCATTTCCTGTTCGTCGAGCGGGGTCCCCGCTTTGATGGCTTGTTGTCTGGCCAGGGTGCGGATCAACTTTTCGCGTCGGGAGAGGCGGATCTCGCTGGTGAAATGTTTGTATTGTTCAAGTAGGTCTTCCAGTGCGGACCGGTCGTCGCCCTGCCCGGTATCCGGGGGCGTGCCCTGGATAATAAAGCTGTCCTTTCCGAAGGGCTCGACGATATAACCGAGCGGCTGCAGCTCGGGTAGCAGTTCAGTCAGTAGAATGGCATCGGGGGTGGACAGGGTAAGGGTTGCGGGAAAAAGGTTTTTTTGACTGGGGATTGGTCTTCCGGCGGCCGCGGCAGTCAGACGTTCGTAGATGATGCGTTCGTGTGCCGCCTGCTGGTGAACCAGAATAAAGCTGTGATTGGTTGGTGTTACGATATAGGTGTTTAGCAGTTGTTGCAGAGATGCGTCCTCCAGCGGCTGTATCCTGGTTTTGGCGACGGGGGCATCGTCGCTTGTCGCTGCCTCCTGGATGGAATCGGCCCAATGGCGGAGTTCACTTTTATTGGATGGCTCGATGAAATGCGCCTGGTTCTTTTGAGTAAAGGTTTTGTATAGCGACGAGGAGGTGACGGCGGCCCTTTTTTCTTCCGAGACGGGCTTACTTATCGCGTCCAGCCGTTGGATCGTGGGGTCGAGGTCGAAGTCCAGTGTTGGGGTGATGCTGAACTGGGCCAGGGCATGCTTCACAGCCGCCTGGACAAATGCGTACACGATCTTCTCGTCTTCGAATTTGATCTCCTGTTTTGTCGGATGAACGTTGACGTCCACCTGGGTGGGGTCGAGGTCGATGAACAGGACATAAAGCGGATAGCTATCCGCAGGGATCATTTCGTTGTAGGCGCTCATGACGGCATGATTGAGATAAGCGCTTCGGATAAACCGGCTATTGACGAAGAGGTACTGGTCGCCGCGTGTTTTTTTTGCCGTCTCCGGCTTGCCGACAAAGCCATAGATATTCAGATAGTCGGTGTTCTCCTGTACCGAAACCAGTTTGGAAGAATAGGGGGAGCCAAGGATCTGAACGATCCGTTGTTTCAGGCTGCCCTTTTCCAGGTGCATCAGTTCCTGCCCGTTGGAGGTCAGCGAAAAGAAGGTCGATGGGAAGGCCAGCGTAACCCGGATGAATTCTTCCACGATATGGCGCATTTCGGCGGGGTTGCTTTTGAGAAAATTTCGTCGGGCCGGGACGCTGAAGAAGAGATTTTTCATCGCGATGCTGGTGCCTGCGGGTGTGGCAGCGGGCTCCTGCCGGGTGATACGGCTGTTCTCGATCGCGACGCAAGTGCCGGCTTCGTCTTCGGGGCGTCTTGTCCTGAGTTCGACCTGGGCAACTGCAGCAATGGAGGCCAGGGCCTCGCCGCGAAAGCCCATCGTGCGGATATGGAAGAGATCGTCGATATGTTTTATCTTGGAGGTTGCATGTCGTTCGAAAGCCAGTCGGGCGTCTGCTTCGCTCATCCCCATCCCGTTATCGATCACCTGGATCAGGGATTTTCCGGCATCCTGTACAAACAACCGGATATCGGAGGCGCCTGAATCCACCGCATTCTCCAGCAATTCTTTCACGGCGCTGGCCGGTCGTTGGATCACTTCGCCCGCCGCGATTTGATTGGCGATGTTATCGGGCAATAAATGAATGATGTCTGGCAATTCTGGCTTATTTTGTGTGCAATTTACGCCGAAATGAGAAAACTCGTCTTGTTGCTCCTGCTCGTGACGACGGGCATCACCCGCATCCATGCCCAAAGATCTACCGCACTTTCCGCTGACGCCTGGGTAGACAGCGTATTCCGAGGTCTCACTCCGGAGGAAAAAATCACCCAACTGATGGTCATCCGGCTGTCGGGGATCGACCCGGCAACGCACCGGGCGTTGTTCTATGATTCGATCGCCGAGGATGCGGTCAGGAAGTACAACGTCGGGGGTATCTGCACTTTTCAGGGTGATCCGGTTGCCCAGGCGGGGCGGATCAATCATTTACAGGGTATTGCAAAGACACCGATCCTGTTTTGTATCGACGCCGAGAACGGTCTGGGAATGCGTATGGACAGTGTCCAGGGGTTGCCCCGCCAGATGATGCTGGGTGCGGCTTCGGACACCGGGCTGATCTACCGGTATGGGCGGCTCGTCGGCGGGCAGTGTAAGCGGATAGGCATTCAGGTCAACTATGCACCCGTTGTCGATATAAACAATAATCCCGACAACCCTGTCATTAACGACCGCTCGTTTGGTGAGGACAAACAGAAGGTCGCGGAGTTCGGCATCCAGTATATGCGGGGGTTGCAGGATATGGGAGTGATGGCTTGCGCCAAACATTTTCCGGGGCATGGGGATGTAGCCGTCGACTCGCATCTCGATCTGCCGGTCATCAACAAAGACAGGCGGCATCTGGATTCGTTGGAATTGTATCCGTTTCGGCAACTATTTAAGGCCGGCGTGGCGAGTGTGATGATCGCGCATCTTTATGTCCCCGCGATTGACAAAACGCCAAACCGGGCAACCTCGCTATCTTATGAGACTGTCACCAGGCTGCTACGCAAGCAACTGCATTATCAGGGGATCAGCTTTACGGACGCGTTGGAGATGAAAGGGGTGACCAAATTCTATCCTGACGGTGACGCGGCCGTTCAGTCGCTTATCGCGGGAAATGACCTATTGTGTCTCCCTGGTGATGTGGCACTAAGTCTTGAAAAGATCAAGATGGCGATCCGGGAGAAAAAATTACGCTGGGCAGCTATCGATGCGCGGGTAAAGCGGGTGCTCGCGGCCAAATATGCCTATGGGCTGGCCGAATGGCGGCCCGTCAATATCATTCATCTGACGGCGGACCTCAATGAAGGGGTGAGCGAGATGCGCCGGGAGGTGGCAAAAAATGCGCTGACCCTTTTGCAGAACCGGGATTCGGCGATCTTTCCGTTGTTCGTAAAGAAGAAACGGATCGCCTATGTCGGAATGGGGTTGACCGCCGAGAATGCCTTCAGCGGGCGGATGCGGGAAGACTATGGAGCGGATGTTTATTTGTTCGACTACAACCTCGATAGCGCCAAAGCGGTTGCCGCCTTCGAGCTCCTCAGCGACCGATACGATGCCGTTGTAATCGGGCTTCACAATTATGCACGGTATCCCGCACATAATTTCCTGATCAGCGACCCGGCGGCATGGCTGTTGGGCAGGCTGGAGGCGAGGGAAAGATGCATCACCATGGTTTTCGGTAATCCTTATGCCATCCGCAACAGCTGTCAGTCGAAAGTATTGGTTGCCTGTTATGAGGATGACTCGATCACGCAGCAAAGTGCAGCCGATCTGCTCAACGGCAAATTCACTGCAAGGGGGCATCTTCCGGTCACGGTTTGTGCCGAATACCGGGCCGGCGCGGGCATCATGGGACCTTACCGGGCACTCCCGGCGGCCGACGCTTTGACGGTGGGAATGGACCCGGTGCAATTGAACAAGATCGACGCCATCTGCGAAGAAGCGATCGGGAAACAGGCTGCGCCTGGTTGCGTGGTGCTGGTCGCGAAGGACGGGAAGGTGGCCTATGAAAAGGCGTTCGGAAATATGACGTACGAGCGAAAAGAACCTGTTTATACGGAGACCCTATATGACATGGCGTCCTGTACGAAGATCTGTGCGACCACGATGGCGACGATGAAACTATATGACGAAGGCCGGCTCGATCTGCAAAAGACGCTCGGGGATTATCTCCCCTGGGTGCGGGGATCGGATAAGGCGCCGCTGACGATCTGGGACATCCTGCTGCATCAGGCGGGGCTTGTTCCCGATGTCGTGTTCTACAAGGAAGTCGTCGACAGCAGTAAGGATCAGAATCCACTGCCGGGGGTATTTACGAATCAACCGGACAGTCTGCATGGGGTCAGGGTAGCGGAAAACGTATACCTGCGCAACGACTGGAAGGATACGATGAACCTGCGGGTTGTGCAAAGTGCGCTGGGTCCGAAGAAATATGTCTACAGTGACAATGATTTTATTTACATGGGGGAGGTCGTGGAAGCGATCACCGGGATGACGCTGGATGAATTTGTGAAGAAGACTTATTACGATCCGCTCGGTATGAGCTCTACCGGGTTTCTGCCACGGCAGCGGTTCCCATTGGGCCGGATCGCGCCGACCGCGGCGGAGCCCGTCTTCCGGCATCAGCTATTGCGGGGTGACGTACACGATCCGGGGTCGGCCATGTTTGGCGGGGTGGCGGGCCATGCGGGGTTATTTAGTGATGCCTATGACCTTGCCATCCTCGAGCAGATGCTGCTTGACGGAGGCAGCTTTAATGGACGGACTTATCTGAAGAAGTCAACGATCGACTTTTTCACGGCCTATCACAGCGATATCAGCCGACGGGGTTTGGGGTTCGACAAACCGGAAAAGGACAACGCAAAGCGGGAGATCGAAAATTTACCAGGGAAACAGCCTTATCCCTGTCTGTCTGCTTCGCCGGAGACATTTGGTCATACCGGGTTTACGGGGACTTGCGTGTGGGTCGATCCGAAATACGATCTGATCTTTATTTTCCTATCGAACCGGGTGAACCCGGTGGAGAATAACCCTAAGCTATCGGCGCTGAATATCCGGGGCCGGATCCAGGAGACGGTCTATCAGGCGATGGGAGTAGATGAAGGAGCCGGCACCAAGCCTCCCGCGCCGCCATCTGCGAAGAAGAAAAAGAGAAAGAGGCATTGTTGCGCTCCGTGATCAAGGCAAAAGCGCGGCCCCCTCATTAAGGACGGACTTTTCCTGAAAAAGCGGGAGTGTAATTGTAAATAATGCCCCTTCACCAGGTTTACTTTCTGCGATTATCAAACCATGATGTTTTTCAACTATTCTTTTACAAATTGCCAATCCGATCCCGGTCCCCTCGTACAAAGTATTATTATGGAGTCTTTGGAAAATAGTAAATATCTTACTGGCATATGCCGGATTAAAGCCAATTCCATTATCCTTAATATATATTATGCAAAACTTTGTATCCAGGATGCCTTCGTCAATTTCACCAATTTGCCTTCCAAATGCAATTGTGTAAGAAATACTTATTTGAGGCAAAATATCCGGTTTTATAAATTTCAGAGAATTACTTATTATATTCTGAAACAACTGCCTTATCTGGCCGGGATTGGCCTCAATGATTGGCAATTCTTCAACTACTGTAATCATTGCCTTTGTTTCTTTAAGGACAATATCAAGGTCAGAAACAACTTCTTCAATAATTAATTGAAGCTTTACAGGCCGAAATAACATTTCATCCTTAGACAACTCAGAATATTCAAGGATGTCATTAACCAAATTTCGCATCCGCGCCGAAGCGCTATGCATTTTATTGATGTAGTTTTGTCCCTGTTGATCAATGACCTCATAATACTCATCTCTTAACATTTTGCTATAGGTCATTATTTTTCTAAGTGGCTCCTGCAGATCATGTGATGCTATATGGGCAAACGTAGATAGCTCAATATTTGCATCTTTAAGAATATTAATATTCTCATTTAACTTATTATTTAAAAGGACTACCTCATTTTCTGAAAGGATCCGTTCTTCGATTGCCCGTTTAAGATCCGTCACATCGCTCCATACAAGATTTAGCGCCATAAAATCCTGCAAATGTATAGCATTCAGCGACACGTTAAAGTATCTTCGTATCCCAGTAAGATCAAAAAAAGACAGCTCCACTTTTGTATCATGCTGAGGGTATTCCCCAAAAAAAACTTCAAAGGTTTCAGATTGTTCAATTGGAATATACTTGCGCAAATTCGTGCCGATCAGGCTTTCAATCGGTAAATCAAGCATCTTCGCAAAACTGGAATTACCGTAAAGTATTATTCCATCCTTATGGAGGGTAATCACACCTTCGGACATATTTTCAATAAATCTCCTGTAAGCCTGGTCAGCCGTCTTTGGCGCAAGGACTTTCTCAGTTCCATTGTTTGCAACAAAGACGGCATCGATATTACCTTTCCTAATGCTCTCGATAATCTCAGTAGCCTCATTCAGCTTAATATTAAGCTCATCTTTTTCGTGAACTAGCTTCTCATTCTCTTTTAAAAGATGGTTGATATCCTTTACCATGCGCTTATAAGCAATTAAGGACTTCTAAAACTTTTTGAACATTTGACAGATCGCCGATTATCCTCCTTTCGGGTAATGGGCTTTTAATGATCATTACCGGAACGACAATTATTTGCTCGCTCGTAGCCAAATCAGGCCGCTGGTAAATATCGATAATTTCCAATTTATAGCTACCTTTCAGGTACCCCTCGCATATCAGGTTAATGTTTCGAACGGCGCGCACGGAGTTTTGTAATATCCCTGAGACAAATAACCGCAGAATATATTCCGGACCACCTGCACTCGCTGGCTTTCGGGGGAATTTATCCGGCAACTTTCTTTTAAGTTCTGACATTCTTTCGGTTTTTGTACTATTAACTTACTTATTTCTATTTTTTGATTTTTCAGAGGAACTTCTGATTTTATTCCTTAGATCCGTAACTTCCAGCTTGTCACTTTCCAAACTTTCTGCCACTAAATCGCTTTCAACTTTAATTTCGTTTAAGATTGCTACTTCAGATTCAAACTTAGTTTTTAGCAAAGCTATATTTTCTTCCATCATTTTGCGCTTTCTTTCAATCTCGCTCGTCCTGCCTTTAATTTCATTTTGCAATAATTTATGCTGTTCTTCTTTTTGAAGCGTATGTTCAAGTTTAGCGGAACCCGTTAAAATTCCGTCAGCGCTTATATAGATCGGCAGAAGCGCGAGACCATCGTCAGTTATTACAAATTCTCTTACCTGCGTGGAATGATTCATCCCCCGCGATTTAAGAATATAAATACCGCGATTACGCTCGCTATTTGTTTCAATGTCCCGCACCAGTATCCATGTATCCACCATTGCCGAAATTCCTTCATCGCTTGGATTGCTTTTAACTGTTTCAAGGGTAATAGCCGCAGTAAATAGAATAGTTATGTTCTTGCCTTTCAAAAAATCAACAAAATGTGCCAGCATTTGCCTGATTTCAGTGTTGACCCCTTCCGATATTAAATTGGTGATCGGATCCAGGACGATGATTTTAGGCTCGAACTCCTCAATAATTTTTTGGATTGCAATTAAGTGTAATTCCAGGTTCTGTATGGTCGGCCTGGATGAATACATCTTCAATACGCCTGATTTGATATACTGATCAATGTCAAGACCAATTGAACGCATATTTCTCGTTATTTGAGAGGAAGATTCCTCAAAAGCACAATATAACCCTCGAATTTTCTTTTTGCATGTTGCATTAATGAGCGAGATCGCAAGGCTTGTTTTACCTGTACCTGCTGAACCCGATACAAGTATGCTGCTTCCCTCGAAGAATCCCTTACCATCCAGCATACTATCAAGGTCTTTAACGCCGGAGCTAATTCTGACGGTAGATAAACTTTGATTTGCCAATTGTGACATAAGTGGCAAAACAGAGATCCCATTCAAATCGATACTGAATGGGTATTCATTAATGCCATGAGAAGAACCCCGCATTTTTACTATTTTCAAGCGCCGCGTCGTAGTTTGATTGACTGTTCGATTATCCAAGGCAATGACACAGTCGGCAATATACTGTTCTAAACCGTCCTTTGTGCTAAAACCATTATCGCTTTCGGAAGTAATTATCGCGGTAACCTTTTTTCCCTTTAACCATTTAAATAGCCTCCTGATTTCCGGCCTTATTGCGTTATTATCAAGTCCGTAAAACAGTGCGTCTAAAGAATCCAGTACAACACGCTTTGCACCGATGCTGGTAATGGCATTTTGCAATCGTACGAACAAGCCTTCCAGATCGTATCTGCCGGCCTCAATATTTTGGCTTTTGTCAATCTCTAAATATTCAACGTATATTTTCCTTTGTTTGATTAAACCAGCAAGATCAAAATGAAGAGATTCCATATTGGCTGCGAGTTCTTCTTTCGTTTCTTCAAACGACATAAAGACTCCCGGTTCATTGTACATTAAGGCTCCCTTCACCAGGAATTCCATAGTGATAATTGTTTTTCCGGATCCTGTGTTTCCGCAAATAATCGTAGGACGATCTTTGGGCAAACCACCATCAGTAATTTCGTCAAAACCTTTAATACCGGACGGGGCCTTTTTTAGTTTCGAACTTACTACCGTCTGATTACTCTTCGGGGCCATTGTGAATGAATTTGCTTGAACAAAAAGGATATGACATATTCAGGACATAATAAAGCTAAGTTTTATTACATAAACAGCATCAACTTAGTGCTGTAATCGCTGACAATATGTGAATGATATAACATTGTTCATTTATTGTATAATAGATCGGGAGCGAAGAAATCTACTTTTATACCGGTTTAATAATGTCGAAAGAAATAAAAAATATAGAATCACCAGATGACAAGGCTATCATAAAATGTTTGAAAGAGGATTTACTTGCCAGTGAAGGTAATTTTAGACAATTATTCGATAGCAGCCATGTTCCACAATGGATGTATGATACGGATTCCTTACTTTTAATTTTTGTCAATGACGCCGCCATTAAAAAATACGGGTATTCGGAAGAAGAGTTTTTGCGCATGACCATTCTGCAAATCGTTCCACCCGAAGAGGCTCAAAAGCAAATCCTGTATAATGAGTTCATGAATACTACAAAAGAACCTTTCCCAGTAGTTAACTTTCATCGATTAGGTCGCTCTCAAATTCACTGGCACCGTCTCTGCTAAAAGACTTTGGTTTTAAAGATTCTCTCGAGGAATTGTTTGAAAGTTATCTAAATAGCCAAACATTAAACATAAGCCTGGTATTTGATGAAAAGCTGAATGACGTGAACCAGGAAATTGAGATTTTACTTTTCAGGATCATACAGGGGCAGCTAAACAACGTTCTGAAACATGCAAATGCAAAAAACATACAGATCAGCCTAAGCATTACCGATCAAATCCACTTATCAGTTATAGACGACGGCAATGCCCGCGGGCTTGAATACCATCGGCCCCGAAAGTGAAAGGCCTGCCTCGTATTCTACCCCTTTTTGACCGTATAGGTCAAAATCCTCACCTATTTAGCCAAGACCTTCCCGCTATCGTTATTGGTCTTCCCAAAATGTTTTGCGTAGTATTTACAAGCAGGTTTTAGACAGCATTCGGCGCACTTGGGGTTCCTGGCCACACACACATACCTGCCGTGCAAGATCAGCCAGTGATGCGCTACATGCACCTGGTCACGGGGAATGTACTGCAGCAGTTGCCGTTCAGCGGCAAGCGGGGTTTTTGCATTTACGGTCAATCCGATACGGGCAGCGACCCGAAAGACGTGGGTGTCGACGGCCATATTGGGCTGGTTATCGACCACTGAGGTAATGACGTTGGCGGTTTTGCGGCCGACGCCGGGGAGGCGCACCAGTTCTTCGACGGTTAATGGCACTTTTCCACCAAAGTCATGGACCAGCATTTGGGCCATGCCGATCAGATGTTTCGTTTTGTTGTTGGGATAGGAAATGCTGCGAATAAACGGGAACAAGTCATCGAAATTCGCTTTGGCCATGGTTGCGGCGTCCGGATATTTGTCAAAAATAGCCGGGGTCGTCATATTAACCCGTTTATCGGTGCATTGTGCCGACAGGATGACCGATACCAGAAGTTGGTATGGGCTTTCATACAATAATTCCGTATCGGCGTCTGGATTGTGTTTGCTGAAATAATCCAGCACGAAATGATAACGTTCTCCTCTGGTCATTAGATTCCGTCACGATATGGATTCGTGTTCCTGGACAGCCGTCTTCCGGGCATAGTTGAGAACCCGTTCAACGACCTCCGCCCGAGGGGCAACGACGATCTTATCCAAACTATTGACAGAAGAACCCAAAATTTGTAGTTTCTCCCGCAGCATCCAGTCTTCCTTTAGCGCAACCTCGATCGCTAAGGTCAGTTCAGGGGAAGACTCTTTATACAAATACCGTAAAAGATCCTCCGGTGTAAAGAGTGTCATAGGCAAAACCATTTAATGTCCTAAAAAATCCGAAGCAGTAAAAGTGATCCGTCCGTTATGAAAACGGGATTCGGGTGTCGTTATTGTCCGCAGGGGGAATAATTGTACCCTTAGGTGTAAAGGATTGACAATCAACGGTCGGCGAGACGGATCCGGAACAGGTCCTCGTTTTCCTTTTTCATCAGGAACTTTTCCCGGGCATATCTTTCCAGGACGGCGGGATTGGTTTTCAGCTGTTCCAGTTCCCGTTTGGTCACGGCGATCTGCTGTTCATAGTACTTTTTGCTGTCTTCCAGTTTCAGCAGCTCGCTCCTTTCACGGAAGTGACTGGTAATCAAGTCACGAGAGTCGAAAAATAGAATCCAGACAACAAAGCCTGCTGTTGTCAGCAGGTATCTGTTCTTCAGGAACGGAGGTATATAGGTCAGGAATTTCATAAAGGAAATTACGATTTATTTTTTGAATTTGATCCGGCCTTTCGGATAAATCCCGCTATCACTCAGCTCTTCTTCGATGCGGAGGAGCTGGTTATATTTGGCGGTCCGGTCTGTCCGGGAGAGGCTGCCGGTCTTAATCTGGCCACAGTTCAGCGCGACGGCCAGGTCGGCGATCGTGGTATCTTCGGTCTCCCCGCTACGGTGGCTCATGACGGTTGTATACCCGTGAGTTTGAGCCAGTTGTACGGCGTTGATGGTCTCCGTAATGGTTCCGATCTGGTTTACCTTGATCAGGATGCTGTTGGCAATGCCCCGATCGAGGCCTTTTTGAAGCAGTTTGGTATTGGTGACGAATAGGTCGTCGCCTACCAACTGTACTTTTTGACCAAGGGCGTCGGTCAGTTTCTTCCAGCCGTCCCAGTCTTCTTCGGCCATACCATCTTCAATGGAAATGATGGGATATTTTTTGACCCAGCTGGTCCAATAGTCGACCATTTCATCGCTGCTGATCTCTTTGCCGGAGCTTTTGTAGAATTTGTATTTGCCGTCCTTGAACATTTCGCTGCTGGCGGCGTCGAGGCCGATACCGATCTGAGAGCCCGTTTTGTAGCCCGCGGCGTCGATGGCCTGCAGGAGGGTCTCGATCGCTTCTTCATTGCTCTGCATATCGGGGGCGAAACCGCCTTCATCACCGACGTTGGTGCTAAAGCCTTTCTTCTTCAGCACGGATTTCAGCTGATGGAAAATCTCGACTCCCCAGCGCAGTGCTTCGCTGAAGGAATCGGCGCCGACGGGTATGATCATGAATTCCTGGTAGTCGATCTTGTTGTCGGCGTGTACACCGCCATTGAGGATGTTCATTTGCGGGATCGGCAGAACGGTGGCGTTGACACCGCCCAGGTAACGGTATAAGGGAAGTTTGCTTTCCTGTGCCGCAGCTTTGGCGACGGCCATGCTGACGGCCAGCAGGGCGTTAGCGCCGAGTTTGCCTTTATTTTCGGTGCCGTCCATATCGATGAGGCGGGCATCCAATGAAGCCTGTTCATTGACCGGGAATCCGATCAGCTGATCGGCGATGATGTCGTTGACGTTCGCCACTGCTTTTAATACTCCTTTACCACCAAACATTTTTTTGTCGCCGTCGCGTAATTCAACGGCTTCGTGGATGCCGGTGGAAGCGCCGCTGGGAACGGAAGCGCGGCCGCGGTGATCGTTTTCGGTTACGACGTCTACTTCAATGGTTGGATTACCCCTGCTGTCTAGAATCTGTCTTGCATGGATGTCGGAAATGTAGCTCATGATTGTTTTTTGAGTTTTTTGGTCCGCTATTGTTGTTTGGTGAGCTGCCGGAAGATATCTTCCAGGCTTCGGTTTTCGCTTTGCAAAGAAACAATGTTCCAATTGTTCTGCAAAGCCAGCTCCATCAATTGTTTCTTAACTTCATCCGGCGCCGCTGTCTGCAGGTCCCATTGTCCATCCGGCATTCGGGTAACGCCATTGACATGGTCCAGTTGTTCCAGCGTTGACGCTTCGGGGGTCTCCCGGAAGACCACCCGCACGGTATTTGTTCCGGCATTTTGGGCGCGAAGCCTACTGAGCGGGCTGTCGGCGACCAATCTTCCCTTGTCGATGATGATCACCCGGTCGCAAAGGGCTTCCACTTCCTGGAGGATATGCGAGGAGAAAAGGATGGTCTTATCTTTTCCCAACTTCCGGATCACATCGCGGATCTCGATGATCTGGTTCGGGTCCAGGCCGCTGGTAGGTTCGTCGAGGATCAGTACTTCCGGTTCGTGCAGTAAGGCGGCTGCGAGACCGACCCGTTGCTTGTATCCCTTTGATAGCTCTCCCAGCTTCTTTTTGCTTTCGACGGTCAGCCCTACCAGGGCGATCACTGTTTCGATCCGTTGGCGTTTGCCGGTCAGGTGATGGATGTCGGCGATGAAGCCGAGGTATTCACGGACGTACATCTCCGGGTAGAGGGGGTTGGCTTCCGGAAGATAGCCAATCTTTTTTTTCGTCTCCAGCGGCTTTTCCCGGACGGAAATACCGCATATGGCCGCTTCACCGGCATCCTGGCCGAGATAGCCGGTCAGGATCTTCATCGTGGTGCTTTTGCCGGCCCCGTTTGGGCCCAGGAAACCGACGATCTCTCCCTTACCGACGGTAAATGAGATCGAGTCAACCGCTTTCTGTTCGCCATATACTTTAACCAGGTCCTTTACTTCAATTGACATGCGCGAATTTACGGCGCAGAATCGTTCCAGTGCGGTAAAATTAAATTTGGCAGACGAATTCTGATAAAATGACTTAAAATTGTGTAAACTGGGCGGAGCCCAGTTCGCACTTTACGACCGATAGGGAGGAAAGTGCCGAAATTCATATTAAGCCACTTTAACTAACGATTATGACCCCTCCCCCTGTTGTTGCAGCAAGCAAGGAAGGCATTGCCAATCCTGCGCCACTGGGCCTTTGTGCCTTCGGTACTACTACGGTGTTGTTAAATATTCACAATGCCGGATTTTTTGAGATGAATTCCATGATATTGGCGATGGGCATATTTTATGGCGGCCTTGCCCAGGTAATCGCCGGGATCATCGAAGCCAAAAAGAACAATACGTTCGGGTTGACTGCCTTCACCTCATATGGATTATTTTGGCTGTCCCTTGTCGCCATAATCGTCCTGCCAAAGATGGGATGGGGGACTGCTCCATCGGAAAATGCCATGGTTGCCTACCTGGCTGTCTGGGGGCTGTTCACCTTATTGCTTTTCTTTGGAACTTTGAAGCTAAGCCGGGCTCTGCAGTTTGTATTTGCTTCATTGACTATCTTGTTTTTCCTGTTGGCCCTTGGCGATTACACCGGGAACAGCAGCATTAAACATGTAGCCGGTGTGGAAGGAATTATCTGCGGGGCGTCAGCGATCTATACGGGCGTTGCCGGTTTGTTGAACGAGATGTTCGGAAAAATCGTGCTGCCGATAGGGACGGTAAAGTGAATTATTGATCCTTTTTGTAAAAATTGCATTGTGATATGAGTTACCCTTACCAGATCCGTTCACGGGAAGAATACCAGGCCGAGTATAAAAAAAGTGTAGAGGACCCGGAGGGGTTTTGGGCCGGGATTGCGGAACATTTTCAATGGCGCCGCCGATGGGACAAGGTGCTGGAATGGAACTTCACCGAGCCTCGTGTCCGCTGGTTCGAAGGTGCGAAGCTGAACATCACTGAAAACTGCCTGGACCGGCATTTGGAGGAAAGGGGAGACCAGCCAGCGATCATCTGGGAGCCAAACGATCCGGAGGAGCAGCATCGGGTCCTGACCTATAGCCAATTGCATTTTAAGGTTTGCCAATTTGCCAATGTATTGAAGAACAACGGCTTGAAAAAGGGCGACCGGGTTTGTATCTATATGCCGATGGTTCCCGAGCTGGCCATTGCTGTTCTTGCCTGTGCCCGGATCGGGGTCATCCATTCTGTTGTCTTCGGCGGTTTTTCCGCCCAGAGCATTGCGGACCGGATCCAGGATGCCAGTTGCAGTGTGGTAATCACATCGGATGGCGCCTTCAGAGGCAATAAGGATATTCCCCTCAAATCGGTTATCGACGATGCCCTGGTACAATGCCCGACGATCAGCAGGGTGATCGTGCTAATGCGGACGAGGATTCCTGTCAGTATGATCTCGGGGCGGGACAACTGGTGGGAGGATGAGATCCGAAAAGTGGAAGCTCAGGGCAACCCCCCTTGTCCGGCGGAAGTCATGGATGCGGAAGACATGCTGTTCGTCCTGTATACTTCAGGTTCGACGGGGAAGCCAAAAGGGGTTGTTCATACTTGCGCGGGCTATATGGTCTTTACGAATTACAGTTTTGTCAATGTATTTCAGTATCAGCCCGGGGATGTATATTTCTGTACGGCGGATATCGGCTGGATCACCGGGCATAGCTATATTGTTTATGGGCCGCTTTGCGCAGGGGCGACCTCGGTGCTATTTGAAGGCATTCCGACCTGGCCCGATGCCGGCCGTTTTTGGAAGATCGTGGATAAGTTCAAGGTGAATATCATCTATACTGCGCCGACGGCCATTCGCAGCCTGATGGGGTTCGGGCTTGATTTTGTAAAGGATCGGGACCTGAGCAGCCTGAAAGTATTAGGCACGGTAGGTGAGCCTATCAATGAGGAGGCCTGGCATTGGTACGATAAAAATATCGGAAAGGGCCGGTGTCCCATTGTCGATACCTGGTGGCAGACTGAAACGGGGGGTATTATGATCTCGAATCTCGCGGGGGTGACTCCGGGTAAGCCGGCCCACGCGACCTTACCCTTACCGGGTGTGCAGCCGATCCTTGTTGATGAGAAAGGCGAAGAACTGAAGGGCAACCAGGTCAGTGGCAATCTTTGTATCAAATTCCCCTGGCCTTCGATCATCAGGACTACTTATGGCGATCACGAGCGTTGTCGTCAGGCCTATTTTGCCACGTATCCGGGGCTTTATTTTACCGGTGACGGGGCGTTGCGGGACGCGGAGGGGAACTACCGGATCACCGGGCGCGTGGATGATGTCTTAAATGTGAGCGGACATCGCATTGGTACGGCGGAGGTGGAGAATGCGATCAACATGCATACGGGGGTAGTTGAGAGTGCGGTGGTAGGTTACCCGCATGAAATAAAGGGGCAGGGGATCTATGCCTATGTGATCTTTAGTGGTAACAAGTCGGATGAGGGCCTGATCCGAAAAGATATCAGCCAAACGGTCGCGCGGGTGATCGGGCCGATCGCCAAACCCGATAAGATCCAGCTGGTGAATGGGTTGCCAAAGACCCGCAGCGGCAAGATCATGCGTAGGATCCTGCGAAAGATTGCGGAAGGGGAACTACAAAACCTGGGGGATGTGACAACGTTACTTGATCCCGCCGTGGTCGAAGAGATCAAAGGCGGACGGTTGTAGAAGGCGGGGTATGGTACAGGATCATCAGGGTCTAGTGCTGGATGATCACTTTGGTGCCGACGGGCGCCATCCGATACACTTCATCCATGTCTTCATTCTTTAGCGAGACACAGCCGTTGGTCCACATCTGGTAGGCATCGACGGCATGTTCGTCATGCGGCCAGGTGCCATGGATGGCGATCCCGTCGCCGACCCTGGCATCTTTGGGTATCAGGCCTTGCACTTTTCTGTCGTTGAATTTAGCAATGTCTGCGGCCGTTGGATAATCCAGGTCCATGATCTTGTTCCATTTCTCGTGCGGTCGTTTGCTGGCGATATGGTAAGTGCCTTCCGGGGTCTTTCTGTCGCCCATGACCATTTTGTCATCCAAAGACTTGCTCCCAAACACGGCCGGATAAGTGGCATACCAGCCAGCCTTGTCGAAGAGCTGGAGTTCGTAATTGGATTTGATGACGAGGACGTAGATATCTCCCTCAGGCGAGGGGTGAAAAAAACGCCTGCTGACAGTCCGGTGTGTATCCCGGAAGGAAAAAAGGGTGACGGCCAGGAGACTGCAGACGATCAGTTTTCGCGTGGGCAACTTCATAATGAAGCGGTTTGACCATGTAGAACGACCGGCGTTTAACTAATATTTCCCGTATGGTTAAAATTAACATTTACCGGGGTTTACCAGGCGCCCAGCCGGATTCCCACGGTATAGGGGATCTGGTTCAGACCATCTTTGAACATCGATTTGACGGCGTAGGAGCCATAGAACTTCACCCAGCCCAGCTCCAGTTCCCCGACATAGGATATCTTCCATGGCTCAAGATCGAAATCGGAAAAGGTCTTTTGCTTCCCGAATTCATTGCTCTTGAATTTTTGGCGGGAGGAATATCTGTAGCCTGCACTGACGCCCGCGCTAAAGCCATAAGGATTGCGCCGCCGGTGGGGGGTAAAATTGAAATTCAGCATCAGGGGAACGGTGAAATAGTCCACCGCCAGCTTATCCTTTGTGTAATTGACCGTGTCGATAATGACGGTTGTGGGGTTGATCCGGTACCGGAGATTTTGCTCGTAGCGGTAGTTATTCAGCTCGATGCCGAGACCCCATTTCAGGTTGACGACGTTTTTGATCAGGCTGAATCGCTGCATAAAGAGCCAGATATTGACGTCTACGGATTTCCCGTCATTCAGGTTGAACCAATTGCGGGTAGAGCCGGGAGCGAATTTCTGCGCAGCGGCGGATGAGTAGTTGGTCTTGTCGTTGAAGTAGGCGATGCCGAGATCGAGAATTACCCAGTCGGTGCTGACTTTGGAGGGCCTGTCCGACCAGTTGCGGTGTCTGCGGACGCGTGCATATTCGGGATTGTCCCAGTCGGGTTTGCCGTTGCGAATGATCATCAGATTTCCAACGCGGAGGGTGTCGTCGGGGTGACTGGCGCTGCCATTGGTCCTGTTTGTCGTGTCGTTCTGGGCCATTCCGGTGAGGGTCAGACAAAGCCCTGCCGCCAGTAAAAATAACCGGTTCATACTTTTTTCTTTTTTTTTGCTTAATCAAGTGATACCTGGAAGGCTCCAACCAATACCTGCCGGTTGCCGTCGCTGTCGCGATCCGCCGTTTTCCCAAATGTCCGCGCCACTTTCCGCAAGATGCCGCGCAGCTTTGTTTTTCCCACACCAGCCGAATTATCGGTGATCAGACTGTTGATAGGCTGGTCGTCGGCTTCCTCCTGCAATTCCTGCGTAGCAAAGGACGACTGCATTTTCGGGATGCCGGTCTGAACAGCGGGATGAACGATGGCCGTGAGGTCTCCGATGGCCGGTACCGGTGCGAAAGTAACGGTTGATACCGGATCTGTATCGCGGCTCGCTTTTACCGGATCGATCTGTCTTGGTGTAGCCGTTGGCGTTAGATCCTGCCGGTTGACGGCCGCAACATCCTGCGGTTGCTGTTGCTCCCGTTTTTGAATGATCTGTTTTACGGTCCGGTCCTGCTTTGTCATTGGCTGCCTTCCTATAGGGTGTAACGCGGCAACAGGGGCCGGAGTTACAGTTGGAATAAATTTAGGTGAAATCGCGGGCGAGTCCCGGCGGGCGACAATGCGTGCAGCGGGCGGTTTCGGGCGTTTTGCAGGCAGCAGCAGGAGAAGCGCGATCGCACCGGCGATCGCTGCGGCTGCGCCTGTGCGGAGCCAAGGCAGCGGGATGATCCTTCTTTCCCTTTCCTTTCTGTACAGCCGATCCTTTTCCGGGAAGACGATGGTTGTATCTGGCTGGCTGACTGTTTGCCCGAGCAGCGAGCGTTCATTTGCCACCGACGGGTCTTGCCGAAGGGCTGCTTCGATCCTAATGGTATTTATTTCATCGAGCTCGCCATCGATGTAAGATAAAAGGTCGTCGGTGTAATTTGAATTTTCAGTTTCCGGTTTCAGCAAACCTCTCCGGTCAGGGAATGCGAGGTGCAGGTCCGGGGATACCCGGCATTGGAGAATAGTTTCCCATTCTTCCCGGAGTTCGGGATGAAGGTCGATGAACCTTTCCACCTCCTGTCTTTCCGCAGCCGACAATTCGTTGTCGGCATACAGCAGGAAGATCTCTTCATAATTGTCTCTCGTGATCATGGGCGTTAAATTAGGTTTTCCAGGCTCACCAGGTAATTCTTCAACTGCAGGCGTGCCCGGTGCAGGTATACCTTCACCTGGCTTTCGGTCAATCCCGTGATCTGCCCGATCTCCAAATACGAATATCCTTCATAATCCTTCAGCAGCACCAGGGAGCGCTGGGTCTCATTCAGCCGCGCCAATGCTGTTTCGAGCGTCTTCTTCAGCGCAACGGCGGGCCGGTTGCTCACGATGGTCTCCTCGCGAAAAACGGATCTTAGCTCGATCCTCTTTGTCTTTCGCAGGTGATCGATCATCTGGTGATAAGCGATCGTAAAGAGATAGGATTTGCTTTTCACCGCCTCGACGCTGCCTCGATTCTTCCATAGTTTTTCAAAAGCCGACTGTACGACATCCTTCGCGTCGTCTTCCCGCCGAAGGTTTTTTAGGATAAAGCGATAGACATTATCCGCGTATAAAGTTACACAGTCATTGTATTCTCTGTCAGTCATAAATCGCTAATGTCGAGCCCTTTCCCGAAGTTCACCTTGTCTTTGAATGGTCTCTGTTTGTCATACGACGGCCAGGGATCAAAAGTTACAAAGAAGGGGGAAATATCTTTTAGGTGAATCGCCGAATAGTTGCGGTAAACGCGGCCAGGGAAGGCTTAGCTCTTGTTAATCAAAAAGTTATGTGCCAGTGATTCCCAAAGAACGAATGGGCTTTGGGATTTGCTTTCGCATTTGCCTTCGCCGTTGGTGCTGGGGTCAGCCTGGCGGGATGCCCGGGCATGAATACAGGAGAAACCGATCAGTCCGATAGCGATTATCAGGGCGCTCATGAACAACCGTATGGTCAAATTGCGTTTCACGTGACTTTGTCGTATGACGAAGGTATACAATATTTTGTTACAGGCGGCCAAAAATTAGCCACCTCATCTAACAGGTGATATTTCAAGAACTTACATTTGCATTCTCAAACTGTGGTATTATGAACGATTCCTTTGTAAAACGAATTGCTGCCGAGCTGGAGGAGATCAAGGCTTCGGGCCTTTTCAAAACCGAGCGCATCATTGCCAGTGCGCAGGGCGCCGAGATCATGGTGGGGGGTAAGAAGGTGTTGAACTTCTGTGCCAACAATTACCTGGGGCTTTCCAGTCATCCAAAGGTGATCGAGGCGGCGCAACGGGCGATCGACTCCCGCGGTTACGGGATGAGCAGCGTGCGGTTCATCTGCGGCACGCAGGATATTCACAAGGAGCTGGAGCGCAAGCTCGCCGCTTTCCTGGGAACGGAGGACACGATCCTATATGCCGCGGCCTTCGATGCCAACGGCGGCGTGTTTGAACCCTTATTCGGCGAGCAGGATGCGATCATTTCGGACGAGCTGAATCATGCATCGATCATCGATGGGGTGCGGCTTTGTAAGGCGGGGCGTTTCCGGTATAAGCACAACTCGATGGCTGACCTTGAAGCGCAGCTGCAGTCGGCACAGGGAGCGCGCAGCCGGATCATCGTGACGGATGGATCGTTCAGCATGGATGGGACAATTGCGCAGCTGGATAAGATCTGTGATCTCGCCGACCGATACGGCGCCATTGTCCTAATCGACGAATCGCATTCTTCGGGTTTTCTCGGCAAGACGGGACGTGGAACGCATGAGCATTGCGGGGTGATGGGTCGCGTCGATATCATTACCGGGACTTTGGGCAAGGCGCTGGGCGGAGCCAGCGGCGGGTTTACCAGCGGAAGGAAGGAGATCATCGAGCTGTTGCGGCAGCGGAGCCGACCCTATCTATTCTCCAACAGCCTGGCGCCTTCCATTACCGGCGCGAGCATTGCCGTCTTGGAGATGTTGAGTGAGACGACGGACTTACGAGACAAGCTGGAATACAACACAAAATATTTCCGCTCGAAGATGGCGGAAGCCGGGTTTGATATCCGACCGGGTCAGCATCCGATCGTACCGATCATGTTATACGATGCGGTGGTAGCCCAGGATTTTGCCGCCCGGCTTTTGGACGAGGGAATATATGCGATCGGATTCTTTTACCCGGTCGTTGCAAAGGGGCAGGCGCGGATCCGGGTGCAGCTGAGCGCGGCACATGACCAGGGCCATTTGGACAGGGCGATCGCCGCATTTACGAAGATCGGGAAGGAGCTTGGGGTGTTGAAAAAATAATCAGAGCAGCGCGATCATACTTATTTCAATATTCACATTTTTCGGCAGTGCCTTTACGGCATAGGTTTCCCGTGCTGGGAACTCGCCGATGAAATATTGGCCATAGATCTCATTGACGCCCGCGAATAAGGACATATCGCTCAGCAGGATCGTGGTCTTTACCACATGACCAAAGTCAAGACCGGCAGCCGAAAGGATGGCTTTCAGGTTGTGCATGACCTGGTGGGCCTCTCCGGCGACGTCGGTTGCATCTATGTTACCTGTTGCCGGGTTGATGGGGATCTGCCCTGAAATGAAAAGCAGGTGACCGGCCTGAACAGCCTGCGAATAAGGGCCGATGGGAGCAGGAGCGCTGGCGGTGTTGATGATCTTTTTTTCCATGGCGCAAAGATCGTCAATTATCTTTGTGGTCAATGAAAGTCATTCTCCTCACTGAAAATGTACCTCCTGTCCTTTTCGCCGCCGCTGAATGCGTTGTTGTCCGAACGGTGGAGGAACTGGAACAGCACCGTGGTGCGGACCTGTATGTCGACCTGGATTTTACGATGCAGGAGGCGAGGTTATCGGTGCTTAGCCGGCTGTTGCCTTCGCCGGTGATGGTGAATGCGATGTTGAATACGATCGGGGAGATCGGTCGGCCATTTATGCGGATCAATGGCTGGCCGGGGATGTTGGAACGAACCGTGCATGAGCTGGCGGTCTCCGATGCACGTGTAGGTGCGCAGGTGGCAGAGGTTTATAAAAAGCTGGGCCACGTTTTTCGACTGGCGCCCGATATTCCCGGGATGATCACCGCGAGGATGCTGGCCGTTCTCATCAATGAGGCGTGGTATACCTGGCAGGAGGGAGTAAGCAGTAAGGAGGAGATCGATACGGCGATGAAGCTGGGGACGAATTATCCGATGGGCCCTTTTGAATGGGGTGCGCGTATCGGGCTTCATCGGGTTGTCGAATTGCTCGACGTCCTTGGCGAGACCGATTCTCGTTATATCCCGGCGAAAAGCCTGAAAAAGGCCGGCAGCGGAATTAAAATATGATTAAAAAGATTGATAAAACAACTGTATTTCTAACGGTTAAAAACGGCGCGGCATGTCCGTGATCCTTAATATCGACACGTCGATGGGGACGGCGGGAGTATGCTTGTCGAAGGCGGGAACTGTGTTGGCGCTGGCAGAAAGTCAGGACCAGAAAAATCATTCTTCTTGGCTGCATCCGGCGATCCGGCGCCTGCTGGCGGAGACGGGTTACGGGCCCGGGGATTTGCGGGCGGTAGCGGTTACGGCCGGTCCGGGGTCATATACGGGGTTACGCGTGGGAATGGCCGCTGCTAAAGGGTTTTGCTATGCGTTGGGCATTCCGTTGATCGCAGAGAACACGCTGAATATGATGGCATTTGCAGCTCGTGAGCAGCTGCCGGAAGCCGATCTTTTATGCCCCATGATCGATGCGCGACGGATGGAAGTGTTTGCCGCCGTCTACCAGAAAGGCGGTGAGGTCCTCCTACCGGCAACAGCCATTGTCATTGACGAAAACTCCTTTTCTGAATTTCTGGCTGAGCGCTCCATTTCGTTCTTTGGCGATGGAAGCCATAAGTGTAAACAGTTAATCACGGCCCCCAACGCAACTTTTGTAAACCCCTCCTATCACGTAGGGTATCTGGGTAAATTATCTTTTTTACGATATTTGCAGCAGGAATTCACCGGCGTGGTTTACAGTGAGCCCGTTTATACCAAGGAATTCCACTCTCATACCAAAAAATGACTATATTATCATATAAACCGATTTCAGTCGTCTTTTTCAATGAGTTGATGCTAAATTTGCCGGACGGTCACGTATCTTCTTGAAACCTTAAAATGGTAATCGCTCATGAGCTTAACGATGAACAATAATAGCTATTGGATGGTAGTGAATGCAGAGGGTTCCGATGGCGCCCCTGTAAAAGTTGATTTTTTGAATCTGAAGAAAGGAGCACTGATCTTAAGAGCACTCAATCACAAATTGCGTCAGCAGATCATCCGCCTTCTGGATGAGAATAAAAAGCTGACCGTTACAGAGATCTACGTCCACCTTCGATTGGAGCAATCAGTTGCTTCTCAGCACCTTGCTATATTGCGGCGGGCAGGAATCGTCAAAACCCAACGTGACGGCAAGTTTATCTATTACATTATCAATCATGACCGGCTTGGCGAGATCATGAAATGCGTCGATGAATTAATTGATTAAGGACTAACTTTGCAGCGACAGCCTCCGGCTGGCTAAAAAACGCAGAGTTATGTTCATCAAGCAATTATATACCGGCTGTCTTAGTGAAGCGGCATATTATATCGAGAGTGAGGGTGAGGCGGCGATTATCGACCCGTTACGGGATATCGATGTCTACCTGGAGCTTTCCCGGGAGCGAAAGGCGACCATCAAATACATTTTCGAAACGCATTTTCACGCTGATTTTGTAAGCGGCCATCTTGACCTGGCCAAGGTAACCGGTGCTCCGATCGTCTTTGGTCCTCTGACAGAGACGAATTTCCCTATTCACAAAGCGGCTGACGGCGAAGTTTTCAAGCTGGGTAACAGTACCATCAAAGTGTTGCACACACCCGGCCACACTCTTGAGTCCTCCTGCTATCTGGTGCGGACCCCGGGTGACGGAGTGCCTGCGCTGTTCACGGGCGACACTTTATTTGTCGGCGATGTCGGGAGGCCCGATCTCAGCAGTGGAAATTTGTCGCGGGAGGAGCTGGCCGGGATGTTGTATGATTCGCTGCAGGCCCGGATCCTGCCTTTGTCTGAGGAAACGGTCATTTATCCGGCGCACGGTCCGGGGAGCAGTTGTGGAAAGAACCTTGGACCCAACACGTATAGTACGCTAAAGGAAGAGAAAGAAAGCAATTATGCGTTAAGGGTAAGCTCCAAAGAGGAGTTTGTCCGTGTGGTGACTGATGGACTGGATGCGCCGCCCTCTTATTTTTCGGTCAATGCCCGGATCAACAAGGAAGGGTACGACAGCCTGGATGAGGTGCTGGAGGCGGGATTGCAGGCGTTGGACCTGGCCACCTTCAGAAAGTTGATTAGGGAGGAAGAGGCCATTCTGCTGGATACGCGATCTTCGCAGGTATTTGTTGCAGGGTTTATTCCCGGCGCCATCAGCATTGGGCTGGACGGGCGATTCGCAGAATGGGCAGGTAGTCTGCTTCCTTTTGACAAGCCTATCGTATTGGTCACCGCTCCGGGGGAAGAGAAGGAAAGCGTGATCCGGCTCGCGCGCGTTGGGTTCGGCAATGTGAAGGGGTATCTCCAGGGGGGTTTCCCGGCCTGGCATCATGCCGGCGAGCCGATGGATTTGATCATTGACGTCCTGCCGGACGAGTTGGCGATGGATATTCCGTTCGACGAGAATCTCCTGGTTGTGGATGTCCGGCGCGAGACGGAATATGCTGACGGCCATATCAAGGATGCGATCAATATTCCATTGCAAAATCTTTCGGATCCGGCCAGTATGATCAACCTGGAAGAGCGGTTCAATCTCTATATCCATTGCGGCGGGGGATACCGGAGTGTCATTGCCGCGTCGCTTTTAAAACGCCAGGGTATCCATAATCTCCGCAATATCACCGGAGGCTGGAAAATGATCAAGGAGCAAAAGGGCATCGAAATAGCAAGGGACAAGAGCGTGTTGAATTAGTGTTCTGCCCATCTGCCGACGGCTCGTGTCTTTCTTCCCGCGAGGGACCCTTCTTTTCCTCCGCTAACGCAGGATGAAGCGATCGGGTCGATGTTGACGATCCCGCTGCGGACGGCAAACATGGCCAGTCCGACGCGTGTCCGGACTTTCAGTTTTTCGAATAGGGCATCCCGGTAGCCGTCGATGGTCCGGGGGCTCAGGTACATGCGGTCGGCGATCTCCTTATAAGTCCATTCAGTACAGACCAGGCGCATGAATTCCAGTTCGCGCTCATTCAGGACCAGCATCGGACGGCAATGATGACCGGTGTAGAATCCTTTCTGGATAACGGATTCCAGCGCCAGTCTTAATTCGTCGGGAGCAGAATCTTTTCGGATATAGCCTTTGGCGCCGTTCCGCAGCATGCGGATGATAGAGCCTTCCGTATCGTACATGGAGAGCGCCAGTATCCTGATATCGGGGTAATGAAGTTTGAGCCAGTTGGCGGTCTCGCAGCCGTCCATACCGGGCATATTGATATCCAGTAATACCACGTCGGGGCAGCGGGTATGCTGCAGCTGTCGGATAAGGTCCAGACCTCCACAGGCTTCAAAAAGAACTTCAAACTGGCCAATACTACGGATCATACCGGCCAATCCGCTGCGGAGCAAAGCGTGATCGTCGACCAGAGCGATCCCGGGTTTAAAATTTGTCATCCGGTTGGGGTTTAGGTTTAAGTGGTTCTGGCTGCTAATCAGGAAACCCAACCTATCAACCGGGCACGGGGAATTATGTACTTTGTCGAATAGTAAATGTATTATAAATTCTTGAAACGCGAAATGGCGGACGGGCATCGGCAGGATTATATTTTTTCACCGTCGATCCAGAGCGGAGCGTAGCTTTCTTTCCAGGTAAATTTCCATCGTTTGTGGCTCCAAAGCCAGGTTGCCGGCTGTTCGCGGATGGCTGCTTCGAGCAGGTCCCGGTATCGAAGGGTGAGTTCGCCTTCCGGCAGCAGGGCCGGATGGTCGGCAATGGTAGTCAATTGGGAGCGATAGAGGCCACGGCCGCTCTTGTAGACCCGGGCAAAGACCGCCGGGATGTCCCCGACGCGGGAGCCTCGCTCGGCTCCCCGGATAAAGGCGGTAGGGTGACCGAAAAGGTTCAACCAATAGGAGTTCTCCGGCCCCCCCGGCGCCTGATCGGCGACCAGGGCCAGCGCGTAAACCGTGTTCCTGTAAGGCAGGATTGCCCGTTGCATGCTGGTGGCGGGTAAAAGAACCGTTCCGGTCCTGCCTCGCAGGCGGAGCGAGAGCCGGTCAAAGACCTTATTTCCAACGGGCATATAAACCACGATGAATTTGAAGCGGGTCAGCAGGGGCATGGCAACATTAGCTACCTCCCAGCCGAACAGATGGCCCAGAAAGAGCTGGATTTTACGACCCTCCCTGGCGAAATCTTCCATGACCTCGGGGTTGTCGATCACGAAGTGTTTGTTCAGCCAGGCGGGGCTTGCCGATAGCAGCTTGATCGTCTCCATAAAGCTGTCGGTAAAATTCCGGTAGAATTTCCGGGCGATCCGTAGTCTTTCGGTCCCGGTCTTTTCGGGGAAGGCGCTCCGGAGGTTTCTCAGCACGATACGGCGCCGGTAACGGATCACGGAATACAGGAAAAAGGCAGTAACGTCCGAAATGCGATAAAGGAGCCATGTCGGCAGCAGGGATATCCCGTAAAACAAGCCATAGACGAGGTAGTACATATGAATTGCGACTAGTTCACCCAATTCTTCGCCTCCTGCTCGATATGATGCAGGTCGATCTTTACATGATATTTATTTCGAAGGTGCCTGGCCACCGCGTCGGCCGCGTAGACGCTTCGATGCTGGCCGCCGGTACAGCCAAAGCTCACACAGAGGCTGGAAAACCCTCTTTTGATAAAATCTTCCACGGAGATATCGACGATATTGTATACGCCATTCAGGAATTCCGGCATGCGGGTCTGTTGTTCGAGGTAATCTCTGACCGGTTTGTCACGGCCCGTCTGGGTCCTGAATTCCTCGATCCGGCCCGGGTTGAGGATGCCCCGGCAGTCAAAGACAAAACCGCCTCCATTGCCGCTGTCATCGGCAGGCACAGCTTTCCGGTAGGAAAAGCTTCGGATGTGCACCACCAGCGGGGTGTTCTGATCGGCTTGTATGGGCTCGAAACGATGGATCTGCCCGTCGTCTATGACCAATCCCAGCAGGCGGTCGAATTCCGGCAGGGTAATCCCGGTCCGGCGGTGGTTGACAAACCACTTCAAATTGCGTAGAGCGAGGGGAATGCTGATGAGGAAATGGGCTTTCCGTTCAAAGAGGCCCCTGAACCCATATGCCCCCAGTACCTGTAACAGCCGGATCAGTACGTATCCATTGTATTGCGCGACGAAGGAGACCCGGTCGATCTCTTTTTCAAGGAGCTCTTCGACGCAATCCATATAATATTCCAGCAGGGAATCCTTCCATGAGTCTGACAACTCCGCTTTTGCCTGCCAGAGCAGGGAAGCGACATCGTATTGCAGCGCGCCTTTCATCCCGCCCTGGAAATCGATAAAATGGACCTGTCCGTCTTTCAACAGAATATTGCGGCTTTGAAAATCGCGGTAAAGAAAATATTCATGGTCAGCCTGGGTGAGATCGGCGCTCAATCGCTCGAAGTCGTCGATCAGTCGCTCCTTGTCATAAGGGATCTGCAGGGTGTCCAGGAAGTAGTATTTGAAATAGAGCAGATCGCTCAGGATGGCCTGTTTTCCAAACTCCCGCGAAGTGATGGTTTTGGCATAGTCCAGTCCTTCGCCGCCGCGGATCTGTAGTTTCGCCAGTTGCCCAAGGCTTTGTTTGAAAAGGGCATGGACATCGTCATTGTGTCCCTGTTTCTCCAGCTCCGCCAGCAGGGATTGATCTCCGAAATCCTCCTGGAAATAGATCGTACAGGTCTCATTTACAAAATAGATCTCGGGTACCGGGCATCCACGCTCGCGGAAATGGCGGCTGAAGTAGATAAACGTCTGGTTTTCGCGGACGTGGTCATTGTAGGTGGCGATATAGGGTCGTTCATCCGTCCGGATACGGAAATAGATGCGGTTGCTGCCGGATTGTGGAATAACATCGAACCCGGTGATCGGGTAGCGGCTATACGTCAAAAATAGTCTTCTGATCTCTTCGATTATGGTTTGCATAAATGCTTGTAAAGGTAAGAAGAACCGGCTAAACTAGGGAGTGCCTGTGTTGACCCGTTTGCTTTCCTCCTCCGCGCCGGTGAGATGACGACGGGCGGCTTTGACCTGGTTGTTGCCGAAGCGGTAGGTAAAGTTCAGTTTCAGCTGTCGGCTTTCGCTGGTGCCGGCGCTGTAGAGGTATTGTCCGGAGTAGTTGCTGTTTAAAGCCCAATGTAAGGTATAAAAGATGTCGCTGACAGCGGCCTTCACTGTTGCCCGGCCGTTGAACAACGTCTTCTGCAGCCCGCCGTCGAGGCTCCACATGGTGTGAGTCCGGAGCGTACCCTGCAAAATATTCGGGGAAGTGTAATATTCGGATAGGTTAGCAGACCAGCCCCTGCCCAGCTGAAAATTGTGTTGCGAAAAGATGGTCGTATTGAAGACATTCAGGTCGATGACCTTCCCGGGGCCAAAGTTGGCTTTGTACAGCGCATAGAATCCGTTGACATTTACGAAGGCGCTATACCATTTATATTGGAAGGAGTAACTGACATTGAGGCCGAGGATATCCTGGCCGGTAAGATTGACCTGCGTGTTGACCGTCTTGGAGCCGTCGGTCGTATCCGGAACGGTAGTGAACAGATCGCTGATATGGCTATAGCTTAGGGTAGCCGAGAGCGTATACTTATAAGTCCAGGTGAGGCTCAGGTTATTGGCGTATTGCGGTTGTAGTTGGGTGTTGCCTTTCGAAAACGTATAATCGTCGATCTTGAAGACGAAGGGATTGAGATCCTTGTAGTCAGGCCGGTCGATCCGGCGGCTATAGCTGAAGGTCCACTGTTTCCAGGTCAGGGACGCGTTTGGGAAAAGGTCCGTATAGTGCCGGGGATAAGTGGAGTCGTAGACGGAATAGTCCACGGCAGCCTGTTGCCAGCCAACCGAATTGCCCTTGCTGTTGGTGTTCTCGATCCTGAGTCCGGCCTGTATCGTCGGCCCTTTTTTAAGAGAGCGGCTATAGCTGAGATAGGCTGCATTGATATTTTCTCTGTAGTTGAATTTATCGCTGTTCAGGGAATCGAGCACCTTACCTGAACTCTCCAGGTCATATTCCTGGAAGACATTGGCGCTGGTGACGTAGGAAACTTTTGCGCCCAGGCCCACTTGTCCTTTTAGCCAATTCAGGGTATAGTCGGCCTTGAAGCTATAGATATCGATATTCGTCGGGGAGAGGATATTGTAATCATTACTATAGAGGAATTGCTGACCGGTGGAATCGAAATAGTTGTTGGGCTGAAGCTGGTTGTTTCGGAGGCGGTATAGCCCGTAGTCGGCGTTCAGATCCAGTTCTTGCCCATTATTGTCCGTATAACGGTAGTTGAGGTTGAAATTGTAGTTGTCCTGGAGACCGCTGGTACGGTTGTCAGCAATGAGCAGCCGGTTCGTCGTATTGGTGGGGCTATAGATGATTCGCGTGTTGCTGTTTGACCGGAAACTGTCGGTGGCCAGGGAGCCGCTGATCAGCACCCCAAGCGTGCTTTTCTTATTGAAAAAATAGTCCAGTCCAGCGTGAAAGGTCTGGCTGATGGTGCTGGTGACCAGGACATCTTGTTGCAGGAGCAGGGTATCCGGCAGTGTCCGGTTATAGACGCTATGATACAGGTTCGTGGCGTTATGGTAGGTATATTCGCCAAAGACATTGAGGTGCTGGTCGCGGTGATTGAAGCTGATGTCGGCGTTGTACTTACTATAGGTACCGATATTGTATCCCGCCGCGGCCGTGATATTCGTGCCCAGGGACTTGTCCTTTTTCATCCGGATATTGATGATACCCGCGCTGCCCGCCGCTTCGTACCGGGAGGAAGGGTTGCTGATGATCTCGATGGATTCGATGGAAGAAGATTGCAGGGTCGAGAGGTATTGAGCCAGGTTGGTTCCCGACAGATAGGTCGGGCGGCCGTCGACATAGACCTGAACGCCATTTTTGCCGCTGAGGCTGATGGAATTGCTGTTATCGATGGTGATGCCGGGTGATTTGCGCAGGAGCTCAAGGGCATCTTCGCCGACGGCGTTGATCGTATTCTCCACATTCAGGATAATCCTATCGGGTTTGACTTCGACAAGGGGCCGGATGGCGGTGACCTTTGCCTGCTGCAGTTCGCGCGGCGCGCGGGAAAGTTCGAGCGGGGGAACCTGGGTAGCGCCGCTCCCCGTAAATGGGAAGACAGCAGAACTGGCGGGTAAGCAGGATACCTGGGATGCGGTTATAAAATAACTCCCCGCCGGGACGGAAGAGAAGCTATACATACCATTATTGTCGGAGAGGCTGATTTTTACAAGAGCGGAGTCCTTTTCCTTTTTTAAAACGACCGACGCACTCGCCAGGAGTTTGCCCTGACTATCCCTAACTATTCCGCTTATTTCCTGCGCTCGGAGCAATCCATAGGAAAAGCAGGCTAACAGGAATAAAGCGGTAATTTTCATGTGACGTTTTGAATGCGACAAAACTAATTTACAAAAGTTATGGCGTAAAAATTTGTTTGATATAATTTGCCGGTATTTTCACTTAGTACATGGATTATGTTCGGGAATATAAGCGGTTTGTCAACAGTCATTATTTGACTGGCGCTGTACGCATCACGGTAGGTATAACCTTGCCCGCCATTCTGCTTGGGTATTTCCATAATCTGTCCACCGGCATCGTCGTCTCCATCGGCGCCATGTGCGTTGCCAATACCGATAACCCCGGACCGATACATCATCGGCGTAATGGGATGATTGCCTGTATATTATTCATTTTTCTGGTTTCGCTTATCACGGGGTGGGCAAATAGTTCCCCGGTTTGGATGGGTTTGATCGTAGGGTTGTTCTGCTTCCTGTTCTCGCTGATGAGCATCTATGGGAACCGCGCCGGTTCTATCGGTCTCAATTCTTTGCTGGTTATGATATTGAGTATCGACTATCATCGGCATGGCTGGGATATCCTTTACAATGCGTTATACGTATTAGCCGGCGGGGTTTGGTATACTGTCCTGTCTTTACTGTTGTATAGTTTTCGTCCATACAAGCTCGTTCAGCAGGCATTGGGCGACTGCGTGCAGGCAACAGCGGGGTACCTTCGCATCAAGGCTTCGTTCTATTCCCGTCATGTCGACTATGACAAGAGTTATCAGCAGCTGCTGGAAAGCCAGGTAGCTATACAGGAGAAGCAGGATCTTCTGCGGGAGCTGATCTTCAAAAGCAGGAAGATCGTAAAGGAATCCACTCATACCGGGCGGATCCTGATGATGATCTTTCTGGACAGCATCGACCTGTTCGAACGGATCATGACTTCGCAGCAAGACTACCGGCTGTTGCATCAGATGTTTGATAATAGTCAATTACTCGAAGAATGCCGCAAGCTCATCCTGGATCTTGCGGCCGAGCTGGATGAGATCGGGCTGGCGATCATGAGCGGCAAGCCTTCGGTCGACCGGCCCGCGTTATCGACCCGAATCCAGAAGCTGCGGGCGGAGTTGGCGGCAAATGACGTGGAGGGAGTGGCGGACCTGCGCAATATCCTGGACAGCATCCAGGACATCAACGACAGGCTGCATGTTATGCATGGGTTTACCACTTATGACCGGAAGCTCAGCAGGAATTTCCGGACGGATTTGGATGTTGAGCAGTTTGCGGCGCACCGGGACATCGACCGCAAGCTCATCCTCGACAACCTGACCCTGGAATCCAATATTTTCAGGCATTCGCTTCGGGTCAGCATTGCGACGCTCGCCGGCTACATTATTTCCAGGTTCCTTCCCTTTGGGCATGGCTATTGGATTCTATTAACCATTACCGTTATTCTGAAGCCGGCGTACAGCCTGACGAAAAAGCGGAATTTCGAACGGCTGATGGGAACCCTCGTCGGCGCGCTGGTGGGATTTTTGCTTATCGGGTTCATCCCCGACAGGACGGTTTTGTTTGTGCTGATGATCTTGTTCATGATCGGCACTTACGTCTTTTTGCGGACCAACTACCTGATCTGTGTGACGTTGATGACGCCCTATGTATTGTTGCTATTCCACCTGCTTTACCCGGTCAATTTCAAGGCTATTGTCAGCGACCGGATCATCGACACGCTGATCGGCTCGGGGATCTCGTTCCTGGCCAGCATCTTTATCATTCCGACCTGGGAGCATGAGCGTATCATCGACGATATGGTTGCCGCGCTGAAAACGAATGTTGCCTATTTCCGGGATGTAGCCGGTGCATTCGCAGGGAGGTCGTCGACCGCGCAACAATACAAGCTGTCGCGAAGGCATGCTTTTGTGGCGCTTGCGAATCTTTCGGATGCATTTAGCCGGATGTTGCAGGAGCCGCGCCGGCAACAAAAGAAGATCGAGGAAACGCACCAGTTTGTGGTGGCCAACCAGATGTTGACCTCGTATATCGCGACTCTGGCCTACTATGAGAAGCCGTTCGCCGCGAAATTTGCCGACCCAACCTATCAGCCGGTTGTGGATGGGATTGCCCGGCGTCTTGAGAGGGCGGCGAAGATCTTGCAAGAGGGAGGAATAGCGGGCGAAGCGGGAGGTCTTTTGAAAAAGGAGCAATTGGCCATAGCTAAGCCGGTCGAAGACCAGTTCGCGTTCATAGGCAAGGCAGCGGGCGATATATTGCGGCTAAGCCCTGTTCTTCATGAAGCGCTGGCAAATTAGTTGTTTGATCCCAGCAATTCACGGATCTTCATCACCAGTTCTGTGCGCGTGATCGGTACACCCATGACCTTGTTGTAGCCGACTGCATTGATGAGAAACTGATCGCGGATGATGCGGATGAGTTGTCCATTGTTGATCTCGGGGATAAGCACCTGTTTGAAACTGCGAACGATCTCACCCAGGTTAGACGGGAAGGGGCGGAGATGGCGCAGATGGGCATGGGATACGGCATATCCTTCTTTCTGAAGCTCGGCGACGGAGCTTTTGATCGCACCGTAGGTACTGCCCCAGCCAAGGACGAGCAGGTCGCCTTTGTCGGGGCCGCTGTCCAGGCGTTGGGGCGGGATATGGTCCGCGATGCGGGCAACCTTTTCTTCGCGGATCTTGGTCATGAGCTGGTGATTCTCCGGATCATAGCTGACGTTACCGGTGATATTCTGTTTCTCCAGACCGCCGATCCGGTGTTCGAGTCCCGGCGTACCGGGGATGGCCCAGGGCCGGGTGAGTTTCTCGTCCCGGAGATAGGGCTGAAAGGTCTTCTCATCCTCCCCCAATTCGGTCTTGAATTTTACTTCGATGGGAGGGAGGTCTGCGGAATTCGGGAATTTCCAGGGCTCGGCGCCGTTGGCGATATAGCCGTCGGATAGGAAGATGACGGGTGTCATATGTTGGACAGCGATGCGGACGGCTTCATAGACTGCCCCGAAGCAATCGCTTGGGGTGGAAGCGGCGACCACCGGCATGGGGCATTCGCCGTTGCGGCCGTAGTAGGCTTGCAGCAGATCGCTTTGTTCCGTCTTGGTAGGCAGTCCGGTAGAGGGGCCGCCGCGCTGGATATCGCAGATCAGTAATGGGATCTCCAGCATAACGGCGAGTCCCATGGCCTCTGCTTTCAATGCCAGGCCGGGCCCGGAGGTCGTGGTGACGCCCAGGGCGCCGCCGTAGGCGGCGCCGATGGCTGAGGTGATCCCCGCGATCTCGTCTTCCGCCTGGAAGGTTCGGACGCCGAAGGCCTTATGGCGGCTCAGTTCGTGTAAGATGTCGGATGCAGGCGTGATCGGATAGGAGCCCAGGAACAGGGGCAGGCCGCTTTTCCGGGAGGCGGCGATCAGGCCATAGGCCAGCGCCTGGTTGCCCATGATCGAGCGATAGACCCCGGGGTCCATTTTTGCCTTTTCCACGCGATAGGTCGTGGTGAATTCTTCGGTGGTATCGCCGAAATGATAGCCCGCCTGGAGCACCTTGGCGTTGCTTTCGAAGATCTCTGGTTTTTTCCCGAACTTATCTTTCAGGAACTTGAGGGTACTTTCCATGTTCCGGTTGTACATCCAATAGAGGAACCCCAACACGAACATATTCTTTGCACGGTCCTTTTCTTTTGTTCCCATGGTGAATTCCTTCAACGCTTCGCGGGTCATCTTCGTCACGTCTATTTTGATGACCGTATAGTTGTCGAGGCTGTTATCTTCCAGGGGGTTGATGCCTTCGGGATAATTGGCCAGTCTGAGGTTCTTGCTGTCGAAACCTTCCAGGTTGACGATGATCTTGCCGCCTTTCTTCAATGCTCTCAGGTTGGACTTCAGGGCGGCGGCATTCATGGCGACCAGTACGTCGCATTCGTCGCCGGGGGTGTATACCTTGTCGCTGGAGAAACGGAGCTGGTAGCCGCTGACACCCGGCAAGGTGCCTTGCGGGGCACGGATCTCCGCCGGAAAATCCGGGAAAGTGGCCAGATCGATGCCCAACAGGGCTGTATTGTTGGTGAATTGGCTTCCTGTCAATTGCATTCCGTCGCCGGAGTCGCCGGCGAATTTGATGACGACGTCCTGAAGGACCTCTTCTTTTCTGTTCATGGGCTGAAGTTCGATCTATAAAGATAAGGTAATTCCGGTCACTCATAGCGCAGGGCCTCAATCGGGTCCAGCCGGGAGGCAGCCTGCGCCGGGTAATAGCCGAAGAAGACACCGGTAATAAAACATACCAGGAAAGACAGCAGGATCGAAGATTCCGTCACCAGGGTTGGCCAGGAAAGGAAGAGGGTGACGAGGCGGGCGGAGGTAATGCCCAGCAGCACTCCGATGATCCCGCCGGTGATGCTGATCAGAACGGCTTCCGTCAGGAATTGAAGGAGGATGTCGAGGCCCCGGGCGCCGATCGACATCCGGAGGCCGATCTCTTTGGTCCGTTCCGTGACGGAGACATACATGATGTTCATGATGCCGATCCCGCCGACGAGCAGGGAGATGCCCGAGATGACCGCCAGCAGCACGGTCAGCAGCTGGCTGGTCGAGCTAAAGGTATTGATGAGCTCCTGCATCGTTCGGACGGCAAAGTCGTCGTCGTCGGTAGGTTTTAGCCGATGGGAGGTCCGCATGATCTGTGAAACTTCGTCGGAGGCGGCCGTTGTCGATGCCTCGTCGACCGCGGAGGCGTAGATGTTCTGCAGATAGATGGTGGAAAGGATCCTTTCCTGTACGGTAGAATAGGGGGAGAGGATCACGTCGTCCTGGTCCTGGCCAAAGGCGCTTTCTCCTTTGGCTGTCAGCGTCCCGATGACGAGCAGGGGGACTTTGCCAAAGCGGATATATTTCCCGACTGGGTTATCGCCGTTGGGAAAAAGGTTACTGATCACGGTCTGGCCCAGGATGCATACTTTCGCGGCCCCCTGGACGTCCCGGTCGGTGAATTCAACACCGTCCTGCAGGGGCCATTGGCGGATGATGTCCAGGTACTGGGTATTCACTCCGGTGATGGTGGTGGACCAGTTGTTGTTGCCGTAGATGGCCTGCCCCTTGGTGCTCATCACCGGGGTTACCGCGCTGAGATGGGGCGCTTCCCGTTGGAGGGCCTTTACATCATCCATCGTGAGGGTCTGGACGCTGGTGGCATCGAGGCGGGCCCCGGCCGAGACATTGCTGTTGGGCCGGATGATGATCATGTTGGAACCCATGCCGGACAATTGTTTCTGGATGCTCTGCTTGGAGCCCTGGCCGATGGCGACCATGGAAATGACCGATGCCACACCGATGATGATGCCGAGCATGGTGAGAAAGGCTCTCAGCTTGTTGCGTTGCAAGGCCCTTAGAGCGATGCGGATCAGATTGACGAAGGACATAGTTTACGCTTTGTCGAATTTCAATTAGTAATCGTCGGTCGTAGGCAATGAGGCCAGTACTTCCCTGGCTGATCGCCTGTTCTCATTCAGGCTGTCTTTGATGACCTTACCGTCCCGCAGCATGACCGTTCGGTTGCTGAACGAAGCGATATCGGGTTCATGGGTCACGAATACGATGGTCTTTCCCTCGGCGTTCAGGTCCTGGAGAAGGGCCATAATGCTAAAGCTGGTGCGTGTGTCGAGGTTGCCTGTCGCTTCGTCCGCGAGGATCATCACGGGTTCGTTGACGAGCGCCCGGGCGATGGCCACCCGTTGTTGCTGGCCGCCGGACAGCTGATTGGGCATATGTTCTAACCTGTCGCCGAGATTGACGGCTTCCAGGGACCGGATGGCGCGTTCCTTTCGTTGTTTTGCAGAGATCGTTGGATTGTACAGGAGCGGGAGCTCGACGTTCTCGAGGGCCGAGGTCCGGGGCAGCAGGTTGTAGGCCTGGAAGACAAAACCTATTTTTAAGTTCCGGAGCTTGGCCAGCTCGTTCCGGCTGAGCTTGCGTACATCAACGCCATCCAGCAGGTAGGTCCCGTCTGTCGGTTTGTCGAGGCACCCCAGAGTATTCAAGAGGGTCGTCTTACCCGATCCGCTGCTGCCCATGATCGTTAGGAACTCGCCGGCTGTTACATCGAAGGATACGCCCTTCAGGGCGCGGACGACTTCCGACCCCATGCGGAATTCGCGTCGGATATCCTTTAGCTCAAGTATCTTGTTTTCGCTCATGACTTTTTGGGTGGAGTGCTTGGCCTTCTCGCGGGCATAAAGGGGCTTCTGACGGCGCCGGAAGATTTCGTAGCCGCCGTTGCGATCTCCGTCCCATTCACCACATCGTCGTCGGGGGTCAGACCGGAAAGGATCTGGACCTGGGTATCGTTGTTCAGGCCGGTTGTGACCATTTTTTCGATCAGGCTGTCTCCGACCCTGACCCAGACAAAGCCTGCTGTTCCGGTGGCCGCCGCTGAATCGATCTCCCTGCCGGTCGTGTCGTGGCGGTTACGGGGGGGCGCCAGCGGGTTATTGGTGGCGGCTTTCCGGGCGGCGCGCTGCACCTGTCGTTCCCCCGCACTGTCCGGGAAGATCTTGAACTGTTTCTCTATCGCGATGTCGGGTTTGAACTTCAAAGCCTTGGCGGAGATCAGCAGCGCGCTGTCGACCTCTTTGGTAAAGATGAAGATATTGGCCGTCATGCCGGGCTTTAGTTTAAGGTCCTGGTTAGGAGCGCTGATGATCGTGGTATAGGTCACCACATTGGCGGAGGTCACGGGTTCAAGGCGGATCTGGTTGACCGTTCCGGTGAAGGATATATCGGGGTAGGCGTCGACAGTAAAGGTGACCCGGAGACCGGTCCGGACGTCTCCGATATCCGCTTCGGATACGGCCGCCTGCACCTGCATCTTGGTGATATCTTTGGCTATGATAAAAAGCGTTGGCGTGCTGAAGCTGGCGGCGACCGTTTGACCGACGCTGACACTGCGGGTCATCACCACGCCGTCCACTGGGGAATAGATGCTGGCATAGTCGAGGTTCTTCGTTGCGGCGTCGAGCTGCGCCTGCACGCTGCCCACAGTGGCCTTAGCGCCTTCATATTGGTTCTCATAATTATCATAGTCCGCTTTCGCAATGGCACCGGCTTTAAAAAGAGTGCTCTCCCGTTCGAAGGTATTCTGGGCGTAGGTCAGGGATGCTTTGGCGACCTCGAGGTTGGCTTTGTATTGGTTGACGGAGGCCTCGAAAAGGGATTTGTCCAGCGTGGCGATCAGTTGATGTTTGGTCACTTTGGCGTTATAATCGGTATAGATCCCGTTGATGGTCCCCGAAACCTGGCAGCCAACATTGACGGTGTCCACCGGCTCGATGGTCCCGGTAGCGGTGACGCTTTTGGAGATATATCCGTAGCGAGGCTGTTCTGTTGTCAGGACCACCGGCTTTTCCTCCTTTCGGAGATAGAAATACCAGACGCCGCCTCCGACAAGCAGGAGTAGGACAATGATGATAAGTGCTCTCTTCATATTTATAATTTAACAGCGATGCCCATGTAGAAATCATAGATCTCGATGCTGAGCGCGGAATTGTATTTGGCCTGCACATAGTTCTCGAAAGCCTGCGTATACAAGGTCTTTTGTTGCAGATAGGCCACGAGGTTGGAGGCACCGACCTTCAGCTCTTCGGCGGCGACCCGGAAGGCTTCCTGGTTGGCGGTCAGTTCCTCTACCGCGGCGTCGTATTGGCCTTGTGCATTCAGCACGTTGATATAGGCCTGTTCGATGGTTTGTGATAGCAAGGTCTGGTTACCCAGCAGGGTGAGCTTGGACTGTTCGATCTGTATCCTGGCGTTCTCGACGCTGGTCTTCACCTGCCGCTTGTTGAAGATCGGAATGGATAGGTTGAGCCCCGCCTGCTGGAAGAAATTTTCGTCCAGCTGTTGCACATAGTTGTCATGCTGGTTGTTGGACCAGCCGGTGGACAGGGTAGCCGATGCCGAGAGCAGCGGAAGATACCCTGCTTTGGCAATGGCCAGGTTATAGCGCGAGATATCTATGCCCAGCTCGCCCAGCTTGATCTCGGGGCGGTTTTGCAGGGCAAAGGCTTCTACGGAATCGAGGTTCGGGACGGCCTGGGTGGCGATCACCGTATCGGGGGTGATGATATCGAAGGTATCCCGGAGGGGCAGCTGCAGCAGCTGTTTTAGCGTCAGCTTGTTTTGCCGGACGGCATTCTGTGCGGTGACGAGGGTATACTTGTCGGCTGCCAGCTGGGCGACGAGCTCGATATAGGCGTTCCTGGCGATCGTTCCCACGTCATATTCCTGTTTGCCCTGATCGACCTGGGCGGTCGTCGATTTGACGAGGTCTTCGATGTAGACGACATTTTCTTTGGCCAGGAGGATGTTGAGATAGTCCTGTACGATCTGCAAAGTGATATCCAGCTCGTCCTCGATCACCGTCTGGTTGGATGTCTGGATCTGCAGATTCGCCAGCTTTATATTGTTGGTGATGGCATCCCCATTGTAGATGGTGATCCCGGAGGACACCGAGTAGTTGTTGGCAAGGGATGACTGGGTCTGGAAACCGCCGATGACGGGGTTGGCGTTGGTGCTGTGGGTATAGGTTCCGGAGACGTTGCCGATGAGATTGGGCTGACGGGCGGCCCTGGCCAGGAGATAGTTTTGCTCGGCCGTTAGGACATTCAGGCGAAGGCCGTTGAGCGTGATATTGTTCTTTCTCGCATAGTCGATACAGGTCTGCAGGTTCCAGCGGGCCGGAAGGTGGCCGGCCGTGGAATCCTGGGCGTAGACTCTGCCTGCCAACGAAGCCAGGGCGAAAGATAGGAGCACTGCTAATCGCAAGAGCATATACTTCCCGGTTTCGGTAAAAATAGCACTTTTACCGATTCTTTGACAGCCGGTCCGGCGAAGGTTTTGGCCTGGGGTTTTTGTCCAGCAATAGCTCTGCCTTGGACCGGGTTTCCAGGGAGGTGCGCCATTTGTTGATCAGCTTGCGCAATGCCCGTGCATTTTCGGAATTTTCTTTTGTGGATGGTAGCATGTTCGGAACCGTTAACGAATTAAGTACTTCCCTAAATTAAGAAGGGGACTATTCACATGCCGTTCCACGGCAGCCGGATTTCGTTCCGTAATGGTATTATTTATGTTTTTGGGCCGCTGATCTTTAGAGGGTTTATCGTCACATGTTGAAGGCGCCGTAATAGGCTGCGCCCTGCAGGGCCATCTTGTCATTGAGGACGACATAAACCGGAATGCGGTCGGACAGCTCGTGCATCCGCCCATTGTTGTCGAAATTATTTGTCCAGCTGTCGGTTTGGAGGAGGGGAAGTATTTTTGGCGGGATGCCGCCGGCCAGATAGAGGCCGCCGGTGGCCATCAGCTTCAGTACGAGGCTCGCCGCTTCTGTAGCCATATAACGGACGAACAGCTCCATGGTCTCTACGCAGATGAGGTCTTCGTGCCGGACGGCCGACTGGCTGATGACGGCTGCGGGGTCGTTGTCTTTCAAGCGTTCGGCCAGCCATTCCGGTATCTGTTCCTTGCGGCTTTCCGTGATGAAATGGAAGATGTTTTTTATGCCCATGCCGGATACGACCCGTTCCCAGCTGACATGGCCAAATTGTTTTTGCAGATAGTAGAAAATTTCGACGTCCAGGGCCGTCCTTGGAGCGAAATCGCTATGGCCTCCTTCGGTGGCGAAGGGGTGATAACCCTGACCATCCCAGTAAAGCCCTGCTTCGCCAAGACCGGTGCCGGGCGCAAGAATGGCGATATTACCTTTTGCTCCGGGCGCGCCGGGCGCCAGTGTGGCCAGTTCTTCTTCCTTTATCCCGGCCAACCCATAGGCGGTGGCTTCCAGGTCGTTGATGAAACAGACGGGGGATTTCAAATCCTGGCTCATGGCCTTGCTGTCCAGTGTCCAGGGCAGATTGGTCAGCTTGCTTTTGCCATCGATGACGGGACCTGCGACGGCGGCCGCGATCCGGTCGGGTAAGGTTCCACCAGTGAAGGAATGAATGATGTCGGTAAGCGAGGGATAGTCGGCGGAGACGTAGCGTTGTTCGCGGACGGCCATGGGGCCGTCGCTGCCAGTCTCATACAAAGCCACGTTCGTCTTTGTACCACCGATATCGGCTGCGAGGATCGCGATGGTCTTTTGTCCGGGCAGAGGTTTATTTTTGAAGGCGATGGGAATCATGTGCCGTCAAATTTACATGTTGCGGCGATATTGACCGCCTACTGAATATAAAGCGTTGGTTATTTCCCCCAGGCTGCAATACTTGACCGTTGTCATCAGCTCTTCGAAGAGGTTGCCGTTGGTGACCGCCGTCTGTTGAAGACGGCGCAGCATTTCGGCGCTGCGTGTCGTATTGCGCTCGTGAAAGGCCCGGAGGTTGTGGATCTGCTGGTCTTTTTCTTCGGTCGTGCTACGGATCACTTCATCGGGAATGATCGTGGGGGAACCTTCTTTTCCCAAAAAAGTATTTACGCCGACGATCGGCAGGGCACCGCTATGTTTCAGGCTTTCGTAGTAGAGGCTTTCTTCCTGGATCTTATTCCGCTGGTACATCCGTTCCATGGCTCCCAATACGCCGCCGCGGTCGGTAAGTCGGTCGAACTCCATCATTACCGCCTCTTCCACGAGGTCGGTCAGCTCTTCCTCGGCAAAGCTGCCCTGGGTAAAGTTCTCGGTTTTTGTACTACCCAGCTCGCGGTTGATGATCAGCTGGATGGCCATGGCCCGGCGGACGCTGGCCTCGGTCGGGGTGGTGATGGCTTCATCGTAGGCGTTTGTGTGCAGTGAATTGCAATTGTCATAGATGGCGTATAGCGCTTGCAGGGTGGTGCGGATATCGTTGAAGTCGATTTCCTGGGCATGCAGGCTACGGCCGCTGGTCTGGATATGGTATTTGAGTTTTTGGGAGCGGCTATTGCCCTTATAGACCTGTTTGATGGCTTTGGCCCAGATCCTTCGGGCCACCCGGCCGATCACGCTGTATTCCGGGTCCATGCCGTTGCTGAAAAAGAAGGAAAGGTTGGGCGCGAAATCATCGAGAGCCATCTCGCGGCTCAGGTAATACTCCACGTACGTGAAACCGTTAGCGAGGGTAAAAGCGAGCTGGGTGATCGGGTTGGCGCCGGCCTCGGCGATATGATAGCCGCTAATCGAGACGCTATAGAAGTTACGGATTTTTTTATCGATGAAATATGACTGAACGTCACCCATGAGCCGAAGCGCGAATTCGGTGCTGAAGATACAGGTGTTCTGGGCCTGGTCTTCCTTAAGGATGTCGGCCTGTACGGTTCCGCGGACCTGGGAAAGGGTTTCGGCCATGATCTTGTTATAGATATCTGGGGGCAGCACTTCGTCACCGCTGAGGCCCAGCAGGGTCAAGCCCAGGCCATTATTGCCTTCGGGCAGGTCGCCGGAATAGAAGGGGCCAGTGTTTTCGCTTTGTGTCCTGCCGTCTGCGGTCGCGCCGCCGTTTGCAGCGAGATATTTTTCGCATTGCTGGTCAATTGCCGCATTCATAAAGAAGGCCAGCAGGATGGGGGCGGGTCCGTTGATCGTCATGCTGACCGAAGTACGGGGATCGCAGAGGTCGAATCCGCTGTAGAGCTTCTTTGCATCGTCGACGGTGGCGATGCTGACGCCGGCGTTACCGATCTTTCCGTAGATATCTGGACGGAAGTCAGGGTCTTCGCCATAGAGCGTGACCGAGTCGAATGCCGTGCTGAGGCGGATCGCCGGCTGGCCGGCACTGACATAGTGAAAGCGTTTGTTGGTCCGTTCGGGTCCGCCCTCGCCGGCAAACATCCGTGTCGGGTCTTCTTCCGACCGTTTCAGCGGGAAGGTGCCAGCGGTGAACGGGAATTTGCCGGGGAAGTTCTCCTGGACTCTCCAACGAAGGATATCTCCCCAGTCAGAGAACCGGGGTACTGCGATCCGCGGGATCTTCAGGTGGGACAGAGACTCGGTATATAAGGGCTGTTGAATGGTCTTTCCGCGCACTTCGTATTCGAAATAGTCGCGGCGGTACCGGTCGCGGGTAGGGCTCCATTCCAAGATGAGCTTCAGGCAGACCGGGAACAGCTCTTGTTCCAGTTTTTCAATATGTTGTTCGAGTGGCTGTCGGGCGGGCGAGTCGGGTGGGAATTCGTCCAGGGCGCCTTTTAGTTTGTAAAGCCGGGAAGCGATCGCCGCCTGTTCGTCTGTCTTTTGGTTGTAGTCGCGAATGGCGGCGGTAATTTCGGAGAGATATCTTACGCGTGAGGGTGGGATGATCAGGGACTGGGTTGTCGTATCTTTTAAATGGTTTCGATGGTGGGCGGGACCGAATTGGGCGCCGGTCTTTTTCTCCAATGTTTCCATCAGCAGGTCGAAGAGCTCGTTGATGCCGGCATCGTTGAACTGGGCGGCGATGGTGCCGACGATCGGCAGGTCTTCGTCCCTTGCTGTCCAGAGGCCGTGGTTGCGTTTGTATTGTTTTCTAACATCGTGGAGTGCGTCCAGGGCTCCGGCCTTGTCGAATTTGTTCAGCACGACCAGGTCGGCATAGTCGAGCATATTGATCTTTTCCAGCTGTGATGCCGCGCCATATTCCGGGGTCATCACATACAGGCTAAGGTCGACGTATTCGAGGATCGACACGTCGCTTTGGCCAACGCCGGCGGACTCGAGGATGATCAGGTCGTAGCCGGCTTCCTTGCAGATGTCGATCGCTTCTCTCACGTGCGCGCTTAGCGCCCGATCGCTGTCGCGTGTTGCCAGGCTGCGCATATAGACACGCGGGCCCGAGATCGCGTTCATCCGGATGCGATCGCCCAGCAAGGCGCCGCCGGTCTTCTTCTTGGATGGATCAACGGAGACCACGGCAAGTGTTTTGTCCGGGAAATGGTTGAGGTAGCGACGTACTAACTCATCGGTCACGCTGGATTTTCCGGCGCCGCCGGTGCCCGTGATGCCAATGACGGGGATGGGGTTTGCAGCGGCTGGGGTCGGGGCGGCCATGGAGGCGGGACCGTGGGCTGATGGGCTGGCGTTTGCGGGCGAGCCGTTATTCTCTGCATTGGAGATCGCGCGGGCGATCTTTCGGATGTCTTTCCATTCGCCCAGGCGCAGGTCGCTTTTGAAGTTTGTCGGGCTCCCGTTCAGCGGAAAATCGCATTGGCGGACCACGTCTTCGATCATTCCTTCCAGACCCATGCGGCGGCCATCATCGGGGGAATAGATGCGGGTGATCCCATATTTATGCAGCTCTTCGATCTCGCGGGGGAGGATCGTACCGCCGCCGCCGCCGAAGATCTTGATATGACCGCAGCCGTTCTCTGCGAGCAGGTCCTTGATATATTTGAAGAATTCCAGGTGACCGCCCTGGTAGGAGGTGATCGCAATACCCTGTACATCTTCTTCGATGGCGCACTCCACAATCTCGGCTGCCGAGCGGTTGTGTCCGAGATGGATGATCTCCGCGCCTTTTGACTGGAGCAGGCGGCGCATGATATTGATCGCGGCGTCATGACCATCGAATAGGGAGGCGGCGGTAACGAGGCGGACTTTATGGATAGGGGTATAAGCCATAATGTAATCGTTTGACAAGCAAGCAAAATTACGCAAAAAACTAATGAGTGTTAGTTTTCCTTTGAGGCAACTATATACCAGTTGGGACAGGTGGGATTTTTAGAATTAATTATGCCTGATGTGATCTAAAATCGTAGGCGCAGTGCTGGAATTGTTGAGAATGGATAATATCAGATGTTCGGGTTCTACCCTCTTACTCTTTAATGTTTTAGCTTCTGCTACCGCTCCGTGAATTATTTGTTCGGCACTAACATTTAACGGCATTGAATTTCGATGGCTCTTATCTGATTTTACAGCTAATTCAATTTCTTTCTGCATTTCTACAATATCCACTTTGAAGCATTTCAAAATACGAAGTGCTGTATTGTCTCCTTCGCGCAGCAACCCAAGCAATAAATGTTCTGTGCCGATATAATCATTCCCTAACCGCTCTGCTTCGTCGCGGCTAAAAGAAATAATTTCCTTCATTTGATTAGAAAATTTATAGCTCATTTTATTGTATTTTGACCAATTAAGTTACGAAATATTGCTGGAAGCAGCCAAGAAACTGGCTAACAAGGCCTTTAAAAGGAAGAAATACTATGTCTCCAATCCTCATAGATTGGCTTGGCGGCATTAGCTTGAACTTTATCGTCACGGGTACAAACACCATTCATGTCGTTCTAAATCGGGACACGGTGGGGAAGTGATAGATAAAAACTTGGCAGGTTTCCGACTCTTACCTATATTGTATCAGATTAATACAATAACATGCTTGCCAAACATCTGCTTTCTGCTACCGCGCTGACACTGGCATTGACCGTTGTCGTTTCCTGCCAGTCTCCCGGCCCCACTCCGGGATCGATAGAAAAAACCATCGACGGCTACACGTTCCGCGATCTCAACAAGAACGGCAAACTGGACGTCTATGAAGACACGAGGCAGCCGGTGAGCGCGAGGGTGAATGACCTGCTCAGCCAGATGACGCTGGATGAAAAAGCGGGCTTGCTGTTTATCAATGGGGCAAGGGTAAACGGCGATGGATCGATCGAGGACAAGCCCGCTACGGGCATGTTCGCGTTTGCGCCCAACGCGCTCAAGTTGATCCGGGGGAAGAAGATGAATCACTTCAATCTTTGGGCTGTTCCTTCGCCTGCCGCGCTGGCCAAATGGTACAACAGTATGCAACGGTATGTAGAAGATTCGACCCGGTTGGGGATACCGATCACGATCGCTTCCGATCCCAGGAATCATTTCAGCAGCAATATTTTTGCCATGACGGCCAATACATTTTCCCAATGGTGCGAGCCGCTGGGTCTGGGCGCCATCGGCAGCGACAGCATCACCCGGGAGTTTGCGGATATTTCCCGCCGGGAGTATCTTGCGGTAGGCATCCGGGAAGCGTTGCATCCGCAGATTGATCTGGCTACGGAGCCTCGCTGGCCGCGTATCAGCGGCACTTTCGGCGAGGATGCGCAGCTAACGGCGAAGATGGCCACAGCGTATATCCTTGGGTACCAGGGGGACAAGCTCGACTCCAACAGCGTGGCGACGATGACCAAACATTTCCCCGGCGGCGGCCCGCAGAAGGAAGGGCTGGACCCGCATTTCCCGTTTCAAAAGGGACAGGTTTACCCGGGTAATAATTTCAAATATCACCTGATCCCGTTCGAAGCGGCTTTTGCAGCGCATACGGCGGCGATCATGCCTTATTATGGCGTACCGATGGGTCAGACCAGCGAGAATGTAGGTTTTTCCTATAACAAGGATATCATTACCGGGCTGCTGCGGAATACCTATCATTTTGATGGAGTAGTCTGTACTGACTGGGGTTTGGTCAACGATGTGCCAATGGGCAGTTATGTATGGCCCGCGCGGGCCTGGGGTGTGGAAAGCTTGTCGCCGGTGGACCGGGTTAAAAAGATCCTCGATGCCGGTGTCGATCAGTTCGGCGGCGAGAACTGTCCGGAGTTAGTCGTACAGCTTGTGAAGGAGGGCCGGCTGACCGAAGCGCGGATCGATTCGAGTGTCCGGCGGCTGTTGAAGCAGAAATTCGAACTGGGACTGTTTGACAACCCTTTTGTCGACGAAACGAAGGTCGGGCAGGTGCTGGGAAACCCTTTGTCGATGGCGGCCGGTGAAGCCTCTCAGCGCATGGCCATGACGCTGCTAAAGAATGAAAATAAGGTGCTGCCCCTGATGGCCGGCAAGCTGAAGATCTATATCAGGAATATCGACTCCACGGTGGCGTCCAAGTATGGTACCGTGGTGGACCAGCCGGAAAAAGCGGATATCGCCATCATTCGGCTAAAGACGCCGTTTGTGCCCGTCAATTCGCCGATCACGATGGCGCGCATGTTCCATCATGGCGACCTGGACTTCAAAGGCAAACAAAAGGACAGCATCCTGCAACTGCTGAGCAAGGTACCCACGATCGTGGACATTTATCTGGATCGGCCGGCGGTCATCCCGGAGATCAGCGCGAAGGCTAAAGGGCTGCTGGCTGACTACGGCGCGAGCGATGCCGCCGTGCTGGATGTCATCTTTGGGAAGGATAAACCCCAAGGGCATCTTCCGATCGAGCTACCGTCTTCGATGGCGGCGGTTCAGGCACAGAAAGAGGACGTGCCGCACGACAGTAAGAACCCATTGTATAAGTTTGGATTTGGGTTGAGTTACTAAAAAAATTCCCCGATATCCAAAAAATGAGTATTTTGTGCGCGTTGAAACGTCTTGCCGCCATACTGCTTGTGGGAGTGCTCTTTTTTAACTGGTACGGTTACCAGTTGTTGAGCAATTATTGGCAGGATCGCGCGGAACGCAGACTGGAAGCAAGTTTCGACCAAAACAACTACGACGAATCGGCGCTTATTTCCTTTAAGATCCCCATTACTTCCCTGGCATATTATAACAATTCTTCCGGCTACGAACGCATGGATGGGCAGATCGAAATTGGAGGTGTCCGGTATCAGTACGTCAAGCGCCGGATCTACGGCGACTCGCTGGAAGTGCTTTGTCTGCCTAATATGACCTCGATGAAGTTACGGACGGCCAGCAACGAGTTCTTCCGCCAGGTCAACGATCTGCAGCAGCAAAACCAGGGTAAAAAGAATACGACCCATCCGGTCAGGGATAATTCAAAGGACTATCGTCCGGCAGCGACTGGTGTTGTTGTCCCGGATGCGCTCGCCAGAGTAGTGGTGCGGGTTACCAACCTTTATGCACCGTCGCGGCTTCCTTCCGTCTATGCTCCCATTGCGGAGAACCCGCCAGAACAGCTATAATCTCAGCTGTCATCTTAGTTACAAGAAAAAGCCCGTACGGGCAGTTACCAAACAATTATGAAGGATTTCGCGTCAGGCGGCCTGACGGCCTCCGCCCACAACATGCATGTTACGCTGCGCATTGCCTCGGCGATGTGTTTTATTGGCCATGGCGCATTCGGCATCATCACCAAGCCCATTTGGTGTAATTATTTCGCCGTATTCGGTGTTGGTCACGATCTGGCCTACCGGCTGATGCCGGTGCTGGGCAGCGTGGACATCCTGCTGGGGCTATCGCTGTTATTCTATCCTACCCGCGCCGTGCTGACGTGGCTGGTTGGATGGGGAGCGGTCACCGCGCTGCTGCGACCGCTGTCGGGGGAATCGGCAGGCGAGTTCATCGAACGGGCCGGTAATTTTGGGGCGCCGCTTGCCCTCCTGCTCCTGTCAGGGTTCCGCCCGTGGTGGTCAAGGATGAATGCTTATCCGCAACCGGATAAAGCCCGGTTTGACCGGGTGATCCTTGGTCTGCGCGTTGTCGTTTTTCTTCTGTTGCTCGGTCATGGCTGGCTCAACTGGATCGAAAAGAAAGGGCTGCTGGCCCAGTATACCGCGCTTGGTTTCTCCAATCCGGTCGCTGTTGCGCATTCGGTGGGCATCTTTGAAATGATTGCCGCTGTTGCGCTGCTCGTCAAGCCGGTGCGGCCGCTGCTGCTGGTCCTCCTGGTCTGGAAGGCGGGCTCGGAGCTCTTTTATCCACACTGGGAAGCATTCGAATGGGTCGAGCGCGCCGGGAGCTACGGGTCATTGCTCGCGTTGTGGTTCGCGCTAAATTATAATGATCAAATAAAAAAAAATACACTATGGCCATTCTCACGGAACCGATCGGAAGTATCCCCCGCCCCGCAGAGCTAGTCGAAGGGCTGAAAGCTTTTTCCACGGGCGATCTGGAGGTCGATGAGCTGAATATCTTGTTTGACCGCGCACTGAGCGATACGATCAAACGATTCGAAGCCACCGGGTCTCCGGTCATTACCGATGGCGAGCAGACCAAGCCCAGCTTTGCCACCTATCCCATCCAGGGCCTGTCACAGCTGGCGCCGGATGGCGTGGTCATTCCTTTCGCGGACGGGCATACCCGTCAGCTGCCCAGATTGACAGGAGGTCCTTTTCGCTACCAGACTTATGCGGGTAACTATCTGACTAAGGCGGCGACCCTGACGAGCCTCCCGCTTAAACAGGCGGTGATATCCGCTTCCGCGTTGAGCCTGCTGTATCCGGGTGATGGGATCGAAGGATATACCAGGGAGGCGTTCGTCGAAGACCTCCTCAATGAACATGAGAAGGACATCCGTTATTGCCTGGCCGGCGGAGCGCATGCGGTACAGATCGATTTTACCGAAGGACGGCTTTCGCTCAAGCTCGACCCAAGTGCAGGGCTGCTCCGTTCGTTCATTTCCCTGAACAATGAAGTCCTGAACCGGCTCGATCCCGGATCCCGCGAAAAGGTTGGGGTACACAGCTGCCCCGGCGGGGATCACGATTCGACGCACAGCGCCGATATCGACTATGGCCAGTTGCTGCCGCTGCTGTTCGAGCTGAACGCTACCAATTTTTACCTGCAGTACGCCAGTGAAAAAGATAAGCCGGGCGTACTACTGGCCATCAAGGAAAACCTGCGGCCCGGTCAGCGTGTTTTCCTTGGCGTGACCGACGTCCTGAACCCAAGGATCGAATCGGCTGCCGAGATCCGCGATCTTATTCTGCAGGCGTCGGAATACATTTCGCTGTCGCAGCTGGGAACTACCGATGACTGCGGATTTTCGCCCTTTGCGGATGACCTTTCGACCAGCCGGGATATCGCTTTTGAAAAGATCCGGGCGCGGGTCGAAGGCACGCGGCTCGCGGAGGCGGCGCTTGAAAAAACACAGATTGCTATTTAACCATCAAAAAAACCAAGATCATGGCACATATCACTTTGAATAACGAAAATCTTCCCGGCATTGTCGGACTATTGGACTATAGCCCTGCTACGGCTTTGCCGCTGACCGACCTCGCCAACGTGCTCCTCGTGGAAGACAATTCCCTGACCCAGACCGAAAGAGAGATCATCGCCGCTTCTGTCTCCTATTGGAACGGGTGCCACTTTTGTCATACGTCGCATGCCGCCATCGCGATGGCGCATGCCGGGGCCGATATTTCGTTCATTGACGATATCAAGAAAGGGGCTAATGCCGAAATAACCGATAAGCTTCGGGCGCTGCTCCAGATTGCACATCAGGTACAAAAAGGAGGAAAGAACGTGACAAGTGAAGACATCGAAGCGGCCCGCCGCACCGGCGCCACCGACAAGGAGATCCATGACACCGTGCTGATCGCCGCCGCTTTTTGTATGTATAACCGGTATGTGGATGGGCTGGGTACCTGGTCGCCGGCACAAAATGAAGCCTATGTCGAGATGGGTCAGGCGATCGCTCAACACGGATATGGTCTAACAATAACTGCGTAACTGATGAAAAGAGCTTTATTGAACCGAAGGATGCTCGCTGTGCTGGCGCTGACCCTGATGGGCTGCGGGCTGCGGGCACAGACCGATGATGACGCCGTCATGATGGCAAAAAACAATCTTTGTATCGGCGGGATGTACTCCCACAGCGCGTGGGACTACTACTGGGAAGGCACCTATCATCGCAACAACCTGAACCTGGGAACCGTCACGACCCGGATGGTCGGCCTGATGGGAATTTATGGGATCACCCGACGGCTTGCGATCGTCGCCAACGCGCCGTATGTCTGGACCGATGCTTCAGCGGGTGTTCTGCATGGTATGCACGGGATCCAGGACCTTTCCGGCTGGCTCAAATGGGAAGCCTACCGGCAAAAGATCGGCAGCCGTGGAAAGCTGTCGCTATTTGCCGCGGTCGGCGGTTCGGTACCACTGACGAACTATCTGGCCGACTATCTCCCCTTATCCATCGGCCTCCACAGCCGAACGGTATCGGGCAGGATCATCGCCGACTATCAGCTGGGTCGTTTCTTTGCTACCGCAACCGGTACCTATACCTGGCGCAGCAATATTACGATCGACCAGCAGTCTTACTATACGACCGAATTCATCGAAAGCAACAAGGTGTACATGCCGAATCAGGAGACCTATATCGTCCGGTCGGGTTACCGCAGCAATCGCCTGATCGTCGAAGCCATGCTTTCCGGGATGGTCACCCTGGGCGGGTTTGATATCCGGAAGAACGACATGCCCTTCCCCAGCAACCGGATGGATGCCACCATGGCCGGTGCGCATGCGAAATATGAGTTCCAGTCCAAGCCGCTCAAAGGGTTATCCCTGACGGCAGACGGAAGCTATACCGTCGCAGGCCGGAATGTAGGTCAGTCTAAGATGTTTGGCGCCGGCATCTTTTACATCTTCGATTTTGCCCGAAAAGGTAAAACTTCCGAAACTCCAACGCTCAAATCAAACTAACTATGCGTAACTATTCCTGTACTGCCCGCTTCCTGGTCTTCGTTTCGCTGACGGTCCTGCTTGCCTGCAATAAAACCATCACGAACGTGAACTCCGATATTCCGCCGCTCAACCCGGCCAATGAAGATCTCAATGCCGGGACCTGGAAGCTGGTCCTGCTGTCCCGTCCCGATACGTTTGCGGTGGCTGCTCCTGCGGCAACCGGCTCGCCGGCCTATACGGCCGATCTCAATGCGATCAAAGGGTATCAGCATAACCTGACCGGCGGCCAGCGGGGTCAGATCCAATACTGGAGCGCCGGCGGCGTCCTGCGCTGGAACGAGATCATGCGGGGTCTGGTCACGAAATACAATCTTCCGCCGTATCAGCTGCCGACCGGTACCTATCCGATCCCAAGCTCCACTAACCCCTTTGCCTATCCGCTGTTTCCGTTCTCCAATCCGCCGTATGCCGCCCGCGCGTATGCGTATGTAAGCGCGGCGCAATACGATGCATTGGTCGCCTGCTGGCATTATAAAACATTATACAACCGACCGGCGCCCTATGAGGTCGATTCCACGGTACAGGCATTGGCCGGGAAGACCAGTCTTCCCTCCTATCCCTCCGAGGGGGCGGTCCTGGCCGGCGTCACGTCGGAGATGATGCAATTGCTTTTCCCCGATGAGATCGCCTCGATCCAGGAAAAATTGCAACAGCAAGAGTTTAGCCTGATCGCGTCCGGAGCCGCCGCACCCAGTGATGTCACTGCCGGTGAAGCGCTTGGCCGCCAGGTGGCGGATGCATTTATTGCCCGCGGCAGGGCGGACAATGCCGGAAAAGCGGTCGGCACCCCGACTATCTGGGCCTCGTTTGTGACGACGGCGCAGGCCAACGGTCAGACGGCATGGGTAAGCCTCGAGACGCCCGCCCGTCCCCCGATGCTGCCGCTATTCGGGCAGGTAAAAGGCTTTTTGCTCGACTCGGCCGATGTCGTTTCGCTTCGGCCGGGGCCGCCTCCTTCCACCAGCGGCGACTCGATGCAACAACAGGTCCAGCAGGCGTTGGCTACGGTGAAGAATGCCACCCGCGCACAGCTCAGCCAGGTGCAGTTCTGGGCGGACGGCGCCGGCACGTGGACACCGCCGGGCCATTGGAATTATATTGCGGCGCAGGATTTTATAACGCAGAACTGGAGTGAGGTCCGATGGGCGCGTAATATGGCCCTGCTGAATATGGCGGAGATGGATGCCGCCATCGAGTGCTGGTATATCAAGTATTATTATTTCAATCCCCGGCCGACGCAGATGGATCCGATTATCCGGACGCTAACCGGGGTGCCGAATTTTCCTTCTTACGTCTCCGGTCACTCGATGTTCAGTGCGGCGGCGGCCGCCATCCTCGGTCATATCCTCCCTTCGAGGGCGCAGGCCTACCTGAGCATGGCCCAGGATGCCGCGAATTCGAGGATTTTTGCGGGTATCCATTACAATGTGGATTGCGAGGTGGGAATGACGGTGGGTCAAAACGTAGGTAACTATGCCGTCCAGCGAGCGATAAGCGACGGCGCGGAATAATATTGGGCCGGCCGAAGCCCAGCCCGGAAGAATTTCTAGGTTATAAGCAAAAGCAGAAAGAACACCGCTAGTCTTGGCGGTGTTCGTTATTTAAGCGGCACCCTCCAGACCTTTTAATAAATATATAGAAAAAACTTTACTTTTGTTGCTCAATTTTCGGCTATGAGAAGATCAGCGGGCTTTATACTACTGGTAGTCAGTTCCTTTCTTTCGTTTGGCCAGCCCATCGTCACTGCTCCCCCTGACAAAATCTATGGTAAACTATTTGTCGACGTTCAGATGGAACAGGTCTTTCCTGACGGCAAGACCTTTGTGGACTGTGTTCCTAAACGGAAGCCTGCCGATATCGTGAGCGATTATGAAACGCAGAAAGGCGCCCCGGGATTCGATCTCAAGAAGTTTGTCGCCGATAATTTCGATCTTCCGGTCAACCCCGCAGAAGCCTATAAGACCAATATGTCCGAAGATGTGGTCACCCATATCAAGAACTTGTGGAATGTGCTCAAACGCACGCCCGACAAGGTGGTGGAAGGCAGTTCCCTGCTGCCGCTGCCCAATCCGTATATCGTACCGGGAGGCCGGTTCCGCGAAGTCTACTACTGGGATTCTTATTTTACGATGTTAGGTCTTAAGGAGAGCGGCGAGATCGGGATGATCGACAATATGGTCCGGAATTTTGCTTTTCTGATCGATAATTACGGACATATTCCCAATGGCAACCGGACCTATTACCTGGGACGCTCACAGCCTCCATTCTTCTCGGTGATGGTGGAATTGCTGGCGTCGGTAAAGGGCGACAGCGTTTACCAGGAATTTCTGCCGGCCATGGAAAAGGAATACGAATTCTGGATGGATGGCGCCGATAAGCTGAAACCCGGTCAGGCCTATCGCCGCGTGGTCCGGTTAAAGGATGGGGATATTCTGAACCGGTATTGGGACGATGCCACCGTTCCAAGGCAGGAGAGCTGGAGGGAAGATGTGATGACGGCCCAGCGATCGGGCCGGGATAAGATAGAGATGTATCAGCAACTCCGGGCTGCCGCCGAGAGCGGGATCGACTTCAGCAGCCGGTGGTTTGCCGATGAAAAGAACCTCGCTACGATCCACAGCACCGATATGGTGCCTCCCGATCTGAATGCGTTGTTGTATCATCTCGAGTGGGCTATTTCGAAGGCGAAACTGATGAATAAGGATAGCGCCGCCGGTGAATTCCGGCAAAAAGCCATACATCGGGGCGAGCTGATCCAGAAGTACTGTTGGAATAAGGGCGTCAATTTCTATACGGATTATAATTACCGGACCGGACGACAATCGGGTCATATCAATCCGGGCGGGATGTATCCGTTCTGTTTTATCAACGAAAACCCTGACTATATGAGCTTTCTGGCCACGAAAGTGGCCGAGGTCATCCGCGTGAAATTGCTGAAGCCGGGTGGGGTCGTGACCACCGAATTCGTGACGGGCCAGCAATGGGATGCCCCCAATGGATGGGCTCCGTTGGAATGGATGACCATTTGGGGGCTGGATCGATGCGGGCAGAAAGAATTGGCCGCGGATATTGCCGCGCGCTGGGTCCGGCTCGTTGAGAAAGTCTACAGGGAAACGGGAAGATTGATGGAGAAATACAATGTCGTTGATTCCGATAAAGGGGGCGGCGGCGGCGAATACCCGGACCAGGATGGGTTTGGCTGGACCAATGGGGTTACGCTCGAGCTTATCGATAAATACAATTTGCCGAGACAATGATGTACAAAGCCATAGTTGCCATTCTTTTCTCCCCCATATTATTTTTTGCGTGTTCCCCCAATAACGTAACGGTGGATGGCAGCCTGCAACGGTATTTCGATTCAGCGGGCGTGAAGGGAGCATTTGGGATGTTTGATAACGGCCATGGGCATTTTACGATCTGCAATTTGACGCGGTTTAGCGATAGTTTTTATACGCCGGGGGCGACTTTTGATATTTTGCTGTCGCTGGTGGCCATCCAAACGGGGGTTATGAAGGATGATAGTTCTTCCATTAGCCAGGCACTGGATTCGATGCAGGGCATAATGAACGCGAAAGGGCCTCATACCCTGGGCGAATGTTTCCGCGATACATCCGCATATGAAAGGCTGGGGTTTCTCGAGTTGGGTACGTCCCGCCTGGAGCGGGATTCGCTGAAAAAATGGGTCGATTCTCTTCAATACGGCAATAAGAATGTCGGACCCAAGGATACCATGGATATTTTCTGGGAAGACAACCAACTCAAGATCAACTGCGATCAACAATTGGGATTGTTAAAGAAATTATATTTTAACCAACTTCCTTTCTTCGGGCGCACGCAGGAGATCGTTTGTCGGATGATGCCGGTGGAAAGCAATTCGGTCTACCGGCTTTCCTATAAAACGGCTCAGGGCCAAATGGAGGACGGGCATGCCGTCGGCTGGGTAATGGGTTGGGTGGAGGAAAACAAACATCCCTATTTCTTCGTTGTTAACCTGGAATCTGCCGATTCAACCAAGGATTTGCGGCGGACCGGCCTGGAAATTGCAAAGAAGATCTTGCAAGGGGAAGGCTTTTTCGAGGGGAAGAAATAGCGAGTTTTTGGAGGATATCCGTGAAGCTAAATAAATTAATCATCCGTGTTTCGCATTGAACATATCGAATACCTGATCGGGCTGGGGGCGCTGCCGTTGCTCCTGTTCCTGCTGTGGTCCCTGTTGCGCTGGAAAAGAAAGTCAGTTTCAAGGATCGGGGACCCTTCGCTGGTCAGGCAGCTGATCGGGAATTTCTCATCCGCCCGTTTTTTGATCAAGGCAGGATTGGCGTTGGTGGCTTTTATCGTGATCGTGTTGGCTGCTGCCAACCTGCAAAAACCGGGGTCCACGGAGAATATTCAGCGGAAAGGCGTAGATGTCATGCTGGTCCTCGATGTTAGCAGGAGCATGCTGGCGCGGGACATCAAGCCGACCCGGCTGGAGCGCGCCAAGCAATTCCTGTTGCGGCTGGTGGATCAGCTCCCGAACGACCGGATCGGGCTCGTGCTTTTTGCCGGGCGGGCGTATTTGCAAATGCCGCTTACGACAGATCATGGAGCGGCGTACATGTATATCCAGGAGGCCAGCCCTGACGTAGTACCTACCCAGGGCACGGTGATCGGCGATGCCCTTAGTATGGCCAATGCCGCCTTTAACACGAAAGAAAGAAAATACAAGTCGATCGTGCTGGTATCCGACGGAGAGGATCATGATCCCGAGGCACCCAAAGTCGCCAAACAGCTGGCGGAAGACGGCGTGCTGATCAATACGGTAGGCATCGGGTCGCCGGAAGGCTCGCCGATCGAAGATCCGGTTACCGGCGAGCTCAAGAAGGACCAGGAAGGGCATACCGTTATGTCCAAACTGAATGAAGCTGAGCTTCAGCAATTGGCGACGGAGACCAATGGCGCTTATACCCGTCTCGACAATGTGGAAGATGCGCTCATAACGGTGACCCAGCAGCTGGACACCGCAGAGAAGAAAGCTATGAGTGACACCGAGTTCATCGACTATAAGAGTTATTTCCAGTGGTTCCTGGGTGTGGCGATGCTCTTGTTGCTGGTAGAAATCCTGCTGGCAGAACGTCGCCATGGAAGACTGGTTGCCGGAGTGGGCCGAATGCTGATACTGGTGGGACTTGGTCTTGCGACTGCCGTTTCCGCATCCGCCCAGACCGCGAACACGCTGATCCGCGGCGGCAACCGGGCCTATAAGAAGAAGCAGCTCGACCAGTCCATAAAGCAATATCAGGCGGCGGTCGACAAGGCGCCCGATAACCCTACCGCCAATTATAACCTGGGAAATGCCCAGTTCAGAAAAAATGAATTCGATGCCGCGACCAAGTCGTATGATGCCAGCGTCAATCATAGCGCCTCCGATAAGTCGATGGAAGAGAAGGGTCTTTACAATAAAGGCGTTGCCCTGGCCAAGCAGAAGAAGCTCCAGGAAAGTATCGACGCGTGGAAAGCGGCTTTGAAACTCGACGCCGGCGATTCCGACGCCCGGGAGAACCTGGAAAAGGCGCTGATGGAGCAGAAGAAGCAACAACAGCAGCAAAATCAGCAGAAAAAGAACCAGGATCAGAAGAAGGATAAGAAGGACCAGAAGAATCAGGAGCAACAGCAGCAACAACAGCCCAAACCACAGCCCAGCAGGCTGAATAAACAGCAGGTGGAACAACTCCTGAAAGCCCTTCAACAGCGGGAGAACGATCTGCAAAACAAGCTCAACCAGAATAAGGTACACGCCCTCAATCAACCTGACAAGGACTGGTGATTCTTTAGTAAATTTGCAGTATGCAGCTGTATTGTAATTCCCTTACCCGGTACTCGAGGCTGGACACGCTGGAAGTGAGGATCGGCGATCTCCTCCTTGGAAATCACCATCCTATCCGTATCCAGACGATGACTACCACGGATACGATGGATACGCTCGCCACGGTTGAGCAGTCGATCCGTTGTATCGAAGCGGGGGCCGAGCTGGTTCGTATTACGGCGCCCAGCAAGAAAGAAGCGGAGAATCTGCTGAATATCCGAAACGAGCTCCGGCGCAGGGGATATTCAACGCCACTCGTTGCAGATATTCATTTTACGCCCAATGCCGCAGAGATCGCGGCCCGCATCGTCGAAAAGGTCCGGATCAACCCCGGAAATTACATCGATAAAAAGAAATTTGACTTTATTGAATATACCGATGCTCAATACAACGAGGAGATCGATCGTATCCGCCGGCGGTTTACGCCGCTGGTGAAGATCTGCAAAGAATACGGCACGGCGATGCGTATCGGCACGAATCACGGTTCACTCAGCGACCGGATCATGAGCCGGTACGGAGATACTCCTATCGGTATGGTGGAAAGCGCGATGGAGTTCCTGCGCGTCGCGCGGGATGAAAGCTATCATAATATCGTGTTGAGCATGAAATCCAGCAACCCGCAGGTCATGGTGCAAGCCTACCGGCTGCTGGCGCAAAATATGAAAGAAGAGTTCGGGGTCATCTATCCCTTACACCTGGGGGTTACGGAGGCTGGGGATGGGGAAGATGGCCGCATTAAATCGGCGATCGGTATTGGTACGCTACTCGAAGACGGCATCGGCGATACGATCCGGGTGTCCCTTACGGAAGACCCGGAGTTCGAGATCCCGGTCTGTAAGGAGCTGGTCAGGCGGTATCCATCGTGGGAGAGGGGGGTGGCTATCCCGGCGGTCGACAAGATCCCTTATTCTCCATTCGAGTATCGAAGGCGGTCGACGCGCGCTATTTCCAATATCGGCGATCAGCATGTGCCGGTTGTAGTTGCCGATTTCAGGGATTCGCCGACTATTGCCCGGGAAGACCTGCAAGCGATCGGTTATTTCTATGATCCCGGCCTGGACAAATGGAATATCGGCGATGCGGCGGCCGATTATATGTATTCCCGCCATACCCTCGTCGATTTCGATCTGCCCGGGACACTGAAAGTGATCCTGGACCTGACGACCTGGCAAAAGGCGGGAGACACCCAAAAATATCTTCCGCTATATACTGCCGAAGAGTATCTCGCAAAGCAGCCGCCCGCCGGCATTGCACATTTTGTGTCGTTGGATGCCGCTTCGCCGGTAGCGGAAAATGTGCTGCAGAAGCTTCGGACGGACGAGCAGGCGATCGTCTGTCTGTGGTCATCGCTCGCTTCGTCCGCGATGATGTCGGTTCGGTCCCGGATAATAGCGATGATGAATCAGGGTATTCCGAACCCGGTCATCCTGACGGTAGAAAGCCCGGAACGGACGATCGACGGGCAGCTGATCCATTTCTCCGCGGAGGCCGGGGCCTTATTCCTGGATGGCATGGGGGATGGTATCTGGCTGATGAGTGGTCCCGGCGTAAACAAGAGTTCCTTTTCTATTCTGCAGGCCACAAGGACCCGTATCTCGAAAACCGAATATATTTCCTGCCCCTCTTGCGGACGCACGTTATTCGACCTGCAGGAGACCACGGCGAAGATCCGGGCAGTAACGCACCATTTAAAGGGAGTGAAGATCGCCATTATGGGATGCATCGTCAATGGACCGGGTGAAATGGCCGATGCGGATTTCGGCTATGTAGGAAGCGGCCCGGGCAAGATCACGTTATATAAGGGTAAAGAAATTGTCAAAAGAGGGGTCGATAGCTCTATTGCGCTTGAAGAATTGGTAAATTTACTGAAGGAGAACGAAGCTTGGGTCGATGAATCGTATTGACAGGCTACATGCCATACTCACCCATCTGCAAAGCAAGAAGAAAGTGACGGCTCAGGAAATGGCCGACCGCTTTCAGATCAGTCTGCGGACGGTCTACCGGGACGTCAAGGCCCTGGATGAATCCGGCGTGCCGGTGATCGGCGAGGCTGGTTCCGGCTATACCATTATGGAAGGGTACCGGCTGCCGCCCGTTATGTTCACGCAGGAGGAAGCCAGCGCGCTCTTGCTGGGGGCAAAACTGGCCGAGCAATTTACTGATGGGTCGGTGAAACGGCATTTCCATGCGGCCCTCTTCAAAATAAAAGCCGTTCTGCGCTCGCCGGACAAGGAATATGTAGACAGCCTGACCGAACATATCGAGATCTTGTCCCGGTACGCGCCCGATCTGGAGTCCCCGCAGCAATATTTGTCGATGTTACAGCAGGCGGTTGTCAATAAAAAGATCGTCCACCTGCAGTATCGTTCCAACAATAAGGAAGAGGTCACGTTGAGAAAGGTCGAGCCTATTGGTTTGCTGCACTATGGGAATGCCTGGCATCTGATCGGCTGGTGTCACCTCCGCAATGACTATCGGGATTTTCGGATGAGCCGGATGCTCGGCCTTACCGTTGGGGATCATTTTTTCGATCCGTCCGCCCACCCTTCCATCCGGGAGTATATCGACAAGATCAGGCAGGGCTCTGACCTGGAGGAGGCCATTGTCCGCTTTGACCGAGAGGTGGCCAAATTTCTCCAGGAACAAAAGTATCTGAACGGATTTGTCTCGGAAGAAGTGCAGGATGCCTGCGTGCGGATGAAATTCCTGACGTCCAACCTGACTTATTTCGGCCGGTGGCTGCTGAAGTATACAAACAGGGTGCAGGTGGAGTCGCCGTTGTCTCTTCGGACCATCATGAAAGAGTTTGCAGAAAAATTATCTGTGCATTATTTGTCCTACTGACATAAGGCTGACACAAACCGACTGCATCTTTGGGGAAACCCAAAATAGTATGCTTATCCGCGTCCATCCTCCCATGACCGTCCTTTATGTTACCTGTCCAACTACCTTTCAGGAGTCGAGAGCGTTGACCGCCAATGCTCTACGGGAATTGTACACGTATGTCGCTGATCTCGGCCTGCTAATCTGCGGGCCGCAGTACCGTTTCTTCTATGGGATGGACGGCCAGCCATGCTGGACTATATAGCCTTTAACGATCTCGAAATGACCGATCTCTATGTGGAGACCTTGCTCCATATCGACTGTGCTGCGCCCGCGTGTCAACTAACCGAGATCCAGATCGGGCTTTGTCCGGGTTCCCGGGCGCCGAAGGGGTTTCGTAGCCGGACCCGGGTCGGGATTTGTTGAAACTTTTTGTTTGTCAGTGCATTTCCTTCACCTTACATTGCAGAAAATATATGTTTTCCGCATGAGTTTTTCGATTCATCGCTCGCAGGAACACGGCTTTGATCTGATCAATATAAAAGACGAAAGCAACGGAACGGTTATCTCTCTGCTACCGGGATTCGGGGCAATCCTTCATGGCTTTTCCGTCCTTACGCCGGATGGATCGACCTTCAATGTCATCGACCATTATTCGGATCTGGCTGAATTGAAAAGGGATTTGGCCCGGTCTTTCAAAGGGCCGAAGCTGTCGCCCTTCCCCTGCCGGATCCGCGACGGGGTCTACCGTTTCGAAGGCAAAACTCTGCAATTTTCCCGCCTGTTTGGCGACGGGACGGCGATCCATGGGTTAATCTACGACAAGCCGTTTTCGGTGCTGGAAGAGGCGGCCGATGATCATGCCGGCATGGTGCTGTTGGAGCACAGCTATAGAAGGGAAGATCCCGGTTATCCGTTTGATTATGACTGCCAGGTAAGATATATTCTCCATTCCGGGAGCGTACTGGAAGTAAGGACTTCGGTGACGAATCTTGACCGGACCGTCATACCGATCGCCGATGGCTGGCATCCTTATTTTCGGTTGGGTGGAAAGGTCGATGACTGGAGTCTGCAATTCTTTTCAGAGGCGATCGTGGAGTTCGACCGGCAGCTCATCCCGACGGGCAGGCTGGTGCTGTACAATGTTTTTGAAACTCCGCGCCGGATTGGGGATACTTTCCTGGACAATTGTTTCAGTTTGAAGCCAGATCTCGTTAGTGCGGCCTGCGAGATCCGGAATCCGATGTCCGGGCTGACGATCTCATTTTTCCCGGATGCCAGCTACCCCTACCTGCAGATCTATACTCCTTCGGCCCGGACCAGCCTTGCTGTGGAGAATTTGAGCGGCGCACCGGATTGCTTTTCTAATAAGATGGGGCTGACCCAGTTACCGCCGGGACATTCACAAATATTTACGGTTCGATACGAGGTTGGCTTCCGGTAAAAAATTAACTTGCGTTCATGAAAATCTTAAAATTTGTCCTTTTTCTTTTTGTTACGATCGGCTTTACCGGATGTCTCGATATCTATGAAAAAATAGATGTGAAGAAGGACGGCAGCGGGACTTTAACGATGGACATGGACATGAGCCAGATGTTGGAAATGCTTCAACAATATATGGGGAAGGAAGATCTGGAGAAAAAGGGGCTCGCCAAGATGGATACCACCATCAACATGAAGGATATCCTCGATAGCGTCACTACCCTCCCGGCGGATAAGAAGGCCGTGCTTAGCACGGGGACCGTTCATATCAAGCTCGATATGGATGCGAAGGTCTTTACGACGCACATGAAATTTCCGTTTACCAGCCAGGATAACCTGCAGAAATTGTATGCGGCGTTGGGTGATGGTTCGCTTGGCACGGCTCAACTTTTTAAGAACCTGGGCGGAGAGCAGGGTGGCGCCGGCGTCGGCGGTGCGCCCAGTCCGGATATCAATCAGTTCAACGGCATCTATGATTTTACCTGCCATGATGGCCTGATCACAAAAAAAGTGAACCAGGATAAGTGGAAGGCCTTGCAGAATGATCCGCAGCTGGCCCAGGTCAAGCAAGCCGCGCAGATGGGAATGGAGATCAATTACAGCACGACGATCGTCCTTCCCAGGCCGGTCAAAAAGATCGACAACGTCACCGCGAAATTGTCCGATGACAAGAAGACCGTGGTCATGAAGGTCAACCTGATCGACGTCTTCGATCATCCCGAGCAGTTTGGATATAGCATCGAGTACTAACCAACATATGAGACCCCGAATGATCCAGATGTTTATAAGATGATACAGACAGATTTTCTCGTTATCGGGTCGGGGATTGCCGGGCTTAGCTATGCGCTCAAGGTGGCCCAGCATCATCCGGAAAAGAAGGTCCTGGTGATCACCAAGACCCGTGCGGACGAAACAAATACCAAATACGCGCAGGGAGGAATTGCCGGGGTGACGGATCTTGAGCGCGACAGTTTTGACAAGCATATCCAGGATACGTTGATCGCCGGGGATGGGCTGTGTAACGCGCGGACGGTCGAGATCGTGGTCACCGAAGGGCCCGAACGGATAAATGAGATCATTCAATGGGGGACCCGGTTTGACAAGGATGCCGAAGGCGATTTCAAACTGGGAAAAGAGGGGGGGCACTCCGAATTCCGAATTTTGCATCATAAGGATGTGACGGGTAAAGAGATCGAACGGGCTTTGCTCGAGACCGTCGGGAAACAAAAGAATATTGAGATCATCAAGCACTGGTTTGTCCTGGATCTGATCACCCAGCATCATCTGGGCTACCTCGTCACCAAATCGACACCCGATATCGAGTGCTATGGTGTCTATGCCCTGGATCAGCATACCAGCAAGATCGTGCGCATCCTTTCCAAAATCACCCTGTTGGCGACCGGCGGGAACGGGCAGGCCTACCGAACGACGACCAACCCCACGATCGCTACCGGGGACGGGGTGGCGATGGTCTATCGGGCTAAAGGCCGGATAGAGAATATGGAGTTTATCCAGTTCCATCCTACGGCGTTGTTCGAGCCTGGTGTCAGCCCTTCCTTTCTGATCACCGAAGCGGTGAGGGGAGATGGCGGTATCCTCCGGAACGGTCGCGGGGAAGCGTTCATGGAAAAATATGACGCGAGAAAGGATCTGGCTCCCCGCGATATTGTAGCGCGGGCGATCGACAGTGAAATGAAAAAAGCCGGTACCGAACATGTTTATCTTGACTGCCGCCATATGGATAAGGACAGGTTCATGGAGCATTTTCCGAACATCTATGAAAAATGCCGCTCCATCGGTATCGACGTTACTGCCCAGATGATCCCGGTTGCTCCTGCGGCCCATTATAGCTGCGGCGGTATCAAGGTGGATGAGTGGGGTCGGACGTCCATTGCCCGGCTTTATGCCTGCGGCGAATGTGCTTCTACCGGGCTGCACGGCGCCAACCGGCTGGCGAGCAATTCCCTCCTGGAAGCGCTGGTTTTTTCTCACCGGTGTTATCTGGACAGTGTTCAGCAGATCCCGTATCTCAACTTCCAAGAGAATGTCCCCGACTGGAACGCGGAAGGGACGACCGAGCCCGATGAAATGATCCTGATCACCCAAAGTCTAAAGGAATTACAGCTCCTGATGAGCGATTATGTGGGGATCGTGCGAACATATACCCGGTTGCAACGGGCCAGCAAGCGGCTTGATCTCCTGCACGAAGAGATCGAGTCTCTGTACGAAACAACGGCAGTCTCGCCTCAGCTCTGCGAGGTTCGCAACCTGATCACGGTGGGCTATCTTATTGTGAAGGAGGCGCAGTTCAGGAAGGAAAGCCGCGGTTTGCACTACAATACCGACTATCCGCAGAAAAGTCCCCTGATACAGAATATCGTGCTGTAGGCGCTCAATCGCCGATAATTAGGTTTTCCAAACTGGACGAAGTCCAGACATTAGATTATATTGAGACAAAAAATTAAATTTTGAGGAATTTTTTGTCGAAATTCAAATGGAGAACTATTCCTTATTTTGGATCAAGAACCATCGGTATGACAAGAATCGTGGCGTTAACCTTTACCCTGCTGCTGCGGCTACCCTTTTTGGGCCATGCTCAATCCGCTTACCCCAGCATCTTGTGGCAGATCAGCGGCAACGGCCTGCAGAAGCCATCCTATCTTTTCGGTTCCATGCACATCAGCAATAAGGAGGTATTCCATCTCAGCGATTCCTTCTATATGGCCATCAAGAGCTGTGATGTCGTCGCGTTGGAAGTCGATCCAACCGAGTGGCAACCGGATATGTTCCGGCTGGAGGAAGCGCAGCGGGCGCAGCATTTCTATGGCTATGCAGTCACCGACGCGGACTTTATCTCGGAACACGACCTCCGGCAGAAAAGCTACAGTGACCAGTTGATAGCGGCCTTGCGGGAAGAGCCCTTTGTAATGAACGGCCTGCTTTACCGGACGACGATGCCGATGGCTAATTTCCAGGAGGACACCTATCTCGATCTGTATATCTATCAGACTGGCCGGCGGCTCGGGAAACAGGGCGCCGGCGTGGAGAACTATCTTCAATCGGAAAAGATCTCGATCGAAGCTACCGAGGCCGAGTTAAAAGAGAAAAGGGAAAGGAAGACCTTTCCGGAGGGTGAGACCGCTTATACGATCGCCACGAAAATGCAGGAGGCTTATCGCCGGGGTGATCTGTCGCTGATGGATTCCCTGGACCAGCTTTTGTCTTCGTCCAAAGCGTTCACGGAGAAATTCCTTTACGACCGAAATGTCATCCAGGCCAACTCGATCGATTCCATCCTCCGGCATAAGTCGTTGTTCGTTGCGGTCGGCGCCGCGCATTTGCCTGGCGGCAGGGGTGTGATCCAAATCCTCCGAAAAAAAGGCTATACGCTTCGACCGGTAAAGATGACCGACCAGGATGCAGAGGACCGGGAGCGGATCGACGGGTTGCATGTTCCCGTGTACAACCGAACGGTTATAACGGATGATGGGTTTATTCAATGCAGCCTCCCGGGTCAATGGTACCGGCGCGAAGAGTCGGCTAACCCCTCCTGGCAATTTGCCGATATGGCCAACGGCAGTTACTATATGCTGACCCGGGTCAAGACGCATTCCGGGCTGATCGGCCAGCCACCGGAGGGGGTGCTGAAGGCGATCGACAGCTTGTTGTATGACAATATCCCCGGCAAGATCCTTAGTAAAAAAGAAGTGCGACGCAACGGCTATAGCGGCTTCGAGATCGTCAACAAGAACCGCAGCGGGGATTTGCAACGTTATATGATCCTGGCAGCTCCGACCGAGATCCTCATTTTCAAGATGAGCGGCAAAGAGGAATATGTATCCGGGCGGGAAGCGGACGAATTCTTCTCTTCCATCCAGGTGAAGGAGCCAGTTTATCAATGGACGAATTACAGTCCGCCCCAAGGCGGGTTCCAGGCCTCTTTCCCTTCCAGTCCCACTGTTTCCTATACAGGTTTCGGCGCTGCGGGCAAGCCGGTCTGGCAGTATGAAACCGTCAGTGCTACCGGGGAAGCCTATCTTGTTTTGAAAGACAATGTCAGCAACACGCATTTCCTGGAAGAGGACACCGTCGACCTGCGTCTGATGGAAGAAAGCCTAAAGGGCTCGAAGATGATCGTAAAGGAATTGACGCGCAAATTCAGCCGGTTGGACAGCCTTGATTGCCTGGACCTGGAATTCAGTACGGCTACGGGAGGCCGCCTGAAGGCAAAAGCGGTTATCTGCGGACCGGAATACTATCTGGTCCTTGCGGCGGGGAAAAAAGACAACACCGATATAGCCCGGTTCCTGAGCAGCTTCCACTTAACACCGTTTCACTATGACCAGCCGGAATGGTACACCGACACCGCCCGGCACTTCACGGTCCGGACGCCCGTATATCCCGATGTCCCGGAGGCTTTGCGTCCTCTTACGGAGGCGGGATTCTCTTTCCCGATGTTCCGCCAGGAGGGCGAGACGGGGTATGTCGCCGAAACGAAAGTCCAGCACGCTTATTTTTATAACGACAGCACCGGTGAGAGCGTCCATGTCGTCACCTCAACCCTGCCCGACTATTTTTACCGGAAGGACACGAGCGTTTTCTGGGAGAGTGAAATGCACTGGAAGCGTTTGAAGGCAGAATTCATCCTGGATAAGAAGGAATATTTTGGCGGCAGCGACTCGGTCTGCGGCTATCGGTATATCCTACTAGATACCAACAGCAGCCGGAAAGTCCTGGGACTGGCGGTCTTGAAGGGAAATACCCTTTTCAAGGTGACTGCCCTCACGGGTAAGGCAGGTGAGGAAAGTTCTTTTCTCCGGGAGTTCTTCTCTTCCTTTACTCCGCAGGCGCCATCCAATGGATATACCGTATTCGCCAGCAAATCGGCGCTTTTCTTCCAACGCTATCACAGCAAGGACTCCGTCGAGCGGCATATCGCGCGCGAAGCGCTCGGTCATATCTTGTTCCTGCCCGCGGATCTTCCGGAGCTTCGTAAGACCATTACCCGCCTCCGGGCGGCATCCGGAAATTATATCGAAAGAAAGAGCGAGTTGATCCGCAGTCTTGGGCGGATCAGGGATACCTGCTGTCTGGATTCCGTCGTGGCGTATGTGGAGCAGCTGTATGAAAGCAGCGGCGATACCATGGCTTTCCAAAATGCAGCATTAGAAGCGATGGTCCGATTCCACAACAAGGAAGCCTATGCGCTGGTAAAGAAATGGCTGGTTCAGGCCCCCCCAGTCTTTGAGACTACAGCAGAGCTTAGGGGATTGTTCGATCACATCGGGGAGGACAGCATCCTGACCCTTTCGCTGTTCCCCGATATCCTGCAGTTGATCGCCGTCGAAGGTTTTAAGCCGCCCATTCTTCAATTGATGGCGGGAATGGCCGACAGCAGCCGGCTGCCTGCGGCGGCTTACGAGAGTTATTTTACCGGGTTGTTCTCGGATGCCCAGATCCTGCTGAAGAAGCAACAGTTGACGGAACAGAGGAACGATGATGAGGAAGAAGAATATATTGTCCCTTTCCGGACCTCCGTTGTTTGGGATGGGGCGCTGCAGTCGGATGAATTCCAGCCCTCCGGTCTCCGTGAGGCCCGGACTTCCGCGCCCCGGCTGGATAAATATGCGGAATGGCTCGCGCCGTTCTATGAGCGCCCCGCGGTAGCCCACTGGTATAGTCAGCTGATGCAGATCAAATCGCTCGGTGTAAAGCAGGCTGTTGCCCTGATCCTGATCCGCAATAACCGACCCGTGCCGGATAGCATTCTGCATGCCCTGGCCGCGGACGACTGGCATCGGGCCAAATTCTACAATGACCTGGTCCGGGCGGGGAAGGCCGACCTGTTTCCGGCTGAGTTCCGGAACCAGGAAGCGATGGCCCGGTCGGTATTGTTTGACCGGGGGACCGAGGGCAGGGAAGCGGAAATTCAATTGGTCGGTAAGCAGCATGTCGTCACCAAGCCGGCGACAGGATATGTATACTTCTTTAAATACAAGGTCAAGGGCCAGGAAGGCTGGTTGATGGGTGTCAGCGGTATACAGCCGGATAATGGGAAAGAAGTAAACACAAATTCCTATCTCGTGGAATGGACGGGGTTGCCGTTGAACGGCGCAGGTCCGGAGCTACAGCAGTTCCGGGATAAGCTGTCACAATGGGTCCTGGAGCGCCGGGCAAGCGCAGCGCGGTTCTACCGGCCGGGCTACTCCTCTTTCCAAACTGTGCGCTATGAGTAGCCCTGATCAGTCTACGGTCCGAATCACCCGTGCTATGGTCCTCGCGGCGGGGTTGGGGACCCGCTTCAAGCCCTGGACGGACCAGCATCCTAAGGCCCTGGCGCCCGTTAGCGGAAAAAGCCTGCTCCAGCGAAATATCGAATACCTCCGGCAATACGGGATAGAAGAAGTGGTGGTCAACGTGCATCATTTTGCCGGTCAGATCATTGATGCGCTGACGGCGAATAATGGCTGGGGGTGTCGGTTTTCGATCAGCGACGAGACGGGGGAAGTGCTCGAAACCGGGGGAGGGCTAAAGAAGGCCCGGCCCTTTCTGGAAGAGGCGCCGTTTGTGCTGATGAATGTGGATATCCTGACCGATATGGACCTTTCGGCATTGATCGCGGATCATTTTCGTCACCGGCCGCTGGCAACGCTGGCGGTAACGGATCGCAGCACTTCGCGATATTTTCTGTTCGATGACCGGGATGAGCTTTGCGGCTGGCGGAATGCGTCGACCGGGCAGGAGCGGATGGCCCGGACGAGCGGATCCACCCCGGTTCAGAGGGCGTTTAGCGGCATCCACGTCATCGAACCCGCGATCTTCCCCCTGATGACGCGGGATGGAAAATTCTCGATGGTGGATCTTTACCTGGACCTTGCGGCCGGTCACCCGATCCGAGCATACGACCACAGCCGTTCCAGGCTGATCGATGTCGGCAAGCCCGAGTCTGCGGAACAGGCAGCGCGACTTTTCCCTTAGGGAGAAAATAAATTTACTGATTATGAAATCGAAGATTCACGAACTCCCTAAAAAGACGTATATGCATGTGAGTAAAAGATCTCCGCTAATCATCCTGTTGATCGTTGTGGCCGTCTATTCGGAGGCGCAGACTTCGACGGTGAAGGACCAATTGCTGCAAAAAAAAGTGCTGTTGCCAAACGGGTGGTCGCTTACGCCAGCCGGTCGCAGCCTTCCCCTGGGGGACTTGCCTCTGAATATCGCCGTTAGTTCATCCAGGCGCTATCTGGCGGTCACCAACAACGGCCAGAGCACGCAAACCATCCAGCTCATCGATGCGGAAAAGGTGCGGGTCATAGACAGCGTGATCATTCCAAGATCCTGGTTGGGGCTGGCCTTCAGCGCCGACGAGAAATATCTGTATGCGTCCGGCGGGAATGATAACCGGATACTGAAATATGCGGTCGATCCGATGGGGGCCCATGCATTGGTGCTGGTGGACAGTATCCTGCTGGGGAAGAAATGGCCGGAGAAGATCTCACCTGCGGGGCTGGCCCTGGATGACCGGCGTGGTCTCCTGTATGTGGTCACCAAAGACAACAATTCCCTCTATATCATCGACCTGGCCAGCCGGTCTGTTCTTCAGCGCCGGGACCTGGGTGGGGAAGCTTATACCTGTATGCTGTCTAAGAATGGTTCGGAGCTTTATATCAGCTGTTGGGGTTGTGATCGCCTGTTGGTCTTTGATACAAAGCGACGCAGCTTTGTCGGTGAAGGCATTTCGGTAGGTGACAATCCCAACGATATGTGTCTGTCGAAGAATGGCCGATGGCTATTCGTAGCCAATGCCAATGACAATAGTGTCTCGGTGATTGATATCCGCGAAAGGAAGGTGGTAGAGACGCTGAATGCAGCGCTGTATCCCAATTCGCTGCCGGGTTCGACGACCAATGCGCTTGCCCTCAGCAAGGATGATAAGACCTTGTATGTGGCCAATGCGGACAATAACTGCCTGGCGGTGTTTGATGTCAGTCAACCCGGGGCGGCGCTGTCGAGGGGTTTTATTCCCGTTGGCTGGTACCCGACGGCGGTACAGGTGATCGGCAACCGGATCTGGGTAGCGAATGGCAAGGGATTTACTTCGATGGCCAATCCATTTGGCCCCAACCCTACCGCCCGGCGGCAGGAAGTGAACTATCAGCAGGGCGATGTTCATAAGGCACAGCCGGTTCAATATATTGCCGGGCTATTTAAAGGGACCATGAGCATCATCCCCGAGCCGGATGAGAAGTTACTAGGGGACTATTCGGAGCTGGTCTATCAGAATACGCCGTACACGAAGACTGGTGAGATGGCATCCGGGGGTGAGACCGGGAACCCCATTCCCATGAAGGTAGGAGACCGGTCGCCGATAAAATATGTGTTCTATTTCATCAAAGAGAACCGGACCTATGATCAGGTCCTTGGGGATGTCAAGGCAGGCAATGGGGATACGAGCCTGGTGCTGTTTGGCGAGCGGGTCACGCCGAATCAGCATGCGCTGGTGAATGAGTTTGTGTTGCTCGATAATTTCTATGTCAACGCGGAAGTGAGCGCCGATGGTCACAACTGGAGCATGGGTGCGTATGCTACGGATTACCTGGAGAAGACCTGGCCGACGGCTTATGGCGGAAGGGGCGGTGACTATGATGCGGAAGGCAACCGGGCGGTAGCAAACAATAAGGGTGGTTTTATCTGGGATGACTGTCAGCGGGCGGGTGTCAGCTATCGAAGCTATGGCGAATTCGGGAAGGACGGTGGTCCGAAGAAGAACGGACAGCCCAACCCGTTGGTCACCGGTTTGTTCGGTCATTATTGTGCTTCGTTCACCGGCTGGGACCTTACTGTTCCCGATACCACGCGGTTTAGCGAGTGGAAGGCGGATTTCGATTCGTTGATGGCTACCGGCCGTCTGCCGCAGCTGAATATCATCCGGATCGGCAACGATCATACGGCGGGGCTCCGGCGCGGGCAGCCTACTCCTTTTGCCTATGTAGCCGACAATGACCTTGCGGTTGGTGAATTCGTGGCGTACCTCAGCCGGAGTCCGATCTGGAAGGAAAGTGTGGTCATCCTACTGGAGGATGATGCGCAGAACGGCCCGGACCATGTCGATGCGCATCGCAGCCCCTGTTATATTGCGGGCGGCCTGGTGAAGCGTCACTTCGTAGATCATACGCTTTACACAACGACCTCGGTGCTTCGGACGATCGAGTTGATACTGGGTATCCCGCCGATGACACAATATGATGCGTCTTCTACTTCTTTATGGAAATGTTTTGTGGCCGATGGAAATCTGACGCCGTTCCAGGCCTTGCCGGCCAATATTGACCTGGGGGAAAAGAATATGGCGGTGAATGAGTGGTCGCGTAAATCGGCGGGTCTTGATTTTGCGCGGGAGGATCGGGTTCCGGACAACCTGTTTAACGAAATCCTTTGGAAGGGGATCAAGGGTGATCATGCCGTCCTGCCGGTTCCCAGCCGCGCGGCGTTTGTGCGTGCGGTGAGGGGAGCGGATGACGATAAATAGAAAAGGGCCACTCGGCCCTTTTTTAAATTAGATCTATTCTTATTTCCGTTTACCACCTTCTTCCACGAAACCCGCCGCGGTAGTACGGATGGGCCCGAAGGAAGGTGGGGCGATAGTGTTCGAAATAGGCCCGGTCGCGGAAGTGGCCATACCATGCCGGATAGTTGTAGTTCGCGTATCCGGGGAAGTCATTATAGTCAATGACAGCGGGTGCGGGAGCATAGACCGGAGCCGGGGCGACATAGACGCCGCCGTAGACGGCCGGACCGTGGAAATAAGGCCGGTGATAGACCGGGAATCTTACTCCTACGCGACCAACCCCTACATGACCAAAACGGGCGCCGGCATATACCTGTGAATAGCTCTTAGTAGCGATGAGGCTGCTGGCTATGATGGCGGAAAGGATAAATAGCTTTTTCATATCTGTAATTTTTAAGTTGACGGATGACCGAGTTTTTAAATCTGCATCCTTACCATATTGGATATGAAATGAGCTTCCGGATTTAATAAGCGGTTGTTAATGGGGGTTGATTGTTGATAATCAGTTCGTTGGGGTGCCGGGTTCGGCATGCCGGTCCGTTGTTTGTTCCCGGTCGAAGGGGGCATCCTGGGGAAAGGGCTTCCGGCAGCGGCGGCCCCACTCCTGTCTGAATTTTTCCTGTTGTTCCGGTGTCATATTTGCCCATCCTTCTCTTAGCGAATCCCTTTTCCATCGTCCCTTAGGGCCGCCGCGGAAGCCGCTGAAAAATATTTTGGCGAGTACCAATAGTCCGAGTGCCTGCCAGAAGGTGATGAGTGGCAGATGGAAGATCACCGGCATCAGGGCATTCCACAACAGCATGACGATGCTGCCAAAGACGAATATCCCGATGATGGCCAGGATCACGAAGCCGATTATTTTGCCAACCCTAAGCCGAACCCTGCCGCGAATAAATTGTCTGTTCATATTCTTCATTTTTAATGTTCTATAATTTCATGATAAAGGGTCAGCAGTCTTTCCCTGAGATAGAGGACGGCGTATCTTTTCCGCGAGATCAGCGTATTGACATTCTCGCCGGTCATATTGGCCATCTCCTTGAAGGGAATGTCTTCCAATTCGTTCCAGATAAACACCATTCGCTGTTCTTCCGGCAGCTCATCCAGCGCTTCCTGGAGTGTCTTCCAGAAGAGGGCACGCAGGTTAGCCGTTTCAGGGCTCTGACTGTCGTCGAGCAGGATGTCCGTCAGGTCCGGGCCGGCCGGGTCTTCTCCGTTCCGTAGATTCGGCTCCAGGGACACCGGCCGCTGCTTGCGGTAGCGGTCGATGATCTTGTTGCGGGCTACGCGGAACAGCCAGCCGCTGATCTGCTCGATGGGTTCGGTATCGACCGTTGTCGTCAACTGATACCAGACATCCTGCAAAATATCTTCCGCGTCGGCCTCGTTGCCGACCCGTTGGCGGATGAAGCCCAGCAGTCGTTTGCCAAAGCGGTTTACGACCGACGCGATATTTTTTCCCGGGGATGAGGGCATTCGGGAGTTGATGGTCAATATGTCCTCCATACTAACAAGGAAGACGGGTGAAGTAAAGGAATATTTTAAAATTTTGGAAAATTCCCTGAAAGCCGGGCCGCCTGGAATCGGACGATCCGTGTATTGAAAACGGACAATTCCAGCCACGCCAGTTTCATATGTGATTGATTATTAGGAGGATAAAAATCAGGCATTTTATTGGGAGCAAAAAGAGAACCTGCTGATAAAAACACTGCTATGTTAAGAAATTTTTTCAAAATTCCGTGGCGGAGCCTGCAACACAACAAAGCTTATACGATTATCAATGTTTTGGGCCTGGCGTTGAGCATGGCATGCGGCCTCCTTATTTTTACGCTGGTAAAATTCCATCTGAGCTTTGATAATTTTCACTCGGATTCCGACCGCATTTATCGATTTGTAACTGAATCGCACCGGGATAATATCAACTATATCGGCAGCGTTCCTCCGCCTTTTGGCAAGGCCTTCCGTACGGATTATACTTTTGGTGAAAAAACGGCTAATATCGTCAATTTTGACGGCGAGCTTATTACCGTTAATACGGGTACCGGAATAAAGAAGTTCAAGGAAAACCCGGGCGTTTCCTTCGTCGAGCCGGCTTATTTTGACATTTTTAATTTCCCGCTGGTTGAGGGCGATAAAAAGACGGCGTTAAGCGAACTCAACACGGCGATCATTACACAAAGGATAGCGGAAAAATATTTTGGGAAGGAAGACCCTGTCAACAAAACGTTCCTCGTCGAGAACAGGGTTCCCTTTAGAATAACAGGCGTTTTAAAAAACCTGCCGGATAATTCAGACCAAAAAACGGAGATCTTCCTGTCCTATCCCAGCTTGAAATCTTTCAATGACTGGTTGCTTAAAGATGATTCCTGGGGAGGTATTGCGAGCTCTTTGCAATGCTTTGTCCGGCTGCGTCCCCACGTTTCCCCTGCGCAGGTGGAAAAGGTCTTGCCCGCCTATGTGTCCAAATACCGCCCTACCAGCCGGAATATACACCATTACAAATTGCAGCCGCTGGCGGATGTGCATTTCGATGCCCGCTACGGCGGTGTGATGGAGAAGCGTAACCTGTGGATATTATCCATTATCGCGATCTTTATCATCGTTACAGCCTGCGTGAATTTTGTCAATCTGGCCACGGCCCAGGCTCTCCGGCGCTCGAGGGAAATAGGCGTTCGCAAAGTACTGGGCAGCCTGCGCGGACAGATTTTCTGGCAATTCATGGCTGAAACGGGATTTATCACCATCCTGGGGCTGCTGGTCGCATTGGGGATAGCTTCAATGGTATTGCCGTATGGCAATGCCCAGTTCAAAACGCAAATGGCGATCCATGTTTTTACGGATGGCGCCCTGCTGTTGTTCCTACTGGTGCTGACGGTTGTCGTTAGCTTCCTGGCGGGCTTTTATCCCGGGATTATCTTGTCCCGGTTTAAACCGGTCGCGGCCTTGAAGGGCAAAATATCGGGTCAGCAGATCGGGGGCTTTAACACGCGCCGGGCGCTCATCATATCCCAGTTTGCCATTTCGCAGGTGTTGATCCTGAGCATGATCGTCATTGCCTTTCAAATGCGTTATGCCAAAACGTCCGACCTTGGTTTTGATAAAGATGCGGTGCTGATGGTGCCGATGGGCGTCGATTCGTCAGGGGTTTCTGTCAACAGCGTGAGGGACCTGCTTTCGAAAATACCCGGCGTGGAAAAGGTTGCTGCCTGTTTTGAATCACCCTCGACGGATGATGACTTTATGACCTCCTGCCGCTATGAGAACCATGGAGAGGACGAAGCGTTTGCGATCAACGTCAAGGCGGCTGATGATCGGTACCTGCCTACGTTTGGAATAGAACTTGCGGCTGGACGGAATCTTTTTCCGGCGGATAGTGTCAGGGAGGTACTGGTGAATGAATCTTTTGTCCGCAGGCTCAACCTCCGCTCGCCTTCGGAGGTCCTTGGCAAAACCCTGTCCGCCAATGGTGGCAGCATCAAAGGCCCCATCGTGGGTGTGGTGAAGGATTTTCATGACGGGTCTTTTCATTCGGACATCAATGCCATTTGCATCTACTCTGATAAGAAGCAATACCAGAATTATGCGGTGAAGATCGATATGCGTAATGCAAAACCGGTATTGGCGGCGATTGAAAAAGTGTGGAGCAGCCGGTTCCCTAACCAGATCTATGAGTATCATTTTTTAGACGCGCAGATTGCTGAGTTTTATACGACGGAAGAAACGATGCTCGGGCTCATCCAGGCATTTTCCTTTATCGCCATTTTTATCGGGTGCCTGGGTTTATACGGTCTGGTGTTATTCATGGTTTCGCAAAAGACAAAGGAGATCGGAATCCGGAAAGTCCTGGGCAGTAGCACGGGTCAGATACTTTGGATCTTTGGAAAGGAATTCGCCCGGCTGATCGTGATCGCGTTCATCATAGCGGCGTCGTTGGCCGGGTGGTTGATGCACAACTGGCTGCAGGATTTTAAATTTCATATACCGCTCAGCCCACTCTTTTTTGTAATGACGATCGGGCTGATGTTCCTGATAGCTTTTCTTACGGTGGGTTACCAGGCGGTTAAAGCGGCCCTGATGAACCCAGCGAGGAGCCTGAAGACGGATTAAACCCAGAGATCAGGATTCTTCTTCGGCTTGTGTCATAAAGAATGAATCACATACGTCACTACCCCCCAGACCGAGAATTCCGCGCCGGACAGGTCGACGTCGATGGGGGACAGTTTATTGGTCTCCGGGACCAGCCGGATCTTATTGAATGTCCGCTCCAGGCGGCGGATCAGCATTTCTCCGTTCAGGGACGCAATGACCACTTTGCCGTTGGAAGCTTTCATCGAGCGGTCGACGATAACGATATCGCCGTGGAAGATACCTGCGCCGGTCATGGCGTCGCCATTCACCCGCATGAAGAAGGTCGCGGGCTTATTGCGCACCAGTTGTTCATTCAGGTCGATACCTTGCTCTTTATATCTTGTGCCCAAGAATTGTTCAATTTCCATGAAAATATATTTGAAGGGAATGGTATTTCCCCGGAGTTCCGGGGGAGGGAAAATAATTTGTTTGTACTAATTTATTTAGTAAATTTATGCTAAATTAGTAAGCATCTCAAATTTTTTTATGGAAATGGGGTTAGTACGAACAACGGAAACAAGTATGGAAGGAAGGGGCAGAGGCCGGCCTGCAGGGCCCGGACATGCGGAATACCTGCTGGTAGTCTATCCGAATGGCGACTTGCGGGACAGGTTGCTGGAAGAACAACAGCAGTTCTCTTCCGACTATGGCCTCGATCACCGGCTGGACCAGGGTCAGCGGGTCGCCGATCATATTAGGCGTAACAGGCCGCATATCACGCTTGCCGCCTTTCAGGCGGGGGAGGAGGCGGAGGACACGCTGATCCGCTGGATACAACGGATCTGTCAGCAGCATCGGAGCTTTGAGATCGCGCTCAACAACTACAGCGGGATTCCACCGCACACTATCTGTGTGCGGGTGCAGGACCCGGAACCCTTGCGGGATTTGGTGCAGCAGTTGCGGGCGGTCGACGAGTTCATCCGGTCATCGGGCTGGCCTCCGGTCCATCTCACCGGCCGCCCCTATCTCAGCATTGCGGGTGGGTTGACGGAGCAGGTATACAACAAGGCGATGCCCGACTATTCCAGGAAGACGTTCCATGGCATCTTCCGGGTATGTGAGCTGGTTTTGCTGAAAAGGAAACACTCCTTCGATCCCTGTAATATCGTGAATGTATTTGGCCTTAAAAATTAGCAAGCAATTCATTGATTATTTTATGTGATTATTTTATGAAACAAGCGATCAAACCTATCGCTGTCCTCAGCGAGAACTATAAAAGCCAGTTGGCAACCAACGAATACCTGTTGATCCTCAATCCGCATGAAGAACTACGTAATAAGATCCAACAGGTTAAAAAGGAATTCTATGATGCCTACCAGGCCCCAACGGCCCTCGGCGGCAAACCGCATGTGACATTGGCGCGATTCACGCAGCTGGCGCTCATGGAAGAACGGATCATTCAGCGTCTTCGCGCCATCGCCATGGGCTTCTGTCCATTCAAGGTGGAGTTGAAGGATTATGGCAGCTTCCCTTCGCACACTATATATATTCAGGTAACCAGCAAGTTGCCGATCCGCGGACTGCTGACCGAAGTCAGGGATATTCAGCGACTGATGAAGCTGGATCAGGACCATCGGCCGTATTTTATCGAGGAGCCGCATATTCCCGTCGCAAGAAAGCTGTTGCCCTGGCAATATGAGAAGGGTTGGCAGGAGTACAGCAACCGGAGTTTTACGGGGCGATTCATTGCCGACGGGATGCTGCTGCTGAAACGGCGTGGCGGTGAAATGGCCTGGCAGATCTCCGAGCGGTTTACATTCCAGAATCTGCCGGTGACGACGCGGCAAGGACAGTTGTTCGCGTTGCCGCGGGCATAAATCGATAAATATGACAGAGCAAGATCTTCCCGATCCTTCGGAAGGCGGGCAGCTTACTGATTATTCCGGCCCCATCAATCCTGTGCAATACCTGAAAGGCCGGGGTGCGCAATTCAATCCGAAGAACCGGTTCTTAAAGAATGAACGGGTCAAAGAGCATATCGAGGCTATCGACGATTGGATCGAACCCAACAGCGAGAGCCAATACCTGGAAGAGTCGGCAAAGGGCCTCGTCAACAAGGTCGACAGCCCTGACGTCGGCATGTGGTACAGCATGAACCCTTATCAGGGCTGTGAGCATGGCTGCACGTATTGTTATGCCCGAAATGCGCATGAATACTGGGGGTATAGCGCCGGGCTCGATTTCGAAAGAAAGATCATTGTAAAAAAGAACGCCCCTGAGTTGCTACGCAAATTCCTGATGAACCCCAAATGGGAGCCGCTGCCCATTTCGCTGAGTGGCAACACCGACTGTTATCAACCGGCCGAAAGGAAATTCGGGATTACGCGCAAGCTGCTGGAGACCTGTCTGGAATTCAATCAGCCGGTAGGTATCATCACGAAAAATGCGGGCATCCTTCGGGACAAGGACTTGCTGGTAAAGATGGCTGAAAAAAGGCTCGTCTCCGTCCTCATCTCCATCACCTCCTTTGATGAGGAGCTTCGTCGGGTCATGGAACCCCGCACTACGACTGGCCGGCAGCGGATCAGGACGATCCGGGAGCTGAGCGATTCGGGCGTACGCATGGGGGTCATGCTGGGGCCTATGATCCCGGGGTTGAACGAACACGAAATGCAGCGGATCATGAAATCGGCTGCCGAGAACGGAGCCAGCTTCTCCGCCTATACCTTTATCCGGCTGAACGGCGCCATCAAGCTGATCTTTCATGACTGGCTTTACAAGAACTTTCCCGACAGGGCCGACAAAGTATGGCACCTGATCGAAGCGAGTCACGATGGCAAGGTCAACGACAGCCGCTGGGGGGTGAGGATGCGCGGCGAAGGCAATATCGCGCAGTTGGTGGCGCAGCAGTATGAGCGGTATAATAAGAAATATAAACTGAATGCGGAGCGATGGGAGTTGGACTGCTCGCAGTTCCGGCGGCCGGGGGGGCAGATGCGGATGTTCTGAATAAATTATGTTTAACTTTGATAACCTTAAACCTTATTTTATGAAGAGTCAAAAACGATCTCAAATAATAATGCTTGACCATTCAAAAGCAAAAATTGAATTATTACAGAAATATCTTGAAAAATATTTAAATATAATTGCAAATGATGGGTACACACAACGAATTGACATCTTTGATCTTTTTTGTGGAGAAGGCATATATGAAAAAGGAGGGAACGGAAGCCCTATAGCGATCTTAACTGTTGTAAAGGATCTTCATACAATTAACAAAGCAAGAATTAAGAATGTTCCGAAGGTCAATTTATACTTTAGTGATAAAAACCAGCAGAAGATTGATAAGTTAAGGACCGTAATTACTGAAAATTTGCTTCATGATAAATCTTATGGGGAAATATTTTTCAGGAATAAGGATTATAAAGAAATTGTAGAGCCATTAGCAGAGCACATCCAAGGGCTAAAGAAGGGGAAGGCTTTTATATTCATCGACCCGTATGGCTATAAAGAAATTCGGGCGAGTGAAATAAAAAGGCTTTTGATTTCAAAAAAATCAGAAGTTTTGTTGTTTCTTCCTACTCAATTTATGTATCGATTTGATGAGAAAGGAACGCCTCAGGCATTAATTGAAATCTTAGAGGAATTAGTCGATTTAAAGGAATGGAAGCCGAATGGTTCTGTTTATGAATTTATTGAGCAATTCAAAGAGTCCTTAAGGAAATATCTTGGCGAAGAATTTTTTGTAGATACATTTACGATTCAAAAAGATATTAAGACCATATTTTGTTTATTTTTCTTTTCCAGTCATATACGCGGTTTTGAGAAGATGCTCGAAACCAAGTGGCAAATTGACGAGGACGAAGGGAAAGGATGGAGATATGAAAAGACTGGAAATTTGTTCGTGGCTTTCAAAACAAACCCGCTTGAGGAAATATTAATTTACTTTATAAAAAGTAAATCTAAGTGCTCTAATGGTGATATTTATGAGTATACTTTGCATCTAGGTTTTTTACCAAAACACACTGTCGAGATTTTTACTTCTCTTCAAAATGGAGGAGAACTTGAAGTTCAATCTGATAAAGCGGTGGAAATGCGAAAAGGAGCGTTTTATATTAACTACGAAAATTACAAAAACGAGCCCAATAAAGTCTTTTTCAAAATTAAATAATATGGCACAATCCAACATTGAATGGACCGAGATGACCTGGAACCCTACGACGGGATGTACCAAAATTTCAGCTGGATGTAAATATTGCTATGCTGAAGTGATGGCAAAGCGATTGCAGGCCATGGGCGTTGAGAAATACAAAAATGGATTTGAAATAGAAATTCATGAGGACGCTTTGGATGTCCCTTTTTCCTGGAAAGGCGCCAAACTGGTATTTGTAAACTCCATGAGTGATTTGTTTCATCCGGCAATTCCTTTGGAATTTATAAAGAAGGTATTTCGGGTCATGAATGAAAACCCACAGCATACATTTCAGGTTTTGACCAAAAGGGCGGATCGGTTGTATCAAGTCCATGAAGAATTGGATTGGACAAAAAATATTTGGATGGGGGTTTCTGTAGAGGATATCCGGGTTTTAGATCGGATTGATTTTTTAAGAAGAACGAACGCTAAAATAAAATTTCTTTCATGCGAACCGTTGATAGGCCCCTTGATGGATATGAACCTTGCAAATATCGATTGGGTAATCGTAGGGGGAGAAAGTGGAAGAAAGGCAAGGCCGATTAAGGAATTGTGGGTTTGGGATATTCGCCAACAATGCCAGGAGGCTGGGGTCGCCTTTTTCTTTAAACAATGGGGAGGTATCAATAAGAAGAAATCTGGCCGCGATTTAGGGGGAAGAGTATATAATGAAATGCCTTCTATCAACAATTTGACGCGCTTAGAAAACGAGACCATAAAATATAAAAGCGACCTTGGTCAACAGGAGGCAACGCTGACGGTCGATGAAGGCCTTAATAAGTTGAAAGGCAAAGTATTGGCGCCTAAAAAATTGGCTGCTGCGAACAGGTCATTGAGGAGGCTGAAAGATGCATTGCCGAAATAGATCGATCATCCCCAGTCAAACTCTCTGATCTTGCCATCCAGCCTCCATCGGGCAGGCTGCGGATTGGTCAGCCAGTCGAGCGGCTCGCCGGCCGGCAGAGGTCGGGAAGCCATCGAAAAACACTCGCGGATCATCGCCTTTTGTTCCGCGCCGACCACCTCGGGTTGGGCAGAGATGAATAAAGGTGTTCCGGCGCCGGCCACCAACTGCATCCATTGCCGGGTCTTGTCCCAGGCAACATCTTGTGTCAGGCCGACACAGTCGCCGTCGGCGGCATAGAAATGGTTATGCTGGATTATCCGGAACCCCAGCGTATTGACACCCATCTTCCGGGTCCGCGCCCACTCTTTTCCGCTCGTATCGTCCCCAACCCGGCTGAGCTCAAAAAGGCCGGCTGACAGATGGCTTAGCGTGTTGCAGCCGATCAGGTACATGTCGCCAGCCGCCTCGCGAATCGCTTCATACAATTCTAATATGATCTCCGCGGTGGTCCGGGTATTGTCGCGGAAACGCCATCCCGGTGTTGTCATGTCCTGATCCATCTGGGATCCCCACTTACCGAAAATATCGTAGCTGGTATAGTCATGCTTGACCAATTCGAATCCCCATTGCCGGTAGAGACCGATATGGTGTTTTATCCGAGCCAGGTTCTCTTCGATCGTAGGATCCAGCACCGGGCTTTTGGGATCCTCCCGGCCCGGAATGGCGGGCAGCAGCAAGTTGGCGGGGTCCTTATAGGACGCGCAAAGCGGTCGCATCCATAGACCCGGACGCATCCCCAGCTTTCTGATGTCGGCTGCCAGCTTGCTCATATCCTTGAATTTGTCGTTCGGCCGGGCGAAATCGTCATTCCATCCTCCATCTCCCGGATGGTATGGTGAATAGGAGGCCCAGCCCGCATCGACAACAGAAAAAGGCCGATTACCCGAATCGGTCGCCAGCTCCGTCATCAACGCCGTCTGGCGGAGGATCAGCTCGGGATTGTTATTGCCATAAGCGTAGTACCAATCGTTTATGCCGTAGACCGGCTGGCGCGGCAGCCGCGGAGTTTCGCACATCAGACCGCAGAAGCGCCTGCCCGTGGTAAAGACACTGTCCCCGTCCTTCCCTTTCAAGATGACAATATCCGCTGCGGGGAGAGACCGGCCACCCAGGACAACGCCCGTACCACCGCTTCTCGTATCCATCGTCAAGCTCAGGAGAGGACCACCGCCCTGCCAATAGCAAAGGCTTCGACAGCCCGTCCGGACACCAAAGCAAAGTGTCTGGTCCTCCTGATGGTGGATGCAATACCAAGGCATCTTTTTGTCTGTCAGCGCCGGCCTGAATCCATCGTCGCCATAGGTCCGCTCCCATTCATCAGCGAGAACGACGCCACCTGCCAGGGACAAATTCCATTCCAGGCGGACGAAGTGCAGGGGCTGAGTGGGTGATTCTACCACTATGCGGATTGTATCGCGCAACTCAGAAAGCCGAACCGTGATGTCGTGGTAACGATACCCACCGGAAGCCATACCCGCCAGCTTCACGGACCCGGTATCCAGGCCAACCAAGACTGACGAAGGCATTGCGATCAATTCCCGGGTTATGATGGGAGCAGAAGCGGATCGCCGGGTGAACAACAGCCCTCCGAGCGCCGCGCCGGACAAGCGGATAAAATGTAGTCTTTCCACAAAAACGATTGAATCCTGAAAGTACTAAAACAATTCTTAACTTTCTGCGAAACCGAACGATCAATGGACTACCGTCGCATGCCCATCGAAGTGGAGTCGCCCGAACAGATGGGGTACCAGACTATCCGCAACAATCTTTCCGAAAGCTCCTATACCGATACGATCTTGCACGACATCCGCCTCGACACAGATCTCCGTGACCTGTTGCTTTGTTATGGATCGCATTTTGGTCATGAAGGCCTGCGGGAAGGTATTGTTGCCGGCACCCACCTAAAGAAAGAGGATGTGCTACTGACTATCGGCGCGGCTGGCGCACTATTCATCATCGCCACGAGCTTGCTTGAAAAAGGTGACGAACTGATCGTCGTGCGACCTAACTATGCCACCAATCTCGAAACTCCCCGGGCGATCGGTGCCGCCATTCAATTCATCGATCTTCGGTTTGAGGAAAAATTCGAACTCGACACCGACAGAATAAGAGCCGCGATGAACTCCAGGACCCGATATATCTCGATCACTTATCCGCATAACCCGACCGGGGTTTGTCTGGGTACGGGCGAACTGAGACAACTGGCCGAGCTGGCAGAAGAAAAAGATTCTTATTTGCTGGTTGACGAGACCTACCGGGATATGGTATTCGGAGACCAAGTCCCGTTGGCGGCAACGCTATCATCGCGCGTCATCAGCGTATCCTCACTTTCCAAAACTTATGGGTTGCCCGGGCTTAGGGTCGGCTGGATCATTTGCCGCGATCAGCAGCTGATGACAAAGTTCCTGGCGGCTAAGGAACAGATACATATCTGCGGGCCCCTTCTCGACGAAGAGATCGCATTTCGCTATTGGCAGCAAAAGGGTGATCATCTTCCCCGCATCCGTTCCGATATCCGGCGGAAGTTTGAGTCGGTAAAAGAGTGGATACGGCTGCAAAACGATTTCGAATGGATCGAACCCACGGGCGGTTGTGTCTGCTTTCCCCGGATCCGTCGCCCGGAAGAGGGGGATATCGACCGGTTCTACCGGATCCTGCTGGAAGAATATGGGACCTATGTGGGGCCGGGCCACTGGTTCGAGATGCCGCGACATTATATGCGGGTTGGGTTTGGCTGGCCGTCGCAGGAAGCATTACTGGAGGGTCTCGGGGCGCTTACGATGGCGTGGGAGGACGCGTCGAACCGGTAACGATGTGGTCATCCGTTGTTGAATTGCCGGAGACGCTCTTTTTCGGTCTCGATCAGCGCCCTTATATTCAGGAGCTTGTTCCTAAGTGAGGTGAAATCAGCGGCGAGAACTTCCGGCTCGGCCCGGAGGCAGCTGTTCTCAAAATCCTGGCATTCAGCCTGAAGGGTCAGTAGGCCGACAAATCCGAACAGCGGCTTTATCTTATGCACGGCGCTTTTCAGCGCTGTCCGGTCCCCCTGCTCATAGCCGGTATTGAGCTGCTGAACGAAATCGTCATATTCCATCAGAACGTCGGTGAACGTCTCCCCGATCATAGCATAATCTCCTGCATATAAATCGATTAGATAACTGCTATCAATGGGGGGGCTGAAATTGAACGTATTATCGGCTGGGAGCATGTTCATTCAGGCATAATGAGATAGTTAACGTCCTCTAAAATAATTTATTGTATTCTGTCGTTCACCACGGGGGAACCCCTAAAATCCAAGTTTACCTTTGAGCAACCCGATTGCCTCTCTCTTCCGGTCCTTTTATGAGGATATTGTCTATTCCGGGATCCGGGAGGATTACTCCCCTTCCAAACGAAAGAAGACGATCCGTTTTAACCAATTCATTCTCCTGATCCTTATCGCGCATTTCGTCTGCGTTGTCTCCTATTTCTGTTTTGGGCTTTACATCAGTGCGCTGATCAACCTGAGCGCCGCCTATATCTTCATTATCGCCTACCATCTCAACCTGCGGCGGCAATACCTGCTGGCCCGTATCGTTTCGATATTGAACCTCAATCTTTACCTGGCGATCATGAACTATATGGAGGGGATCAAAGCGGGGGAGTACCTGTTCTATTTTCCTTACTTCCTGGTCATGACCTTTATTATCAGCTTCAAACGGAAATACCTGGAGCTGATCCTCGCGTATGTGATCACGCTGGCATCCCTGGTGTTTTGCTACTATCTCTGTCCGCAGGAGAACTATTACCAGGTCCATATCGCCCATATGTTCGAACGGCTTTATGACAGCAACCTTGTCCTTTCGTTGCTGCTGGCCACCTTTTTCTCATATGCCATCGTCCGGATCAACCGGAATAATGAGTACACGATCCTAAAGGAAAAGCAGTTCGTCGATACGATCTTCAATACCTCGCTCGATGGGGTTTTTATCCTCGATGCCGAAGCACTGATCATCACCGATTGCAATAACAGGGCGGTGGAACTGCTGGAGATCGAGGACAAATCGCTTATTGTCGGGGCATCGGTCGACAGCCTTTTCACCAAGGAACACCTTCGGCTGTTCAACAGCGTCAGCAGCAACCCCGAAGATCCGCAATCCAACAGCTGGCAGGGTGAGCTGGCGCTGGCCTCCCGAAAGGACAATATGGTCTTTGCCTTTGTCAACGTGGTCAGCTTTTTTGACAATGACCGGCGATTCTGGAAGATCAGTGTGCTGGATATCTCCGAGATCAAGATGACCCAGTTCGAGTTGATGAAAGCCAAGCAAAAGGCGGAAACGGCATCTCGTGCTAAATCGCGGTTCCTTTCCAACATGAGTCATGAGTTACGGACACCGTTGAACGGGATCATCGGTTCTTCGAATCTCCTGCTACAGGAGAAGTTCCTGCCGGAACAGCAGTCCCATCTGGAAATCCTCAAATATTCCTCCGAGCACATGATGGTGCTGATCAACGATATCCTTGATTTCAACAAGATCGAATCGGGAAGGTTCGAGCTGGAGAACCTACCGGTCAATCTGAGGGCTTTTTTAAAGAAGCTGGAGTCGCAGTTCTCCGTTCAGGCACATTTGAAGGGTCTGCTCTTCCTGCTGGATGTAGATGACAACCTGGAGGCCGAGTTCCTTTCGGATGAAACGCGACTCAACCAGATCTTCAGCAACCTGCTCTCCAATGCGATCAAGTTCACGCATACCGGCGGTGTTACGCTTGGCGCGAGGAAGATCTCCTCCACCAGCAAGAAGTCGATGATCCAGTTCATGGTCAAGGATACCGGGATCGGGATCCCGGCTCATAAGCAGCAGGAAGTGTTCGAGAGCTTCACCCAGGCCGACACCAATACGACCCGGAAATATGGCGGCACCGGGCTGGGTCTTGCCATCAGCCGTAAGCTGGTTGGTCTTTTCGCCGGCGACCTCAAATTGGTTAGTGAGGACGGGAAGGGCAGCACGTTTTATTTTACGATCGAGCTTGAGATCAATGAGAACGCCAAACTCTATATCAATGACCAGAAAGTAAAGCAGCTGCCCGTCTTCGAGCGGCTTCGGGTGCTGATCGCCGAAGACAACAGCGTGAATATGTCGGTGGTCCGACGCTTCCTGGTCAAATGGGGAATCGAGGTGCACGAGGCGACTAACGGGTTGGAGGCGGTGGAGAAATGTCGGCGGGAAAGCTTTGACCTCGTACTGATCGATCTGGAAATGCCCGAGATGGACGGGGCCACCGCGCTGGCGGAGATCCGCAAGCTGCATCCGCAAGTCCCGGCCATTGCATTCACGGCTGCGGTATACGAGGATATGAAGGTTGACCTGATCAAAAAAGGATTTATGGAGGTGGTGCCCAAGCCCTTCCGGCCGGAAGACTTGCACAGCAAGATCCAGAAGCTTGTCTCGAACCGGGCGTAATTTGCAAATTGCGCCGATTTTATCTAACTTAACTGGGCGTTAAATCGTCAATTTCATGGAACCTCCCTCGTGGCCCGCGCGGTTCAGCCGTCTACGGCAGCTCTTCTGGTTGTTCTTCCTGGTCACCGTAGCCTATATGATCTGGGTCAGGATCTACCTTTACCCACTGAGTTCGGATGAGTTGGTCCAGTTCGAGGTCGCCAAGACCGTTAATAAAGCACAGACGATCATCCAGGATTGGAAGATCAGCGGCAAGTACGAGCTGGGAGTACAGAGCACGTATTTTGCCTATATATTTATGTTGTTGTATACCGTCGCGATTGCGCTGGGTTGCCGGTTCTTTTCCGTCTGTACCGGGAACGAGATCATGATAAAGGGAGGCAGGGGTTTTTCCTGGCTGATCGTGGGCGCGACGGCTTGCGACCTCGTGGAGAATATCGCGCTATCCCGGACGATCCGCGGGCATATTTCGCAATGGAATGTCACGGTGGCGTATGACCTGGCCAGAGTGAAGTTCTCGATCGTCATCGTGTGCATCTTATTTATACTGACCTGTCTCCTCTACTGGGGTATCGGCAAACTATCGGGGGAGAAGAGTCCCTAACGTCCCCCTATCTGCTCATAGCGCAGCGGGTGCCAGGTGCTGTCACCGCCGATCAGCGTATTCATATTCCGGAACCGGGAAAGGACATTCCCTCCCAGCAGGTAAGCGGGTTCATGCTGCTTCGGGTCCGCCAGTTCATGAAGATAAAATGTCGAACCGCCGATCAGGGTCTTGTGATATTTCACGAGGGTCGGAAGATCGTAGCAGCTATGCATTTCCACGAGCGGATAGCCGTTGATGAACGTATGATCGGAGAAAGACCGGACGCTCGTGTTGGCTGTGGAAAACCAGATGGTCTTCGCAGCGGTATCTAAGGCGGTCACGTAGGAGCCGTTGGCCAGCATGGGGATATCCAGCCTTTCACCCACGAGAGGAAACCGGCCTTGAACATGCGTGATCAAATTGCTTCCCGCGGCGATATCTCCCGTAAAGGGCGCCATCTCCATCACATAATAGTCGGACCATAGGGCGAGCCGCATCCCTTCCCTGATGCCATAGGCCACGTTGCGCAGGCGGACGGTATCCTGGTCTATCCGCTGAATAAAGCCGACCGGGTTGGTGGTGGCCTGCATCCAGCTGAATTGATCCTGGTAGTATAAGAGGGAGGTCAGGATAATATCATCCTTTAGCAGCAGTGAGGCGTCGGCCGGATTGGATAGTTTGAACCAGCCGGTCCAGCTCGCGGGATCGATGTGAAGGATTGGGTTGCCTGATAGGGCCACGGTCCGTTCGTAGCTGTTTTGATACGTATATTTGTAGAGGAGGTCAATGCCCGAATAAGGGTCGGTGAACAGATAGGTATTCCCGTAATAGACGGGGTCGGTCCCCATGGCATTCAACGGCGCGGGTCCGTGGACGCTGATGGAGACTCCGTAGTTGCTGCTGCCCAGGATACCGCCGCCATAGTACATGATGATATTCTTAAACAACGGCGTGGGGCAGAGTCCACATTTATTGAGGTTGGCCGTCACCGGCGGTTCGTTCATCGTCCCGCCTTCAAAGGTATTGCTGTTGCCGGCCAGGACGAGGCGGTAACCTTTCCCGTCCATATAGGTGCGAAGGATGCAGCCATGAAAAGAGGCACCCGAGCCGAGTATATAGAAGTCGGGATAGGGGATCCCGGGCGCCTGGGTGGCGAAATCAACCTGGCAGTCTTCGAAGGACAAAGCGGCGGCCCCGCCCACGTAACCAAGTCGGAAAAGCCCCTCCGCGTAGACATTCCGGAAAACTCCGCTAAATGAAGGGGCGAAGATATTACAAAGCTGTTTGGCGTAGCCGGCGATATTAACTCCGTCGACCATCGGGACCCCCGCGCCATCACCGTGCCGGATGCCGAAATTCCGGTTGTCGAAAACGGTGTGCGTGGCGCCCCATACTTTCAGCCGGTCGATATGACATTCTTTGGATTGGGCCTGGCCCATCGCATAAGCTACTTTGTTATTGCTGATATCGCAGTCGATGACATCGATCAGTTCCCCATTTTGCTGATTGGAAGGAGTGATCATGACCCCGACGATGAAGTTGGTGATCGAGCAGCCGGTGATCTGGACGGCGGTTGACCCGCTCCGGCCAAGACCCGGAAGATAATAGTCCCGCAAGCCGGGGTAGAGATCCTTTTCGGAGGCAAAGGCCGCGGGATCGGAGAAGGGGTCGATAACGATGCCGGCATAAGGTGTGACCGGGTTATTCCGTGTCGAGCCATCCGTCCATTCATTAAAGGCAAGCGTGTCGACCTGGGTCGCATTCAGTTTGTCGGGAAAATGGAACATCCCACGGATAAAAAGGTCTTTTATCAGCACGCCCTTACCCAGCTGTACCCCGATGGCGAAGCTATTGTTAAACGTGGGGGTGATCGTCGCGCCGCCTGTCGACAGGTCTTTTGCATTGGCGGGGCCTTCCAGGTCGATACTGGCCTGCCGGTAGGTGGTACCTGCGGGCTTTGCGATCAGCAATGGCCGTGAGATGCGATAGATGGCGGCGGGGAAATACAGAGACCGCGGAGCGTTGTCGTTGGTCAGGATATAATTGATTGCCTTTTGGATGGCTGACCAGTCGTCGGGGGAGGAATTCCCCCGGGCTCCAAACCAACGGACGTTTAGGCTACGGCCGTCGACGATCCGTTTCAGCCGCGTCCCCGAAGCGGTCACGAGGGTCATGGCGCTGTCATCAGCCGTGTTCCGGTCCAGCGGATCGGATCGGAACAACCCATCCCTGCCGGCGTCGGTGATAAAACAGACCTGTCCTGCAGGTGCTGTCAGGCGGGTCATTCGGGCCGCGGTCATGGAGAAACGGGCGACGATGGCGGTATCGCCACCCTGGGCCGGCTGTTGTGCATGAGCGTTTCCGCCCAAAATCAGGATATAGATGCACGTGAAAATCGGGACGGCGGTCCTAGCGGATCTTATTGGAATAATAGACGTTCGGTGCGCAAAAGGCCAATATTTCATAGTTGACGCCGGTTAGAAATGTATGGAGCTCCGAGCCCTCCAGTTCGCCAAGCTTGCCGTCGAATTCGACGCAAATGACGACGGGCCGGTATTTTTCAAAATTATTCCCCCTCAGCACCTGGAGGTCGTGGTGCTCCACGTCGACGCAGAGCAAGTCTATCTTTCGGTTATCCAGGTATTGATCGAGGATGTCCGCCAGGGTGGTCGACGTCATCTTTACCTCTACGAGGTTCTTGTTGTTTGCTTTAAGCTTGGTGCCCAGCTCGGGGTCGACGGAAGAATATTCGTGGTCTTTCTGATCCTGGTAAAAGATCATTTCTTTCCGTTCATCCGAAACGATGGCATGGAGGCAGATATCCCGCTTCCGGATCCTCCTGAACTTTTTGATCAGGGTCGCATTGCCGTCGGCGCAGATGCCCTGCCAGCCTTTCATGTAGAGCTTCGAAGTATTGGATTTCTGGATGGGGTTGTTGCAGCCGATGTCGACATAAAATCCGGATCGTTTGTTCTTGCCAAAGATCGTTTTCAACATCAGGTCCTCGCCGCTCATGGAATGCGAAAGCGTAAACCCCTCCATTTCGAACTTCTCCATCAATTGGCATACAAAGAAATGTAAACGAGAGTTTCGGAAGGAGTTAACGATCTGATAACCAAGCGACATCGAAGCTAATTTTAGTTGGTGAACGGGTTGAATCCTGCCTTCAAACGGCAAAATTATACAGTTATTGAGTAAAGGAAAAATCGGGTCGATCCCGACTCCGGAGAATCCTGTCGGTATTCAACAGGTAAAGCTCTGTTTTTCAACCGATAATTAAAGGTAATGTAATATTAAAATCTCCTATATTTGCAGCGAATGGCAAAAAGCGTCCGCAAAGGAATTTTTTGCGGTGTTGTTGATACAATAAATCCGGGTCACAGACAGTTTTGTGTGCTTGTTATTCGGGGTACTCTTTAAATTTTAAAATTCCTGTGAAGAATAAACTGGAGCCTTAAATCAGGACAGGGTATATAGAGCATGCTAAACGCGGCCCTTTATACCCTTTTTCTCTTTGATATCAACTAAACGCCATCCGTTCCAATCCGATCCCATCTAAACAATCTTTTAAAAATCAATCGGTTACGCAATAAAGCTGTGACTGAGGAGGCGAAGCTATGTCCGGAAGCAGGAACAACTGGTATGTGCTGTATACCAAGCCCAGATGGGAAAAAAAGGTATATACTTTACTGACAGACAAAAATATAGAAGCTTATTGTCCGTTGAATAAAGTCCGTAAAAAATGGAGCGACCGGATCAAGTGGGTGGAGGAGCCTTTATTCAAGTCCTATGTTTTTGTCAAACTGGCCGCGGAAGACCTGACGGAGGTCAGGATGATCAATGGAGTGGTGAATTTTGTGTACTGGCTGGGAAAGCCGGCCATCGTCAAGAATAAAGAGATAGAGATCATCCGGAAATTCCTGAATGACCATGACGAAGTGTGGACGGAGCCGATTGCCTTGCAAAAGGATGCGCGGGTAGTCATCCGGCGCGGGGCTTTTATGGACAAGGAGGCCCGGGTGGTCAGGGTAACCAACAATAAAGTTCGGGTATTGATCGAGAGCATTGGGTATTCGCTGGTGGCTATCGTTGCCCGATCGAATGTAGAAGTAGTTGGAAAGCCTTAGATTTATATATCAATGAAAAGATACGGATCGCTAGTTATGAAAAATCACCTGCTCGGTTGTATCGCTGCCCTGATCGTGACCTTATTCCTTTTCCCAGCCTGTGTCAGCACGCGGCCGCTGACCTATATGCAGGGGGCTTTCGATACCGCTCAGTTAAGCCAGATCAAGATCCCCGAAGCCAGGGTCCGGCCGGGTGATCTGCTGAGCATCGTCGTTTACAGTGATAACCCCGAGGCAACGGCGCTGTTCAATCAGTCACTGATCATCGTCAATAGCAGTTCGGGTGCTTCCAGCTCCACGGGGTCGGCCGGGACAGGTGGGGCGGGCGGCGGATCAGGGTCCAGTGCTGGAGCAATAAGCGCCGGCTCCCCGACGACGCCGGGTTATCTGGTCGATGAAGATGGTAATATCCAATTCCAGAATCTTGGCATTTTGCATGTGGAAGGTCTGACCAAGGACTCGCTGAAGATCCTGCTGGACTCGAGGCTGAAACAGTACCTGAAGAACCCTTATTATACCATCCGCTTTATGAACTATCGCTTCACCATGCTGGGCGAAGTCCAGCGTCCCGGCATCTTCAGTATCCCGGGCGAGCACGTCAGTTTGCTGGAAGCGATCGGCCTTGCGGGGGATCTGACGCTGTATGGCCGGCGGGACAATATCCTTATTATCCGGGAGACCGATGGGAAGCGGGAATATGCCCGGCTGGACCTTACCAAACCACAGATCATGGCGTCGCCCTATTTTTATCTACAGCAGAACGACCTGATATACATCGAAGCCAACAAAAAGAAATTGCTTGCCAACGATCAGGCGACAACGCGTAACGTAACGATAGCCGCTACGATCATTTCCACAGTCGCTATCGTCATCAGTCTTTTAAGGAACTAATAACCCTGTTCATGTCTGAAAAATCCAATGGAGTAAGCAATACACAAATCTACGTGAAGACCAACAACCCCTGGGTTGCAGGTCCAAAGGACTTTATTTTCAAATATCTGCCTTATCTGCCCCTGCTGTTGTTAAGTATCGCCTTCTTTCTGACCATCGCCTATATCAAGGTCCGGTATACCACCCAGATCTTCAAGGTCCAGTCCTCCTTATTGATCCAGAATGAGGCGGCGACGGGCGGTGGCGGGGCGAATGGCGGCGCCAAGGATGAAAAATTCGAGGAACTCTTCCTCACCCAGGATCAGCTCAACCTCAGCAATGAGATCGAAGTGTTGAAATCCACGCCGGTACTGCAGCGTGTCGCGCGGGACCTGAATTTGCAGGCCGCGTATTACAGCAGGGGCAATGTCCGGGGGAGCCTGATCTACCCGATGTATCCGTTCACCCTGAACCTGATCACAAAGGACGATTTGACCAAAGGGCTTAGCTTTAGGATCGTCCTGCTCAGCGCAGATCGGTACACGGTCGATGAAGGCAAAACGGTCTATCATTTTGGCGATACTCTTATAGAGGGCGATGCCAAGCTCCAGCTAATAAGGAATCTGGGGGTCAATATCTTTTCGTTTGCCAGCCGGCAGTTCGAGATCGACTGGTCGCCGTTGCTCGATGTTGCGCTCGGGCTGCAGGGCCAGTTGAAGGTCATGCAAATCAACGAGCAGGCCACTATTCTCACGCTGTCCTTTGAGGGGGAAAACCCGATGCTGGGCAAAGATGTGCTCAACAACCTGATGTCGGTTTATGATACGCTCCAGGTGGAGGACAAGAACCGTATCGCGGCGAACACCCTTCGGTTCATCAACGATCGGATATTCGAGCTCAATGACACGATCAGGGGGGTGGAAGGAGTGCTGACGCGTTTCATGGTGGAGAACAAGGTTTTCGACATGGATGTCCAATCCAAGGAATACCTGGATAAGATGGGTGATGCAGCCAAGACGCGGGCGGAGCAGGAGGTGAAGGACAGTATCCTGGGTTATTTACTGGAATACATCTCGGATAAGAAGAACCTCCATGAGCTGGTACCGACCAATCTGGGCATCGAGGAGCCGGCCCTTACGCAGCTGGTGTTCGAATACAACCGGCTGACGCTGGATCGGGAAACGAACGTCAAGACGAGCCAAGAAGCCAATCCACTGATCGTCGGCATGGACGACAGGCTGAATAAGATCCGGGTGCAGATCTACCAGGCCTTGATCAGCGTCAGGGCAGCATATACGATCGCGATCAACAAGATGGGTAAAGCTGAAGGCGATATTAATTCGCGTGTCAATTCGCTTCCAAGCAAATCCCTGGGGCTGCTGAATATCGAAAGACATCAGAAGATCCTGGAAGATCTTTATTCCCTTTTGCTACAGAAGAAACTTGAAATTTCATTGTCTTCCGCGTCGACCATTTCCAATTCACGCGTGGTGGAACCAGCTATGGCCGGGCTTGACCCGGTCAGCCCCGATAAGAAGGGTATCTATACGATGTACCTGCTACTGGGACTGCTGTTGCCGACGGGTTTCGTGGTTCTGCGCGAGCTGCTGCAAGATAAGATCAATGGCAAGGCGGACGTCGAAAAATATACGACCGCACCGATCCTTGGCGAGATCGGCCACTCCGAAGGGAAACAGACGCTCGTCGTGACCCAGAACAGCCGCCGGCTGATCTCAGAGCAGTTCAGGATCGTCCGGACCAATTTGCAGTACATGATCAACAAGGTAGACAAGCCGGTGATCATGGTTACCTCCTCGTTCAGTGGAGAAGGCAAATCTTTTGTCAGCACGAATATGGGCGCGGTCATGGCGTTGTCCGGCAAGAGGACGGTGATCATGGAGTTCGATATCCGCAAACCCAAGATCGTTTCGGGGCTGGACCTGAAGCGAAAAATGGGGATCACCAACTATATCATCGGAAAGGCCAGTTTTAACGAGCTGCTCATCAAGGTCAACGGCATCGATAATCTGTATGTTATTCCCTGCGGCCCTATCCCGCCTAACCCTTCGGAGATCCTGCTGGACGTGAAGCTGGACGAGCTGATGAAGGAGGTGGCGGATCATTTCGATGTGGTGATCATGGATACGGCGCCGATCGGATTGGTCAGTGACGCCATCACCCTGAACCGCTTTTCGAATTGCACCCTGTATATCACCAGGCAAGGTTATACGTTCAGAAAGCAGTTGGGCCTGGTGGAAGACCTGTACATCAACAAGAAGCTACCCAATCTTTGCCTGCTGATCAATGACGTGAGGGCGGATGGCGGTTATTACGGCGGCTACTATGGCGGCGGTTACGGCTATTATGGCGGATACGGTTACGGTAAGCATTCCGACTATTTTGAAAGTGAAGGCGGCCAAAAGAGCAGATCGCTTTCCGCCCGCTGGAAACGATGGGCTGAACGGGTATTTAGTTAACTCCAATTTTGTCCATGAATAAAGCGGCAATGGAAGGTTCCGAATCCTGGGACCTCATACTTACACCACAACGATCTTTTTTCGATATCAATCTCAAAGATATCTGGCGATACCGGGACTTGCTCTGGCTATTCGTCCGGCGGGACTTCGTATCATTCTACAAGCAGACTATCCTCGGGCCCCTTTGGTTCTTTATCCAGCCTCTCTTCACTACGGTTATCTATACCTTTGTCTTTGGCGGCCTTGCCAGCATCCCAACCGACGGCATCAAATCTCCGGCCGTCTTCTATATGGCAGGGATAACGCTCTGGAACTATTTTGCCGACTGCATCACCAAAACGTCGACCGTATTTAAAGACAATACTAATATTTTCGGCAAGGTATATTTCCCACGCATTGTCATGCCGTTAAGCCTGATCGTCTCCAACCTCATCCGGTTTGGGGTCCAGATGCTGCTCTTCCTTGTGACAATGGGGTTCTTCTATTGGATCCGAGGTGATCACTCCTTTTATTTCACTGCCTATGTGTTATTATTCCCGCTGGTCGTGCTGTTGATGGCCCTGCAGGGTCTGGGTCTGGGCATGATCGTTTCGGCGATGACCACCCGGTATCGGGATCTGGCCTTCCTGGTTCTTTTCGGTGTCCAGCTCCTGATGTATGCGACGACGGTGATCTATCCGCTCTCCTCCATAATTCAGAAGTTTGGCGGCAAGCACGTTTGGCTGGTAAGGACAATAGAATATAATCCCATGACAGCGGTTATCGAGACGTTCCGGATCGGATTCCTGGGTCATGGCACTTTCAGTTGGGGGATGCTGGCCTATTCGACCACCGTCACCTTTATCATCCTGATTCTTGGCGTCCTTACATTCAATAAGGTGGAAAGAAGTTTTGTTGATACCATCTGATCCAACCATAGAAAACCAACTCATGTCTGTTGCAATTAAAGTAGAGAATCTGTCGAAAGCGTATCAACTGGGAGAATTCGGAACAGGTACGGTGTCCAGGGATATCGAGCGATGGTTTGCCAGGGTCCGGGGAAAGGATGATCCTTTTCTCAAGATCGGTGAGACCAATGACCGGGCGGTGAAAGGGGGCAGCGATGTCGTTTGGAGCTTGAAGGATATCAACCTCGAGATCAAGCAAGGCGATGCTGTAGGGATCATCGGAAGGAACGGGGCCGGCAAGAGTACGTTCCTGAAAATCCTGAGCCGGGTAACTGCACCGACTACGGGGTCGGTAAAGGCAAGAGGCCGCATCGCCAGCCTGCTGGAGGTTGGCACGGGGTTTCACCCGGAGCTGACGGGTAAGGAGAATATCTATCTGAATGGCGCCATTCTGGGCATGCGCAAAAAGGAGATCGACCGCAAAATGGATCAGATCGTCGATTTCAGTGGGGTCGAGCGGTACCTCGATACGCCGGTCAAACGCTACAGCAGCGGGATGTATGTCCGGCTGGCTTTTGCGGTTGCCGCCCACCTCGACAGCGAGATCCTGATCGTCGATGAGGTGCTGGCGGTCGGGGATGCCGAATTCCAGGCTAAGTGTCTGGGAAAGATGAAGGATGTCAGCTCTACGCAGGGCCGGACGGTATTGTTCGTCAGCCACAACATGGCTGCAATTCAAAAACTATGTAATTCCGGCCTGCTGTTAAATAAAGGGCAGATTGTCGTAGACGGCCCGATCCGAAAAGCGCTCGACGTTTACATGAATGATGGAGGCCGGGGCAGTGCCGAATACTTGTTCGACGCTGATAAGCTCCAGAGCGACCTGGCATTTGTCACCCGCGTCCGCGTGGAGGATCTGGAAGGGCGCTTGCTAAGCGAGATCCCGATTGGCAGGCCCTGGAGGGTGAGAATGTCGATCCGCGTAAACGAAGCGATCCGCGGGATGGTCGTAGGACTGGGAATGATCAATAACCTGGAGGTCCCCGTGCGGACGTCCTGGAACCTGCCGCGGGACTTTCAGCCCGGCAACTATACCGTTACGTTCGAAGAGCAGCACGTGGTATTCTCGTCCGGCCGGTACAGGCTGCTGGCGGGACTTTCGGTAAAAGGCCAGTCCATACAATACCTGGATGACAATATGTTCGTCTCTTTCTCGGACGTGATCGAGAATATGAACGGGTCTGTTGTAAAAAGTGATAATGGGGTTATATTGAATCAAATGAAAATGTTTGTTGAAGAGGATATATAAAGAGATAGGCCCGTTCAGCGATCTCCTGGGCGCGCTATTATTGGCGCCAATTCCCTTGTATCCAACCGGCTAAAATTCAAAATCGAAAACGAATAATCACAAAAATCCGTTTGCATATGTTTGGTGTTTCCAGGATGCGGCTTTGGCTGACGAAGCTAGAAAGATGGGAGAGAGAAAAAGATTACAGACAACAATTGAAAAAATTCCGCGAAATGAACAAGGCGGACAACCGAATGACGGTTACCGATGAGGATTTATGGGTTTTTCTGAATGATGCGACGGGCGAGACCGTCTACGATACTCATTATATTTATCATCCGGCCTGGGCGACAAGAGTGATAAAGGAGCTCAACCCTGTCCGGCATGTGGACATTTCGTCAACCTTGCATTTCAGTTCCACCTTATCGGCTTTTATTCCCGTCGATTACTATGATTTCAGGCCGGCAAGGCTCAACCTTTCCGGGCTGACCAGCCAATTTGCCGATCTGACCGACTTGCCTTTCGGGACGGATTCGCTGGAAAGTCTTTCCTGTATGCATACGATCGAGCACATCGGATTGGGAAGGTATGGTGATCCGCTGGACCCCAGCGCCGATGTCAAAGCCTTTAAGGAGTTGCAGCGCGTTACCCGGCCAGGAGGAAGCCTGTTGGTAGTGACTCCTGTAGGGCAGCCGAAAGTCCAGTTCAATGGCCAGCGTATCTACAGCTTCGAGCTGATCAATGACCTGTTCGGGAATTTTGAATTGCGTGACTTTTCGCTGGTCAATGACTCCGGCGATTTAATCAATCAGGCAGACCCCCTCCTCGTACGGCATCAGCAGCATGGCTGCGGATGCTTTTGGTATGTCAAGAAAACCAGTGAATAAAACCATATGATTCGATCGACGCTGAACAAGATCCTTGGAAGAACCGATACGCCGTATAAAAAGTCCTATTCCCAGTGCGGCGAAGACCTGATCGTGAAATATATTTTTGACGTGCTTGGTGTCCAGCGACCGTCCTATATGGATATCGGAGCCCATCATCCCACTTACCTAAGCAACAGTGCGCTATTCTATGAGAACGGCTCCCGCGGGATCAATATCGAACCCGACCCGACGCTGATCAAGGCCTTTATCATGGAGCGTCCGGAGGATGTCAACCTCAATATCGGCATCGCCAATGAGCAGTCAGTCCTGGACTTTTACATCATCAATAACCCTGTGCTCAATACCTTCTCAAGGGAAGAGGCCGAGAACTACCCTAAGGAAGGGGATTACCGCATAGTCGCGAAGAAGAAGGTGAATGTCGATACGGTGGCCTCTGTTTTGAAGGAATACCGGCAAGGGGAATTCCCGGACTTCCTGACGATCGACGCCGAAGGGATCGACGAAATCGTCCTGAGATCAATTGATTTTGAGAACAATTTCCCGGTCGTCATTTGCGTGGAGACTATCAGCTTTTCAAACTCGGGAAAAGGGACAAAGAACCATGAGCTGATCGCCTTTATCCAGTTCAATGGCTATATCCTGTATGCCGATACCTATATCAACAGCATTTTTGTCCGAAAAGAAAGATGGGAGCGGCAGAAATGAGTCTCTTCCTGGAAGTCAAGTTCAAAGGAGGGCTGGGCAACCAGCTTTTTCAATATGCCACCGCCCGGCGTCTTTCGGTAAAAAAGAGGATACCGTGGCTGCTATTCAACACGGATAACTACCAGATCGATGCTGTCGGCCGGGCTTTCGGCCTGATGAACTACCGGATCAGGGGCTCGCTTATCCATAGCAGACTGATGAAAAACATTTTTCAAAATGGAACGAAATACAATAAGATAATCAGCCTTTTTCCGTTATACGGGCGAATAGAGGAAACCGGACTGAGCTTGCATCATTTCCCTAATAATCTGCGCCTGCTGAGCTCTCTGAGCGGTTACTGGCAATCGGAGTTCTATTTCAAGGATATCCGGCCTCTTCTTCTCGAAGAGTTGGTGCCACATCGGGTCCCATCCTTTCCGGAATGGATGGGAGGATCGGAAACGGTGGCCGTTCACATCAGAAGAACGGATTATCTGGTCGAGAATGGATTTGGATCGTTGACAGAACAGTATTATCATGACGCTATCGAAGTGATCCGGTCAAGGGTAAGCAATCCGCTCTTTGTTTTCTTTTCGGATGACCTCGAATGGTGCAGAAGAAATTTTAAGGACAACGGGTTTCTCTTCTGCGACGACCAGGACTGGCAGTTGGATTATTTACAGCTTTATCTGATGTCGAAGTGCAGCCACCAGATCATCGCCAACAGCTCCTTTTCCTGGTGGGGGGCCTGGCTGAACGCCAACCCTGCCAGGCAGGTCATCCGTCCTGAACGACCCTTCCTTGACAGTTCTCTCCAATATGAATCTTACTATCCTGCTGATTGGATAACCCTTAAAAATTAGCTTATGAAGGCGATCATGAAATCCCTGTTGAATAAAGTACCTTATGTGAGGGGTCTGTATGAGCAAACGGCCAATACCAACAAGAACTCCTTCTATCCGGCAGGGCATTACTATTCTCCCATCGTCTCGGTCGAGGATATCCGGCGGCGCGAAAAAGAGATCTGGAAAGATGCCGGGGTGGACGGGATCAAGGGTATCCGGTTGAATACCGAAGCTCAGATCGCGCTGGCAACGGAGCTTTCCCGGTACTATTCCGAGATGCCGTTCACGCAGCATAAGCAAGACGGCCGGCGCTACTGGTTCGAGAATAATTTCTATTCCTACACCGACGGAATCGTCCTTTATTCCATGATACGGCATTTCAGGCCGCAACGGATTATTGAGGTGGGTTCCGGCTATTCGTCGGCACTGATGATGGATGTCAATGAGATCTTCTTTAATAACCGAATCAATCTGAATTTTATCGAGCCTTATCCGGACAGGCTGTATTCGCTGATGACAGAGAATGACCGGCCCCACATTACTGTCCTCGAAAAGCCGGTGCAGGACGTCGATCCCGGCCTTTTTGAAAAGCTGGAAAAAGGGGATATTCTTTTTATTGACAGCAGCCATGTCTCAAAATGCGCCAGTGACGTTAATTTTATCCTGTTTGAGATCCTGCCCGTGCTAAAGAGCGGAGTGCTGATCCATTTCCACGACGTTTTCTATCCCTTCGAATATCCCAAGGATTGGGTGTTCAGCGGCTGGAACTGGAATGAAGATTACTTTTTGAAGGCCTTTCTCATGTATAATAATGCTTTCAACATAAAGTTTTTCTCGAATTACCTTCACGTACACCATAAGGAATCCTTTAGTGCCATGCCCTTATCTTATAGGAATACCGGCGGCAACTTCTGGATCGAAAAAAACTAACCTGATACACGCAACATGCAGACTGATACCGTGGCGGCCAAATACTTACATGAAGCGGACACGCATAACCTGGGCTCCCCCGGGATCATTGTTCCGTATCTGCTGGAGAAACTGAGCCCTCGTTCCGTTGTGGATGTGGGCTGTGGGATTGGAACTTTTCTAAGCGTATTTCAGCGTTCTGGCGTGGAAGACTTGCTGGGCATCGACGGCAAATGGGTAGATCGTCAGAAATTGATGATCGGAGCGGATCATTTTCTGGAAGCCGATCTCGAAAAGCCGATCCGGGTGGACCGGACCTTTGACCTGGCGCTTTGTCTGGAGGTCGCCGAACATCTGTCCCCCCTATCCGCTGATATCATCGTCGACAGCCTGACCGGTCTGAGCAAAAAGATCGTTTTTTCCGCCGCTACCCGTCAGCAGGGCGGCCAAAATCATATCAACGAACAGGAATTCGCGTACTGGAAGAAGAAGTTCGAGGCGAGAGGATATAAGGTTATCGATTGTTTCCGTCCTCATTTCTGGAACATGGAAAAGGTGCAATGGTGGTACAAGCAGAATATGTTCCTGATCCTACATGAGTCGATCGACGTTCATCCTTTCCAATTCACCGAACAGTTCACCGAAAATAATCTCTTCATTCATCCGGACCTGTATTATGAGCGGATGAGGGAATATGAAAAGCGGGCGTCCGATCTACGTCGTTTTGGCGCCGGAGAGGGCGGCAATTTCAAATTGTACCTTAAGCTATTGTTCAGGAGCTTTAAAAAGAGCTTTCGTAAATCGTAAGCCTTCCACCGTGCTCGTATCTATTATTGTGCCTGTGTATAACGGTTCCGTGTTCATCCCGGACGCTTTGGAGTCGGTACGCAGCCAGACCCATCAGGAGTGGGAATGCATTGTCATCGATGACGGATCGACTGACGATACGGCCGCGGTTGTGAACGAATATATTGCCGGGGATGACCGCTTCCTGTATGCATATCAGCCAAATGGGGGGCTTTCCGCGGCCAGGAATACAGGCTTGGAACGGGCGAGGGGCGAATATATTCAGTTCCTGGACGCGGATGATGTGCTTATGCCGGCGAAGCTGGCCGAACAATTGGAGATGATTTCCAGGGAGGCCGCAAGTGTATCCTATACCGACTACCGTACGGGGTCCGCCGGCGACATATTCAAGGAGGAGAGCTTTTATGTACCGGCGCAGTTTTATAGTGCAGACTCCCTTGTGGAATTGATTATCAGATGGGAATCCATGTTGATCATTCCGCCGCATTGCTGGTTGTTTCACGCCTCCATTTTCCGGGATCGAGGACTCCGGTTTGACATCTCGCTTCCCAATCATGAGGATTTCGACTGTTGGGTGAATGTCTTTAGGTTGCAGCCGAAGATGGTCTACCTCGACAAAAAGCTCGTCATTTACCGGGTATCCGAAGGATCTATGTCCAGGAATATGTTGAAAATGGGAGAGGGGTTTATTCAGGTTCTGGACAACCAGCGGAAAAAGACCGGCCAGCCGGCGGTCGTGAAAAAGGCGCTTGCCGAAAAAAGAAGGGAAACCTTGAGAAGGTACAATCGGTTCGACCGAATGACGTTTTTTGATAAAATCTTGTCCTTTCGGCATTTATTCCAATATTACAGACGTCGGATCTCAAAAAGTCCCGATTAAACTCCAATATCCTTGGCACAAACTCTCGCGGCGGCAGCCACAAAACCGCAGATCAAACATCTGCCCGAGCTGGACTCCCTCCGGACCTTCGCGGTCATCATGACCCTGTTGGCCCATTTTTCTCCGGTGGAGATCCCCTACATGTGGTACGGGGTTCCCATTTTCTTCACTATTTCCGGCTTCCTGATCACGACGATCCTTTTGAATACCCTGGAGAAAGATCACACGATCACCAGGCTCGGGATCATCCGGAATTTCATGTCCCGCCGCGTCCTACGCCTGTTTCCCATTTATTATTTGATGATCCTGGCTTTTTGGCTGGCCAAACGATACTTGTCGCTTTACTTATGGAAGGACGAGTTCACTCCGTATTTTTTCACTTATACGCCAAATTTCCTGATCCATAAGATCGGAAGCGAGAATGCGTCTTGCTTTGCCCATCTTTGGTCGTTGGGCGTGGAGGAGCAGTTCTATCTATTTTGGCCGTGGATCCTACTATTCACGCCGAAGCGGTTCCGGCTCCCTGTAATAGCATTCCTGGTTATCGCTGGCCTGGTCTATGTCATGGTCAACTACAAGGATCCCTACATTGGAGCCATACCGATTGCCGATCTGCCTACTCTTGGTGCCGGAGGTATCCTGGGTTGCCTTTATGTGGCCCGCGGTCGGGCAATGGACTGGCTTAGGGAAAAGCGTCATGTTCTGTTTGCGTTTACGTTCGGGCACCTCATACTGGTGTTGATCTTTTTTCGAGATGGCTCGCCATTCTGGTATCTCTATCGGGAGATCGCGCTTTGTTGCTGTACCTTCAGCATCGTGCTACTGAGCGTTTTCGGCTGGGGTGGCCCGATCGGGTATATCGCCAGAAATCGGTTCATCCAGTACCTTGGAATGATCAGTTATGGGATTTATCTGTACCATATGCCGGTTCCTTTTGTTTACCGGAACATTGCTGCGAAATATTTTCCTTGGGTTCATATGTCGCCCTGGATTTTCATGATATTTTGTTTCACGCTCACGGTTGGGATCGCCGCCCTCTCGTATAAATATATCGAGACTCCCTTTCTGAAGTTGAAACGTTATTTTGCGTATTAATTCGTGATCCAGTGAGCACGAATATCTTGTTCTCTATTGTCATCCCCGTCAAGAACGGGGATATATGGTTGGAGCGATTACTGGAGAGCCTGGTACAACAGACCTTGTTTCCGCGTTCCGAGATCATCGTCGTCGATTCCGGCAGCACCGACAGGTCGCTGGATATCATCGGCCGTTATCCGGTGAGGCTGATCCGCGTCCAGCCGGAAGAATTCAACCACGGATTGACCCGCAACCTGGGAGTGCGAGAGGCGAAGGGGGAATATATGGTAATGACCGTCCAGGATGCTGTTCCCGAATCCGACAAGTGGCTGGAGCGTTTTCTCGAAGGGTTTGCGAACGAGCAGGTTGCCGCGGTGTGCGGGCAGCAGGTCGTTCCGCATGAGCGGGACAAGAATCCCGTGTTGTGGTTCAGGCCCGTTTCCAGTCACCGGACCTGGTTTTGCCACTATGAGAATGCTGAGGATTTCCTGAAACTAAGCCCGGCTGAGCAGCGGGAAACAGCCGGTTGGGATAATGTCACGGCGGCGTACCGGCGTTCGGTATTGCTGGAAAACCCCTTTCCGGCGGTCGATTTTGCCGAGGATATTTCCTGGGCGAGAATGATGTTGCTGAAAGGCTTTACGCTTGCCCACGTCAGCGGGGCGATCACCTATCACTATCACCACCAGTTGCCAAAATTCATCCTGCCGCGGTATTTTTCGGTATTCTATTTCGAATTCAAGCTGTTTGGACTGAAACCGGCAATATCCCACTCGATATGGAGGAATATGTTGGTGGCCGGCAAGATCCTTATCCGGGAGTCGAAGCTGACCTGGAAGGAAAGGGCCAAATGGTTCCTGTTCAATATCCGGTACTGGCTGGTGCTGAAGGCCACGATCAAAAGATTCAATCAGGCTGCGGACAAGGGCGAGGCGAACCTGGACCGGGAATATCAGCAGATTTGCAAGCGTCCGCCCCAGGCCTTAAAATATTCGTAGATGGATCATCCTTTAGTCAGTGTCCTGATGACGGCATACAATCGGGAAAAATATATAGCGGCTGCGATCGAGAGTGTGCTGGCTTCTACCTTCCAAAACTACGAGCTGGTGATTGTTGATGACTGTTCGACGGACAGAACGGTGGAGATCGCCCGAAGATATGCCGGCCGGGACGAGCGGATCAAACTGTTCATAAATGAAAAGAATCTGGGTCAGTTCGAGAACAGGAATCTCGCAGCAAGGTTGAGCAGAGGAAAATACCTGAAATACCTCGATTCGGATGACTTGTTGTACCCGACAGGCTTAGAAGTCCTGGCTGGCATGATGGAATGTTATCCGGAAGCGGGGTATGGGCTGTGCTCCCTGATCCAGGACGATAGAAGGGTCTATCCTTTTCTCTTGACCCCTGAACAAGCATATGAAAGACATTTTATCGAGAGGGTGCAGCTCTTCCACAAAGCTCCGTTGTCGTCCATCATAAAAAGGTCCGCCTATGATGCGGTGGGTGGTTTCACCAATCCAAATGGGGAGGGTGATTACGAAATGTGGCTCCTGCTGTCGCTGCAGCACCATGTCGCCCTGATGCCCGACGGCGTGGTGTGGTACCGGGTACATGACGAGCAGATCGATTTCAACCGGCGAAGCGATCCCTTCGTTCGTTTCCGATATTTCCTTGTCACGTTGCAGTACATGTCAAAGGATTGTCCATTGAGCCCTGCACAAAGAAACCAGGTAGTCAGAGAGACGAAAAGAGATATGACACGGGAGATCGCGATCTCCTTCTTCCGGCACTCGCCCGGAAAGGCGATGCAGATGTATCGCGCGGCCGGGTTTCGGTTTGGCCGTTTTGGCCGCTACTGTTTGGCGATAGCTTTCGCGAAATTACCGTTCTTTCCTTCCGGAAAATAGCGTGGTGATGCTGAGTTTTAACGACATTAAGAAGAATACGAAAAAGGATTATTCCGGATTCACGCGGATCAGGCTGGCTCTGATGGGCGACAGCGCCACGCAGCTGTTCCGGATAGCGCTCCGTGGCCGGGCGTTTGAGGAGAAGGTCGATCTGGAGATCTTTGAAGCGGATTACGATCAGATCGACAGGCTGATCTTCGATACCTCCTCTGAATTGTACGCCTTCGCCCCGGGTTTTATCGTCATCTTTCAAACGACGGCCAAGCTCAAGCGGCAATTCTATTTGTTGCCGAAAACCGGGGTCAGGCAGTTTGCACAGGACCATCTGGATCATCTCAGGGAAGCCTGTTCAGTTTTGCAATCCCGTCTCACCTCGAAGATCATCTATCTTAATTTCAATGAACAGGACGATAGGGAATTTGGTAATTATGCAACCAAGACGGCAACCTCCTTCCTCTACCAGCTCCGAAAGATCAATTTCGACCTGATGGCCTACAGTCAGGACAATCCCTCTTTCTTTATCTGTGATCTGAGCTATCTGATCAGCCAGAAGGGCACGGAGGAGGCGGTCGATGTCAATTTCTATGTCAGCGCGGACATGGCCTTTTCCCCGGACTTCTACGTCGTACTTGCCAGGAATATCCTTAACATCATTAATGCTGCCACGGGGAGATTCACGAAATGTGTCATTCTCGATCTCGATAATACCTTGTGGGGCGGGGTCATCGGCGACGACGGCCTGGAGAAGATCGAGATCGGCGACTTTAAGCTGGGTAAAGCTTATCTGGAGCTACAACAATTGGCGAAACAGCTCAAGGAACGAGGTATCCTCCTGGCCGTTTGCAGTAAGAACACCGAACGCGTTGCCAAGGAACCGTTTGAGCGGCATCCCGATATGGTCCTCCGCGTGGAGGATTTCGTCCTGTTCGTGGCTAACTGGGAAAATAAGGCCGATAATATCCGGTATATCCGGGAGGTATTAGACATTGGCTTTGACTCGATCGTATTCCTGGATGACAATCCATTTGAACGAGAATTGGTCAAACAACAGATCCCTGAAATAACCGTTCCCGACCTTCCGGATGACCCTGCGCGTTATCTTAGCTTTCTCCGGGAGGAGAATTTATTCGAAACAGCGACTTTTTCCGAAGAAGATGTGAATCGGACAATCCATTACCAGGTAGACGCCGACCGGAGGAAATTTAAGATGAGTGTCGCGGATGAAAATGAATATCTCAGGGGGCTTGAGATGGAATGCGAGGTTGGGCCTTTTAACCCATTCACGCTGCCCAGGGTGGCTCAACTAATCCAGCGTTCCAATCAATTCAATTTGCGGACGATCCGGCATTCCGAGGATGACCTGAGAAAAATGCTCTTGTCGGATCGGTTCTTCACCGTTTCTTTCACGTTACGCGACCGATTTGACGATCAAGGGTTGATATCCGCGGTCATCCTGGAGAATCGGCGGGAAGGGGAGCTATTTATCGATACCTGGATCATGAGCTGCCGGGTGTTGAAGCGCGGAGTCGAGCATTTCGTTTTGCGGGAGATCGCAGGGATAGCAGCGGAGAATGGATTCGGGACAATTGCGGGGGAGTATATTCCTTCTTCCAGGAATGGTCTGGTCAAGGATCTGCTACGGGATCTGGGCTTTTTTCTGGATGGATCCGGATGGCGCCTGGATGCCGGAAGCCTGCCTCAGGAAGAAATTCATATTAAAAAGACGACGCCACGGCATGCCTGACAAATTCACCTATTTTCTGAAACGTCCGCTTCAGCTTCCTATCGTTATCCTAACGAAGACGATACCCTTCTTCCGGTTCATATATCGAACAACGGACTACCAGAATCGCGTGGGGTTTGAATTCTGGTTCAAACAAAAGGTATTAAATTGGGGTGGGAACAAGACTGCTTATTGGCCCGTGCACTGGACCAGCAAGGTATATGATGCAGAACGAATACTGGTAGGTATCGACGCTTATCCAGGGATTATGGGGGGGTGTTATATCACCGGAAGAGGTGGGCTAATTATCGGAGACTATACCCAAATTGCTCCTAACGTCGTCATTGTGACAGCCAACCATGACGTGTATGACACGCGGAAACACCAAGAGGCGCCGGTAACGATCGGGAAATATGGATGGATCGGCGCCGGGGCAACCATCTTACCCGGAGTGGTGCTGGGGGACTGGACCGTCGTTGCGGCTGGGGCCGTGGTCACCCAATCCTTTAGCGAGGGCTACTGTGTGATCGGCGGAGTACCGGCTAAAAAGATAAAGGACTTAGATAAGGGGAAATGCGTTCCTTTTGAAAACAAATTCCTGTATCACGGATATATTCCCGCGGCCAAGTTCAATGAATTCAGGAAAAGAAAGCTCAAGATATGAAGGAAGTAAGACCCTATCAACAATGCACGTTATCGGTCATGGATACCATTGCCGATCCGGACATTCAATTTGATGAGAAGGGTATCTGCAATTATTATTACGAGTATAAGAAGGCGGAGGCCGATCTGCACACTGGTGAGCAAGGCTGGAAGGAACTGGAAGCCCTTGCGGCAGAGATAAAGGAGGCGGGCAAGGGGCTACCGTATGATTGTATCATGGGGCTTAGTGGCGGTGTCGACAGCACCTATGTCGCCTATCTGGCCAAGCAGCTGGGTCTTCGCCCGCTGGCCGTCCATTTCGATAACGGCTGGAATTCGGAGCTGGCCGTCATGAATATTGAGAATATCATCAACCGACTCGGTTTCGACCTCTATACCTATGTGATCAACTGGAATGAGTTCCGCGACCTGCAGTTGGCGTATCTAAAAGCTTCGGTGGTAGATATCGAGGCGATAACGGATCACGCCATTTTTGCTACTTTATACCGGCTTGCCGGTGAAAAAAAGATAAAATATTTCCTGAACGGCACCAACGTCCAGACCGAGAATACCTTACCCAAAAGCTGGATCCACTCTAAAAGCGACCATGTCAATATCAAGGCCATCCATAAAGCATACGGCCAGCTGCCGCTCAAAACCTTTCCCTTTTCGAACGCCAAAGTCAAGCGGTATTACCGGGAAGTGATGGGGGTCCGGTCCATTTCGGTCATCAACTATGTCGACTACAACAAGCAGCAGGTGAAACAACTGATCCAGAAGGAGCTGGGCTGGCGCGACTATGGGGGTAAACACTATGAAAGCGTCTGGACCCGGTTCTATCAGGGTTATATCCTTCCGGAAAAATTCGGGATCGACAAACGTAAAGCGCATTTGTCCGACTTGATCTTTGGAGGCCAGATCAGCAAGGCGGAGGCGTTGGAAGAGCTGGCAAAGGCGATCTATGACCCGAAGCAGTTCAGCATCGACTACGAGTTCGTACTGAAGAAACTGGGAATGACTGCCGAAGATCTCGACGCGATCATCAAAGCGCCGCCCCGCAGCCACTATGACTTCGATTATGAGAAACCGATCGACGAGCGCTATCCCGTCCTGAAGCCGATCAAATCCATTTACCGCACTATTTTTCCCGTCAAATAATGCTGGCGATCATCAATTACGGCCTTGGTAACCTGACTTCCATCCGGAACATGTGCAAGCGGATCGGAGTGGAAGCGGAGATCACCAACGACGCGGGCGTGATCGGTGGCGCCGGCAAGCTAATCCTGCCGGGTGTCGGCCATTTCAAGAAAGGAATGGAGAACCTGCACGGGAGCGGGCTTAAGGGGTTGCTCGACCGGCTGGTGCTGGAAGAGAAAAAACCGATCCTGGGGATCTGCCTTGGCGCCCAGCTGATGACCGGACATAGCGAGGAAGGCGATACGGAGGGGTTGGGATGGGTGGATGCCGATACGATCCGCTTCCGGGAAACGGGCCTAAACGGGTTGAAAGTGCCGCATATGGGTTGGCGGGAGATCGCGATCACCGGCGACAGCCCGCTCTGGACCGATCTCCCGGAGGAACCGAGGTTTTATTTTGTGCATTCTTATCATTTCCGGTTCCGGGAGTCATCCGAGGTCACCGCCACTGCCCGATATGGTTATGAATTTGCCTGCGCATTCAGAAAAGGCAATATTTTCGGTACGCAGTTCCATCCGGAGAAGAGTCATCAATTTGGGATGAGGGTGCTTGAAAATTTCGCCAGCTTATGAGCCAGGTCCGCATCATACCGGTACTATTGTTAAGGGACGGCGGATTATACAAGACCGTTCGGTTCGGGAAGGACAACTATGTCGGCGACCCGATCAATACCGTCAAAATCTTTAATGAAAAAAAGGCCGATGAGCTGGTGCTGCTCGACTATCATGCGTCCCTGGACAAACGGGGGCCGGACTTTCCAAAGATTGCCGAAATAGCGGGTGAGGCCTTTATGCCGATGGCGTATGGCGGCGGGATCACGCATCTCGACCAGGCCAGGAGGGTCTTTGACGGCGGGTTTGAAAAGGTGGTGCTGAATTCCGTCCTGTTCAATAATCTGTCGATCCTGGAGGATATAGGAAATATTTATGGCGCCCAATCCGTTGTTGCAAGTGTCGATGTAAAAAAGAACCTGTTTGGGAAACAGAAGGTCTATTCGGTCTCCGGGACGCGGAAGACCGATCTGGATCCCGTGGAATGGGCAAAAACCCTGGAAGGGGCTGGGGCGGGTGAGATCTTCCTGAATTCCGTCGACCGGGACGGGGGCTGGGAAGGTTACGATATTCCCCTGATCCGGGCTGTCAGCGGAGCGGTAAAGATCCCCGTGATTGCCTGCGGCGGCGCCGGCAGCATGGCTGATTTTGAAAAAGCCGTTCGGGAAGGGGGAGCGTCGGCCGTAGCGGCGGGCAGTTTATTCGTATACCAGCGGAAAGGGATGGGGGTATTGGTGAATTTCCCCACCCAAAAGATAAAGATATGAAGGCATTAAAATTCGGGATCATCGGCTGTGGCCGAATCGCCCAGCGTCATGCGGAACACATCCACAAGGCAGGGCAACTGATCGCGGTATGTGATATAGAAGAAAAGAAGGCTGTTGAGCTGGGGAATAAATACGGGGCTAAGCCGTACAAACAGGTCAAGGATATGCTGGCTGCGCATCCGGAGCTTGATGTCGTGGCCATCTGTTCTCCCAATGGTCTCCACGCCGGACATGCGATCCAGGCGTTAAAGGCCGGCCACCACGTACTTTGTGAAAAGCCGATGGCCCTGAGCGTACAGGACTGCGGGGATATGATCAATACGGCGGAGAAGTCCAACCGGCGACTTTTTATCGTCAAACAGAACCGTTTCAACCCTCCGGTGGCGGCTGTCAAACAAATCATCGAAGAGGGCAGGCTGGGAAAGATCTACAGCGTTCAGCTGAACTGTTTCTGGAACCGGAACGATGCGTATTACCGGAATTCCTGGAAAGGGACCCGCGACCTCGACGGCGGTACCCTTTTCACGCAGTTCAGCCATTTTATCGACCTCCTGTATTGGATCGTCGGGGATGTCAGGGAGGTGCATGCCTTTACCGGGAACTATCACCACCAGGGTGTCATCGAGTTTGAGGACACCGGCTGTATCAGCCTGCGGTTTTATAATGGCGCTATTGGAACGATCAATTATACGGTCAACAGTTTTGGCAAGAATATGGAGGGTTCGCTGACCATCTTTGGGGAGAAGGGGACGATCAAGATCGGCGGTCAGTATCTCAACGAGCTGGAGTATCAGAAGATCGACGGTTACGAAATCAAAGACCTTCCACCGGGGAATCCGCCCAATAACTATGGGCAGTATCTTGGCTCGATGAGCAACCATGATAAGGTATATCAGAATGTGATCGAGGTGTTGACGAACGGGGGGGTGATCGCCACCAATGGCTTCGAGGGATTGAAGACGGTCGAGATCATCGACAAGATCTATTCAGCGCAAAAGATGAGCTAATGGGCAAGCCGGTCATTTTTGAATCGCGGATCAGGGAGGACGTCGTTTTTGGCGAAGGGGTCAAGGTCGTTCAACCGGTCAATCTTTATGGATGTTCCATTGGAGACGGCTCGTTCGTCGGCCCGTTCGTCGAGATCCAGAAGGATGTAAACATAGGCAAAAACAATAAAGTTCAGTCACACACGTTTATTTGCGAAGGAGTGACCATTGGCGACAACTGCTTTATCGGCCACGGGGTTATGTTCATTAACGATCTTTTTCAGACAGGCGGTCCCGCAGGCGGGAATAGGTCATTTTGGAAGAAGACAGTCATTGGAAATAATGTCTCGATCGGCTCGAATGCAACTGTTCTGCCCGTAACGATCTGTGATAATGTAGTTATAGGAGCGGGCGCAGTGGTAACAAAGGACATCTCCAAACCGGGTATTTATGCAGGGAACCCGGCCCTTCACCTTCGTACCATTTAACGAGTCGTATGTTGTTCAACTCACTGGAGTTTGCCTTGTTTTTTCCGGTAGTGACGATCCTTTTCTTTTTACTACCGCACAAATTCCGCTGGATGCTCTTGTTGGCGGCCAGCTGTTTCTTTTATATGTTCTTCAAGCCGGTATATATCCTTATACTGGTTTTCACCATTGTGATCGACTATTTTGCGGGGATCTGGATCGCGCGGGAACCGGACAAGCGGAAGAAGAAATATCTGTTGATACTGAGTATCGCCGCCAATGTCGGGGTGCTGGCCGTTTTCAAGTACTACAATTTCATTTCGATCAACCTGAACGACGCTTTTCAGGCGGCCCATCAGGGCAGTCCGATACCGCTGCTACATATCCTGTTGCCGATCGGGCTCAGCTTTCACACTTTTCAGGCCATGAGCTATACGATAGAGATTTACCGGGGGCATCAGCAGCCGGAAAGGCATTTCGGCATCTATGCCCTGTATGTGATGTTCTATCCGCAACTGGTAGCCGGGCCGATCGAAAGGCCCCAGAATATCCTGCACCAGTTCCATGAGGTCAAGCATTTCGACTATGGGAATATGCGGAGCGGGTTGATCCAGATCGCGTGGGGGCTATTCAAGAAAGTCGTGATCGCCGACCGGCTGGCGCTCTTTGTCAACCAGGTCTATGGCGACCCGACCGGTTATACCGGGTTGCCCCTCATACTGGCAACGGTCTTTTTTGCCTTTCAGATCTACTGCGATTTTTCAGGCTATTCGGATATCGCCCTGGGTACGGCCCGGTGCATGGGCTTTAACCTGATGACCAATTTCAATAAGCCCTATACGGCGACGAGCGTCGGTGAGTTCTGGCAAAAATGGCATATCAGCCTGTCCACCTGGTTCAGGGACTACGTCTACATCCCGCTGGGCGGCAACCGGGTATCGAGATTCCGCTGGTATGTCAACATCCTGATCGTGTTCGTGTTGAGCGGGATATGGCATGGTGCCAACTGGACATTTGTCGTTTGGGGTTTGCTCCACGGCCTTTACCTGATTGGCGAGCGCCTTTTTTCTAAACCGGGTAACCGGGAAGACCGCCCCATGCGGCTGCCGGGGACTTGGTTCCGCCGGCTGATCGTCTTTGTCCTGGTCAGCTTCGCCTGGATCTTTTTCCGATCGGATAGCCTCGGAGGCGCTTTCTATATCGTTCGGCATTTGTTCACCGGGATACCTGGTCAGGTTCGGGATATAGCGGCGAATTTACATTTTGCGCGTCTTCGTCTCCTTTACCTGGGCCAGTCGCTCACCGAGCTGATGATTGCCGCGGCGGTGCTTTCATTTCTGTTGATTATTCAGTGGCAGCAACGCAATCAGTCGATCGATCAATGGCTGCAGACCAAACCGAAGGTATTCCGGTGGTCGTTTTACTATGGGCTGCCCTTATCCTTTATTTGTTTGAGCATCTTTAACCGCTCGGAATTCCTTTATTTCCAATTCTAATGAAAAAGCGGCTCTTATATCACTTGTCCCTGATCCTGGTGCCGATCACCCTTCTCGTGATAACGGCCAATTATTTCGTCGACCCGGCAAATATCTTTAACGGCCGGGCGTATGTATCGGGCATCGCGGATATCCTGCTTAAGGGTCATAATGTCGATCAAGTGGCCAACTATGATGAACGGGCGCTGCAGGAACAGATTATTACGAGGCTGTCCTGGCGGCCGGAGGTCGTCGTACTGGGATCGAGTCGGATAATGGAATTGGGTGCGGACTTTTTCCCCGGAAAAAAAGTGCTGAACTGCGGCGTCAGCCACGCCAATATTAACGATCTGCTGGCGATCACGGGTTTGCTGGACAGCACGGGCCGTCTGCCGCAGGAGGTCGTCATCAACCTGGACCCACACCTGGTCTGCCAGGGCGGGACTTCCGAATGGGAGAGCCTTTCGGCCTACCGCGATCACTATTTAAAAGAGATCCATGCGCAAGAGCCATCGCATCCCGCCTCATTGAGACTGGAGAAGTTCTACTCGCTGATATCCTTCGAATATTTCGAGAAATCCCTGGGCTTCGTCCTACAGCGCAAAACCAAACGGTTCCTCGATGTCGGTCTGAACCGCCCGGCGTTATACGGCCGCTTTTCGGATGGGACCATCTGTTACCCCAGTTCCTACGCGTTTCCCGACACATTGAAGGTGACGGGTGACGCCGGGGTTGTCGGCGGCCGGGAAGAGACGACGCCTGACAAGACCAAGCTGAAACAGCTGAGCGAATTGCTTGATTTCCTTGCTGGCCGGAAGATCGCCGTTGTCTTTGTCATGCTGCCCTTTCATCCCCAATATTACCGGAAAATGGACCAGCGTTTCCCCGGCATGTTCAACCAATACACCCGGATTTTCGGCCAATTAGCCCTGGACAGGCATATCCCCATCCACGGCGGCTTTGACGCGAACGCGCTCGGCATACCGCCGAGCCAATTCTACGACTCCTGGCATTGTTCCAGGGTAGCGATCAAAAAAGTCTATAACCAGTTCTAAGTATGAAAGTCCCTTTTGTAGATCTGTACGCGCAATACCTGACCATTAAAAAAGAGATAGACCAGGCGATAGAGACAACGATCCGAAACTCTTCCTATATCGGAGGACAGCCCATCAAGGATTTTGAGGCGGGTTTCGCGGCCTATCTGGGGATCGATCACGTGATCGCGTGTGCAAATGGCACCGATTCGATCGAGATCCTTTTACAGGCGTTTGGGGTGGGGGAAGGCGACGAGGTCATTGTCCCGGCGATCTCCTGGATCTCTACTTCCGAAGCCGTGAGCTCGGTCGGTGCAACACCGGTCTTCGTAGATATAGAAAAGGATTATTTCACGATGGATCCGGCCCTGGTCGAAAAGGCCATCACGCCGAGGACGAAAGCGGTGATCCCCGTTCATTTATATGGCCAGCCGGCCGACATGCCCGCGATCATGAAAATAGCGGGAGCACATGGCCTGATTGTTATTGAGGACTGTGCGCAAGCGCATGGTGCGAAAATAGCCGGCAGAACGGTTGGAACTTATGGGCATGCTTCCAGCTTCAGCTTTTACCCCGGCAAGAATCTTGGTGCATATGGCGACGCCGGCTGTATGGCAACCGGTGATCCCGTTATCGCCGGGAAAGTGCGAATGATTTCGCAGCATGGTCAAAAAGGAAAACACAATCACCTCATGGAGGGCCGAAATAGCCGGCTGGATGGTTTGCAGGCCGCCATCCTGTTGGCCAAGCTGCCTCACCTTGAAAAATGGACGGAGGCCCGGATTGCCGTCACCAAAAAATATGACAACCTCCTTCGTAATGCCGGTGTCATTCTTCCGCCGACGAGGGCCAATGCCCGCCATGTCTTTCACCTATATGTCGTCCGGACCGAGGACCGGGACCGGTTGCAACGGGCATTGACCGACGCGGAGGTCGAAACGGCTATACACTATCCAACTGCCTTACCTTTCCTTCCCTGTTATCAGCACCGGAGACCCAAGCCCGGTGACTTTACCGTAGCGCATTGCTATCAAAAAAGCATCCTTTCACTTCCGTTATTTCCTGAATTGCAAGACGACGCCGTTGCTCATGTCTGTGCCATCATAAAAAAGAGCTTTCATGGATAACGCTCCGCAGGGGACGATCGTCATCCTGTCTACCGAGCCGTGGGGCAAAATGCTGCTTTCCAAGATGCATTTTGCATTGGAACTGGCCGGGAGGGGTAATAAGGTCTTTTTTGTCAATCCGCCGCGTCCCTTACCGGAGAGGCGGTTGGCGGTCTTAGCCGGGGACCTGGAGGATGGCCGGTTGACGCTCATCCATACCAATACGGTGCGGGGCAGTCTGTTCCTGCGGCATAAGTTGTTCTTCCTTTACCGCCGGCTGAATGGGAGATATATCCGGGCGATACGAAAGCTCGTGGGCGGGAAGATAGACGAGGTTTGGTCCTTTAATCCCAACCAGTATGTGGACCTTACCGCCTTCGATGCGGAACGGTCGATCCTGCTGTTGTATGATTTTTATCGCGGCGATCATATCGTCAGGGCGGCCCGGTCGGCGGATGCGCTGATCTCCGTCTCCCAGGTCATCCTGGATCATTACAAAGATACGCCGCCGCCAAAGCTGTTCCTGCAGCACGGGCTGGGGAGCCATTTTGCCAATTTGTCGCGGCGGCGGCTGGAGGCTCGGGAATTTGCCGCTTCCGGAACGGGGAAAATCAAAGTGGGTTATACCGGCAATCTGCTCCGCACGGGGATGAACATCGAAATCGCCGGGGAGATCATTGGTCAGCATCCGGATATCGAGTTCCATTTCTGGGGACCGTATAGCCTGAAGGACAACAATGTCAATTCCGTGGACGAGACACCGCAGCAGCAGCTCGATTTTATCGGATTCCTACAGGGCCAGGCAAATGTCTTTCTTCATGGGGTTGTCGGTCAACAGGAGCTGTCGGAAAGGTTATTCGGAATGGATGCGTTCCTGTTCATCTATTCGCCTAAGAAGGAAATGAATGGCGCGTCGAATGCGCACAAGCTGCTGGAATATATCAGCACCGGCAAGGTGGTCATTTCCACCCATGTTTCCACCTATGCGGGAACGGACCTGCTGCTCATGTGCGGGCCGGCCGATGAGCAGGCATTGCCGGGGCTTTTTGCGCGCGCGATCCGGGACCTTCCGGTTCACAATTCCGTCGAAAGGCAGGTCAACCGTATCCGCTATGCGCTGGATAATACCTATGCCCGTCAAATCGACCGGATACAGCAATTCATCACCCGATAGGCTATACGCATGACGAAGATCTGTATTGTCACAACGCGGCACATCAGCTATAATCCCCGGGTACTGAAGGAGGCCGACGCGCTGTCGGCAGCCGGTTATGAGGTGGCGGTGGTCACGGTAAGCAACACGGAAAGTCAGGCGGCATTCGACGAAGAGCTGATGGGGCGGCGGAGCTGGAGGTTACGGACGGTCAATTTCCGGAAGGAACGAACCGGCGAGCGGTGGTACTGGCTCTACCTGTCGTTGAAGCAGCGGGTCTTTCTCGGTCTTTCGCGGATCAGCTATGGAGGCGGCATTGCGGAGCGGGCTGCCGAAAAGGCGTACGACGCGCTGATGTCCTTAGCCATCGCCGAAAAGGCCGATCTGTATATTGCGCATCATGCGGAGACATTGGGAGTGGCCTTTCGGGCGGCCCGGCGCAATACAGCCAGATTCGGTTTCGATGCCGAGGACTTCCATACCGGGATGAATGAGACGGGAAAGGTGTCGGCGCAGGATAGGCTGGTCGAATACCTGGAACGCAAACATCTTCCACGCGTGAACTATATGACCGCCGCGTCGAAGGGGATCGGTGATGCGTATCGGAAGAAATATGGAGTAAGGCGGCCCGAAATAATTCTGAATGTATTCCCCTATGAAGAGTTGCCGGCCGGAAAGCCCGGCGACGAAGTCAGATTCTATTGGTATTCCCAGGTCATCGGACCTAACCGGGGCATCGAACTGCTCCTGGAAGCGGCGTCGCGGATCAGCCTGCCCTTTGAGATTCATCTGCGGGGAAGTCTATACAGCGAGGAATACCGTGACCGGCTAAAGGCGAAATATAGTAGCATCGGGCTTTGGGACCGGGTATACCTGCATGAGCCTATTTTGGTGGATCGGCTGATTGAGGATGCCAACCGATTCGATGTCGGACTGGCGCTTGAGTCGGATATTTCCGTCAACCGGAATATTTGCGTCACCAATAAGGTCTTTTCCTATCTGATGTCCCGGCTGCTGATCATTGGCACGGATACCGAAGGACAAAAGGAGATGTTCGCCCATTTTCCCCGGGCTTCCCGCCTTTGCAGGATGAAGGATGCGGATGAACTTACCGCGGCGATGGAGTATTTCATCATTCACAAAGACCAACTGCTGGAGGGGAAGAAGGCTGCCGATGCGGCCGTCAGACAGACTTATAGCTGGGAGTTGGAATCTCAAAAATTGGTAGGGTATATCGAAGAAGCATTATGCCAAAGATCCTGATCATTTCCCCCCATTTTCCGCCTTCCAACCTGGCTGCGGTGCATCGCTCCAGGTTGTTCGCGATGCATCTTCCGGCTTTTGGCTGGGAGCCGACGATATTGACCGTCGATGAAAGGTACTATGAGGAGGAGCCGGATCCTAATTTGAGCCGGCTGTTGCCGGCGGGGCTCGTGGTTGAAAAGGCCGGCGCTTTCCGAGTGACGAGGCCCAGGTTGGTCGGAGATATCGGGTTGCGGGGATTCTTTCAATTATACCGGAAAGCAAAGCAGCTGATCCGCCGGAACAAAGTCGACTTTTTGTACATCCCCATTCCCTCTTTCTACGTTGCGCTGCTGGGCCGCTGGCTGCATGCGAGTACCGGAGTGCGTTATGGGATCGACTATATTGACCCGTGGGTCCACCGATTCCCCGGAAGCGACAGAGTCTTCTCCCGGCACTGGTTCAGCATGAAGCTGTCCGGGATGCTGGAACCGATCGCGGTAAAGAAGGCATCCCTGATCACCGGTGTGGCGGAAGGATATTATAAAGGCGTGCTGGAAAGGAATCCGCATTTGAAGAAAGGCTGCCAGGTTGGCGCGATGCCCTACGGCGGAGAAAAGTCGGATCATGCAAAGGTGGCGGAGCTCGGGTTGCGCCCTTATCTTTTCGGTAAAAGTCCCGGGAAGGTCCGGCTGATGTATGCCGGAGCGATGCTGCCAAAGGCTTATGCGCCACTCGAAGCCATATTCCAGGCGATGAGCCGGAACCGGCAAGCCGTTGACGGCCTGGAGATCCATTTTATCGGAACGGGAAAGACGGCCGATGACCCTGAAGGATATAATATCAGGCCGCTGGCGGAAGAGTATGGCCTCTGGGGTGGGGTCATCTTTGAATATCCGCGGCGGATACCTTATCTGGACGTGTTGGTGCATTTGGAAGCGACAGACGGGGTCTTTATCCTCGGCAGTACCGAACCGCACTATACCCCCTCCAAAGTTTACCAGGCTGTATTGTCGGGCAAACCGATACTGGCCGTCCTGCACAGGGAAAGCACGGCAGTGGATGTCATCCGGACGGCAAACACCGGAGTGGTACTGGCTTTCGACGGAGAGAACGGAATCGGCAGCATAGAAAATGAATTCCTGCCGGTTTTCCGGGAATTCCTGGGTTTTATGAATAATTTCGACATCCGGCAAGTGAACACAGCAGCGTTCGACCGGTACTCCGCAAAAAATGTAACGGCCACGCTGGCAGAATTACTCGAAAAATGTATACAAACTAAGGATATCTTACATGGACACACTGTTTAGAAGCCTGCCTGTCTTTAAAGGTAAGAACAGACTGGCTGGCGTATTGCTTAAAAAGAAACTGCAAACGTCGAAAGACATCCTTGTAGAAGGAAAATACGGCTGCAGCTATCTGCTGCCCAATCTCATTGAAAATGTGAGCCGCGAAATATTCATCAATGGTATCTATGAGCAGGATACCTCGGATCTCTTTGTCGGAAGATCACCACAGAATGGCGTATTCCTGGATCTCGGCGCCAATATCGGCGCGATCAGCGTTCCCTTGTTCCGCAGAAGAAGGGACCTCAAGGTCGTCGGTGTTGAGGCAGCGCCCTGGCTGTTCCCCTACCTGCAGCGGAATTTTGAACAGAACGGGTTGGACAGCGCTTGCCTGGTGAACAAGGCCCTTTTCAATAAGGACGACCAGGATATCGATTTTTTTGCCCCGGATGTGAAGTTTGGCAAGGGCTCCTTGTCCCCGACTTATACGGACAAGGCGATAAAAGTACGAACAGTAAGACTGGATACCCTGATCGGACAATTGCAGTTGCCGCGTGTGGATATCATCAAAATAGACGTGGAGGGACACGAATACCATGTCTTCCAGGGAGCCGAAATGCTCCTTGGCAGATCCGATGCGCCGGATATCCTGTTCGAATTCGAAGACTGGGCGGAAGATGCCGCCAAACTGGCGCCGGGGACCGCGCAAACCTATTTGATGACAAAAGGATATGCCCTTTACAAGGTGGGAGGCGGAACCGTGCTCTACTCCATGTCGCAACCTTTTACAAAAGGAAGTACGATGCTCCTGGCTACTAAAAAAGGTCAATGAAGGCGAAATTCAATATATTCTCCGTCGTTCACCTGCTGATATTTATGGCATCGCTGGTGACGAACTGGTATGGTCCTTTGTCCATTATCTTATTGATCAGCATCATTTTGCTTATACTCGACAAGTTGGGCAAAGGGGTGGTATTGAGGGAGATCATTGCCTTGCACACGACCTTCGTTTGTCTGACAGCGCCGGTGCTGGGATATACGGTATTTGACAGGACCAACAGGATGGCCAGGATCTTCCTTAAATACATGATGGTTCCGGAACATGTGTATTTTGGATTTGCCTTACCGGCGGTAGCAGGTTTTGTGTTGGTCTTGTGCTGGCCGATCGCCAACGGAAAATACAGCGACACGGGTCCCTTTCTGCGGGAGGCGGTCGCCCGGGCAAAACAAGCACTGCAAAAAAGACCTACCGTCGGCGTTTATCTGCTCGCTATCGGGACGGTCATGTTCTGGGTGTCCAAAGTCCTGCCAGCGGCACTTCAATTTGCCTTCCTTTTATTCTTTTTCGCCGGTTTTGCCGGTTTTCTGTACATCTATTTTCTGGATAACTTTCGCTGGCGCCGCGTCTCTCTATTTGTCTTCGGCGCTTTTATCATCCTGACTGCGCTCAGTAGCGGGATGTTTACCATCGTTGCCTACATGAGCCTGACCTTGTTCTCCTTCTTTTTCCTGGGCAGGAAGACCAGCCTCTTTAAAAAACTGGTCTTGTTCTTACTGGGGGTATTTATTCTGTTGTTGATACAAAGCGTTAAGCCGACCTACCGCCAGCTCACGTGGAACGATAATTTCGAAGGCAACAAGGGGGTGTTGTTCCTCAATCTGATGATAGATAAAATAAGCGATCCGAAATGGGAATCGGCCGATGCGTTATTCCTCGTTTATGTTCGCGTTAATCAAGGGTTCAATGTTTCCCTGGTGATGCGGCGCTTCCCGGGTAAAATTCCTTACGACCGAGGTGAAAACCTCTTCATCAGCCTGGTCTCCTCGCTGGTACCGAGAATATTCTGGCCGGATAAACCGGAGGCGGGCGGAAAATACAATATGCAGTACTACGCAGGGCTGAACATCACAGGATGGTCTACCAACGTTGGGCCGCTTGGTGAAGCCTATGGAAGTTTCGGACCTGCGGGCGGCATCCTATTCATGATCTTGCTGGGCGGCCTGATCCGCTGGTCCTATTTCCAGGTATTCAAAAAATCGGTAAGAAGGCCCTTGCTCATATTCTGGATACCGGTGCTGTTCTACCAGGTGACCTACGCCGCCGAAACAGATTCATTACAGGTCTTCAATTCATTGACAAAATCGGCCTTTTTCATCTGGTTGCTATACCGGCAATGGCCCCAGTGGTTTGGCGTCGAAAAGAAGCGTCCGGGGTTGGTTATCGTACCCGAACGTGAATTGCCCGATTATGGGTTGGATTTTCCGAGAAACCTGCATCCCGAATAGCCTATGCCCGTTCTCTGTGCGATATTCCGAAAGCCGAATCCGGATTTCTTTAGCATCGAAAGAGTTTTTGCTACTGTTGGCGCCCATCTCGATCCGGTCTTTGAGCAGGAAAGGGTGACATTGCCATTCTACAGTTCATTGGCCGGTATTATCCGGAACCTTCGATTCGCGCGGCGGCTAAAGGCCGATATTTATCATGTTACCGGGGATGTTCACTATGCGGTGCTCGCCCTCCCGCGGAAGAAGACCCTACTCACCATCCATGACTGTGTATTTCTCAACCGGCCGCCGGGCCTCCGGCGCACTCTTCTGAAATGGATCTTCCTGGATTGGCCGGTCAGGTATTGTCGGGTGATCACGACGATCTCGGAAGCGACGAAGCGGGATATTGTAAAATATACCGGCTGCCCGCCGGAGAAAATAGTGGTTATTCCCAATCCGCTCAATGAAATTATCTATCATGCGCCGGCGCAGTTCAATGAAACTTGCCCGGTCGTTCTTTTCCTGGGTTGCACGCCCAATAAGAATCTGGCTCGGGTGATCCCGGCGTTGGATGGGATTCGCTGCCGGCTGGCGATCGTCGGGCAGATTCCGGCCGGGCATCAAAAGCTGCTTGAACAGTATAAAATTCAATATACCCAACGCGTTAATCTAACCGATCGGGAACTGGCGGATCAATATGCTGCGGCCGATCTTGTCCTTTTTCCATCCACTTTTGAAGGCTTTGGGTTGCCGGTTGCCGAGGCGCAGGCCGCAGGTCGGCCCCTGGTAACAAGCGATCTCAGCCCAATGAAAGAGGTAGCGGGGGGCGCGGCCTGTCTGGTGGATCCGTATGATGTACCATCCATCCGGGAGGGTGTTCTGACCGTCATCCGGCAGGCGGCTTACCGGGAGGAGTTGGTTGAAAAAGGATTGGAGAATGTGCGACGGTTCAGCGCCGAAGAGGTCACCCGCCGATACGAAGAAATTTATAAAAACACCTGATAACAATATGTGCGGGATCGCGGGGATTATTGAGCTGAAAGGCGGGGCGGCGGATGCTAACCTGGTCCGGAAAATGACCGATGCCATTGCCCACCGCGGGCCTGATGCTGACGGTTTTTTTGTCGAAGGAAGCGCGGGTCTGGGGCATCGTCGGTTATCGATCATCGATCTTTCCACGGATTCCAATCAGCCTTTCCATGACCCTTCCGGCAGGTATGTCCTGGTTTACAATGGCGAGATGTACAATTACGAAGAGGTGAAGGCGATGATGCCCGACTATCCTTTCCGGACGGCAGGCGACACCGAAGTGCTGCTGGCCGCCTATATCCGGTGGGGGGTGGATTGTCTCCGGCATTTTCGGGGCATGTATGCATTTGTGATCTGGGACAAGCAGGAAAGAACTGCCTTATTATGCCGGGACAAAATGGGGGTTAAACCCTTGTATTATGCGGTGGCCGGGGACCGGCTGCTCTTCTCTTCGGAGATCCGGTCGATCCTCTCTACCGGGCTGGTGGCGAGGGAGGTCGATGAGAAAGCGTTGCTGGATTATTTCAGCGACCAGTCGATCCCCTATCCGTATACGGTAGTAAAAGGGATCCGGCAGCTGGAAGCCGGATCCTGGATGCGGATCAAAGATGGAAGGATCCGGGAGCATCGGTATTGGGATGTAACGAATAACCCGATCGAATTTGATTTTGCTGACAGGGACGGGGTTCATCGCCGGATCCGCCAGCTGATGTTGCAGTCCATCCGGCGCCGGCTGGTAAGCGATGTGCCGGTGGGGGCCTTCCTTTCGGGGGGTATTGATTCCAGTGCGGTTGTCGGACTGATGGCGGAGGCCAGCAGCAGTCCGGCCAATACTTTTACCATTTCGTTTGACGAAAAGGCCTATGACGAATCGGAATATGCGGATATCATTGCCAAAAAATTCAACACCCATCATACGCGGCTGCTGTTGCAGCCGACCGTATTTCTCGATGAGCTGGAGAACGCCTTGACAGCGATGGACACACCAAGCGGGGACGGGATCAACACCTATGTCGTCTCCAAGGCGATCAGCCGGAAGGGCATGCGGGTAGCGTTGTCGGGTGCGGGCGGGGATGAATTGTTTGCGGGCTATCCTTTCTTTTCGCAATACCTGTGGCTGCAACGGCGCAGCTGGATCTGGCGGTTCCCTTCCGGCGTGCGGAGCATCGTGGCGGCCGTACTTTCCGGTGGTCGTCAGGAAGGGAAAAAGGGGCGGATCGGCCAGATCCTTTGCCAGCCGTCGCCCTCGATCGTCGACGTTTATCCTTTGTTCCGGCAGATCCTGCCGCCTTCTGTGATCGGCCGGCTCAGCAACCTCAGCTCCGGGCGGCGGCTGACGACTGTCGTCGGGGAGGAACTAAGAAGAAGGCAACAAGAAATAAAAAGCCTACCTTTCTTATCCCAGGTGTCCGCAGCCGAATACCTGGGGTATACTCAGCATACTTTGTTAAAAGATACCGACCAGATGAGCATGGCGGTTTCCCTGGAGGTGAGGGAGCCTTTTTTCGACCAGGACCTGGTCGAATTCGTGCTGGCGGTACCTGATGTGCTGAAAAATCCAAGCTATCCCAAGAGCCTGCTGGTCGAGTCGCTGAAGCCGCTGCTGCCCGACGAGATCGTTTTCCGCAGGAAGCAGGGGTTCCTTTTTCCCTGGGATGTCTGGCTAAGGACCGACCTGAAAGGGTTTTGCGACCGCTATCTAAAAAATATGGCGGATCGTTCCTTTATCAACGGGGGCAAACTGCTAAGCTATTGGAACCGGTTCCTGGCGGGGGACAAGCGGGTCCGTTGGTCGGAGATCTGGTTGTTTGTCGTGCTCGAATACTGGCTGGAAAAAAACGGTGTGTCATGAGTGTGGCAAAGAAACGGCTCGCAATCGTTACCTCGCATCCGATCCAGTACAATGCTCCCTGGTTCAAATTGCTGGCCGGTAGTTCGACTATCCATCCCGGTGTGTTCTATACCTGGGAGCAATCGGCTGCCGGGCCCAAATACGACCCCGATTTCAAGGAGCGGATCGAATGGGATGTCCCGTTGCTGGAAGGGTATGAGTACCACTTTGTAAAAAATAAGGCTTCGGACCCGGGGACGCATCATTTCCGGGGATTGATCAATCCAACGCTCAACGCGGAGATCACCGCCTGGCGACCCGATGCTATCCTGGTCTATGGCTGGAGCTTTGACAGTCACCTGAAATGTCTTCGGCATTTCCATCAAAAGCTCCCTGTCCTTTTCCGTGGTGATTCCACGCTGCTGGATGAACGGCCCGGTTTTCGCCGGCATCTGCGCCGGTGGTTCCTGAAATGGGTATATAGCCATATCGACTATGCGCTCTATGTCGGCGCGAACAATAAGGAATATTTTCTAAAGCATGGCCTCCGGGAAGGTCAGCTGGTTTATGCGCCGCATGCCATCGACAATAGCCGGTTTCAGGAACCGGATGGCCATTACCGGGAGCTGGCTTTCGAATGGCGGGCCAGGCTGGGGATAGGGCATAATGACCTGGCGCTACTTTTTGCCGGCAAACTGGAGCCGAAGAAAAATCCTTCCTTTCTGCTGGAGATCGCCAAACGGGTTTCCGATCCGCGGTTGAAGGTCATCTTTGCCGGCACGGGCGTGCTCGAAGCCCGGTTGCGAGAGGAGGCGGGGGCGGACAGGCGGGTCCACTTCATCGGCTTTCAGAACCAGTTGCAGATGCCCATTGTGTACCGGTTGGGGGATATTTATATTTTACCCTCCCGCGGACCGGGTGAGACCTGGGGGCTTGGCGTCAATGAGGCCATGGCAAGCGGCTCCGCTATTATGATGTCCGAAAAGGCAGGCGGATCTGCCGATCTGGTCGAAGACGGAGTGAACGGAATTCGGTTTGATCCGACCACCGGGGTTGAAAAATGCAGCCAGTGGGTCAGCCGGCTATTGGATGATCCGTCGCTGCTCGCCGATATGAAAAAAGCATCTCGCCGGCGGATCGCCGCTTTCTCTTATCAACAGATAATGGATGCCCTACTCAGTCCCGGTCTTTTATAGAACCATGGAAAAAAAGAAAATACTCGTGCTGGTGGACTGGTTTGCTCCGGGATATAAGGCAGGGGGTCCCATACAATCCTGCGTTAATTTTGCATTTGCAATGAAAAATGAATTTTCCATTCATGTGCTGACAACGGATACCGACCACGGCGAGACCTCAGCATATACCGGGGTCCTTTCCGGGCAGTGGACGACCTCGCTCCACCCGGATATCCGGGTGTTCTATCTGCAGAAAAAGGGGCTTTCCCGGGCAAGGCTCCGGGAACAGATCCATGCGGTAGGGCCCGACTATGTCTATCTCAACCATCTTTTTTCCCCCCTGTTTGTCGTCTATCCCTTGTGGCTGAAATATAGGGGCCGGCTCAAGAGCGATGTGGTCGTATGCCCCCGTGGGGCGCTGTATGACAGTGCGCTGGCCGTCAAGACCTGGAAAAAGACCCCGTTCCTACGGCTATTCCGCTGGATGGGTCTTCACCGGCGAGTGCTTTTTCATGCTACAAATGAGCGGGAGAAAGCAGCGATCCTGAAGTATTTCCCGGGCAGCAGGATATTGATCGCAGACAATCTCCCCAATATGAACCAGCCGGCCTTTGTCAGCTGCCCGAAAAAAGCGGGGGCCGTCCGATTCATCTTTGTCGCCAGGCTGGTGGCGATCAAGAACCTCCTGTTCTTCCTGCGGGCACTGGAGAAGGTGCGGGTCACCCTGGAACTGACCGTAGTAGGACCGGTGGAAGATAAAGGGTATTGGGAAGAATGTCGGGCGCAGATCGCCCGTCTGCCGGCAAATATTTCGGTCGATTACCTGGGGTCCCGGCGGAACGATGAGCTGATGCCCCTTTTGCAGGAGCATCATATTTTTGTGTTACCCACTGCGGGCGAGAATTTCGGGCACTCGATATTCGAGGCTTTACTGGCCGGCCGGCCCGTGCTGATCAGCGACCAGACGCCCTGGCAGGGATTGGCGGCCAGGAAGGCCGGCTGGGATCTGCCGCTCGATGACCAGGACGGCTTCGCCCGAATCGCGGAGGAGACGGCGGGTTGGGATCAGGAAAGGTTTGATGAATGGGCCCGGTCGTCCTGGGAGTATGCCCGGCATTTTATTGAAAACCCCGAACTTCAACGTCAATATATCCAATTGTTCGCATGAGCCACATCTTACAAAAAAAGGTCGATAATTCGGCCTACCGGACGTCGGTCGTGATCGGGGCTTCCCGGGTAAAACAGGTGGCCTGGTACTGGGTGAACATTCTTTTCTTTAAAAACCCGCTGAATGTATTCAGTTCGTTAAAGGTTACTCTGCTGCGATGGTTTGGCGCGCGCTTAGGGCAGGGAGTGATCGTCAAGCCGGCTGTGAATATCAAATTTCCCTGGAAACTACAGGTGGGAGATCACTCCTGGATTGGCGAGGAGGTATGGATAGACAATCTGTCGGAGGTGACCATCGGCGCCAATGTAACGCTTTCCCAGGGTTGTCTGCTGTTGACAGGCAGCCATGACGCGGCGCGGGAGAGCTTTGACTTCGTTTCCCAGCCCATCGTGTTGGAAGACGGGGTCTGGATCGGTGCGAAGGCCGTCGTGGCCGGCGGCAGCCGCTGCGGGACGCACAGTATCCTTGGGATCAGTTCAGTGGCCGAAAGCGATCTTCAGCCGTATACCATTTATAAAGGAAATCCCGCCATCCCCGTACTCCGCAGGATCATCCACTAACCCCAATACATGAAAGGCAGTTCTTACCTGAAGGGACTCAATACGATGCGGTTCTTCGCCGCATTCTTTGTCATCATTTCCCACTGGCAGATTTCGATGAACAAACTGGGAGACTTCCGGTTTGTCAATTGGGCCGTTTTTAGCAGGGGCGGCGAGGCGGTGGAATTCTTTTTCACTCTATCTGGTTTCCTGATCACGTATCTGTTGCAGAAGGAGATCGCCCGGACTTCCACGGTATCGATAAAGGAATTTTACCTCCGCCGCGTCTTCCGCATCTGGCCGTTGTATTTCGTGATCGTTGTTATCGCTTTCGTGGGGCTTGGGCTCCTTCTCCCCCGGCTGACCGGGCAGCGCCTGTTCGAATTCCCGCTACTCCCGGGGGCACTTCTTTTTATCTTTTTCCTCCCCAACCTGGCTTCGGCGTTGTATCCCACGGCGGTTTTGCACCCCCTCTGGTCCATTGGGGTCGAAGAGCAGTATTATCTTTTCTGGTCACCGCTCGTGAAGCTCTTCCGGAACAAGCTTATCCGCCTCATCGGCTGTTTCCTGGCGATCTCGCTTGTATGGTATGCAATGGTCTATTACCGCGTGTTCACGTTCTCCAGCACCATGAGATCTTTTTTTCTTTCGCAGAAGTTCTATGCCATGGCAATGGGCGGTCTCTTCGGTTGGATCTTTTTCACGCGTCCGGAGCAATACCGCCGTTCCGTCTGGGCCATGCCCGTGATGCAGTGGCTGGTCTTTCTCCTTCTTATCTGGTACTTCGTATTCGGAGTGCCCGGTTATCCGGTAATCGAGAGCCCATTTTTGCATTTCGGGCTTTCGGTCCTTTTCGGGCTGCTGATCCTCAATTCCGCGTTGCTGGACAAACCTGCCATTAACCTGGAAAAGCAACCTTTTGTTTACCTGGGGGTCATTTCTTACGGATTGTATATGTACCACATGCTGGTAGACTATATTTTACGCTATTCTGCGATCCGGTTCCGACTGGCGGACAGGATGGGGTTTGGCAAATTGGGTGCGGTTTATGTCGTATTCTTGCTCGGGGGAACCGTTTTAGTGTCATCTTTGTCGTATAAATACCTTGAATCGTACTTTTTGCGTTTAAAGGAACGCCATGTTAAATAACCGAATAGCGATCAACCACCGGATCATCCGCGAGGCTCTCCGCATCCGAAAAGTGGAGGAGAAATTCCTTGAGCTATTTTCGCTGGGCAAGCTGAACGGCACTGTTCATACCTGTGTAGGTCAGGAGTTTTCTGCGCTTGCTTTTGCCGGCCAGTTGAAGAAAAAGGATTTTGTCTTTTCCAATCACCGCTGTCACGGTCACTATATTGCCTTTACGGGGGATATCCGGGGCTTGCTGGCCGAGTTGCTGGGCAAAGCTTCCGGTACCTGTGGGGGAATCGGCAGCAGCCAGCATCTGTGTCACAATAATTTTTTTTCCAACGGGATCCAGGGTGGGATCGTTCCGGTAGCTGCCGGCTATGCCCTTGGGAACAAGCTGAGGCAGAACGGCGCGATCGGTGTCGTCTATATCGGTGACGGTACGCTGGGGGAAGGGGCGTTGTACGAAACGATGAATATTATCTCCAAGTGGGAGATACCGCTGCTTATCGTATGTGAGAATAATTTTTATGCTCAGTCGACGCCGCAGCATATCAACCTGGCGGGAGATATCCAGGCGCGGGCCCGCGCGTTTGGGATCCGGACGGGTCACGGCGACACCTGGTCGCCTGAATCGTTGATGCAACGGGCCCAGGAGGCGATCGACTATGTCCGGCAGGAAAGCAAGCCCTGCTTTTTCCTGGTCGAGACTTACCGGCTCAATGCGCATTCCAAGGGTGACGACGACCGCGATCCTGCCGATGTGGCCCATTACCGGGAAAAGGATTTTCTGAACAGTTTCCGTCATGAGTCCCCTTCCTATTATCAGCTTTACAAGGAAACGGTGGATGAAGAGATCGACGGGATGGTGGAAGAGATCCTGTTGGAGGACGAGCTCCCGATAGGCGACTATTACGAGCAGCAGGAGGACGGGACCGGCAGCAGCTGGAGGCCGCTCGAGCCGATCAACAAGCGGCAGGTGGAATTGCTCAATCAATTTTTCCGGGACGTCATAGTTTCAGATGAGCGGACGGTCTTTCTCGGTGAGGATATTCTTTCACCCTATGGCGGCGCATTCAAGGTCACCAGGGAGTTGTCCTTCCTCCGGCCAGGCAGGGTCTTCTCAACGCCCATCTCGGAGTCGGCGATCACGGGTATCTCCAACGGACTTGCGCTGAACGGGTTCAAGCCATTCGCCGAGATCATGTTTGGGGACTTCATGACGCTGGCTTTTGACCAGATCGTCAACCATGCGTCAAAGTTTCACCATATGTTCAATAAAAAGGTGAACTGTCCCGTCGTCATCCGAACGCCGATGGGTGGCCGAAGAGGTTATGGGCCGACCCATTCCCAGACGCTGGACAAATTCCTCGTCGGCATCGACAATGTGACGACGATAGCGCTGAACACCTTTCTGGACCCGGCGATCATCTACCGGGCGGTGCTGGGGCAGGAGCACCCGGTGATCGTGCTGGAGAACAAGACGGATTATGGGAAAAAGATCGCACAGCATATTCCGAAGAACTTCCTAGCCGAATACAATGCCGATGTTTTTCCGGTAGTCCGCATCCGTCCGGTGCAGTCGGACCCCAGCCTGACCATTGTTTCCTATGGCGGCATGGCGGACCTTGTGGCCGGGATGTTGGACCAGATTTTCCTCGAGACCGACCGGCTGCCCGAATTGATCGTACCTTCGCGTATCTCGCGACTGCCGTTGGAGTTGGTGGCGGCTTCCGTCGGCCGGACGGGCAGCCTCCTGGTGATCGAGGAAGGCAGTGCGTTCGCGGGTATCGGGGGCGAGCTGATCGCCGCGGTGGTGGAAAGGACGGGGCAAAAGATCACTGCCAAACGGATCGCGGCGCATCCCGTTCCGATCCCTTCCGTCAAGACGCTGGAGAACATCGTACTTCCGGATAAGGCAAGGATCCTGCAGGAAATAAAGCTGAAATTCCCCTAATGGCATTGATACAGGAAATACTGGTCCCGCTGCTGGCCGTCAATGATACTACGCTCACGGTAGTGGAGATACCGCTTGCCGCGGGTTCGCGGGTCCGGAAAGGTGACCTCATTATGGTGTTTGAGACATCGAAGACGACCTATGATGTGGAGGCGCCGGGAGATGGATATATCCAGTATTTGTGTGAAGCGGACCACGATTATGAAGTGAATACGGTCGTTGCGAAGATATATAGTGAGGAAGCGGAGGTTATGGCGGAGGCCAGGCCGTCGCTAAATGGCCATGTGATAGAGCCCGCTGTGGCTCCGCATTGGGAGGGCGAGACTGTTTACTCTCATGAGGCGGAGCGACTGATCGGGTCATCGGGGATCGACAGGACAGTGTTCAGGGGCAGGGATTTTGTTTCTGCCGCGGATGTCTCGAATTATCTTCAACCTCCCGCAGCGCCAAGACCGGTTGTTTCGCCAAAACCGACGTCGGCTCCGGTCGATCCGGCCAAGGCGGTCCTGGAGAGACTTTCTTCCGCCAAGAAGCGCGAGATCGAATATCTCTCCGATGTGCAAGGGACGGGGCTCACCAGCACGGTCAATACGTATGTCGATGTAGAGGGCATCTTCACCCATATTAATCGGGCGCTCAAATTCCTGAGGGATTCCCTGCTGCCCGTCATTGTCTATGAATCTTCGCGGCTGCTGGCGGAATATCCGTTACTAAACGCCTGGTTCAATGGCGATGGGATTGCGCTGTACCGCGAGGTCAACCCCGGCTTTGCCATCGATATCGACAAAGGGCTTAAAGTGGTAAAGCTGGCGGGGGCGGGTGCAAAAAGCATCGGCGAAATAGAAAGTGACATCCTCCACCTATCGGGGAGCTATCTGGATGACAACCTGAGGTTGGAAGACCTGACGGATATTACGTTTACGATCACCGATCTATCGGCCGAAGGGGTGGCTTTCTTCCGGCCGCTTGTCAATAAGATGAACAGCGCGATACTTGGCATATCGGCCATCGATGGCAAGCTACAACGCTGTACGCTTAGTCTGACGTTTGATCACCGGGTCACGGAAGGAAAGCTGGCCGCCCGTTTTCTGAAGGAGCTGAAGGAACGGCTCGAGACATACCGGCCGGCGGAGGGAGCTTTCCACAGGGATATCGCCTGTTTCAAATGCTACAGGACGCTCCGGGAAGACCTCGGTGGCGCCGGATTCGTCCGTTGCGTCACGCCGGATGGAAAGGATGGATTTATTTGCCAGGCCTGTCTAAAAGGATTTTAGTATGGAAGAAAAGATCAGGGAGATCGTATCGGTATTTATAAAAGTCCCCGCGGCCCAGATCGGGGAAAACACGCCAGTCGACCGCAAGGCGCTACAGAGTTCGATCCTGCTCCACCGGATGTACGCCCGGCTGGGAGAAGAGGGGATTGTGGTCGATGATTATGCCGGTATAAAGGTATTTGGCGATCTCCTGCGGCGGCAAGGCGCCTCGGGGGAGCCCGCCGCGGTTTCGTTTTCCGGGATGCACCCGCAAAATGGGGATGGTTCGGGCACTCCGGGGATCGGTATCGATATGGAGGAGGTTGCTGGTCTGCCGCACGTCGCGGATCTTCGAACAGAGTCGTTCTATACCCAAAATTTTACTCCCGCGGAGATTGCCTATTGCATTTTACAATCCGATCCGTATGCGTCGCTGACGGGGCTTTTCGCGGCCAAGGAAGCGATCGTCAAGGCGGATGGGCCATATCGCGGCCGGTCATTCCAAACGATGGAGATCGGTCATACGGCGGAGGGAAAGCCGGTATTTCCGGGTTTTGGCCTGTCCATTTCCCATGCCGGAGGGATGGCGGTGGCCGTAGCAATAAGGGACGGCGCGGGCGCTGCGCAGCAGGCATCAGCGCTCAGCGGGCCACAGGCGCCGGCCCCAGCGGGGAAGTCGGTTTCCACGGCCTGGATCACCTGGATGGCGCTGCTGCTGGCGGCAGCGGCCCTGCTGGTTGCATTAACACATTAACCGGACGCACATGAAGATATCGGTTATCACGGCAACCTATAATAGCGCTGCAACGGTGAGGGATACTTTAACCTCCGTCCGCCAGCAGGACCATCCCGATATCGAGCATATCATTGTGGACGGCCGGTCCTCGGACGGGACATTGGAGATTGTGGCTAATTTTCCACATATCGCCAGGATCGTTTCGGAGAAAGACAAGGGCATTTACGATGCGATGAACAAGGGGATCCGGATGGCAACCGGCGAAGTGATCGGCATCCTCAATTCCGACGATATCTATATCGATAGATCGGTCCTTTCCGCGGTTGCAAAGGCTTTTGGCGATCCGGCCGTAATGACCGTGTATGCCGATCTTCAATATGTGTATCCGGATAACCTGGACCGGGTCAAACGAACCTGGATCACCGGGCCGTTTCGCAAAAGCAGCTTCTACTATGGCTGGATGCCGCCGCACCCGACCTTCTTTGTCAGAAAAGAAGTGTATGAGCGTATTGGGCTGTTCAATACCGACCTGCGAACGGCTGCCGACTACGAGCTCATGCTCCGTATCCTGTTCAAGCATGGTGTCACGACCTACTATATTCCCCGCGTCATTGTCAAAATGCGGGCGGGGGGGATGAGCAATGTTTCGCTGGGGAACCGGCTGCGGGCCAACCGGGAAGACCGGCTTGCATGGAAGTTGAACGGATTGAAGCCTTATTTCTTTACCTTATACCTCAAGCCCTTGAGAAAGATCACCCAATTTATAACTACCTAAAACTGGCCTATGGCTAAAGTCGCGCTAATAACGGGCGTAACCGGACAAGATGGAGCTTATTTAAGTGAATTGCTGTTGAAGAAAGGATATATCGTTCACGGGATCAAACGGCGCAGCTCGATGTTCAATACGGACAGGATCGATCATCTCTACCAGGATCCGCACGAATCCGATGTACATTTCTCCTTACACTATGGTGACCTGACCGACTCCACCAACCTGATCCGGATCATCCAGGAGATCCAGCCGGATGAGATCTATAATCTGGCTGCGATGAGCCATGTCCAAGTCAGCTTCGAAGAACCGGAATATACTGCCAATACAGACGGTCTCGGAACGCTCCGAATCCTGGAAGCGGTGAGATTATTGGGTCTGACCCGCAAGACCCGGATCTACCAGGCTTCCACATCGGAGCTGTATGGGTTGGTCCAAGCCGTCCCACAGAATGAAACTACGCCGTTCTATCCCCGTTCCCCTTATGCCGTGGCCAAGTTGTACGCTTATTGGATCACCGTCAATTACCGGGAAGCTTATAAAATGTACGCGACGAACGGCATCCTTTTCAACCACGAATCGCCGATGCGGGGGGAGACCTTTGTCACCCGGAAGATCACCCGCGGGGTGGCCAAGATCGGATTGGGTCTCCAGGACAAGATATTTCTCGGCAACCTGGACGCCCAACGTGACTGGGGGCATGCCAAAGACTATGTGGAAGCCATGTGGCGCATCCTGCAGCAGCCGGAACCCGAGGATTATGTGATCGCCACCGGCGTGACCACGCCGGTCCGGGAATTTGTGCGAATGGCCTTTGCGCAGATCGGGGTGGAGCTCGAATTCAGGGGAAGGGAGGAGAAGGAGATCGGGATCGTCGCCTCCAGCAGCAACCCCGATTTTATCGTCGAAACCGGTAAAGAAGTGGTAGCGGTGGATGAGCGGTACTACCGGCCGACGGAAGTGGACCTATTGATCGGCGACCCTTCCAAGGCGCACGCCAAACTGGGATGGAAACCTCATTATGACCTGGCCATGCTGGTCAAGGAAATGGTGGATTCGGACATCCAGCTGTTCAGAAGGGAACGGATCTTAAAAGATTCGGGATTCGATATCAAAAATCAGTATGAATAAGATGCAGCTCAATGACAAAATATATATAGCCGGACATCGTGGCATGGTAGGGTCGGCCATCTGGCGCCGGCTTGAGCAGGCGGGGTTCAGCAACCTGACCGGCAGGACATCGGCGCAACTGGATCTGAAGGACCAGGCGGCGGTGCAGGCTTTTTTTGAAAAGGAACGGCCGGACTATGTCTTCCTTGCGGCGGCGAAGGTCGGCGGTATCCTGGCGAACAATATTTATCGCGGCGAATTCCTCTATGACAATTTGATGATCCAGAGCAATACGGTTGACGCGGCCTACCGCTCCGGCGTAAAGAAGCTACTCTTTCTCGGCTCTTCCTGCATCTACCCGAAACTGGCGCCGCAGCCGCTGAAAGAGGAGTACCTGCTGACCGGATTGCTGGAACCGACGAATGAGCCCTATGCCATCGCCAAGATTGCGGGGATCAAGCTCTGCGATGCCTATCGCTCGCAATATGGCTGTAATTTTATTTCCGTCATGCCCACGAATCTGTATGGGCCGAACGATAACTACGACCTGAACAGCTCACATGTGTTACCTGCGCTGATCCGCAAGTTCCATGAGGCGAAGGTGAACGGGGATCCTGTTGTCACACTTTGGGGATCGGGCAAGCCCCGGCGCGAGTTCCTTCATGCCGACGATCTGGCCGACGCCTGTCTATTCCTCATGCAGGGGTACAATGAGCCCGGGCTCGTCAATATCGGTACGGGCGAGGACCTGGAAATCAAAGAGCTCGCCCGGATGATCGGCCGGATCGCCGGCTATACCGGGGAGATCGTACATGATCTGAGCAAACCCGATGGCACGCTGCGGAAGCTGATGGATGTGACCAAATTGCAGCAGCTTGGGTGGAAGGCCTCGATCAGCCTGGAAGAAGGCCTGGGGCGGACCTATGCAGAGTTTTCAAGAAATTCTAACGTGAATGTTCGCTTTTTTCAATAGGAAGCGTGCGCCGTCATCCGGCCTGGGCAGTCTCCGCTGCGACGTGCATTCTCACCTGATCCCGGGGATCGATGACGGTTCTCCCGATCTGGAAACTTCGGTCCGCCTGATCCGGGGAATGATCGAGCTGGGGTATAAAAAGATCATCACCACGCCTCATATCAACGCCGACATCTTTCCGAATACTCCCGAGATCATTCGTGCAGGACAGATTGTCGTGACGGAAGAGCTGCGGCGGCAAAACATCGATGTGACTTTTCATGCCGCGGCGGAATATCTCATGGATGAACGATTTTCGCAGCTGCTGGCTGCCGGTGAGCCCCTGCTGGCGCTCAAGGACAACCTGGTGCTGGTGGAGCTGTCTTTTGCCGTTCCCGCCATCAACCTGCGGGAAATTCTGTTCGATATGCAACTCAAAGGTTACCAACCGGTCCTGGCGCACCCCGAACGGTATCTGTATTTTGGGGCCAACAGGAAATGGTATGACCAGCTCCGCTATGCCGGCTGTTTGTTCCAGCTCAACCTGCTTTCCATTGCCGGTCACTACGGTCCCGAATCCCGTCGGTTGGTGGAATATCTGATTAAGAAACAATATGTTGACCTCCTGGGTACCGACATGCATCACGAAACGCACCTGGAAGTGCTGAAATCCTCGGAAAAGATCCATCGGACGGTTGGGGAGCTGATGGAGACCGGGCTGATCAAGAATCCGGAATTGTGATGCGGTTGACCTTTCGCCCGCTGCTCCCTTCAATAAACCGTTTGTACCAATCCCGACTGTCTTTCTGACACCCCGGGCCAGCAGGCCCTTTTTTTGCATATCAGATAAAGCGTAGGAAGTGATAAGCTTGGACTATTAAACAATTTTATATGGCTACACTAGAATTCAATCAGCTATTGGTCAACAATGCAGAGTTCTTAAAGCCGTTCGCTATCACGCTCACCCGTGATTCTGAAGCAGCAAAGGACCTTTTCCAGGAAACCCTTTATCGGGCCTTGGCCAATAAGGACAAGTACAATGTCGGCACGAACATAAAAGCGTGGCTTTACACGATCATGCGGAATATTTTTATCAACAATTACCGCCGTAAAGCCAAGCAAAACACCATTTTTGACAGTACGCCAAACGATTTCCTCCTTAATTCCGCCCAAATGGCGGTCCCTGGTACGGTAGAGAGTAATCTCCGGGTGAAGGATATCCAGGTGGCGATCCATAAGCTTCCGGAGATCTTCCGGAATCCTTTCCTGCTCTATTTTGACGGGTTTAAATATCATGAGATCGCCGAGATGTTACAGGAGCCGCTAGGCACTATCAAGAGCCGGATCCATTTTGCCCGGAAACTCTTAAAGACCCAAATTCAGCGGTTTTAATCTATTTTCTTGAGATGAACCAACAGGATGAACCGACCGGGAACCAACAGGAAGCAGTGATCCTGGTTGATGGTTGCGATCAACCTGTGGGGGTGATGGAGAAAATGGAAGCGCATCGCCGGGCCGTACTCCACCGCGCCTTTAGTGTTTTTATCTTTAATTCCAAGGGGGAAATGTTATTGCAGCAGCGGGCAAAGGAGAAATACCATAGCGCCGGGCTCTGGACCAATGCCTGTTGCAGCCATCCGCGCCCGGGTGAAGACACCCGCGAAGCCGCCGCCCGCCGTCTGCGGGAAGAGTTGGGGTTCAGCACCCCTCTCGAAAAGCTATTTGAGTTCACCTACCGCAGCGCATACGAAAATGGGTTGACTGAATATGAATTCGATCATGTCTTCGTTGGGACCCATGACCAGGATATTTTTCCTGACCGGGCGGAGGTCAGCGACTGCCGTTTTTTGTCCTTGCCGGAGATCGAAGCGGAGCTTCGTTTAGCACCAGAGAGGTTCACCAGTTGGTTTCAGCTGGCATTTCCATTGGTCAAGGAGAAAATAGGCTTATTGTCCGCCTATTCGCAGAGGTTCAGCTGATCGGAGCCCAGCGTGCTGAACTGAAAGAATTTTACCTTCCCTGCTGCGCCGGCAATGTCATAGTGCAGCACCAGCGTGCCATACTGCGTCTCATAGGCATCCCACTGGTCATCCTTTATTTTGGGATTCCCCAGCCTCGCGAAAAGGGTGCCCCGTCGGGCACCAAGGAGCGGGAAGCTCGTCTTACCGGCAAATTTCGGCCCCACCTCGACATAGTTCCGCTTGGTATAAAAGTAGATATCCTTATCCTTGAAATAGATGCCGCCGCCACATTTGGCGGTGGCGCTTTCGTCTTCCGCGCTGGTAAAACAGGGGAACAGGTCTTTGATCTCGGTTTGCGTTTGGTTTGGCTTTATTCCATTCACGGTGCCGTTTAGGATATCGACATAAAAGTCGGGGCACTTGGACTTTGCTTTTAATTGAGCGGTGACCCCGGATGCCAGGATCACGCTGAAGGTTACAAAGAGTAGGCGTTTCATACGTTATGCGGTTTTGTGATTTTCCGTTTTAGGGAAGCAATCCCAGGATCAAAAAGACCACCCCGACGGCGGTCAGCACCAGACTCCCATACCAGAGATTCTTCCGACGGGTCAGGATAGCGATCGCAGAGATGGCGATGGCGATCTGGAAGCCCGTGACCGCGGCGGCCAAAGGAATGTGTTTGCCCAGGTGTGCTTCGGATTTCCGCTCGTCCTCGTCTGCCTCCTTTTTGATATCGGCTTTCTCCCTTTCGTATCGCGCAATATCGGCGCCATGGTCTTTCGTCGCGCTGTCCGTCTTCCCCAGGGCGTGCAGGATCTGGTCGGTACTGATCGCGATCTCCTGTTTCAGGTTCTTCGACTGATAGAAATTCCATTGGTCGGAGGCTTTAGCCCGTTCAATCAGCGCTTCGTTGGCATGGTGGCCGGCAAGCAGCGCGGCCACTGCGGCCATGACGGCCATCAGCGCCGTAGAGAGGGCCAGATAAAGCGTCCATTTCTCCTTCTGCTCTTCCGCCTTCTCCTGAATCTCCTCGTGCAGTTGTTCGGTAGGTATTTCTATCTCTTCCGGCATAGTTACAGTTACTTGCTAAGATACATACTTCGATCCTTATATAACTGCCGGAAGTTGGGGTCGCGCAGGTCCTTGATGAACCGGATGGCTTCGCCGGTGGACTTCATCTCCGGCCCGAGTTCCCGGCTGACACCGGGGAACTTGGAAAAGCTGAAGACGGGTTCCTTGATGGCAAAGCCTTTCAGCTTCTTCTCGAACTTGAAATCCGGAAGTTTGTGGGCTCCGATCATGATTTTGGTTGCTATGTTGAGATAGGGTATCTGGTAGGCCTTGGCAATAAAGGGGGTTGTCCGGGATGCCCTGGGATTGGCTTCGATCACGAAGACCTTATCGTCCTTGATCGCGAACTGGATATTGATCAGGCCTTTTATCCGGAGGGCCCGGGCGATCTTTTCCGAATAATATTCCATCGTCGTGACCACCATCGGGGTGAGGTTGAAAGCCGGCAGCACGGCATGGCTATCGCCGCTGTGGATACCTGCCGGTTCGATATGTTCCATTACGCCCATTACGTGGAAGGTTTCGCCGTCAAAGATGGCGTCGACTTCCGCCTCCTGGCAGCGGTCCAGGAAGTGGTCGACGAGGATCTTATTGCCGGGGATATGTTTGAGCAGGCTGACCACGGCCTTTTCCACTTCATCGTCATTGATGACGATCCGCATCCGCTGACCGCCGAGCACGTAGCTGGGCCGGACCAGTACCGGGTAGCCCACGCGGTTGGCGACCTGGATGGCTTCATCAACGTTGAAGGCTGTCCCATAGTTGGGGTAGGGTATCCCCAGCTCTTTCAACATATCGCTGAACCTCCCCCGGTCTTCGGCGATGTCCATGCTGTCGAAGGAGGTGCCGATGATCGGGATACCTTTTTCATTCAACCGTTCGGCCAGCTTCAGCGCTGTCTGACCACCCAACTGGACGATCACGCCATCCGGCTGTTCATGTTCGATGATCTCCCAGAGATGTTCCCAAAAGACGGGCTCGAAATATAGTTTGTCTGCGATATCGAAATCGGTGGAGACAGTTTCCGGGTTGCAGTTGACCATAATCGCCTCGTAACCGCATTCCTTAATGGCCATCAGACCGTGGACGCAGCAATAATCGAACTCGATACCCTGGCCGATGCGGTTCGGGCCCGATCCGAGGACGACGATCTTTTTCCGGTCGCTGCGCTTGCTTTCGGTACAGTGTCCCTCTTCGAAGGTGGAATAGAAGTAAGGCGTCCTGGCTTCGAACTCCGCCGAGCAGGTGTCGACCATCTTATAGACGCGGGTGATCCCGGCCGCCTTCCGCTTTTCGTAAAAAGCGTCTTCGGTGCCGGAGCCCGTGATCCGGACGAGCTGCAGGTCGCTGAACCCAAGCTGCTTGGCTTCGCGCAGCAGTGACAGGGGCAGGGTATCGAAATTATATTTACCCAGCTCTTTCTCCATGTTGCAGATCTTCAGGATCTCGTAGAGGAACCAGCGGTCGATGCCATTGGTGGCTTTTGAGATCGTGCCGACGGAGATCCCGGCCATCAGCGCATCCTTGATGCGGAAGATCCGGTCCCATTTGGGGGTCTTTATATACTCCAGCAGCTCTTCGGCATGCATGAGGCTTTTCCCATAATATCCCAGGCCGACGGCGTTGTTCTCCAGGCTTTGGCAGGCTTTCTGAACGGCTTCGGTGAAGCTGCGACCGATGGCCATCACTTCGCCAACGCTTTTCATCTGCAGACCCAGGGTGTCATTGGCGCCTTTGAACTTATCGAAATTCCAGCGCGGCACTTTGACGATCACGTAATCCTGTACCGGCTCAAAATAGGCGGAAGTGGTGCCGGTGATCTGGTTCTTCAGCTCATCCAGCGAGTAGCCGATGGCCAGTTTGGCGGCGATCTTGGCAATGGGGTAGCCTGTTGCTTTGGAAGCCAGGGCGCTGCTGCGGCTAACCCGCGGATTGATCTCTATCGCGATGATCTCTTCCGTCGCGGGGTTCAGGGCGAATTGCACGTTACAGCCTCCGGCAAAATTGCCGAGGTCGCGCATCATGCGGATGGCGGTATTCCGCATAAGCTGAAAGGCAGTATCGCTCAGGGTCATCGCGGGTGCTACGGTGATGGAATCGCCGGTATGCACGCCCATGGGGTCGAAGTTCTCCACGGTACAGATGATAACGACGTTATCTTTGGCGTCGCGCAATAATTCCAGCTCGAATTCTTTCCAACCCAGTACAGCCCGCTCGACAAGCACTTCGTGGATCGGGGACGCCTGCAATCCGCGGTTCAGCGCTTCGTCCAACTCGTCCTTGTCGTGCACGAATCCGCCTCCGGTGCCACCCAGCGTGAAGGAAGGGCGGATCACCAACGGGAATCCGATCTCCTGGGCGAATTCTTTGCCCTCCAGAAAAGAATTTGCGGTTTTGGACGTGGCGACGGGTACACCCAGCTGGATCATCCACTGGCGGAATTTCTCGCGATCCTCGGCTTTGTCGATGGCTTTGATGTCGACGCCGATCAGTCTGACCCCATATTTTTCCCAAACGCCCAAGTCCTCCGCCTCTTTGGCGAGGTTGAGGGCGGTCTGGCCGCCCATAGTGGGCAGAATCGCATCGATCTTATTCTCATCCAGGATCTGCTCGATACTTTCTACGGTCAGCGGCAGGAGATAGACTTTGTCTGCCATGATCGGATCGGTCATGATCGTGGCGGGGTTGCTGTTGATCAGGATGACCTCGACCCCCTCTTCCCGCAGGCTGCGGGCAGCCTGCGTGCCGGCGTAGTCAAATTCACAAGCCTGGCCGATGATGATGGGACCTGAGCCGATGATCAGGACGGAGCGAATGGAGGGATCTTTGGGCATGTCGAAAATAAAATTGCGCAAAGCTACGGCATTTCCGGGAAACAAAAAGGCCATGATCCGTTTGGTCATGGCCGTATAGTAAATTGCCTGCCGTTGTTGTTAATGAAGGCTGTTAGTCATTCGGCTGTTAGTCATTCGGCTGTTAGTCATTCGGCTGTTAGTCATTATTGTGATAGGCGGCCAACTCGATATCGTCGAGCAGTACTCCGCCCTTACGCGCGAGCGATTTCCGCTCCGCCATTAACCTGCGGTTCTCATATTTGCTCTTCATTCTGAAGACCCATTTCTGCTTAGCCTCCTCGCCTTTTACAACGCCGATCATCCCTCCGACAGCTACTGCCAGAAAAACGACCATTTTGTTCTTAAATCCTTTCATGGCTGGTTAAATTTTGAAAGTGACCCCCATATATTACTAGACAATTTCTGTTAGCCAAAAGCTGTACCAATTTTCAAAAAAACCCTACCCTTTTTGTGGTATTTTTTTTAACGGTAAGCAGGAAATTGAAAGACAGCCCATTATTAACAATTGGTTTACGATGCCGGCCGGAGGCCGGCATGGCCGATAGTGCATTTCCCGCGCTTACTTGTTCGTTTGAGATACATTTGCATCGCATGAAGTATCTATTCGCGGCAGTTATCCCGTTGTGTTGCCTGACAGCCTTCGCTCAGCCGTCCTCTTCCCTGTTCACCGTCCCTGATTATCCGCAGCAATATTTCCGGGACCCGCTCGATATTCCCATGATCCTGGCCGCGAATTTCGGCGAGCTACGTCCCAATCACTTTCACATGGGTCTCGATATCCGGACCCAGCATCGCGAGAACCTGCCCGTATATGCGGCCGCGGACGGATATGTGGCGCGGATACAGATCGGGCCTTTCGGATTCGGCCAGGCGATCTATATCCGTCATCCCGGCGGCTATACGACGGTATACGGCCATCTCAACCGGTTTTTTCCGGCCCTGGCTGCTTTTGTGGAGCAGCAGCAATACCGGCAGCAGTCCTGGCAGGTCGATCTGGTTGTTCCGCCGGATCTTTTCCCCGTCAAACGGGGTCAGCCAATAGCCTGGAGCGGCAGCACCGGCGGATCGGAGGGGCCTCATCTTCATTTCGAGATCCGGCTGACCGACGGAGACGTCAATCTGAATCCCCTGCTGTTTGGCCTTCCGGTGGAGGATCGGGTGGCGCCGAAAATAACCCGGCTGGCCTGGTATGACGGGGGTCAGGGCATCTATGATCAGCACGCGCATATCCTGCCAGTGCAGTCGGGGCATATAGCCGGGGGCGTGGTGCTGACTGTGCCTGTCTCCCGCATCGGCTTTTCGATCTCCGCATCCGATGCGCAATCCGGGTCTTCCAATCCCAATGGCATTTACCGGGCGGTACTCTATGAAGACGATGCCCCCGTCATCGGCTTCCAGTTGGATCATATCAGTTACGATAATACCCGGAACATCAATGCCCATATCGACTATAAGACAAGATGGATGGGCGGACCGTTTCTTCAACAACTCTTTTTTTTGCCAGGATACCCATTCCCCTCTATTTATCGTATCCCCGGGCCCACCGGCGGGGTCGACCCCGCGGTCCGCGACAGTGACACGTTACAACGCAGACGGGTAGCTGCCCCCCCGGCCGATGGATTTATCGACCTGAGCGATGGCCGGCCGCACAAGATCCGCATCGATGTGACGGATACGCGGGGGAACAGGACCGCGCTCGTCTTTAGTGTGCAGGGCCGTCCCGGGGCGGTCCCGGCGGAAGATACGGCTGCCGGGAAACGCTTCTATCCGGGAATGGTTGACGGGATAGAGACGGAAGACTATGCCTTTTATCTGGGGGAGAGAAGCCTCTATGATTCGGTGCGGATCGGCGCCACGGTCTCGGGTTATCCCGGGTCCGGTCTTTCGCTTCCCGGCGGAATTACACCGGTATATACCATCGGCGCCCGCTGGATCCCGCTGCTTGATCCCATGATGGTGCGGTTACGTCTGCCAGACAGGAACGAAATGACCGCGGGCGGGGTGGAGGCGGCGTCCGCCGATAAGATCGTCCTTGTTTGCTTCGACGGCGATGAAAAGGACGTGCAGCTTCCCGAATGGAAGGGCGGATGGGCCTCTGCCAGGTTCCGGGAGTTCGGCAATTTCCAGTTGGTTTACGACAGTATCCCGCCGGTCATCACGCCTATCGGCCCGTTGGAAGGCGCAGACCTAAGCCATGCCGCGCGCATTGCGTTTCGGATCCACGACAATCTGGGCGCGCTACGCCGCTTCCGGGCGGAACTGGATGGCCGGTGGCTTTGTTTTACCAACGATAAGGCGCTCGCGTATATCTATAAATTTGACCAGCACTGTCCGCCGGGACCGCATGCGCTGAAAGTGACCGTAGAAGACGTTGCCGGCAACCGGAGCGAAAAGGAATATCATTTTAACCGATAACCATGATCAAATTGAAAGAAGGCGACAAGGCACCCGCATTCACCGGGAAGGACCAGAACGGACAACGGATCGCATTGGAAGACTATAAAGGAAAGAAAGTGGTTCTGTATTTTTATCCGCAGGACGATACGCCTACCTGTACTGTCCAGGCCTGCAATCTCCGGGAAAATCATTCCCTGCTGAAAAAGGAAGGATTCTCCGTCATCGGCGTCAGTCCGGATGACGAAAAGAGCCATAAGAAGTTTGAGACGAAATTTATGTTGCCCTTTCCGCTGGTGGCCGACCCCACCCGTAAGATCATCGACAAATATGGCGTCTGGGGCGAGAAGCTGTTGTATGGACGGAAATATATCGGGCTGCATCGTACCACCTTCCTCATCGATGAGAAGGGGGTGATCCGGAAGATCTTCCTAAAGCCACGGAGCAAACAACACGCGGAGGATATCGCGAGGGCGTGGGCGGCGCTCGGCGAGCGCAAAGCCGGCTAGATGATCCATTCCACTTCGCCGAAAGAAAACTCTCTTTCCAGCACGTCCTTCGTCAGCAATTGTCCCTGCGCCGAGACACCGGTGATGACCGTTTCGAATACAGCATTGTCTTTTCGGAGCCGGACCTCCTGTCCCAACCGGTACAGTCGGGTGTTGTATTGGGCGATCGGGCCGGATATTCCGGCTTCCAGCTCTTGATAACGCTGGTCCAGACAGGCTCCGAGCTCCCTGGCCAGTTGGATCGCGTCATAGGACTGCCCGGTGATCTGCCGGAGTGATATGGGATTGCGGGCGGCTGCCGGGAACTCGGTTTGATTGATATTGATTCCGATGCCCGCGATGGCGAAGGCCCAACGATCACCGCGGAAACTGTTTTCGATGAGGATCCCACCTGCCTTTCTGTCACCCCAATAAATATCGTTAGGCCACTTGATCCGTGTGGCTTCCGCCCCGGCATAGCGGCTGAACAGATCATGGCAGGCCAGCGCAACGCAGGCGCTGAGGGCGAAGGCCTGTGAGGATACAAGTGCAACTGGCTCTAAAACAGCACTGAGGATGATGTTCTCGCCAGGCTTGCTGATCCAAGTCCTTCCTCGCGTGCCCTTTCCGGCCCACTGGTCGCGGGCGAAGTACAGGGTGCCATGACCGGCCGATCCCGCAGCCGCCTGGGCCATGGCATAGTTGTTGGTGCTATCCACCGATCCTAGTTGAATAAAAGCGTGCCCGATCGACAAAAGATTCCTATTTTTGGTGGACACAAATTAAAAACCTTTTTGATTATTGGAACAGCTTTCTATATTAGCTACCCGTAAACGCAGCAGCGTAGTCAGGTTAAATCGGAACTCAAAAATCTTTAAAACTATCATCCAGGCGATACAGGAAAAGAAAGCGCAGAATATCATATCCCTCGATTTGCGAAAGATACCGGAAGCCGTGGCGGATTTTTTCGTTATTTGTGAAGCCAGCAGCACTACCCAGGTCAAAGCAATAGCTGATTCGGTGGAGGAAGAAGTGAGGAAAAATTGCGATGAGGCTCCCTATAAGCATGAAGGCAGGCCCTCCCTGCAGTGGGTATTGATCGACTATGTTAATGTAGTTGTCCACGTCATGCTGCCGGAAAACCGCCGTTTTTATCAGCTTGAAGACATGTGGAGCGACGCCCCCCTGGAGAAGTATGGAGACTAGAAAGGTCGTGGGACTGGCAATTTAACAGGATATTTTGCCGTTTCATGGGTTTTTTTGAACATTTTTACCTTATAATCATTTATTATTAATATCAAGAAAACAACACGCATCTATACAAATGCCACCCGAAGATTTGAAACAAAACGATAAAAACAATTTTCCCAGGTTCAGGCCCAGAGGAGACGACGACAGCAATGGTCAGCGGAAAGGGCCTAAATTCAGCATATATTGGATATGGGGCATCATTGCGGCCGTTCTGATCGGCTTTAACCTGTTTGGGACCTTTACACCGGATGCGCACCAGATCGACGAGCTGGATTTCCGGAAGAATATGCTGGCGCAGGGGGATGTAGAGAAGATCGACCTGATCTCAAACAAGAATATTGTCAGGGTATATATCAAAAAGGACAGTCTTCAGAAGCCTTTCTATCGCAAATACGACAGCAAGAATTCCTGGCCTGGCGGCGTCAGCAAGGATGGTCCGCAGTTCGAGTTTCGTGAGGTCGATGTGAAGGATTATGAAAAGGTCCTGCGGGATTATTTTAAGGATAACCCCAACCAGGAGGTAGCCATTAACACGAAACCGGAGGGAGAGTGGTTCGGTCCGCTGCTCAATTTTCTGCTGCCGTTGCTGATCATCATCCTGATCTGGGTGATGCTCATGCGAAAAATGGGCGGTCAGGCGGGCTCCGGCGGCCCCGGCGGGATCTTCAATATCGGGAAGTCCAAGGCCACGCTATTCGATAAAGGAACAAAGGTTACCATCACCTTCAATGATGTAGCGGGGCTGGATGAAGCCAAGGTCGAGGTGATGGAGATCGTCGATTTCCTGAAGAATCCCAAAAAATATACGGCGCTCGGCGGTAAGATCCCGAAGGGTGCTTTGCTGGTAGGCCCTCCGGGGACCGGTAAAACGCTGCTGGCAAAAGCGATGGCCGGGGAAGCCCAGGTGCCTTTCTTTTCGATGAGCGGTTCCGACTTCGTCGAGCTGTTTGTCGGGGTAGGGGCGAGCCGGGTACGGGACTTATTCAAACAGGCCAGGGAAAAAGCACCCTGCATCATATTCATCGATGAGATCGATGCCATCGGCCGGGCCCGCGGTAAGAATGCGATCATGAGCAATGACGAGCGGGAGAGCACGCTCAACCAGCTCCTCGTAGAAATGGACGGCTTTGGCGGCGACAGCGGGATCATTGTCCTGGCGGCTACCAATCGTCCCGACGTTCTGGATACCGCGCTCCTTCGTCCAGGTCGTTTCGATCGCCAGATCTCGATCGATAAGCCGGACCTCAAAGGCCGGGAGGCGATCTTCAAGGTTCACCTCAAACCCATCAAGATCTCCAGCAAGCTCGACATCCATAAGCTGGCCGAGCAAACGCCTGGTTTTGCGGGCGCGGATATCGCCAATGTCTGTAATGAAGCGGCCCTCATCGCCGCCCGGAAAGGGAAGGAGGTGGTGGAAATGGAAGACTTCCAGGACGCCGTCGACCGGGTCATCGGGGGTTTGGAGAAAAAGAACAAGATCATTTCTCCCGATGAGAAGAGGATCATCGCCTATCATGAGGCCGGTCATGCCATCTGCGGCTGGTTCCTGGAGCATGCCTATCCGTTGCTTAAGGTGACCATCGTTCCCCGTGGGGTGGCGGCTCTCGGTTATGCCCAGTATACTCCGAAGGAACAATACCTGTATAATACCGACCAGTTGTTCGATCAGATCTGTATGACCCTCGGTGGCCGCGCCAGTGAGGAGCTGAACTTTGGGAAGATCTCCACCGGTGCGCAGAACGATCTGCAACAGATCACGCGGATCGCGTATTCGATGGTCACGGTGTACGGGATGAACGAAAAGATCGGGAATGTAAGCTTCTTTGATCCGCAGGCGGAGAACACGTTCACCAAGCCTTATTCGGAAGAGACGTCCCGGATGATCGATGAGGAAGTGCGCAAGCTGATCGATAAAGCATACGAGGCGACGAAACATCTGTTGACGCTCAAGAGACATGAAGTGGAACTGCTGGCCGAGGCCCTATTACTCAAAGAGGTCCTGTTCCAGAGTGATGTGGAAATTCTTATCGGCAAGCGGCCGTACGAGGAGAAGAGGGCGCTGGACGTGACCGATCACGAGAGCAACGGAGTTCCGCCAGCGGTAGTTGTTCCGCCTGCTACTGTAGATGTAAAATAAGGATCGGATGAACGTATCTTCCGGCAAAGAGAATATTTTAAAGAAGATCAGGAAGGCGTTGAGTGAATCAACGCCTATTCCTTTTCCTCAAAGTGAGGGTAATCACTCCGTCTATCAGCCCTCCCACCAGGAACTGGAGGTCGAGTTTGCCGAGCAATTCACCAGGCTCCAGGGAAAGTTCATCTTCTGTATCGACGCTAACGAGATGGTCGCGCAACTCGCCGTTCTTGCAGGTCATCAAAGCTGGAAGAAGATCGTCTGTAGGGAAGGGAAGCTCCAGGGGTTGTTGAAAGGGAACGGGTTCACCTCCTTCTCCGATACCGGTCTGGCCGAGTGCGATGCGTCCATCACCAGTTGTGAAGCCCTGATCGCAAGGACCGGCAGCATCGTGATGAGCACGGGTGGCGGCAATGCCAGCGGCCGAACGGTTAGTGTATATGCTCCGGTACACATTTGTATCGCCTGGTCGGATCAACTGGTTTACGATATCAGGGACAGCCTGGTCGCGCTGAAAGAAAAATATCAGCAGCATATCCCCTCCCTGATCACCTTCGCTACCGGTCCCAGCCGGACAGCCGATATTGAAAAGACCCTGGTCGTCGGGGTACATGGGCCCCGGGAAGTCTATCTTTTCCTGGTGGACAAGCGTTGAGGCGTCACAACGTCGTATATTCGCTCATGCAAATCCCTCCTGGAAAAAAGGTCTATTTCCTCTCGGACTTCCATCTGGGCGCCCCTGAACGTGCATCCAGTTTACTGCGGGAGAAGAGAATAGTAGCCTTCCTGGAAAAGATCCGGCAGGATGCGGCGGTCATTTTTATCGTTGGGGATCTGTTCGATTTCTGGTACGAGTACAGGACAGTTGTCCCCAAGGGGTACACCCGCATCCTGGGGAAAATGGCCGAGCTCACGGATAGCGGGATCCCGATCCATTTTTTTACCGGCAACCACGACATGTGGATGAGCGGCTATTTCGAACAGGAGCTACAAATACCCGTCTATCAGGAGACCGGGGTCTTCGAATACAGTGGTAAGCGGTTTTTTGTCGGACACGGAGACGGTCTGGGTCCGGGGGATCACGGCTATAAATTCCTCAAGAAGGTCTTTCGGAACAAGGCTTGCCAATGGCTTTTCGGTATCCTGCCCCCGGCCGTTGGGGTCGGCCTCGCCGGCTGGCTCAGCCACCGCAGCAGGGCGGTCACCGGTCAGATCGACGAGATGTTCCTGGGGGAGGAAAAGGAGTGGTTGATTATTTACAGCAAAGAGGTCCTGCAAAAAGAATATTTCGATTATTTCATTTTCGGGCATCGGCATTTGCCAATCGACTATACCCTCGGAAATTCCGGCAGCCGATATATCAATTTGGGGGACTGGATCCGTTATAACACTTACGCAGTATTCGACGGTGATCGATTGTCTCTTCTGGCCGACACGCCCGAGACTGCCAATAAAATCATCCGGCGTTGAAGTATCTGTTCACTATATGCTGGATCATCCTGCTGGTTTCGGACCCGGGTCAGCGGGTTATAGCGCAGGACCCTCCAATGCCTGGCGCTTCAGCCTCTTCGTTTGTGTTGACCCTGACCATTGCCCAGGATATTGTCGACTTCGATGTAGACAATTTCGGAAACATCTATGTGATCAATGCGGCCAACCAGCTCAAGAAGCTAAGCCAGCGGGGGGATTCACTGGCCGTTTTCAACGACGTCCGCCGGTATGGCAACATCGGGTCGATTGATGTCACCAATCCGTTGAAGATCCTGGTATACTACCGCGACTTTACTACCATCATCGAGCTGGACCGTTTCCTCAATATGATCAATACCATCGATCTCCGCAAGCAGAACATCTTGCAGGCAAAGGCGGTGGGGCTCGCCTATGATAATAACGTCTGGGTCTTCGACGAGCTGGATGCCAAGCTCAAACGGATCGCCGACGATGGCACGCTGGTGGACCAGTCCACCGATTTCCGCCAATTGTTTGACACCGTACCCGATCCTGCTTTGGTCCGCGACCGTGACGGGCTCGTCTATCTGTATGACACGGCGAGGGGGGTCTATATCTTCGATCACTATGGCACGTTAAAGACGCATCTGGGCTTTTCCGGCTGGAAGGACTTCGATGTCATCGGGAAAAATATGCTTGGGCGGGACCAGCATAAATTCTATCGCTACCAGCAGGCTACGCTCGACTTGCAGGAAGAGTCGATCCCAGCGGCTTATCTGGGCGCCAGTCATATCCATATCACTCCGATGGTCATCTATGTGTTGAAAAAGACGGGGCTGGAAGTCTATTCGCGGAAATAATTTATAATTGCCCCTTCCACTCCAGCAGGAAATTGCGGATATGCTGCAGCCTTTCAATAACCTCAAACCGTTCACTGGCCTTTTTATTGTTGCGCAGGAAATCCTTGGCGCCTTCGATGGTATACTTTTTTTGGCGCAGCAAATGATAGATCAGGTGTAGGTTCTTGATATCGACCGGCCGGAAATAACGGTCGCCCTTTTTATTCTTGCGGGGCTGCAGGATGTCGAATTCGGTCTCCCAGTAACGCAGGAGGGATTGATTGACCTTGAACATCGTCGAAACCTCGCCCATTGTGTAATATTGTTTGGCGAACAGCACTTCATCGGTGGGGATCTCGATCAGGTCGGCTTCCGCGGTCGCCTGTTTGAGGGACATGCGGCCGCGTTTGGAAGGACCGGCCTTGACACCGGGTTTTGCGGCTGCCGCCGGCTCCCTTGGCGGCCGCACCGCCGCGAAGGGAATAGGCTGTACTTCCGGGACGGGTATGGATTCGACTTTGGAGGTGGCGGCCGCTTCGTGGGTCTCTTCAGGGGGCATTGGGTGCTTATACGCCTTTAACCGGACCCCTACGCCTGTAGTCGCGAGAGATTGGCCGGTGCTGCCATTGGCATCCGGGGCAGGGGAGGGATCATCCTCTTTCCCGCCAAAATCCATCGGTAATTGACTTAACGGTTTGCGCATTCGGTATTTCGGCTCAAAAATCGTTCCTGTATTAGGGGTCAGTCAAAACTCTGGTTGCTGGACGCCGCCAGCTTCAGCAACCGGTCATATTGTTCCGGGCTGATGTCGTTGTAAAAATAATAGACCGGGTCAACCGGGTCGCCGTTACGGTGGACTTCATAATGACAGTGAGGACCCGTGCTTTTGCCCGTGCTCCCGACCCAGCCGATGACCTCACCGCGCACGACCTTCTCACCTGGCTTCACTTTTACCCGGAACATATGCCCATACAGGGTTTCGTAACCATAGCCGTGGTTGATCACCACATGGTTACCATAGCCGTTGCCGGTATTCCCGGCCACCGCCACCGTACCGTTGGCGGTAGCATAGATGGGCGTCCCCTGCGGGGCGGCAAAGTCAAGTCCGGCGTGGAATTTCGTTGTCTTGTAAACCGGGTCTATCCGGTAGCCGAAGCCGGACGCGATCCGGCTAAGGTCCTTGTTGCTGACGGGTTGGATGGCCGGCGTGCAAGCCAGCAGTTGCTCTTTATTCTTTATGAAGCCGTCGATTTGTACATAGGACTTTGCCTGGGCGTTCATCCGGGCGAAAAGCAGGTTGAGGGTATCGACGATCGAAGTGTAAAGGTTCTCCTGGTCCATACCCTGCACGAGTTTGATCTCCTGCGCCAGCTGGGTAGCTTTGGCACGGGCGCTGTCGGGGATGGGTGTGGCTTCGAAAATGGCCCGATAGACGTTGTTGTCCCTTTTTTCCAGCTCGCCCATCTGCTCCTGAAGTTGCTTGACTTTTTCGTTCAGGACATAATAATTATCCTGAAGGGCTTCATTGCGTGCTTTTAACCGGAGCTCATTAGCCGAGGGGAACCATTTGAAGGCGATCGCCACCAGAATAACGGCGGTTACGAGGGAGGCGGACATGAACCCCAGCACCCGTAACAGGGTTACCCGCAAGGGTGTCTCCAACTTTTCGTAGCGGAGGGTATTGGTATTATAGTAATATTTGATCTTCTTCATGCGGCAACGATAGCCTCCGGCGGGTTCCAGGCTGTTTGTTTCGTCGGATAGAACGCTAAAACAGCTTGATTTGGTGTACCTTCGCAAGGCTCTGATCCGGAGCCAAGCGCACAAATATAACAGGTGCGGGCCAAATTCAACCAAAGATTGTTCCGTTTTATGATGACCAGTGCCGAAATAAGAAAGAAATTTCTGGATTTTTTTGTGTCGAAAGGACATACGATCGTCCCGTCGGCGCCCATTGTGATAAAGAATGATCCCACCCTCAAATTCACCAATGCCGGGATGAACCAGTTCAAGGACTATTTCCTGGGCAACCGCAAAGCTCCCTACCCCAGGGTCGCGGACACCCAGAAATGTCTGCGCGTCAGCGGCAAGCACAACGACCTCGAAGAGGTGGGCGTCGACACCTATCATCACACGATGTTCGAAATGTTGGGCAACTGGAGCTTTGGCGACCCTGCCCATCCCGAAGCCGGGTATTTTAAGAAAGAAGCGATTGCGTGGAGCTGGGAGCTGCTCACGGAAGTATACGGCATCCCCAAGGATCGGTTGTATGTCACCGTATTCGAAGGTGACCCCGGGGAGAAGCTGGAGCCCGATAACGAATCGCTCGGGGAATGGCAAAAATGGATCGGCGGGGATAGGATCTTACCGGGAAAAAAGAAAGACAATTTCTGGGAAATGGGGGATACCGGACCCTGCGGGCCCTGTACGGAGATCCATGTGGATTGCCGCACGGATGCGGAACGGATATCCGTGGATGGCCGGTCGCTGGTAAATAACGATCATCCTCAGGTCATCGAGATCTGGAATAACGTGTTCATTCAGTTTAATCGCCTGAAGGATGGCAGCCTTCAGCCCCTTCCGGCGAGACATGTCGACACCGGCATGGGTTTCGAGCGTCTTGTGCGGGTATTGCAGGGCAAACACTCCAATTATGACACCGATGTCTTTACCGGGACGATCGCCGCGATCGAAAAGATCGTAGGGAAGACTTATGAGCATTCGGACAGCAAATCTTCCGTTGCCTTCCGGGTCATCGCCGACCATATCCGGGCGATCGGTTTTACGATCGCCGATGGCCAGCTCCCCTCCAATACGGATGCCGGTTATGTTATCCGTCGCATCCTGCGCAGGGCCGTACGTTATTACTATTCCTACCTGGATTATAAGCAGCCGCTGCTATATCGGTTGATTCCCGTGCTGGCGGGACAGTTCAAGGACGTTTTTCCGGAACTCCATCAGCAGGTCGACTTTATTTCCAAGGTTGTGAAAGAAGAGGAGGAGGCGTTTTTGCGGACATTGGAGAAGGGATTGAAGAAGATCGACGACATCATTAAGACAGCCACCGGCTTCATCCCCGGCGCCGCTGCCTTCGAGCTCTACGACACGTATGGGTTTCCTGAGGACCTCACCGGTCTGATCGCCGCTGAGAACGGGCTGACCGTCGATGGCGAGGGGTTCAAGGCGGAGATGCGGCAGCAAAAAGAGCGCTCCCGGGCGGCTACTGCGATCGACACGACGGACTGGGTGGTGCTCATCGACAATCCGCTCGTTGAATTTGTTGGCTATGATATGCTGGAGACGCAAACCCGGATCTCCAAATACCGGAAGATGAAGGTAGGGAAACGGGAATCCTGGCAGCTCGTCCTTGAAGCTACGCCCTTCTACGCCGAGAGCGGCGGCCAGGTAGGCGATACCGGCGTGTTGCTCGCAAAAGGCGAGAGCATCCCGGTCCTCGATACCAAAAAGGATAATGACCTGATCATCCAGTTTACCGGGGAGCTGCCTTCCGATCTTACGGCTCCGGTCATTGCCAAGGTCGATGCGGCCAAACGAAAACGGGCCGAGGTGCATCACTCCGCGACCCACTTGCTGCAAGCTGCTTTGCGAAAGGTCCTCGGCGATCATGTCACGCAGAAAGGCTCGCTGGTCAACGACGAAGAGCTGCGGTTTGACTTTTCGCATTTTGCGAGGATGACGGAGGACGAGATTGCTGCTGTCGAAGGGATGGTCAATGAAAAGATCCGCGAAAATATCCCGGTCATCATAAAGGAAATGCGCAGGGATGAGGCGTTGAAACTGGGCGCAATGGCCCTTTTCGGTGAGAAATACGGCGATATCGTCCGTGTTGTCATCATTGACCCGGCGTTTTCCATCGAACTATGCGGGGGCACCCATGTGGGCGCTACCGGCGAGTTGGGCCTATTCAAGATCCGCCATGAGGCGGCTGTTGCCGCGGGTGTCCGTCGCATCGAAGCCGTTTCTGGAGTTGCGGCGGAGCAGTATATCGGCGAACAACTGACAGCCGTCCGGTCCGCCCGGGAGCTGTTAAAGAATCCGCCCGACCTGTCCAGGGCGATCGAAAACCTGACCACCGAGAATAGCGAGCTCAAGAAAAAGCTAGAGAAGGCCGAAGCCCGGCAGCTCGCCGATCTCCGGGGGCAGCTGTTGAAAAAGGTCGTCACAATTGGCGGCGTTTCTTTTATCGGCGAGCTGGTAGAGGTCCCCGGCGCCGATGCCCTGAAAAAGCTGAGTTTTGACCTGAAAGGGGGTCTGGCGGCGCTTCCCGGCGCTCCACCTTACCTGGTCGTGCTGGCCGCCAATATCGACGGGAAGGCTGCGGTGGCGGTGATGCTGGATGACCAGCTGGTTGCCGCGCGCAACCTTCAGGCGCCCGCTATCATTAAAGAGCAGGTTGCCCCATTGATCAAGGGCGGCGGCGGCGGCCAGAAGACTTTGGCTACTGCCGGAGGCCAGGAGGCGGGCAATTTATCGCAAGTGATCCAGCGGGTGGCCGAGCTGCTGAATTGACGGGCCGCCGCTGGGGGTACGGCCACCGGTTACACGATTTAGGTAACGATATACAATGTTACAGTACCCCAATCCAATTGAATTATATTGACACAATTCAATACATATAAATTTGTTAACATCTGTGGATAATTCGATAAATGTTAATAACTTTGTTTTACCTTACATGGCCCACTTAAACCATGAAGATTTTCTTCACCATATTTATCCTGACGTTTGCTTGCAATGCCGCCTTCTCTCAAAACTGGCACTCGGCGTATGAGATGCTAAAAGCCCCGCCTACAGCAGGACGCACTCAAGTTTCAATGGGATATAACAACAGATTCGATACTGTAAAATGCGTATATAAATTGATAGGCAGCGACGTTCTTCTAAGAGGCTATAAATATGTGTTTATTCTTGAAGGATTTTATATTGATACTCCTAATACTGTTAATGTTTTTTTCGACGACCGCAAGCGCAGAATCAATCAAGTTGAAAAATATTATTTCAATTAGTTGAGCAGCTTTAATAGCTCGGTAGCCTTTACAAACAGGCTACAATTGTAAACAAAACTTGTACCCGACTGAACACCCGTAAATTGAATTATCTCTTTTTTCTTTCTTCCTACTACTACTTTAAATATCGGAGAGCCAGACGCGCCAGGGATTAATCCAGGTGTTATTGGCGTATACATCGAATCAACATTGTGGGTGAGATAAAATGGATCATAATTAGACGAATCCGCATGTTTCCCAATATAGCCAAAAGGTGCCTTAGGTAAATTTCGATTCTTATAAATATATTCACTAAACTTGTCATCCGGGAAACCATACGATATGAATTTATTTTCATCGACAGTTTTGTTCTTCCTAGAATTCATCGGCAGAAAATTCTCTATTGAATATATTTTTGCTGCATCTTTGAAATAATCAGATACATCCATCGTGTCAACATCCGCGATTTCCAAAAAAATCTTGCAGGGCTTAGACATATAGGGGGCCAAATCCAGAATTTGATATTTGTAATGCCCTAATGAATCGGTATACCACACGGTCAAGTATTGAGCTCTTAAATCTTCATATACTCCTCTATAGACGTCGCATCCGCTAAAAACGTGAAAAGCACTGACTAATAAAAGCCTTCCATCCGATCTGACAAAAAAACCTGTAGAATTACCCACAATGGGCAAATTTCCTCTAGGAGGAAAAATTGGTGGTTGAGTTGGATCAGGAAGCACCCCTAGGAGCAAATAGCTATATTTGCCAAGTGAATCATATTGTTGCAGCGAATCCACTTGACCAAAAGTCAAAAAGGGAGATAAAATAATCATTGCCGCTATAATAAACTTCATATGATAAGGTTGTTTCGCCAAGTAAGCTATCCCATCCTATTTATCTTTCTTGGGCGGCGGTACTTCCAATGTTGCTTTTAGGATTCTATCAAAAGTTGTCTCAGGTGCCTTTTCTTTATGATATCCTTTGCCTTCATTCAAATTCCAAAAAGCCATATACAAATCGAATGGATTAGCACCTTCTTTTACCCAGTTGACTACAATATTAAAACCAACCTGTAAAAAATTGTCAATGTATGTCATTCTCTCGTCGCTACCTCTTATACCATTTTCGTCCTTATCTTTACCCCGATTGAGGAAAATACTTTTCTCATCATACACGTATCGCCTCAACTTCAGGTTTTTTCTTCCTTTTGGCAAATTATCAATCATCATCCTACGCATGGTATAATATAGTCTATGAGCCCTGTCTGGATCGGCAGTACCTTGTAAGACTGAGTCTGAAAAATTGTTGTCTACATCTTCATCGCCCAAGTCTACCCCAGCTAATAGGTCAAGTTGATGACTTGAGTTCAATTGAGCCTGTTCGCTTAAGCGCTTTATTTCGGCAAGGATTTCTTCATCGGTTAACTGCTTTGATTTAGACATTCGAATTGGTTTCATTTGTTATGGTGTATAATTGCTTAGTTTCTTCTATCCCCTCATATATCGTCGCTTTATTCCATGGATTTATTCTTACCGTCTTTAACGCCTTGTCTGC